>Ga0131853_10005367_pt1 | contig 23097 bp, 15 predicted proteins | sample TergutLab28metaG_FD_92764 | JGI IMG/M metagenome (GOLD analysis project Ga0131853, IMG submission 92764) | Labiotermes labralis P1 segment gut microbial communities from Petit-Saut dam, French Guiana - Lab288 P1 (version 2) (version 2) | ecosystem: Host-associated > Arthropoda: Insects >...
CCTAATACAGTTTCATTCTGCACAGTGCATAATACACATGCACAACAGGGTAAGTACATCTTCTCATTTTTATGCATTCATTTTCCTATATTTTGATCTCATTTTAACTTATTCGTATATTTTAACACGGGTCCCTTTATTGCAGACTGAGCAAAACATGCACCCATAATACTGAATACTGCAACACCGACTTGTATTTTTATCATTGCACAGCATACGATGCACAACCATAACCAGGCTTGTTCTAAACAGCGTACAACTCACACACAAAAACACGACATGTTGCCACAGCACCAAAGGTAACATAACGAAGTAATTCACTGAATGTTTCAAATTATAACTTTAGCAAGGAACAATATAAGCTCCCTGAGGATGATCGTGTGATCGAAACATGTAGGAGCGTTTTAAGTGTTTTAATGTAAATTTTAGACTTCTTAACTAATATACATATGTGCATGTGTTGGTGTGTGTGACTGAACCGACTTGTATATTGGAATACGTATTGTAACTTTGGCAAAGCGTAGGCTGTAGCTCCCTGATGATGGTTTATGTAAACCAAAACATGTTGTTGAGTTGTTGAGAATGCAGCTGGCTATAGCCAGCCGTATTCTCAACAACGTACTCTCACACAACAGGACATGCTGCCACAACACCCTGTTAACATAAAGGAATTAATTTGTGAATGTTTTTAAAATAATTTTAGCAAGGAACAACGTAACTCCCTGAGGATGATCTAAGGATCGAAACATGTCGGAGTTATTTTAAAAGTTTTTATGTGAAATTTTATGTAAGTGCATTTGTTGGTTGATAATTAAAGTGATTCTACGAAATGCACGGTGCAACAATAAGAATGATGGAGCAATTATTATAGTTTTAAACCTTTTAACAGTTTCACAATTAAAATAATTCGTGTGCATTAGTTGGGAATAATAATAAAGGACGTAATCCAAGATGATTTCTTGACCCTGAAGAGAAAATTACTACAGTCCATCGAAAAGCCCAAAACTGTTCACCTGACAATACACTGTCATGTCCCACAAAACTGGAATATTCAGCAAACACTGCTGTGAGAACCGCAAATGCAATGAGCTTATATAACTGAAGAACAAGAACCAAATAGATGCTACTTATTATTTTATTGTACTTTTAGGGTCAACATGTTTCGGGCACTACCATGCCCATCATCAGGAGCTCACGACTATAATGTTGATTACCACATTGGTTGTTTCATTCTTGGTTTGCTGTAGGTTAGAATTTAGGTGCGGGTAGGCTCGAATAGTGTCCGGGCTGCATGCTATAGCATGACCCTCATGCTATAGCCTGCAGCCTGGACACTACTCCAACCTATGCGCATCTAACTTCCAACCAACAGTAAACCAAGAATGAAACGACCAATGTGGTAATCAACTTTACAGTCATGAGCTCCTGATGATGGGCATAGTAGTGCCTGAAACACATTGAGCCTAGAAGAAGTACAATAAAATAATAAGTAGCATTTAGTTGGTTCTTTTCTTTGGTCATCACAATGATGCACGGTCCAACACACATAAAAAATGAGCATATATAAATTCATATACCTGAGTCTTTTGTTGAAGAACAAAAGAAGTGGAAGAAAATGCTGACATTGTTCTCAGAAGTAAATTTACTAAACCTTAAAGTTAACAAAGGTTATATAAGACAAATGAATAAGACTATCAACAACCTACCTTCAGACACACAGTCAGGAACAACAGCTGTTGGTGACCAAGCTCCCTTCTCTTCACAGCTGAATGTTTTCACCGGCTCGCCATCAGTAAATCTGCAGAAACACAATGTACCATGCAGTACATGGCCCATAATACTACGCACTTGTCATACATAACTGACATGATAGGAGATAATTCTGTAAAGTTAACTCCTGCTCAAATGGAAAAATACTGATGATGATCACGATGATAATGAATTTTTAAGTGTCTTATTTCAGGATGCTGCAATTGCAAAGACTATATAGCACTGATGATAGATGCATGAATGAGTATAGAGTACTGGTGGAATGATACTAACGGAGGAAAACCTGAAACATTTGAAGAAAAACCTGTCCCAGTACCTCCGCACATATGCTGACAGCCTAACCACTTGAGCCATGGCACGGTCTCATGATGATCATAATGATAAAGGCAAATACTACAAACACAGTGAAATAAAAGGAACCATTGTGACAAACAAAACCGTCTCCACTACCACCACTGTCGCTGAAGTATCATCTGAGCACAACATACACAAATACATTCCTACTGCACAGATTGCTGGTACTACAGATCTACTACTATTATTACTGGTATTTTATGTAATTTCTGTGAAGCACTTGAGCCAGCTCCTGAAACGCTGGGACTGTCAGCAGCTGAACAGTCATGCCAATCAGTAGTTTTCCTGTCTCACCGGTACTGGATATGAGCATGTACGATACCAGCAGAAATGAGAAGGTGCGAGACAAATACTGTATTTAGACTGATGACGTACAAGCCACTCTAGCATTAGTTGGCTTCCAGAGTAGGCAACACATCTTGTTTCTTGTGGCGCAATCTGTTGGCCAGTTCAGAAGGGGGCGGCAAGTCATAATCTGGATCATGTTTTGTTTATCTGAGGTGTTATTCTTTGTGTAATTTATTGCCTTGTAATTCACTGGTTTCAAGACCCAATTCCTATTGGTCTCTGGGGGAGCAGTGGGATTGGTAAACAGATGGATTACTGGAAAGTATAGAGTTGCATAAAGTATAGAGTTGCATTTTTTTTACATTATGGATTTCATTTTCTTACGCTTGAAATGTGATAAATCAAACTGGGTTGGCAAAACTGATGTGTAGACCATGAAAGTGTTGACTATTCAGATGGATGAATGAGCCATAATGACCATTTTTAGGTAGGACATTAAAGACAAGAACCATTACTTACTGATTTTATGACATTTTGTTCACAATGTAGAGATCAAGTTATGTCATATTTGTCATTCTAAGTCCTTCTGTATTTTTGTGTCTTAAATATTTGGAATTGGGATAATGTGGCTCAGCTGCCTAGGATCCAAATGTGGCTCAGCAGCCCAGGATCCAAATAACCATTATGAACTAAAACACCATCTGACAACAGGATTGGTTCGAACTTATCATGTGGGTATAGATTATATGTTAGATTTGTGAGACGTAAACTCAAAGTCTTGTAACACATGCCATTTGTAACTTATGACAGTATTTCAGCATTAACACGTATGTACAGCAGTTGACTAGAGATTGATAGAAGCCTTGCCTGTTGGGTACAACTGAGCAGGTCTTATTATTTCAGCCGTAAGCTGGGCCAAAGCCTGACCCCAGAAAGAAGCATTTCATACATTACATATTTTTCATTACTAATATTAATCTTAAAGTGGGCCGCGATAGCTCAGACAGTATAGCGACTGGCTATGGCCTGGACAGTGCAGGGATCAAATCCCGGTGGGGGCGAGATTTTCCGCACCTGTCCAGACCGGCCCTGGGGCCCAACCAACCTCCTGTACAATGGGTACAGGGTCTTTCCCTGGGGTAAAGAATTGTTGAGGTGTGACACTGACCCCTCACCCCTTCTAGCGCTGTGGTCGGTAAAGAGTAGAGCTATACCTCTACTCCCCCTATGGGCTGTACCACATGTACAGACCCTCAGTGCCTGTACAAGCGTGCACTTTACTAATAAGATAAAGCAGTCCTGTTACAGGCCTGGAGTGGCCCAGGGGATTCCAGGAAGTTAAGGTTCCCAGATTTCATGACAACGGCACAGGATGGTGATAAGGTTGTCAGCCTTATGCACTGGCCGCCTTTACCCACAGGAAATGTTCCTGGTACTCATTTCTGTTAGAGGCTGAGTCGACCCCTGGGCCATAGTGCGATCGGAAGGATTGTATTTCAATGAAAAATCCACTGACACCAGCTGGAATCAAACCAGCGACCTTCCTATTTGTAGCACAGCATGTTAACCACTGTGCTACCATGGTCCCCCCACACTTTACTAATATTACTCTTAAAACACCAGACAATGTACAAAGTCCACCGAAGGTAACAATCTTGAATGTGTTGCACCGGCACCTGGCTATACACACACAATATGACACTCAAATATTTACCTCACACAGTATCACTCTACTGTTTAACACTGTCTTGTACTCTTACCTGTAACCAGGGCTACAAGTGGCAATACACTGCAGTCCTTTCTCTCCTGGCAAACAGTTCAATGCACCATTGGCAGGTGCATGCAACTCCCAGTCTACACATGGCGTTGCCTGCACTGCAACCTGCAAAATGATGACAACTTTATTTACATACATACATACATACATACATACACATTGGGGGACCATGGTGGCACAGTGGTTAAGGTGCTGTGCTACAAATTGGAAGGTCACTGGTTGGATCCCAGTTGGTGTCATTGGAATTTTTTATTGACATAAAATCTTTCCGATCACACTATGCCCCAGGTGTCGACTCAGCCTCTAACAGAAATGAGTACCAGGAGCATTTCCTGGGGGTAAAGGCAGGAATGGAGGAGATTGCATAACGAGGAGTTAAATGATTTTTACTCCTCACCCAATATTGTGCGGGTGATAAAATCTAGAAGAATGAGATGGGCTGGGCATGTGGCGCATATGGTTGAGGAGAGGGGGGTGTATAGGGTCTTGCTGGGGAAACCGGAGGGAAGAAGGCCACTGGGGAGACCTAGGTGTAGATGGGTGGATAATATTAGGATAGATCTCCAGGAGGTGGGATGTGGGTATATGGCAGATGCTTGTGAGTGTGGTAATGAACCTACGGGTTAAGTGAAATGCGGGGAATTTCTTGACTAGCTGTAAAGCAGTTAGCTTCTCAAGAAGGACTCTGCACCATGGAGTAAGTAAGTAAAGGCGGCCGGTGCGTAAGGCTGACAACCTTACCACAATCCTGTGCCGTTGTCATGAAATCTGGGAATGTTAACTTCCTGGAACCCTCTGGGCCACTCCAGGCCTGTAATAGGACTGCTTTACCTTTACACACACATTCTGTGGATTCAAAATTTTGAATGACAAAATTATGCACAAAAGTCATAAAAAATATAAAACATATACAACATACTCTTCAAACACGTTACTATAATTTATCACAAACGGTACACTAAATACACTACATACAGCAAGTAAACGGAACATGAGTCATTTAACATTAAAAATTCAACAGCACAGTACAAGAAGTATTAAATTATGTTTTCAACACTACTTTAAGTTCAGCCTTTTTCATCCATGAGGGTGATGAGTCTACAGGGTAAACTGCTGAATATTTGGAAGGCAGCACACTAAACACTTTTCTGAAAACATGAAAGGGTGGCAACTGGTCTATGACGATGGTAGTTACTCTTTGTATTTGTGATGTGTACAACTGAATTTGTTTTTAAATCACAGGACGGAGGTTACGGGCCCACTTTTAGTAGCTGTACAAAACATAGAACACACAACCCTCCTCACTCAGGGCACAATAAAAACCAAATTTTACATCATGTGGTGCACTCTGTGACAAGATGTGTTTTTTTTTTTTTGCTTTCCAGGATCTGTTATTTTATATGACAATGAAAAACAAAATTGGAGGATATTAACCAATAAAGAAATTTATGCAAGTGTTAAAAAAACCTATTATAATAGAGACAATAAAGTTAAATAGATTATGTTGGTTTGGGCGTGTACAGAGTATGGAAGAATATAGAATTCCCAAAAGGGTATTGTGTATGAATTTGGGAACAAGAAGTTGAGAGGTAGACCAAGAAATAGATGGCAAGATGAGGTGAGAGAGGATGGAAGAATACTCGTAGTTGGTGGAGAAGGATGGCAGGGAAAAGTACGTAACAGAGGGGAATGGAAGAAGCTCCTGAGAACAGCAACGAATCGTCGCATTCTGCACATGCCAATGGAAGGAATGAATAAAAAGGATCTGTTATTTTGTGTCTGTAAGTCCATTCAAACAAAATAGTTCTTAAGACATTTCACGTTCTTATAGTGATGCAGCTGTCGGCTCAATTCTTCTGAGATAGAATGCTGGGTTAATGAGTAAGCGGTTCCTGATGTTTGGAAGGGTCATGATGCCTTCATCTTTAAAATTATGGGAAACACTGACTCAATGGTGATCCGGGTAGCTCAGTCAGTATAGTGACTGACTATGGGCTGTATGGTCTGGGATCGAATCATGGTGGGGACGAGATTTGCCACCTGTCCAGACCGGCCCTGGGGCCCACCCAGCCTCCTGTACAATGGGTACTGGGTCTATCCCGGGGGTAGAGGCAGCCGGGGCGTGGGGCTGACCCCCCCCCCCACCCCCAATCTAGAGTGCCAAAGTCCTAGAAAGAGTAGAGCTATACCTCTACTCACCTTAAGGGCTTTCATGGCCTATAATGGGTGAAAACCTACTGACCCAATGACACAACATCACATCCGTTAAAACCCAAGTCCCTGAAGGAATTACAGGATATCTTGTCATTATCAAGTGCACCACTGTTGACTGCCACAGGAACTGCTGGGTCACACAGCTTCACAGCTAACAGCTGTCATGTTGAACAATTATTTTCAGAAACTTTGTTGTAATCTTAGCAAGTATACACATGCAAGAAATAAAATGTCTAACCTATGAAACAGACTTCTACACGAAATTTTTGGTTTTTGCACCATCCATAAGTCTAACAATTTTATTTTATCTTTTTATCCTTTTACTGTCAGGCAAATTATGCCCCAAAATTATTCACATGTCATTACAGGGTGCAGCTATACAAAAACATCTTAACTCAATTATCTAATGCTTGCATGATGTGCATCAACAAAAAAATTAGCATGGCCTAAAGCAGGCCATGAAGGCATGTAGAGCAATGGAGATACAACTCCACTCATTCTAAACCTTGATATTAGTCTGGGGGTGAGTGGCAGCTTCATATGCCGCCTGCAGCACCCACAGGGATAGAATCACTGGTAAGGTAAAAGTAAAGCAGTCCCATTACAGGCCTGGACAGGCCCAGAGGGTTCCAGGAAGTTAAGGTTCCCAGATTTCATGACAACGGCACAGATCCCTGGTAAGGACTGAACAAAAAGCTAGGTGAGCCCCAGGGCCAGTCTGGATGTTCTGGAGAACATAAAAATTTCTTGCTCCTGCCAAAATATGAACTATAGTTCACCCAGCCTTAAGCCAAGTCACCAGCCATACTGACTACACAATATCCACTCCAGAAAATAACACATTATGTACAACAGACTTAGCATTCGAAGTAATACATATATTTAGTACATGTTATCACACTATGGTACACTTCAGTGGAACAGTAAAATATTGTCTACAACTAACAGCAGAATTATTGTAAGGATCTGCAGAATTATTGTAAGGATCTGCAGAATTGTTGTAGGATCTGCAGAAATGTTGTAAGGATCTGAAGAATTATTGTAAGGATTTGCAGAATTGTTGTAAGGATCTGCAGAATTGTTCTAAGGATCTGCAGAATTATTGAAGGATCTGCAGAATTATTGCAAGGATTTGCAGAATTATTGTAAGGATCTGCAGAAATATTGCAAGAATCTGCAGAATTATTGTAAGGATCTGCAGAATTATTGTAAAGATCTGCAGAAATATTGTAAGAATCTGCAGAATTATCGCAAGGATCTGAAGAATTATTGCAACGATCTGCAGAATTATTGCAATGATCTGCAGAATTATTGTAAGGATCTGCAGAATTATTGTAAGGATCTGCAGAAATATTGTAAGAATGTGCAGAATTATTGCAAGGATCTGCAGAATTATTGCAACGATCTGCAGAATTATTGCAATGATCTGCAGAATTATTGCAACGATCTGCAGAATTATTGTAAGTATCTGCAGAATTACTCTTTGCCAACAAACTCTTTTTAAAGTTCCAGGCACAAAATCTGTTACAATTACCTGGAGTTTCAAAACACAGCCAACTCCAAGCTTAATACATTTTAAAAATTATGTTACATAATTCAATGCAAGCAGTGTAATGCTGCAGTTAGCTCATTTAAAATCTTACCTGAAAGTGGCATGTTGCTTGGTTGCCAGATCTATCTGTTGCTACAACTGTAACATTTTCAAAACCTCCAATAGGAATGGTTGCTCGCTCAGGAATGAAATGAATTCTCACATCACCGGACGCATCTGATGCATTAACACGCCGCCGAGTATCGTTGAAGTTGACGGCATAACTCTCCTGACGGTCTACCAACTCAATAACGTAGCTCTGGGGGCAGCTCAGCAAAGGAGGCGTATCATCTGAGAAAACAGATATGTGACTTTTGCACATGTATATATGAAAGGGTTTATGATTACATGCAGATAAATTTCAGGGAATGCCTACTACCACTGGTACAGAATCTTTAGTTTTCCGATCCATTTTTTAAGAATATAATGATCAAAATACATATGCTACGTGGATATCACGTTGTGTTTGCATAAATTTTATTTAAAACAGGTGTTTGTTTTAGGCCTTCATGGGTATTCCTACAATTTTTATTGCATACTTCCTATTCTGTCCTGCAGATGAAGCCTGCTCTTGATGTACATATGGATAGTTAACTGACAGTCCCACCATTTGTAGAGCGTTAAGAAACGCACTCTCTGTCAGACCCACTATAGTTAGCGCCTACCCATTCTTTCACCTGTCAATCGAACAGACCCAGTTCTTGAAATGTTGCACTCATTTTGTATATGTGAAAATGAGCAAAACCCCAAAACCCAGCAATTTTGACAACAAAGACTTCACTTTCCTCCCCCTGCTATTGCTGAATTTACCTAAGTACAAGGCAAAAATTTTTCCCAAATTCATAATCTGAAAAACTGGGGGTTGTCATAAAACTGCAAACACATTCTGTACACATATTTTCCTGAAAAATGAAGACAGTTGACAGGGCTCATCTCATATTTGTGTAAATACAGAACGTATATAAGTGGGCCGAGTAGCTCAGTCAGTAAAGTGACTGACTATGGGCTGGATGGTCCGGGATTGAATCCCAGTGGGGACGAGATTTTCTGCCCATCCAGACCGACCCTGGGTCCCACCCAGCCTCCTGTACAATGGGTACCAGGTCTTTCCCGGGGGTAAAGTGCAGCCGGGGCGTGCTGCTGACCACTCACCCCCTTCTAGTGCCGCGGTCATGGAAGAGTACAGCTATACCTCTACCCACCCTCTGGGCCACACAGGGCCCACAACAGGATCACTTTACCTTTTACAGAACCTGCATAACACAATCTATGTAAACACCATTCCCCCTTGCTCCTCAGGAGGAAATTCCCTCTGCAGGGAAACTCAATTTGTCAAGTGCAAGGTCACATGTAACTCCCTGCTATTACTTCTGCCCTGACCTTTACAGTAGCTTCTAATGGTTAAGATACAATAACCTTTAAACCTCAGTACAATGTGCAGTAATAAATGGCAATGTCTACTCATTACCATAGCTTGTCTCTCATTTTCACTTTCTAGACAAAATTATATAAAAATCAAGAACTTACCAGGCACTGTGATATTTATTTCACAGATGGCTACATTTCCATCGTAGTCAAATGCCACGTACTTGACCACCATATCGTGGAATACTTGGATTGGTGTACGGAAACTCTGAGGTTTTACTTCAAGACGAGCGATACTACCGCTGTTGTCAACCGCAACTGGTTCTGTGAAGTTCACCGGTTCCAAACCATTGGGACCTTTCTGTACAATAATTGGCTGTTGTGGGCAGTTCTGGAACACTGGTGGCTCATTATCTGTAACAGTAACACGTTGCAAGTTTAAGCTTTGTTTGTCGTACTACATGTAAGATCGCAACCTTTCAATATTGGTCTGTACACAACATGGCTTTTAACTCCCAAATATCATCAGCCTCTTTGCACCATAACATGTAAGCCCACTTTACAGTAACTTAAAACAGTTCTACCCTGGGCATTAGTTGGAATTTAATTTCCAGCATCACTGAAGGGATAATTATAATATTATAACAAAGACTTGACTGAATTAATGCATATCATTATAACATGGCTTCCACTACCCATTAACTATGACATTTGAGAACTCTTGTCACTGACATGCCAATGGAAAAGCACTGATGTTGTAAAAGATTAGATGACATCACAAGTAATGAAGTACTTTAACATAAACACTGGACCACTCTGTACGTTGTTGTCTTGTGTGGTCATGCACACATACACTTCAGTTTCTAATATCCCAGGATGCAATCAGCTTAAAAAATGCAGCTTCACAGCACATTATGCCACTGACTGTCATCTGCGATTTTTATTAATTCACAGCGAAATCCATTGCAGAAATCTATAACACTGACGCACACTACCACTAAGTCACAAGATATGACCTTCGCGCAGCCACGTTGCTAAATATTCAGGTCTTCTTGGACATGACGATGTGTCATTCGGCAAGTGGTTTCTGATTCCCATTATTGTAGCACGTTCATCATCAGGGTCAAGCAGTACTTTGACAGCTGGACCATGACGAAGAAGGTGCTAAAATACTTCAGACTGTGAACTAACCACCAGTGACACCGCATCACATCATATTTAGCATCAACCCCACAGACAAAGCACAGCAGTACATATTATCTAGTAACTGTAATGACCTGTTTCTAAAAAGATATCGTTTCTAAAGTGTCCAACACACTCACGTTTCTCCAACTACCCTGAGAATGACGGCACCAGGCCCCTCTGATAAGTCAGTAATTATTTACCACCAACATGCTGTCACATCCCAGATGAGTGAGATATTCATTTTAAAATTCTGTCACAAAATACAGAACACATACTTACCAACACAAGGTGAGTATCCATAATCATATCCCAAGAGGGGCTCCACAACAGGTTCCTCACATCCCATTAACTCAAATTTCAGGCAGGCATTATCCATGTAGCTCACAATACCTAAAATAACAAACATCTTGATTCATCTGTACAAAGCAACAAACTGTTGGATGCTATTCAGTTTGTACTTATCAATCATCCTCATTAATACATGGCAATAAATGCCAACATTGCTAAGAACAGACAATAAATGGTCTTTTCTTATATAGACAGTAGACTGGATTTGACACACACAACATTCCACACATTATGTGACTATGGATGAGGAAGACATGTGACAATACACACTTTAATACTGACAGTAAAGCGACAATAACGATATTAAAATGCAACTCCAACACCGACTTAACAATTAAGGGATTATAAGAAACAGCCTCTCACATTGCAAAGTTAAGCTGACCTGCCTCAACCCAACTGCTGCATAATTCAATTTCGGGCCAGTCCACAAACCTCTGTCAGCTCTCCATGAAAAAAAGAAAAGTAATTTTTTGCTTTTGCAGATTCTTTTCCACCATCTTCAGTGGCCATAATTTCTGTACCTGACAGAAATATTCATATGTGTTGGTTGTGTAGAGAGAAATATGATGAAACGTACATACAAAAAAATTTATAAGAGGCAAACAAGATAATTTTTGTAATGGTACTTAATAGGTTTCAGTTTGGGTCGGGTAGCTCAGTCGGTATAGCGACTGAGCTACAGGCTGGACAGTCTGGGATCGAATCCCAGTGAGAAGGAGATTTTCCGCCCATCCAGACTGGTCCTGGGGCCCACCCAGCCTCCTGTAAAATGGGTACCTGGTCTTTCCCGGGGATAAAGTGCAGCCGGGGCGTGCTGCTGACCACTCACCCCCTTCTAGTGCCATGGTCAGGGAAGAGTAGAGCTATACCTCTACCCACCCTCTGGGCCACACTGGGCCTGTAATGGGATCACTTTACCTTTACCTTTACTTAATATGTTTCAAATTAATCAAAGATATTGATATCCAAAACTGATATTTAAAACTGATACTTAGGTATTACAACACAGAGTATCAGCTACTTTATGCAGTTCTCTTATCTGTCTCAGGTAACTCTTGTAGCTGTAGTGTCACTGTTGCTCACAGATGGCAACTGCTACCAACTTTTTTAAGTCATGATGATGTTGCCAGCTGTTCTAAAGAAAAACATCTTTCTGAAGCTGCAGCACAAATCCACTTATTGCATTCAACAGCAATAAAATGTAGGGTAAATATATTCTCTTACGGCATAAAAGGATTAATTACAAGATACAGCAAATTTCACATGTTGTTCACTCACCCAGAATGACGAACCGTGCTTGTACGTATTTGGGCAGAGTAATCATAGCCAGTTCACCGTAGTTTCCTGGATCCCGCATTGTTAGATTGAAATTGGGGAAGTACACAACATAGTTCTCACTCTCCGCCTGCTTGTAGAAGAAACGGATCTCAGTTGGGCGGCCCACGATGTCATTTGTTACCACTCCCTTCACTAGGATTGCCTTCACTCTGAAAACCTGGCCCAGATCTACACTAACATATGTGAATGCTTCCTGTTTGCCACACCACCCTGTCACCGAATTCAGGCGCACGTTGCGAGCCTCGTAGTTTGGTCTGAAAAGGACAAAGGTATATTACAGTTAATATAACTGAGGCAGTTTGTGTTCTCTGTAGGGTACAAGCTTCAGTTGAAGAAACACTTGAAACCTTAAAACATAATATTCAAGCAAGATCAACTATAAATGTCCCTGTGAATGATCCCTGACATCTACAATATATAAATTACTATCTGTTGCTACAATATGGAGAAATCTTTCAAAGTCTGTGGTGTAAAACATGAAAAGGCACATTTAAAATGCATTTTCAGTGCTTTTTTCGAGTCAAGAATTCAAAATCTACATATAATAACAGGGCTAATGTGGTAGAAGTCTTGCACTCTGTGGACACTTCCTACAGTGTTCACAACTACAGCAAATGGTGGATATAGTAACTACTGTGCTTTAACAGGTTAACAGAAGCATGTAAAAGAAATGCTGACACATGTGACATGGAGCAGTTTGTTTTGTTGGCATGTTCCATATATGTAGTTTCTACAAGGACAAGTGGATTGGTGAGGAGAGAAACAACATTTATTGAGACATTGACAGAAAATAGGTCCACTGTACATGTTTCTGCTCTGTGTTGCAGTTTTCAGGAAAGTAACTCCAATGGTAGGTGACTAGAAAGATTAGGTTTCATCAGAATAGACTTCCATTAATAGCCCAGCATCATCAGCACTGATATGCTGAACTACCGCACACACCAGACTATAAAGGTACTCTACTTTCTTTGTTAACATCAGCATTACCCACCTTTCCAACAACTTGTACTGTTACAAGCCTTTGATACCACTGTAACACTGAGTAAATAAAATATATGCCCAAAACAGTCGAGAAACAAGTGCTACTGATCATATCAATGGGGAATGGCAGAGTGCGATCGCACGAGAGAGTGACGAGCTAACTTGGTTCTGCACAATACTGTTCGGTTTGGGTTATGTTACAGAAGGCTCAGCATCTCTCTAAGAAAACATGCTAGTCTTTCAGGCTGACATATATGCGATAGTATCCTGCGTTCATGAAACTGAAACTCAGGACAGGCCAGAAATATGTCAGCATTTGCTCAGATAGTCAGGCAGCTCTGAAAGCACTTCAGGCTGCCAAAACAACATCTCCCTTCGTACGAAAGTGTCAGAAGGCATTGAACAACATCTCTACCCAGCACACTGTGGGGCTACATTGGGTCCCTGGGCTTGCCGGAGTGCAAGGAAATGAAATTGGCAACAGGCTTGCAAGGGACAGTTCTGTTCACTTGTTTGTTGGACCTCAGCCTGTCTTGGGGGTCTCTAGGCAGAATATAAGAAGAAAGATAAAACGCTGGATGGAAAACCAGCAGTTGGTATTGTGGCGTGGTCCTTATAGTACACAGAGACAGGCTCGAGAATTGATTATTGGCCCAGACCTGGCTACAACAGCCCAATTATTGTCCTTCAATAGGACACAATCCAGGGTTGTTATTGGCCTGCTTACTGGAAATAACACCTTGAGAAGACATTTATATGTAATGAAGTTGAGTAATAACCCCACATGTAGGAAATGTGGTACTGTGGAGGAAAGCTCAGTCCACATTCTGTGTGAGTGCGAGGCGTTGGCTTCACTCAGACATGCATATCTGGGTTCCTTCTTTTTGGACCCTGAGGATATCAGGAAACTAAGTATAGGGGCCATCTGGAACTTTGCTAAAGGAATTGGGCTCCTCTAATTTAGTAGAGACAATGGAGCACAAAGGGTCAGTCTTAAGGACTGGGTGTATCGGGTCCGGACGGGCTCAAACCCAAATACCATTCAATTCGATGCTGGTTTATGTTGCCACAACTTTTTATGCTCATTTCCATATATCAATTTCAATGCTCAACTACAGGGCGTGCCTCATCATCATCAGATTCCAGACTTAAGAGTTTTATTGTACTTTTTCTCAGCCTTACTCTTTGACTTCACACACTGGACTCACATTCCATTCATCTCACCTCTCAGATGTTGCATTAATGGCTGAATCAGGGATGGCACCAGAAGCAAGTCCCAGAGGTTTCACAACCTTACATTCAGGCTCTCGAATGCAGGTAATTGGACGAGGGTTTATGAGAATGTAGCCAGGACGACTGCATCCAAATTCGACTTCTGAGCCTTGCTCATAGCTACGTGCAACTTGGAACCCATCTGCTGGTCGTCCAGGATCAGCACAAACTGGGCCCTCACATCGCAGGTCACCAAAATCCCACACACCATTTGCTTGGCACCTGTACACATGTGTAATCAGAGTAGTTACATTATGAAAATAGACTGTCAATGGAAATGTCCGTATCGTATGATGGGGGAATGTGAAGAGTGCCAACTCTTCCTTTCGTGATTGACAACGATTTTCTAAGTTGCAACACCACCCACAAAAAAATCTCTGTTAACAAAAATCCAACCAGATGCAACAGTATGCAGATATTTATTTACTGCAAAATCACTGTATATGTTTCGGGTGTCACAGCACCCATCATCAGGAATACTAAAAACTGTAACTGCAACCTCCAGTACAGGTCATAATACTGGTACAGCTACTTCCCGCCAACGTGGCCTGATCGGGACTTGTTGGAGGGAAGTAGCTGTACCAGTATTCTGACCTGTACCGTAGGCTGCGGTTACAGTTTTTAGTACTGCTGATGATGGGTGCTGTGACACCCGAAACATGTAGAGTGACTCTGCAGTAAATAAATATCTACATACCGTTGCATCTGGTTGGATTTTTATTAACACTGAATTACGATGCACGGAACTGTGAGCTTAAAAAAAAAAAAAATCTCTATCACATACAAACCAAGCTCTGCAGCAAACATGTAAACCTGACAAGCACGGAAAGCCATGTGTGACTCCATCACAAACTGTAACCATGGCAAACTGAACGTCACTCGATCACTAAGTGTGGGGTCTGGAGACTTCAGTGTTAATTCCACATATCAGATGGCTGCCATCTAATGGTGCAGTCATACCCAAACCCAGATTTTTCATCTAGTTGCCACTGAAATCAAACACTGTTATAAACACGGCAACCTGTGTGTGACTCACTCACTCACTTTAAGGGTGTTCTAAAAGGCAGATAAAAGACATTAATTGGTCACTCATATATTGCAGTTCTTACAAAAATAATGATTTGTAAATTAATGGGAAAAAATTCTACGCAATAACATCAGTGCTGGACAAAAATAGAAAGTGTTAAGTATCAAAAGTTTTTATTTACATCCTAAATATTACGGTGGGGACCGCGGTAGCACAGTAGTTAAGGTGATGCGCTAAAATTCGGAAGGTCGCTGGTTCGATTCCACATGGTGTCATTAGAATTTTTCATTGACATAATCCTTCCGATCCCACTATGGTCCTGGGATCGACTCAGCCTCTAACAGAAATGAGTACCAGGAGTATTTCCTGGGGGTAAAAACGGCCGGTGCGTGAGGCTGACAACTTTACCACCATTCTCGGCCATTATCACGTAATCTGGGAACCTTAACTTCCTGGAACCCTCTGGGCACCTCAGGCCTGTAACGGGACTGATTTACCTTTTTAAATATTACTGTATACGTTCAGAATAATGTCAAAAACATAAACTCATTAAGCATAAAAAAAACTGTCAAAACCATAACAAGACAACTTTGGACAATTACTGCAGCTCATGATTCAATTTGTAACTCTTTTGTAAATGGTTCCAGTAGTCAGAATACTAACACAGATCTCACATTACTTTAACAACAACATTCCTCCTCCATCTGCTACCCTGCAAATAGAGGCAGCACCTTTCCCTGGAACATGGGTTTATTTCTACCAGAACACATGGCATCACATCCCAAAACATGGTAATGCACATACCTACAGCAAGTTTAATTATTCACTGATTGATATGGCAGTCAGACAGTTCTAAACTGTTGACATGAGTAAGCCACACAAACCTCTGATTAAAGATTTGTACAAATAAATGAACAGTGCACAAACTTAAAATTAATGCCATCACTACTGATAATGACCTACATTTCAACTTCATGTAAGAGCATTTAACTCTTAAAAAATTAATCACTTTATATTTCATAAGTGTGTCTGCTTTCTAACATCATGCTCTCTCACCTGACAACATTGTCATGATGGTTGGTCTGACCAGCCAATTTAAAGGTGTCTTGGCAGCCGAAAAAGAAGGATGACTGATATTTCGTGTCCAGATATTTGCCATATTCAGCTCCGGGAGTAGGTTGTGGCGAACCACAGCTGACTCGCGGACAGGCTGGAGGCAGCCCGGATAGCCAGTAACTGGGGAGACCCTGTAAACATATACCATGCAAGATTTTAGGTTATCAGAGGGGTGTTGCTGATGATTCAAATCTTCCTGGATGTGACACTGTGTTGTTGGGATTATGTTCCTGATGTTCTGAACAATCACATCACCTTCGTCTTCAAGAATGATTAGTCTAAGAAGAAATTTTGTTTGGGACTGAAGATGCTACAGTCCTTCAGACCAGTGCAAATCATAACCCCATGGACACGGTGTAATATCTGAGGGGGCATGAATCTTCACGTAATATGTCAATAAAATTATCCATGTACAAAGTGTTTAAAGAAGCTTTAAATGATACATGACCAGGCAATGATGCTTCATTATGAGAAATATGACCAACAAGTGCATATACAGATCTCCACTGCATTATAAACAAAATAGTCTCTTACGTACATACTGACATATCACTTTCAAACACATAATATAATATATATATTTTATTCATTTATCAATATTTTAACTACCTCCTAAACACATACATTTCTCACATTTCAGGACGGTGTCACCATACACACAGCATATCAACATGCCACTCAGCACAAATACCGTATATTCTCGAATCTAATCCACACCCTTTTACAGTTTCAGAGGGCTAAAAAATCAGATGTGGATTAGAATCTTGTGCAATTTAGATTTTCGGTCTTGAGCTGGATTTTGGAAAAATGATAGAGCCGCTCTACATGCCGTAAGAACAATACAATACAATAATTTATTATTTTATTTATTATTTACAATATTATATAATATATTATATAATATTTATAATTTATTATTCATCAGACTCGCCGTCATCACTCATAACTCATAACTGTACCGCTGGCAGTTAAATGGCCACTTCACACATTGCGCGTTAGTCGGATAACAGTTAAAGCATTGGTAACATGCAATATTATTCAATCAGTCTGCCTTGTAGGCAAGGAGTGGTTGAAGGAAAGGTGCGGATTAGAACCGCGAACTAACTTTTTTTGTTTAAGAAATCAGCAAAAACTAGTGCAGATTAGATTCGAGAATATGCGGTATTTTCATCAATATTTTATATTTTTATACAGATTTTAAACTTTCATTTCAAACTTAATACTTTATATATTTGTACATTAAATTATTTTGACATTCTGTGTAATATATCCTTCAGAGAACACCTCCCTGAAGATGGCCACAATAAGGCCCAAAACACACAGGAGGCTACGCTGTCTATAATACCATAAATTTACATATCTGTATAAGCACCTGTAGGTTCTATTTCTCATAAGGTTTAAAGAAAATCTTCATAACATGCAATATTATTTTATAGACATCATTTATGCCTTCTTTTCAGATATGATTTAACTATCTAACTGAAATTTAAAATTAACAGTCTTTCCAGGTCTCATACATAATAAAATTCAACAAAACTTTGTAAGTTGTGTTCTCTGCGGCCAAATTTGAGTCTGAATACAATTTTATTGTCTTAATATTAAGATTACAGTCATGCGTTGCATAAAGACGGGGGATACGTTCTGAGAAATGCGTCATCTGGTAATTTCGTCATTGGGCGAACATTGTAGAGTGTAATTACACAAACCTAGAGAGTAGAGCCTACTACACACCTAGGCTATATGGTATAGCCTATTGCTCCTAGGCTACAAACCTGTACAGCATGTTACTGTACTGAATACTGTAGGCAATTGTAACACAATGGCAGGTATTATTATATCATTATATTATATTACAATATTATGTTATAATATTATAATCTTAAGGGACCACCGTCATACATGTGGTCAGTCAGTAACTGAAATGCCGTTATGTGGTGCATGAATATACTGCTACTGCATACAGTAATTTTAATTCTGTAAAATGCAACCACCAGGACACACGGTGTCAACAAGGCACAAAAGAACCTAATGACACATTTTATGTAATTAGTTTTTTGTACAGAACTGCTTTAGTTCAGAGTTTATTTTAATATTTGTGACATAGTGTACACTGATATTAAAAGGCAGGTTACTACTAGCATTATGGAAAACTCTATATTACGTACTAGGAAAAAATATTTGTATGGTAGAGTCTCAAATTCCTTGAATCTCGATGTTCAAGATCTTGACACTGCAAGATCATCTATTTTAATAGTATTATTTCACCTTACATAACTGGCTGGAGTGAACTGGGAAATGACCAAGTGACTTTTATGTTTTGTTGACAGTGCAGCCCTGTATAATCTTGTAAATAAAACCATTAAGCTTTAAACACAACCAAGAGTTATGCACACACACAAACCTAAAACAAGTCTTTATCACATGTTTGTAAGTAACACTCTTCATTGTGTGACATATGCCCTTGTAATTTTAAACTATCCACTTGTTTCAGAGTGACAAGTACCAAGTGTCGCATCAATACAGTTGTTTCTCCTGATGATGGGCACATAGTCACCCAAAACATGTATAGAAAAGAAATAAACATACTAAGAAAAATTTGGCACAAAGTTGGCTTTACTTAGAAGACCAAGTGACTATTAGTCACCTTTCTGCCCCTCTACTAGTACTGCACAGGACACACTCACTTTAGCTCAGGTTTCTCTCATAAAAGTTAGTTTGACTGTCTCATCCTTCAAGAAATGAGATGCCCCTTCAATCATACAATGTATCTGGTGCTTCCAGAATTTCTGTTCATATTTTATTAAAAATAAATTTCCATGCTATTGAGATTATTTTACAATTTTATTACTGGTATGTTGTGTAGTTGACACATATTGATTTTTTGTTGTTGTGGTTTTATTTTTAGCATTCTTACATTACTGTATGTTAGTCATAAGCTAAATTTACTCATGCTTAGTTCTCGCCTCTCTTAAGACCAGGCATGGGAGGAATATAATTTCCTTCCATTTCTTTTTTGTTTATAACTGGACCCGCTAAGTGTATCGTGCGAGCAGTGTGTGCAGCAAGACATGTAACAATAGTTGCTTTGTTCTGCGGGAGCAGTCTGCTGCGTAGCTCGAACTGTGTCTAAGCAGCAGCGTATGAAGCTGGACAGTCAGTCAGTGCGAACGGTAATGAAGAGTCCACTGACAAGAATTGTCACTTATACATTTTAGTTGTAAATGCAATTACTCCATACTCTTGCACAATAAAACTCCAATATATTCTACTTGGGGATTATTGAGAGTGTGTGCTGCCTACCTGACTCCTGTCTTAACCAGAGTTATGAGCTCTGTCGTCCCTGGAAACAACATCTAAGATACGTTCCTCATCGGGTCCGCAACGGATACAATAGGTATTTCAAAGGCTCTTAGTAGTCAATAGGCATTTTATATTGAAAGAGGATTCTGATTTTCCTGATGGTTTTACCAGTCACAGTTAATGGCAAGCATCAAGACTCTAGTGTATTCTCAAAATACTTGTCTGCACTCACGGGCTTTGGGTCATAAACACACTGGCGGAAACCTGCAGAAGCAGTCTTCCTGAGAACTCGTCCAGTACTGCTACATGTGAGGGTCACATTCTCTCTGAACGGCACTAAAACATTTGTTGAGTCAGGATGCACCACTGCCAAGCCATCTGATTTGTTGTCTGACAGAGACACACAATTAGCATCTGCAGGACACAAACACAAACCACCAGGTTAGTATCATCAGCACAGTTCCTTCTGAATATGACTTACACAGCTAATAAGCTGGTCAAAAAATAGCTGTTTAAAGTAAGGAGTCATGACCGATATAATCATCATCATATTCCCCTCCTCCTCCTTTGATGTCTCCTTGTTTGTGTGGTATGTCTAACAACAATGTCTCTCCACCTATTTCTGTCTTCCCAGAGCTCTTCCTTCTCAGTATCCTCCCACATTCTTACTTCCTTCCTTCCTTCCTTCCTTCAGCAACAACTCTTTCCTAATTTGTTGTCTCCATCTTTAACAGCTCTGATTCATTCATTCTTAAAATATACCCATTCAATTTTTTCCATGAAAGTCAAAACAAAGGTGTCCCTGCACAAGTCATGAGAACATTAAGTGGGAGATGTTCAGCTGTACTCATTCTTAACCACTGCATGGACACGAGTAGTCAGCTTCATGCCCCGGCCATACCCCTCCAAGAAAGACATCATGGTACCCAATGAACAGGAGGCTGGTGGACCCAATAGCTGGTCTGGATGTTGTGAAGAAGAGATAATCTCCTGCCTCTACAGGTAATCAAACCCCTGTTCATCCAGCCAATACCACAGACACTACACTGACTACGCTATCCTGGCTCCCTCTTTTTCTGGTATATACCAATTTACCTTCCACCATTTTATTTACAATATTTGTACAACTAACACCTGTGCATGGCACGGCAGTGGCAGTGTAGACTGCACAGCTGCACATTAGGCTCAGTGCACACACTAGCCAGAACTTCGTTAGAACAGCCCACTTGACTGGGAGAGTAACAAGTACAGATAACTTTCTTATAATAAAGGCCAATGAGATGCACTATTTCTCAACTTTATTTTGACAAAGAACTGTACATGTCTCAGATTTTCTGTCCCTCATCAGGAGTCTTAATACTGTACATACAGCAATTGGTATATGTAATATAGTTATGTTGACTGTCTGCTAGCAAGCAGTTCCATCCTGACCTCGCTAACAGACATTATGATAAAAAACTTATTGCTGTGAATACAGTAAAAGGACTCCTGATGATGGACAGAAAATCTGAGACATGTAGAGTTCTTTGTCAAAATAAAGTTGAGAAATAGTGCCTCTTGTTGGCCTTTATTATAAGAACATATCACAATGCACGGTCCTCTGAGCATCACAAAAAAAAAAGTACAGATGACACTAGAGTGCAGCTTAAAGATGGCATACCATGTGGTTAATCTATCTAAACAGGATTGGAGAAAGGTCCAGCAACCCTGCTACGCAACGCAAAACATCAGGGTACCCTCACTGACAGCATCGTCTCAATGAACAACAATTCCTATCCCACTATGACCCACCAAGTACATGACCAACTGAATGCCATATGATGGGAGGTGCTCTAACATCCTGCATATGGCTTGGAATTACTGCCACATAATTTTTGGACCACTAAAGGCTATCAGAGGCCACATGCTCATGTTGGATGAGAATGGGCAGGAGGCTACATTACAGTGTTTAGCAGCAACACCAAGGAATTATTTGTGGATGGGATACACTGATGTCATACATCAGTGGGACTCCTATCTAAATGCCTGTGATGATTTCTCACAACTGTTGTAATAGCTTCAACTATAAGCATTCTCAAATAAGTTCCAGCAGTACATGTCTCATACCTTTAAACTCCCACAGTTCATTAAATATTTCTGCTCCACACATCAATACCAGCATTTAGTAACTTCCAAATATACACATTCATCCCATCTTTGGAGTGACCCACTTCCAATGCACAACTATTTGTCTGTGTAGCTCTTTGTGGTAAAATTCTCTACATTTTTTATTCTGTCCTGAACTTTATAGTCTTCTGTTTTTGTACCCACTTTCCAAGCACTTTCAAACCCCGAAGTTTATTTATTTCATAATTACAATATTTTCACTCTTGTCTCTTGTCCTGTGGCATGTTTCCCTAACCATACATGCACCCAACAGTGTAGTTCCACATGAAGTTGTAACATACCTGAATATTTTGATGTTTTGCTGACTGTGCATCTCAGTATATTTACCTCAGTAATTAAACAACTTGATACACAAAATTTTTTTTTACAATAAGTTTATTTCATGCCTCTACATTTTTCGAACACATGAGGTCATCATCAGGAGGTCAAAATTGCATTAAACAGCCTCTGTTATCCTCACATCTATAGGTGGCTGTCTCGTGCACAGGTTGCGCAAGATACGGCCACCTATAGGTGTGATGATACCAGAGGCTGTGTAATGCAATTTTGGCCTCCTGATGATGAGCACATGTGCTTGAAATATGTAGAGGCATGAAACAAACTTGTTGTAAAACAAAAATTTTGTGCATCAAGTTGGTTAATTATTGAGATAAATACCTGAATAATTCTCAATACATTCACATTGCACTATGCCATCTACTTTTTTTGTGAGTAGTTTCAACAGAAAACTGCTACCTTACTTACTCACTCACTCCATGGTGCACAGTCCTGCTTGAGAAGCTAACTGGTTTGCAGGTAGTCAAGAAATTCCCCACATTTCACGGAACCCGAAGGTTCATTACCGCATTCACGAGCGTCTGCCACCTGTCTCTATCCTGGACTAGCCCAATCCAGTCCATATACCCACATCCCACCTCCTGGAGATCCATCCTAATATTATCCACCCATCTATGCCTAGGTCTCCCCAGTGGTCTCCTTCCCTCCGGTTTCCCCAGCAAGACCCTA
>Ga0131853_10005369_pt1 | contig 23097 bp, 6 predicted proteins | sample TergutLab28metaG_FD_92764 | JGI IMG/M metagenome (GOLD analysis project Ga0131853, IMG submission 92764) | Labiotermes labralis P1 segment gut microbial communities from Petit-Saut dam, French Guiana - Lab288 P1 (version 2) (version 2) | ecosystem: Host-associated > Arthropoda: Insects >...
AGGTTGCGGTTACAGTTTTTAGTACTCCTGATGATGGGTGCTGTGACACCCGAAACATGTAGAGTGACTGTGCAGTAAATAAATATCTGCATACTGTTGCATCTGGTTGGATTTTTATTAACATTGAATTACGATGCACGGAACCATGAGCTTAAAAATGCGAAAAAGTCTATAAAGTTTCTTAAGACATTTACCGGTTTCGTGTGATTCCTTGAATAAACAGCGACTGTTTCCCTAGTCGATATTAAACGAATTATTTTTGGAAGAGACTTGGTGAGTTTCCTTTCGGTTGCAAAATGAATTCTTAATCTTATTTAAATAAATCCCAGGCTTAAAGTTGTTTGTGCAACTCAATCACTGTGTTTGTGTTGCACTGATAGCTCGGTTCTATTGTAGGACAATTAAGGTTGTGTAATGTGTAATACCGCCTACAGTACCACTAGCGTGTGTTTACTACGTGTCTGATGATGATGATATAACTCTGTTTGGACCATGAGTTGATTTGTATCAGCTGTACTCAACATCTAGGCTATCAATCTCAGACCCTACATCATGAGCCGCTGTTAAATAAATTTACGTATTTACACAAATTCACTTACTAGTAAACCTGAAATCACAGAGCATCTCTTTAACTGTTAATACATTCATTTTCATGTTTTAAGCTCGTTAAGAGCAAGTTGAACTCAACAGCGTAATGATTTATGTAATAGCTCGTTCAACTAGAGTAGCCTACAGGACACAATGAAGGAAGACGTCAGAATTTCACAGCTCCCGGCATTAATGTCGACGTTGGTGTTGAGTGAAGTCACCGTGCAGAAAATGGCAATATTGACAAAACCTCAGCGATTTTTACAAAACGTCAGTCGTTAAGTTATACAGCGTCGATGATGCATGAAACAATGTATATAAAGCATCAGCCGAATTATATTGACAGGGGAAAACCGAGCTAGTGGTCGCAGCAAACCTCTCCCAAAGCCACTTCATATACCACGAAGCCCAAATGGGTGTGCCTAAAATTAAAAATCTGGCTTTCGGGGTAGGAGGCCGTCGAATAACCGTATGAACGATTTCGGAGAACCTTATTGTCTCCATGTTTAACAAGATGAACACTATAATGACTATGAGGCAAACAGGTAATGCTCAAGACGAAGACAGGATCTCCAAAACGGTAGCAACATATAGTTATTCTACACAGTGCTATAATTCAGATTAAAGTCCCACATCACACTCAGTAAGTCACTAACATTTACAGCTGATTAAGATTAGGTACCAATACCAATTTCCTAACTACGAAAAGTTTTATAGAGGAAAGAAACAATAAATTCTAGGTGTTGTCTGATAAACATTCGTAAATTTTATATGTCAATGTACATAATTTACATAGTACAAAGATCAAAATATTTTCCAAGATGTTGGTAATTAATTTTTATAAGTATTAAATCAAAATTTCTGCTATAATTTTTATTATCTTTATTATTATTATTAGCCTTAACATTATTAGCTATCATATATTACTGTTATATTATTATTATTATTATTATTATATTTTGTTATCTGCTATTGTATATGCACGAGGTGCAGAGCAAGGTTATCTTCTGATGTTAACAGAAGTTCATTTTTAAGATTCTCTAAAATACCAGCAGTCGATGAGATTATGTACCTTTGAATGGGACGCATCATTGATAATGTGGAAGTTACAGCACCGTATACAGGACTATGAAGAAGTAGCTGAATGTAAGCTATGCAATGGGCAGTTATCTGTAGTAGTCTTGGCCATAAAAAGAGAAGAAATATTAATCTGTAATCAGTTGTATTAGTTTCCAACATATTATGCTAAGGCAAATTTTATGTGTTAAAGTATAAGGTAATCTGTCAACGTTTCTTTAAATAGGAATATAAGAACTGGCAATCGTATTGTAACGTCTTTAGTATCAGTGTCCAGGATAAGCAGAAGTTAAAGACACACATAATGCACTTCGTTGTGCCAAGAATTCTAGAGTTTTTACGCCTCCTACAAAATGTATGTCTCATGAATTCATAGAACGGTTGTATTTAACCCTTATCCCGCTAACGTGGAGAATACGGTGAGCTCCTAATAATGCTAGCAAATGGCAGATGGGATTTAACTCGGCATTTAAGGGGTTAAAAATGATTACGTTCCAGGCAAATTATCTAAGCTATATACTTCACGTATCATACGTATGCCGTAAGAAGTGAATATCAGATTACAACTCCAAAGAATAAATGTTAGATACTTGGCAGCAATATTCTTTTTCATCACAGAATAGGGTCAACTACTCTTTTTAAAAGAAAAAGACAGTAAATTTTTGTCAAAAACGCTAGATCAGACACAAAGAAAATCACACAGGTTACAATGACAATTAAACGTGAACTGAAACAAGACACTGAGGCGCGTTCGTGCAATCATTCTTGTTGTAGAAAAGCAATGCGTATTACTTATTCTGAGGGTAAGTTTGTAGCCTTAGGTATCCAACATGTAATGTGCATGCGCCATATTGTCATCTGTGGCCAGCCTAGTTCTGTATTTTTTTCACCATTATCTCACAAACGGCACGTAAAAAGTTACTGAACATAACATGCATGATTTGACTTTCTCTACAAATTTGTCGGAAAAATTTCTCATTCTGGAGAGAAATGAAAGAGAATTGAGCGAGATACGATTAAAAACGTACAACGGTCTTCGTGTGAAGTGCCCTTTATACTTGTCTGATTTTAATCAAACTTGAATTTTTTTATATATTTTCTAAACATCCTCAAATATCGATTTTCATGAAACTCCGTCCATTAGGAGCCGAGTTGTTCCATGCGGACGGATGGACAGACATGACAAATAGTCGCTTTTTGAAATTTTGCGAAAGCATCTAAAAACTGGATAAGAAATAAACATATAAAATCCAAGAAACTAAAAATTCACACTGTAAGGGGGAAAAAAATAACCTTCGCCAAACAGAATGCTGATACAAAGAATTTGATGGTTATATGTTCCATTACAGCGGCCATTCTTTGAAAATATATTTCCCTACCTGCATTCCATTTTTGGGTTCCCGAATTCTGCTATAGATACGAAAAGTAGGCAGTAATAATACTACTTTACAGTTTGAAAAATATTAAAATAATATTATAGTGAATTCGCCCTCTCTTCGCCAGGAAGTCAAGGTGGAGTACAGATGTGGGTACTTACGTTCTTAACCTTAGGACTAGATAGGTACGTTCCGGCCGTTTTACGTCCATGGAAACAATCCCTGTTGCATACTGAATAGGGGTTGTGAGGAACTCAGTCCCGCACTGGACATTGTGGAGACGAGACAAGTCCCTGTCGGCAATCGAACCACGATTTCTCGGATATCCAGCACGTAGGACTGTCAATGTATCGACTGCACAGCCCTATATTAAGTAATATGAACTCCTGTCTAAGACCTTCACTCGCTTAAAAGATCTTTGAAGTTTTCATCCTAGAAAATGCCACGAAGGCCAAAAAGGGGAGTAGAGGTATAGCTCTACTCTTTCCTTAACCTTAGCGCTAGATGCACGTGGGTGGTTAAAGCCACCCCCGGCCGCTTTTCCCCTGGGAACGACTCAGTACTCACTGCATAGGAGGCTGGGTGGGCCCCAGGGCCCGTCTGGAAGGGTACTGAAACTCTCGACACCACAGGGATTCGATCTCTGGATATTTCAGAACGTAGCCAGTCGCTACACCGACAGAGCTATGCCGGCCCCAGAAGAAGCAATTCTCGAAGACTTTGGAAGAAAATGGTAATATTGATGTAGCAGCTGGAACTTTAGAATTATGCTTTAATAAATTGTTCTTTTTTTACACTATGACGTATCTAGATAGAGTTGTGGCTGCATATAGAATGTGTAGGACCTCTCTCTCTGCATTTCTTTACACTACCGTTTCATTTTATATTAATTATCATAGCTAACACAAGCTGGATGTTTATAAAAGATAAACATAAGTCACATAAGACAAAAAAAACCACACCAAAAATACAATTCAATTGTCTAAGCAGATAAATAGCGTTCACGCAAACGAACCTGCATATAGATAACATTTACCCTTTATCTTTCCACACTCGTGTCAAAAACTCGCATTCAAATTTTGCCCTCCCTCCCAACAACAAGAAGCGATATTCGTTTAGAAATTTCTGGAATCTACTCTGTATATTATGTTTTATAAGTGGAACTCACAGCCTGTTACATGTAGCGAGACAATGTTACGGGAAGCAGTTACAAAATCCTTTCGTTGATACAAGGAGTGAAATTAATTTAACAGGGGAGCTGTGTGAATAGTGAGCATTTACCGTTGTTGACTGTGGTACAGCAATGGAAATTGACGGTCACAAGCGGAATTGACGCCCCATTGTACACATGAATAAATAGAAGCAAAGTGGATGAGCTGAAGATGAGTGCTTAATTCTACAAGTGTTTTACCAGCGAGTAAGATGTGGAAATCGATAAAAACATCTCTTTCACTCTTAGCTCTTTTGTTAATTTGTATATGCACCGAGGAAACAAACGGCAGCCGAAGTAAAATAGGAAATATTATGATCTGTAGTGTTTTAATTCCACTGTAAGTATACTACCAAGCGAGGAAGATATAAAAACAGGAAAATTATATTTCTTTTAAAATACCTTCACTTGTAAAGAAGGGTATTGTGGCAGCATGCTGCCACAATACCCAACTGGTACAGCGAAATTAATGTGACTTTTTATAGTGCGACTTTAGCAAGGACGACATGGCTCCCTGATGATGGTCCTAGGACCGAAACATGTGGTAGGGTTTTAATGTTTTAATGTGTAAATTTTATACATTTTATATATGTGCAGTAGTTGGTATAATAATTGAGAAATCTCTAACCTAAAATGAGAAAAGGCGTAACGTCTAATTCCAAAAATCGTATGAACTGATATCATATAGTTGTATGACATACGATACTTCTTATGTTTTTTCATAAAACATTCCTTCCAGAATCCTTAAAATTAACACATCATTCAATCTACCACGTGAACCAGAGCAACATTGTCATTAAAACGACTAGGTTTCCTTTTTTCTCGTCTACTATAAAATGTCCAGGTTGGGGGTCCTTACATGCACGTATTCAATGGCAGGTGGGAGGCTCTGTCTGTTGGCGTAAAGCGACCTTTTGACCGCTTATATTCCTAGGCTGAAAATAAATGGAGCTATATATCGTATTCTTTTTATATGAGTAAATTACGCGTACAGAAAGAAATTCGTCTTTGTTTTCATGTTTTTATTTAACTCGCCACTAAGACAGTTTACTTGGTTCAAACATTTTGGCGCATTTACGAACAGTATTTGCCAAAATTCGCATATTAGCTTTACAGTGTCTATTCCACAGCCCATGAAAATAGTCTCAACGGATTTGTTCGAAACTTGATATTCAGGAGGTAACTAAAAACAAATTTTGTTTTATCCTATACAAATTTTATATTCCACCCACGTAGCTCTCAGAGATAAATGGGTGGAGCGAAATATATTTTTAGGAGAGTCTGTAGAGAAAAATTAAGGCAAAATTTATTCGCACTTATGTTTTTCGAGATAAGTAAAAGGGGGAGATCGCGCCAGAATTTTTACGTCACTGCTGCCCTTCATAAAGGGTTCCGTTTTAGGTCCAGGTAACTGCTTTGCCAAAAAAGCACTAACCTACTTGTCTTTTATAATGGAGTTTCTGTGCTTAGTGTGAGGCTGTACTAGACGTTTCCACACACTTTTCTCTGACATTTGCGCTTCAAAAAGTTACTGCTAGTACATTGTGCCACGCGACAAATAGTCTTATTCTTGCAACTTTATTGACCATCCCGTATGCACCGTTAGATGTAAACTTAAACCTCACATTAATTATTGCTTCACCACGTTTCGGTGTTCATTGACACCACACTGAAAGGCGTTGCAGCAATAACTAATATGTGATCTTAGTATTACGTAATTGTTGGACAATGAAATGTAATATAAACACGATGCACGTTATGTACAAGTACAAAGTTAAGACCGACTTGTCAATTGTTCTCCCTTACTACTGAAGTCGAATAGCAAAAGAGAGGCCTCTTTCTGACTGTATCTTTCATATTAACCTTTTGACGCCTAATGTCAACTATAGTGGTCGTGCCGCACCGCTAACCTCTAAAGTTACATTTTATATATTTATTCAACAAATATAGGTACTGAAAATTTTAAACATGGTATATAATCTCCGTTTTTTTTCTTCAAAATGAAGTTTGTTTCATAATTCTAACGTATTTGGTTCCTGTATTATTCACATTTTATATACAGGGTTTGCCAGAATTAAAATAATAATTCCGGCGCCAAAAGGTTAATGTAGTATCGCCCGATGATGGCCGTAATTTTCGGCCGAAACTTGTCGTGTGTGTGATAAATGAATGAATGTCAGAACATTTATGGTGTTGTATTGAATGGATAACTGCATCAAACATTAATTAAAACAAATTCAAAGGCATGATGTTATCCAAACCTATAAAATGTAATTACAATAATTAAAAGAGAATCTGACTCATTGATTTCTTGTTTATAAATAACGCTAATCTGTCTCTACGTACAAAATGTGAAATCAGGAATGAAAGTGGGAACAGTCCAGTGTATTCATTATTTATCGTCACGGGACATTGGTGAGTGGCACGGATAGAGGTGCGTTCAGATCTCTGTATTAATTGCTTGGATCTAGCTAGTGGCTGAGCTTTTCCCCAACCACAAGTGAAACAGATGGCCCTGTCACTGATAGTGATAAATTATTTTAAGAATTCGTTCCGTGCGAGTTGAACTTTTAACTGTCCGCCTCGGTTTAGAGTATATACAATGTCGAAACCAATTTAACTACTATTTCAGTAAAAAATCTTGCACCCAAACACCTGTAATACGTACACATAAAAAGTCATTATGAAAAAAAAAATTTTGAAGTTCTTGATTTTATTTCACATACGCAGTAACTGACGAAAGTTACAAAAAAAATCTACTTAATTTATATAAAAATATAAATTTTTATTCAGTATCCGATATGGCAGAAAATTACCGTGAACGGTGGGTGGTGAATGATGGGGAAGGGAGCGGTCGTGAGCTATTTTAAAATACCAGTACCACCTCGACATTCGTCTGGGAAGACCACAACTCTACATTAGCCAGCATAGGAAGCAATGTGACCAAATTTCGAACTGGGTATATTCCAAAAAGCAAACCCCGGCAGTTATCGCACCAGACCGCGTTGTGTCAGACAATATTACAACTATTTATTTAATTAAAACGACAAATAATTCTACTGTAACTCTATTACGCTTATCGTCTTCTTTAGATTATTTGACGACCCTATCAAATACGTCGCCATCAAACGTAATGTTAGTGGTGAATAATAAATTGGGAAGATCCCGGAAGAAAAGGGTCTTGGTTTATTTCAGACATTGTCCAAAAGTGTTTCTGCACAAACTGAAGGCAGCCAAGGAATCCTTTAAGTAGGGGAACCGATGTTGCAGCCGACGTTCGAACCAGGTCCTTCCCAAATATAAGTTTTCAGTGTCGCCACTACATCAAATTTTTCGGTTGCTTTACTGCCATCATAACAAGGTCTTCGAGCAGAAATCATATTTGTATAGTTTCCCTTTCCATAGTTTCCTCTATTATATGTCGACTGACACTAGAACCGTTGTTGTTTCACTTCCGGAGTCCTAGTATGTGACAGATGCAGGGTACTTGTTTTTTTGTCTTGAAAGTATTAGAACTTTTAATTTGATCAGAATGGTCTTCTTGCACAGTGGGACCGCGGTGGCACAGTGGTTAAGGTGTTGTGAAACAAATCGGAAGGTCGCTGGCTCGATCCCAGCTGGTATCAGTGGATTTTTCATTGACATAAAATCTTTCCGATCGCACTATGGCCCTCGGGTCAACTCAGCCTCTAACAGAAATGAGTACCAGGAGTATTTCCTGGGGGTAAAGGCGGCCGGCGTGTAGGGCTGACAACCTAACACCATCTTGTGCCGTTGTTACGAAATCTGGGAGCCTAACTTCCTGGAACCCTCTGGGTCTGTCGAAGCCTGTAATGGGACTTGCTTTACCTTTACTTCTTACAAATTATTACCGATTACTTCAAATTCCTTTCATATTTTAGTCTTTACTGAAGATTAGGAACAACCCTCCATTGGAATGTGTTACCAAGCAGTTTAGACAGAAATGTCTAGAAGCTGCAGAGCTACATTCTTTCCTTATTGTTAGGAACATCTGAAAACTGGTTGATCTCTCGTCTAACAGTTTCAATGTTCAAGTTTCTAAACAAAGCTAATATTAAGGGGTGATACCTTGTCTGAACATCGAAGGAAAGAGCAAAGAGAAAAGAAAACAAGAAAAAAGGAAACATTCCGCTTCTAACTTGCTTTAAAGGTGGATGACTTCCAGAATCATCTGGATTTTACGCTGTTTTATTGGGTTTTCATAGAAATGGAGCTTATTTTTAACAACGCCGGTTTAAGCATTCTATCTAGTATCTGCGCCTTATTTTTCCTGCCCTTCTTTCCTACTAGTTTCCTTGCGAGAACTTTAACAACAAGAGCTTATAAACTGATTCCGTGGGACGCCTCGTCTAACGTTGACTTTACCTCCATCTAAGTCGTCGTCGCAGCCATGAGGGTGGTGCATGTTTTGTTCAGAACAACCATTCAAATTGCGACTGTAATTAGTGAGTAGGGCGGAGTGGGTTAGAGGAGCTGGCGGCTGCCTGCATCTTCTGGTAGGCTCAACACCAGCAGTAGGCTACTGTAGTCTTCGTCTTTTCATCACCTCAACATACCAGCAGTTGCTAATTACCTCTCACAGTAGTAACAGCAAAAACTTTCTGCTTCTATGCAAATCATTAACCAAGTAGAGAGAACACACACGTTGAGGGCTCAAGGGAGTTGAGATGTTATGGAAAGACGAAGGTTGCGTACATTTGTTCCTAACCCTCTCAGTTATTTCCACTTCTTTGAATGCTTAGGTAGGTTGCATAATAACAAAGAACAACGTTGTTAGTGAGATAAATTTATGAAGAGAATAATGCTTCTGTACTAATCTTAATGACATGGTATTTGCAGTAAACTAAATAAGAGAGAAATTTGTTTATACTCTCAATGCTATACGTAAACCTAACTCACAACTCATGGGGCTCGAAGGTGTGCAATTCGAAATAACATACAAGGAAGAATCTCCAGTTTAAGTACAATTATAAACAACGCAAGCTATTAAAAACAACCATTAAACGTATATTGGGCAATAAGGGTTTTACCTTTCAACACGCCCTCATATAACAATTACAAAAATATTAATCCAGCCTTTCTTCAAGTTTAAATGCGTATTGTTAGAGATGGTGTTTTACAGATCAGCCTGCTGTTTCTAAATCAAATCAAATCAAATCAAATGTTTATTTGTTCAGTCGAATTATACAGAAGGCTGAGCGTAATTTTCAGGTGAGACATCCCCGTTGTGTTCAATGAACAGTAATATATGAATATATAAAATATAAAATCTAACATATCTCTCTTAAGCAATTATTATTAAAAATATTTCACGTCATATCTCGCACCTAAATGTGAGATATGATTTGAAATATTTTTAATAATAATTGCTTAACAGAGCGTTGTGTTAGATTGTATACTTTATATGTTTTATATATTACCAAGGCTGAGCATGTTTAGCATTGGGCTTTTCACAGTTCGCAACATGTATGTCTAGTTAAAAATAAATATTTTTTACTTTACACTTAAATTTACCACAATAAAACACACCTTTTCCAAACCTTAAACCACCCTTCCACGCCTTATATACCAAATATCGTCTGAATTGTTTTAACATATAAATTTACTGTGTTTTATTTCCTTTCCCATAACGTTTAACTATTAAGTTTGTTGTCTTCAGTCTGTTGTGTTTTGTTAACATCGTTAAGAAAATCATCTCATATTTCCAGTCTATTAAATAAATTATCGACATTCTTTTCCGAGGGTGAAGAACTACAACGGCTAAATCGAACATTCTCTGTCACATTCTTAATCGCAACTGTTTCGCTCGACATGTGGCAGCGCCAATTTTGATCCTTAAATGGCATCAACTGAAGTGTTCTTGAAACAACAAACACCGAAATATTTTTGGGTTTTCTGAAGGTGAGAAAACTCAAGCCGAATTGAATTCACGAAAATTTGCTTAAAGTGTGTGGTCAAGATACTGTGGATGCTAGTAGTGTTTTACGGAATAAAGACACTGCAGCAGGAGTAGCAGCGCTTCCTGAAAAACTGCGGAGCGGTCGGACTTGCTCTGCAGTGTTGCGCCACAACATCCGTCGGGTTGATAAAATTACATTTGGCGACTGGCGCATAACAACGGATGAAATGTGCTCCACCTAACCATCGCTAAAGGAAGTGTAATGACAATTAGTAAAGATATGGACCGTTCAAAGTCCTGTGTTCGTTGGATGTCACGCAAACTGACAGCTGCACACCGACAAGGAAAGCAGTCGTCACTGATATTTGCGCCACTGAGACAATGGAGGTGAAGGATTCTTGTCGCATATCGACACGGGGGATGGAACTTTGGTCCATCATTTTGAACATGAATCCAAGTGGCAATGGATGGAATATCGCAATGGGTTATCCTCAGGGAATAAGAAGTCCAATAGTGCGCTGTCAGCTGAAGAAAACATGGTAAGAGTCTTTTGGAATAAGAAAGGTGTTATTCTTGTAATCTTCTTGCCTGGGGTGACAAAAGTGAAGCCCGACCACCATATTGAAACACTAAGAATTCTGAATACCCGTCTTTGTCGGTTTCCTTCCACAACACAAAGTCTGATGTATTGTCCTTCTACGACGAAGCTCAGCCGCATGCAAGGTTAGGCATCAAAGTGGCCATCATAAGATTAGGGTGGATAGTTTTGCCTCATCTAACCTATAGTCCTGGTCTCGCACCATCAAATTATAGCCAGTTTGGTCCCTTGAAAATAAGGCATGTGAGTACAGCATTAAGCCAATAGCGAGATATTGAAGATAGATGTGTGCCAGTAGCTGAAGTGGACGGACAGCAATTAAGCCAAGGCCACGTCAACAAATGGAGCATCGAACCGGAAATGCACTAACGAATTTTCTGAGACCAGTGAAAAGTGGTGTTTTTTGAGTTTCCGACATAAATTTCAAATATCACTTATCTTTGTTCACATTTCAGAAGACTTTTATTTCAAAATCAAATAACTTTTTATGTTTTACAAATTAAAAACACTTATTTTTTAAGAAAAAAAATTATTTAAAAAATAATCTATCTGTTCTAATAAATCTCACAGCTTTAAAATACGCAGTAAATAACATTAATATAACGTTATATTTAATAAGCCCTCTACATATCAGACTCATGAATGAACTCATGGATATTTCCATTAGAATCTTTTTAATAATAATCACAGAGATAATTTCATAATGTATTCATATTTCTTGAACCAGAATTTTTTTTGAAAACACACGGAAATAATTTTGCAGAAACCCTAGGCAAAGTTAATTTATGCAAACCACACATGCATTTTCAAGAGTAAGTCTACAAAGTGGACTTGTTGGAAATCCAGTGCATCATACATAATCCATGTAGCACATGCCACAAAGTTGCACTAGCAAAACCTACCACCACTAGACTCAATTTAAAACACTTTACTGTTAATTAGCGCCACAAAAAGCGGGTGGAAAGTATGCCAACTAATCTACCGCTGCTACTGCCCCTTCACCATTCCCCTGTTTTTGTAGTGAGGGTGCGCAGGTCGTCAATAGCAGTAGCCCGTGAGCAAACCATGCGCTATATAAACCCTACAGACTCAAACATAGCAACGGGTCTGCTGCTAACTTTTCGCAAAGCATAGTTTGAAGATTAATCTGCAAAATAGAATGTTTGTGTTAAAAGTTGAGTTTTCAACAACCGCGTGGCTCCTATTATTAAAACAACGTGTAAACCATACGGAGGATGAAGACACGCAGAACTTCTTGTCACATTTCTTCTTTTAGGTTTTTATTACGTAAAATGTCAGTATAAAGTTATTTGGGAACGGAAATATTGAATAAAATTATTCCAATAAAAGGCAAGTTTCGAATGTTGAAATTCTTCGCAAGATAAACTACAGAATATGTTGAAATTTGAGGGCTGTTTGACCGCGCATCTTCTTCATGAAATAAAGTGAAATGCCAACTTGATGCAACTAGGTAATTTTATTGATATATTCTTAGTTCGACATGTTTCGGGTACATAAGCCCATCATCAGGAACATTAGATGTTGAGTTGCAGCATATAGTTTTGTGCACTGAGATTTTGGATGGGTGGTGGTCTTGAGAGCCGCTGCGTAGGTCGTGTTTACGGTGCCGTCCACGGCACCATGCGTACAGTACAGACGACCTACGCAGCGGCTCTCAAGACCACCACCCATCCAAAATCTCAGTGCAGAAAACCATATGCTGCAACTCGATATCTAATGCTCCTGATGATGGTTGTATGTACCCGAAACATGTCGAGCTAAGAACACATCAATAAAATGACCTAGTTGCATCAAGTTGGTATTTCACTTTATTTCATACAGAATATGTGGTTAGTGCAGGAATTTTCAGCACTTCATAATGAAACATGTGGATTGCCAATTATTCATTGAGGAGGAATTTCACAAGAATTTTAATCAAGTAACTCGTTTCTATGAGCAAAAAAACGTGATTATTGCTACACATTGTTGAGTCCTTCCTATACGTTCCTCTAAAACTCTTGAGCTCCTGTACAAAAGATGCCGATTCTTTTTCATTATTTCCCTTTTTCCGTACTCTTTCTTACTTTATTTGTCTATTGTATACATAAGGTTTGTCCTTAGTTATTACAGAATACGTTTAGAAGTTACTTTTATGTAAAGCTGTTTCTTGTAAATGGAAACATAGTTCGATTCCGCGTTGTGTACTCTACATGACACACTCTGCGAATCTCTTAAAACACAGTTTTGGAGACAAATTTCGAATTTCCATATACTTATGTAAAGGTAATTGAAATTGATCGAGTCCTGTAAATAAAGTCGCAGTTCTTTTTACCGAAAAGAAAAGAATTTATGTGATAACAATGAAAAGAAACAGAGTTTTACATAAAATATTTTAAGTCTATGAGACAAAACTCTTTCGGACACGAACATTTTGCTCCATATAGTCACATAAGTGACTTTGATTCTAAATCACTGCACTGTCTTAATTTCGTAAGAGTGCCCATCATTTGCCCAGGTTGTGCACATTATTGCATCACAATTTATTTGTTTATAATTAAATGACATACGTAATGGAATTTCTAAGTAAAATTGCTGTAAACAAAGGAGATACTAGCTTATCAGAAAATACTGCGTTCTACAAATGAAGCCTTTCTTAGAGATTCAGAAACATAGACAATATAAAATATATGTGGTTAAATAAGGCGAAGCAAATAAAAATAATTTGTTTAGTTAATACAGAAAGCCGTATACAACTTTCACAACCAGGATTTAATAACAGCGAAGTCCCAAGGAACACGCATGAAAAGGAAAGACTAATGTCAGTAAGTTTATTATTATTATTATTATTCTATTATCATTAGCATTAGAATTCATAATTAAGTGTACACCTTTCTCTTTACTTTACCAAAACAAAGTAGTCAGTTTACAATAAACATTAACTGATCATACGTAATCACGTCACGGATGCGTCATATTACCATCGCGAACGTTCCGCAATATGCCTTTCAAACATGATAAAAAGTAATCAGAAATTACGAATTTGTCTGTCGGAATTGCCCGACGATTGCACCTGAGGGAGGGCCCTCCTTATTTCGAATCTATTGTGCCGAGTGTGGCGTCATGTAACGCCAGATATCACTTAAATAATGAATACGAATGGTAAAATTGAAAAGTGTGAAGTTATAAGAGATCTTAGCACATTTCAGAAACTTCCGGTTACTGCTTTTGATTATGACGTGCCAGAAAATCTGGGGCAGAATAGCCGATGCTTGGACAGATATTAGACCTGAGTATTTTCCGAATAAGCTTCAGGCGTGTTATCTCCGATAGGAAAAGCAATAATAAGATAATTGAAATTAATGAAATTCAGAGAAAGAAAAGGAAGCAACTGTGGCCTAACTTACATACTGTCCAATAATATGAGCAACTTTTGTCTTTCTCAGGCACTCTTAGTAACACAATAACTCATTACTCCATTATCGTTCCCCTTTAAACAATCTTGTATCACATACCCAAGATTTACTGTTAAACGAAAGTGCGTTGAGATGTACAGAACGTTTCTTAAAATCACAAAACAGTTGTTTCTTATTAAAAACATATAGAGTAATTCATAATGAAGTTTATTAACAATCTCATTCGCCATTTTTTTACCTTGCTCTATAATTCCTACCTCCCATAGTCGGTGTGACTGCTTACATTGAGTGACAATGTGCCAGATTTGAAGTTCGAAAATTTCAGTTTTGATATGCAGATATTATGAAACATTCAGATTACAGATGTCTCGTTTCATACCCCGAAGAACACAAATACATAGGTGGGAAGGAAAGTTTTAATATATACACATAACACATACTTACTCACAATCGATGAAGCTGGGAAACACTTCGCGATATTAAATGAAATATCAAGTTGATCACAAGGATCTAAAAGCTGAACTTAATATCTGTCGTTAAAGCCGAAGTGCTTTGTCCGCATCAAGTAGACGATGTTCCTGTAACTAGAGTTGGTCCTGTCAGCAGAAAGTAGCTGCTGAGTCAGAAGAAATGCGCCTTCAGGGAAAGACAACAGGAAGATCTCGTAACTTCATTTTTGGAAGCGAAGGATTTTATGTGATTTTTCACAGGTATGAGCTTATGTGTTTTATGTTATGGATGGATCAGACCTTCGTAGGTGAGGTCATTTTCCACTAAAAGGGTCCATAAACGTCTGTAGTAGCAAGAGGTTGGACGGGGTGGTTTGTAGCAATATCACATAAACACCTCTGCGCACACTTCTCTGACGAAGCCTAGGGTAGGGTTGGCTTTTATAACGTCAAGGGGGGGTTCGACTGTTTACTCTCGGTACATGATTTTATCACTCTTTTCGCACACATCGTTTGGCGACTTCAATTTAAAGAGACGGTTGTGAATTGACTTTTCTCGTAGATGCGTGAACAACGACGCGAGTCTGCAAATATACATCAGTTTAAACAGCCGTCCATTTTATGAGAGTTAATTATTATAACTTGTTTTACAGCAGACTTGTAGAATGTATTACACGGATTTTAAAAACTGCTCATTCAAAGCCTATGGTCAATATATATTTCACCTTACAAAACAATAATATATGCTAAATTTTCCACAAAATATGATTTTGTGTTTGATGTTTGTTGGACCGTGCATCATTGTGATAAACGAAGAATAAAATACCAACTAGATACCACTTATTATTTATTATACTTCTTATGGGCTCAATATGTTTCGGGCATTACTATGCCCATCATCAGGAGCTCGCGACTGTGATGTTGATTACCACATTGGTCGTATCGTTCTTGGTTTGCTGTAGGTTGGAGTTGAGTTGCGGTTAGGCTGGAGTAGTGTCCGGGATGCAGGCTGCAGTCAAGCTTTAGCCTCCAGCCCGGATACTTCTCCAGCCTAACCACACCTAACCTCCATCATACAGCAAACCAAGAACGAAACAACCAATGTGGTAATCAACATTATAGTCGCGAGCTCCTGATGATGGGCATAGTAATGCCTGAAACGTGTTGAGCCCATAAGAAGTACAATAAAATAACAAGTGGCGTCTAGTTGGTTTTTTATTCTTCAGTTATATTTTGTGTTTCCTATTTTTCTGACAACCTACTGCGTATTTCCGTGACCAACATTTAACTTTTGGTCTTTCTAAGTAACAAGGAATGTGTCATCTACGACATCTCAATATCTTACGTTTTTATACAATTTAAACAAACCCCAATCTCCACATGATAAAATGCCCTCGCAGGATTGGAATGACGTATAAAGTCAGCAACACTGTTGACAGTTTTCATATTTTCTTTTCCAGAAGATGTTGCAACAACAGTCAACTAGAACACAAATAACGCAATTAAATAAATTTAATATTAGTTATGGTGAAAGTAACTGTAATTAATGGGAATGTGGTGTTTTACACATTATGGCAATATTTTCATTTTTTTAGTGTTGTGGTAACTGAATACACCATCGATATTTGCTGCATTTGTGCGAGTAGATTTTACTGTCTGTGAGATACACGTAAATGTACAATCATGAAGGATAAATGAGAGATCGAAACATATAGCCAAAAGTAAGCCAATACATGTGTTACTACGTAATGTTATGTATTTATGAGATCTGTATGCGTTTATTACACCTACAGTAAACAAAATGCTTGGTACTTCTCAAAAAATCTAGGATAAAACAATTGCTTATGTTGACTTACAAAGAGAAGAATAAACATTACAATATGGCGATGATTTGTGGGTTTCAGGAGCTTCAATTTAATTCGTGTGTATACGTGAACAATACGTCATTAATGAATACTGGCCTATGAAAGTGTTAGGTAGAAGTTACACGACAAAAGACACGTTCCAGCCGGGATTAGAATAAATTGTTAGCTTTTTTCTGAAGAAGCGCTTGCATTACGAGCGCTGGAAACGAGTCAAAAATGAATTTCAAAGATACAATTTTCAACTGCAGAGAAGTGACTTGCGGATGAATATAACTGTGTAATGTTAAGCATCGTAAAATGAACCTTTACTAAACATTGTTACCATGAATTGATAAAGAATTCGATGGATGGGACATGAGGCAGTCAACGAAGCTGTGATTAATAAATTCAAAGTTTTTAGTCAATAAAGTTCTTCGAGTACCCAGTAGTGACAACGGAGTAATATTAAAGTCGATCTTAATAGCAAATGACTGACGCTGTTTGGTTTAACCGGATTCGGACTGGAGACCACGGTCAGGCTTCCGTAAAAGCTATACTTAACATTTGATGTGTCAAAAAGTATGGAGTTCCTTGACCAAATGAGCAAAGGTTTGGTCCCCATGAAAATCTGCACTATGGAGTTCGTTAAACCCAATTTCTTACTCTCTTTCCATAAAGTAGGATATCACAGATATTACCTGATTTTTGCCAAAAGGGAGTCGTTTTCATATAAGTCTATTCTTCATAGAAGAGAGAATGATCCCAATCAACAGTTTTCTTACAAAATTGCTTTTATCGGTAGAGTATAAACGGCAAGTCATAGCTGAAATCAGGATATGTTGATGATATCATCAAAACTAAAGCGAAGGGCCTTAAAAGTCTGAAGAGAAAATCGACCGAAGGCAACCTGCAGCAACGTCAAGGAACCAGTTTAGTGAGGTCAGGTTAAGTAGACAGGCCTTAAAAGGGGAAAAAGTTTTGTGGCTGTTGATAGCCTGGGGCTTTCACATCACCTACAGCAGCGTAATCCTGGCAGGATGGATATTGCAGACTTTAATTTAGTGGCAGTGCATAAGTATGAAAGCCAAGAGCCATACCAAGTTCAAAGGAGTGCTAAGAAGAGTCTTAAAATAGGTCATGGCAATTCCTCTCCGCAGTTCCTTCCTAACTGATCAAGACACCGTTAAGTTTATACCGTATTTTTTAAACTCATGGTTCCGTGCATCTTAATTCAATATTAATAAAAATCCAACCAGATGCAACAGTATGCAGATATGTATTTACTGCAAAGTCACTCTACATGTTTCGGGTGTAACAGCACCCATCATCAGGAGTACTAAAAAATGTAACCGTAGCCTCCGATACAGGTCATAATACTGGACTTCCCCTCAACGTGGCCTGCAGGCCACGTTGAGGGGAAGTAGCTGTACCAGTATGGGTGCTGTGACACCCGAAACATGTAGAGTGACTTTGCAGTAAATAAATATCTGCATACTGTTGCATCTGGTTGGATTTTAACATTTATACCGTATATTCTGCAAAATTAAGAATTAAGGCAAAATCTGAGATAGATGAAGAAATTAGTTCTTAACTCTCTGTGTATTTGAATCATAATTCATGTTTCAGACCGCTGTACGTACCAACTTAAAACATGCATGTCAGGAAGCTTATATACATTAAGAAACGTAACATTTCAACAAGCAAAACAATGTACGGGGCGTAATATTGAGGCTTGTTCGTGTAACCATTTTTGCAGTGAAAAAGCAGTACGTATTAATTTTTTCTGAGTGTGTGTTTGTAGCCTCAGTTATCCAGCATGCAATGCGCATGTGCCGTTATATTGTCATACCTGGCCTGTCCGAGTCTAAAAGATTTTTCCAAATTATATAATAGACGGCACGATGTTCATTAAAAAAAAAACTTTTTGACACACACACAATGTGTGTTTTGATTTTCTCTACAACTTTCATCTAAAATATTTGTCATTCTAGGAAGAAATAAGCGAGACACTATCATAAATGCACGCAATTCTTCGCGTGAATTAGCCGTTATTCTTGTCAGATTTTAACGCAACTTGAATTTTCTCGACACATTTTCGAAAAATATCCAGAGACCATATTTCCTTAACACCGTGTCAGTTGGAGCACAGTTTTTGCATGCGAACAGACGAACAGATAACGGACAGACGAAAGGACAACTATGACTGTCCCTTTTCGCAATTTTGCGAATGCTACTAAAATGACAGGTACTAACTGTTGAATGCCTGTACTGAATTAAAGTGTTGCCTGTTTTGGACACTGCTGCTCTTCACGTGCCTATTCGGAATCTCAGATATTTTATTTTTTAACCTTTTGGCGCCGGAATTATTTTTTTAATTTTACCACACTCTGTATATAAAATGTGAATAATACAGGAACCAAATACTTTATAATTACGAAACAAACTGCATTTTGAAGAGAAAAAGAGGAGAGTATATACTATGTTTAAAATATTCGGTACATATATTTGTTGAATAAATATATAAAATGCAACTTTGGAGGTTAGCGGTGCGGTACGTCAACTAAAGTTGACGTTAGGCGTCTAAAGGTTAAATATTGTTTTATCCCTCCTAAGTGTCCTGCTGGATTCACACCGGCTGTCAAAGCCCTTTAAGGAATGTTAATGTAAACAGAAACAATCCAATTTCGCTTAATCATCTGTCGATCTCACTAGGTAATTCTAGTCACTTTTCACCTAGTTTGAAATTATCCGTTCTAAATTTTTGTGAGCATGCCGTTATGTGAGGTTTATTGTGTTCCTGTGCTCTCTCTACAAATGTAAAAAAAAAACTGTACCTAATTGTTAATAATAGGCGCAACAATAACAATATATCATTTTCTTTCATCAAATAAGGAGTTTATTCGAAGAAATGAAGTAGAAACCGTTACAGAAGTGTACATAAGTCTTAGAGTGGAAATGAGACAGTAAATTGGGGCGCCATAATCAAGAGGCTGGCTGCTCGTGACGGTACGTCACTGCTTACGTTGGCTATATATATATATATATATATATATACAAACACTGAGTAGCCAAGCGTTCTTCTATATTGTTCGGTTTCTTCTAGCCACAGTGTCTGTCGAAAATGTTGTGAGGCACAAAATGTTTCTTTCTTTCTTCTTTTTTTTTTTGTTACGGCACAAAATTAATGTGAAAGCTCCTGTGGACCATCAGTCGCTAGAAGTTGGGATAGACAGTGTGGTAGCTGCTGAGCGGTTTGTGGCACAAATAAATGAGGCAGAGAGCAAAAAGTTTATTTTAGACAATGACCATGAGAAAGCGATTCTGAAGTCATGCAGACCGCGGATACATAACAGAGGGCACTGTAAGACTCTCTTCATAATAGCAAAAATATTTAAGAACAGAAAATTTTCTTGTGGTAACAACAGTGGTTAAAATGAAAATACCGACAATTCACACAAAGTAGAACAGAATCGAGTGGAGGGAGTTCACCGGATATTTATTGTGAACACATTTTCAAAAATATTTTATTCTAAATTCAGTATTGGGCACTGTTTAAGAATTTCAGCCCTAAACTGCATATGAGTTCCGTGTTAAATGATTCTATAAAGGTTTGTGACACTGACTTATAAATTAATTTAAAATTGCTTTGGATAGTTTCTATTACGTGATAGAACAAATGTAGGCCTATTCGTATTTCACATAGAATATGGGTACCCTAACCAGAAATATGTGTTACTTAATAAATTATTTCAGAGACGAAAAACGAAAGCAAACAATGTTAATAACGAAACAGAAGATAAAAAAAAATGAAATAGAAGCTGGCAAACTTACACGGAACAAAAAGTCATACAAATTTGGCTCAGGATTTATCGAAATTTCATTCTGGAAAATATTTCTACAAGAAACACTCCACGTTGTCAGACATCACCAACAAAAGCAGTGTTCAGACACCAAAGAGTAGTGTGCTTTCAAATTACTTGACTAGTTTTGCTTGGAGTACAATACATAATCTGGGTTGTATGAGTGCTTTAATAAGATATTTCAGTGGAAATCTTGTGAAACTTTTACGGCATTCAGTCAAAACCCTGAATAAGCTTCTTCTCGAAATTGTCCAATATGGGTGTAAGGCCAATCCAGCTCCTGCAATGGGTAAAAATCTTACCCAATGATTAAGCGTTGCTCATTCAGCGACAGATAAATAGCCGGGGCCTGAAGATGACCAATCACAACTAACTAGAGCCATGGTAGAAGATTTGTTAAGCTTTTACTCCACAAATATGTTAGGACACTATGCACGATGCTTCATTAGCCACAAGTATGTGTTTACACTTTTGCCTAAGCTTAAGTTATCATCCAGCATCATAGTATGCGTTTTCTGAATATTAGACAGTAAAAACTGGGTTACAAGCAGACATGATCTATTTTATGCATTAAAGATTTATGCCAATATTAAGACAGTAGCGCCATTGAAACATATGCTGTGTGTTAGGAGTTTGGTTGAACAGTACGCTGTAAAATCACTTCCTATCCTATCGCAGTAGAAGGAGTAGAATTGAAACTACAGAAATAGCCAACCAGGGTAAACAGAGCACAATAGAACGCCCAGGGATCTATTCCCGACAAGGCGTTAGTGGCACTGCGACCCACATTTTCCTTTGTCTATTGGTTACCGTGAGTTCAATGCCAAGTAATGGAGGCTGGAACGACCACAGTTTCTACAATCGGTTGGAAAGAACGGCACTACATTTCTCCGCATTCATTCTTGCGAAATTCCGAGTTAACATGCAAGGTGAAAGGTAAAATAGCCCTTGGTTTTAAGAACCACGCAATAAAAGCGGAATGACAAATTGGAGCATTCTCAATAAAAAAAAGTAAAGGTAAAGAGATCCCTTTACAGGCCCGGTGTGGCCCAGAGGGTGGGTAGAGGTATAGCTCTACTCTTCCATGACCGCGGCACTAGAAGGAGGTGAGTGGTCAGCAGCACGCCCCGGCCGCACTTTAGCCCCGGGATTCGATCCCGGATCGTCCAGCCCGTTGTCAGTCGCTATACCGACTGAGATACCCGGCTCACGGAGAATTCTCAATAGCTACACAATTCTGACGTCTTGTTGCTTTCTTAGGTTCTGGCCGGGTAGTAAACGTATTTACAAAGAACAAAACTATAGGGTGCTTTTTGTACCTGCCTGATGAGCGCCGGCCAGGCTCTCCAGTGTGATTTTATCACACTTTCTAAAGGTTATTATCACCACGATAGTCTATCTAGCTGCCATCACCCACTGTTAAACCGTAGCGACATGCGGCATGAAGAAGTAACGCTGTCAGATCGTCGAGCAAAGCGTTGGGCCGGTACTTATCGGTCAAGCGGAAACAGAACAGCCTATATAAATATAGGCAATTGTGGAGAACCACTTAACATATGTAATCACAATATTTAGAAGATTAAAATACGAGACTTTTTATTTCAAGTATCAATATATTTTCCTATTTGAGAGTCCATTACACAAAATGCATAAATAAACCCATAGTGCAGATGTATGTCATACTTAATATAATTTTAGTTGAAAAATTTCTCTGAAGTTACACGAAGTACGATTTAACTTTAGGAGAATCTTCAGAACTTCTCATCACAAAACTCTTTAAGATGCACAATAAAACACAGGTGGATATCGTATAACAAATACAATATTTGAACGATTTATATTGTGATGAACATACTAACCAATGAAATACAAAGAAAAATTTAATCTTGTACAAGTTCCGTGTAGCAGACTAGATCATTACAGCCATTCCAATAACCGCACCGCAACAAAAAGACAATAACTTAAAAATATACGAAATATTTCCTATATATGTCTCTGAAGAAGGGCACTGTGGGCCGCAACATGTACGATGAGTGACATTTGTTTATAGAGCAGTGTGCTTTTATTGCAGTGGAGCTGCTGAAATCAACACTGTGGAAACTACAAATGTGTTCCGTCTATCGAAGCGGAATATCTGCAATGTGATTAATATTGAAGCAATATATTGTAGTCCGGAATAAAGACAAAAAGATGTCACACGTATAAATACAGAGTAGAATATATTTTGAAAAGGCGTAAACTAAAATTCGGTACAAATTAAATTCCTGATTTATGCCATATAATAACAATCACCTCCGTCAAATGAAAGGAAAGATTTTGAAGCTTTCAAACATTCCGCTTAAAAAAAATTGACTGTCTGGTGTTTAAAAACAGACGATTAATACCTTAAAATACCTTAAGAGGAGTTTAATTCTACAATTAGAGCAGAAACCTTCTGTGAAGATGTGTTCAAATATCAGGTTTGTCTTTAGCAAGAGCCTTTAAATGTTACTGTAGTAGAACCAACAGATATAAAGAACAAATCATACTTATACTTATGATGTTGGCCTAGCTTTGGACTCAAACCAATTTACACTATTGCAGGCGCTATTTGAGATGGTACCCGTATTGAAAGATTTCTGGCCAAACACTTTCCGTCATAACGTGAAAAACTGCAACATGGAACAGCTTTACGCGTTCTCCTTTACGCAGAGAGGACTCAACGCCCATCGTCTGAGGATATAAGACAATTCTGTGTAGGAATTCATATATATATATATATA
>Ga0131853_10005370_pt1 | contig 23094 bp, 12 predicted proteins | sample TergutLab28metaG_FD_92764 | JGI IMG/M metagenome (GOLD analysis project Ga0131853, IMG submission 92764) | Labiotermes labralis P1 segment gut microbial communities from Petit-Saut dam, French Guiana - Lab288 P1 (version 2) (version 2) | ecosystem: Host-associated > Arthropoda: Insects >...
GGCTGAGTGAACCCCGTTCCAGACCCACTACTACTCAGAAAATCTGGTAGCGCCGGGGATCGAACCCGGGACCTCTGTATCTGTAGCCAGAAACTCTGACCACTAGACCACAGAGGCGGTCTTTAACATGTCCCATATGTGGCAAAATTGTTCCTGACTCTTATGGCATACCTTGTGGCATAGGCGTAAGTTGGGGGCATTGATGCAGGGCAAATGCTCCTGCACTGTTTTTTCTACCTAAGGATTTTGTCTGGGGGTGGGGGGGTAATGGTTTTTACAAGGGGCAGATAAGTAAATTTGAGTGAGATTGGGAGAAGGGGATGTATGTATGTATGTTGAGGACTGGTTAAACTATTCTTTCTCCTCTTTTTAACTTGATTCCTTCATAAATTGAAGTTCGCAATACTCATGTTTGATTTTGCCCCATTAGTGTTATTGGCCAAGTTACACCTATGCCTTGCAGCATGTCCATTGTTAGACCTCATTTAAATGGTGTGGCACCCTCTTGGCAGCAGTCTTGTGTATTTAAAGTCCTGCTATGTAGATGCAAATATCCCCCAGTGCTTGGCTGATTCCCATACAGTCCAGTCTGTGCACTGTTCACCTGTGGTCGCTTACATGTCTTTGTGAAGAGACAAAGAATGTCTGCTGTGATGTATGTCAGTGGTTGACATTCTTAAAATTTTGAGTGCCTGTTCCCGTGTTGATACAATAGGGCATTATCACACAGCGCTTCACATAGCGCAGCAAGGCAGTCCCATACATTTATGCTGCATAGAGTTGCTTATTTCATGTACAGATCGTGTTCCACTTTAAGAACTAAATGGTTTTACAAACACAATGTTTGTGTGAATTCCTCATCTGATGGTAATGTTTGCAAGTACTACATACCACATGCTTTTCATTGACTCCATTTTCCACATTGCCACATTTTTTACAACAAACAAATATTTGCCATGGCATATGAAGGGATTCACCACTCCTCCCCCCACTACATACACACATATGAGGTTATTACAGTGTAATTTTTAACACTTCCAGAAATTTACTGTGAGTGTAATGAATGCCTGATAAATGTAGCTGGGTTGAATGCTTTATTTTAGAACCCATATTCTATACAGTAGAGTGTGTGATTCTTATAACCAGGCAGAGTAAATAATTTGCTGACTATGTGTTGTTCCACGTTGTTGAACTGAAGTAGTAACAATAACCTTTGATGTTCCTTGATCACCCAATCGGTAGTGGTAATGATGCAGATTGTTAAACCATAAAAAGCCCTGCATATGGTGCCACATCCTCATTTGGTTCAAGTTTATTCGGTTTTTATATCATTTCAGTTCATTTGTATGGTTGTATTCTTGGAATAGTATGACAGTCTTGAGGTGGTCTCAGTCATCTACTCTGTATTCATCTGCCAAGGTACATTTTGTTGAAGCATTGTTAAATTTGAAATTAATTGTATTGAAGCTTGTAGGAATCTGAGCATTTTGAATCACTTTTAGAAATCACTGTTCCAAATTCTGAATTATAATTAAACTGACTGAACCACAATCATTCTTTAACCAATAGAGGACATAGCGTATTAAGTGTAAGAATAATAGGAACTGTTATAGGGTATTGTGTGTCCCCAAATTCTGCTTGATATATATATATATATATTGGAATAATGCTTAGGCTTATGTTAAATTAGTCTGTACGTAGACTTTTACTTTGATTGTTTGAAAACAGGCTTGATGACCATGCAGCTTATGAGGAAGCTGTGTATATTTCTTTACTTTGATACTGCATCCTGTTTGGAAAATCCCTTTTGTGTGCCTCCTAGTTGTATCCAATAAACTTTGGAATTTATGAGGTTTGGTAACATAGAATTTCATTAGGGATGGGTAAATTGTAATTTGTTGGCAGCCTACCTAGAATCCTAGAAAGTAGCCAAGACTACCTAGGTGCCAGCTACCAAATGGCCTCCCTGTATAGAGACCTAGACAGCATAACCACCCCCAAAAGGAAACACTGTTACTTGAGCAAAGTAAACAAGATACAGAATCCGATGAACCAGCAGAGGCCATTTTTGAATACAGTAACTCAGAAAGTTACTGATGGTTGGCCTTATCCATGATTTGTATAAACCATCTGTGTCTGTGAATTCAAGAGCTTTACAAATCCTGTGTTTTAAGTTCCTGAAGATTGTTCAACAGAGAAATTGCATGAACATGATCTTCAATACAGCCCAATAAGAAAAAATCAGTAGGTGGAAGATCAGGTGTTAACAGGATTCCTGCCTTCATCATTCTGCTATTAGGGCATGTTCTCATTCACAAAACTTGTTATGGCACTGTGATGGTGGGGCGGTGCCCATGTCATTGAATGATAAGATTTTTTCTGAAGTCTTCTGTAAGCTGAGGCAGTAACTGCTTTTTGAGTGCACTGAAGCCTGCAAGTCTTGTTACAGTTTCTTCATCGAAGCAAAATGGTCTGTAAATCTTGTTAGAGCACAGTGGCCTTCAGGCTTCCTTGCAGATGTTCCTTTGGTGTAGTTTACTTTCCTCATATTCTCACATCGTGGTGAAGCATATAACCTCAGACGCAGAAAGTGGCTTCATCTCAGAACACAAGATGAAACATTCACATAAGCTTCTGTGCAGTTTTGAAATTCACAGCAGTATGTATGCTTTACTTCCTTATATTTGGCAACTGCTTGAACATCCTGCAGCATGTAGGGAGCATCATAGCTGATTTTTGCTGTAATATCTTCCAAATTTTAGGCTACAGCACACCTTATTCATGACCAGCCCTGGATGCTGATTGTCCTGAGCTGTGTGAACTACCTACAGCCTGCCAGGCATAGGCATGCATATGGGGAGTGCTGGGTGTGCCCAGGCATGTCCTAGTCTCTCAGACTTTTTATTTTATGTCTCATTTTCTAAGTTTGTATTTTTAAGTAAAGTTTAGTTGTTAATTTAGAAAGAAGTTCAGTTAAATTTCAGTTTCTTGTGTTTGTTTGGTTAATAAAAATAATGTCCTTTATGATTGAGTATTCAATAAATGTGAGCCCTGTAAAAAGAATGAAAAATGGAATTCACTGTGTGCTCACCCTAATGAAATGTGCTTTGCGTGCTTATGTTGCCAAGACCCTAGCCTTTGCAAAAACACCCATTTTCTGAAAAGTGTTTGTGGCACACAAATATTATTTCTTCATGTTGGGTTTTTAAAAAAGGTGTTTCTAAGTGAATGTCACATAGATGTGGCTGTCATTATTTTGACAAATTAGGTGATATGCATTCTTTGCTTTATTGGCTGTTTGACTGTGTATGTTTGAGGCACTTGTCATGGTTATTTCAGGACCTTCACACATTTCTAGCTTGAAAAATAACCTGTCGAGTGATGCTCATATTGACTGCTGGAGCTCCAGACATACATAGTTTGAGAAAAAAACGTATTGAGTTATGTATGTTTATCACATTAAGTTCACTCACAGTACATTTTTTAAAATGTCATATTTTTTGTAAAACCTGGTGTATATCTGATTCTGTGTAAGATATGGTGGTAGAATAATAATCTCTTTTATTTCAGGATATGTATGTCAAAGTAAGAATTCAGGATTACTGTAAGCTTATTTTGTGACGACGTTTAAGTATGTTTGTTGTGTCCTTGTACATTAACGTTTCTGGATGCACAGCTCTAAAATTACTTACAGGTGCATGATTTTTCTGTACTCTGGTGGATTCTATTAATCATGCATTTTGTTATATAATGTGTTTGTTGCAGATAATCCTGTTTCTTTTTGCAGTTATGTTAATTCTGAAGCTTGAGTCTCGTGTAATACAGTAGTGTATAGGTCTCATAATTTTACGTTTATATTTTGTAACGTCCTTGACAATTTGGATTATTAATTACCATAGAATTCCTGTAATCCAGGACCTGATAATCTGGCACTCCTGATAGGCACTTAAGGAGCATAGTCCCAAGACTTGAAGGTTTACCTTCTGTAACATCTGGTATGTGTACTGATTTTATGAATTTATGTGGGGTTTTCTGGACCTTAGTGGATCGAGCTATTGTGATGGCTTCAAAGGATCCAAAGATGAGTAAGCAAGGTACTGCTGGCAAGAGGAAACATGTAACTTTAATTATTTAATGTTTGTAAGTGGTTTATAGCAGGGTGTTCTGATGGACTGGTGACTGGGCCTGTGATAATTGACAGAGCCAGATCTTTTTGTGATAAAACATAAATAATAGACATATGCACATTCTGTGAGGGCTGTCTTTAAAATTACTTGTAATTGAATGGGTATGTGTACATACTGTCTGATATTCCAGAATACTTAATAATCTGATATCTGTCCAGTCTGTGGGTGCTAGATTAAAGGAATTTTAGTGTATATTTGTTTAATGTTTTCAAGAGATTTTAGTGCTACCTCATTGTAATTGCTTGTCACGTTAAGTTGAATTTGAAGAATTTAATTCCAAAGACGAAAAATTTTTTTTTTTTTTTTAGTTTCTAGTTACCAAAAAAACTTACAAACCTAAGTATTCTGTATGGCAAGCATGTCTTACAGCTGCTGACACAATCCATCCCTTGATAATAATTAACACTTTTTGAGAACGGGTTCTCTGATTGAATAGTTAGTTTTTATTGTGTCTAGTGTATCTTTGGTGTTGATTATGTTTGGCCTAACAGTTGTTTTGCTTAAATTTTCTGAATTGTAACGTGATCCATCAATTTCTTCATAGAATGATGATGTATATGGAGAATGTGCCTTAATATTTGAGAGCCTAATGGTAGGTAAATATATATTGGTGTCAAAACTGGTATTGACCAGAGTTATGAGGCTTCTTGAGAGGAAGAAACAGGAAGTTAGTGGAAATGGCATGACGTGGAAGTTCATAATTTGTGCTTATGGTGGTAGTGGTATAAATTACCAGACACACAGCACATGTAGTTATGAATGCGCACAACGCTTTATTTCTATCTGTGCTTACAATTTCTGCAGCCGGCCATGTGCTTGTTACTCGTCTGCCCTGTGTCTCACAGTGTACTGCTTTTCTTGCAGTTCTCACTTGCACTCGTAACTGCTGTGTCAGGTTTATGAGGTTGTGGTGCTTGGGTATTAGATATTCTGGCTGGGTGGGCGGGCTAGTCAGTGGTTTCTGCCAAGTACTCTTGGCCGTATACAGTTAGGGTGATCATATTAAGTGGGATGCAGTGGATGAGGCATATAGGACACATGAGAGCAGTTAGAAATGCATATAAAATTTTAGTGAGGAAACCCAAAGGAAGAGACCTATTAGAAGAAATGGATGTAGGTGGAAAAATAATATTCCAGCACATCTTAAGGAAATGTAGTTTCATGTTGTGGACATTACTGACCTTACTCAATGTAGTACCAGTGGCAGTTTCTTGTGAGCACAGTAATGAGCAGACACTTTTTGTAACTGGCTGGACAGCTATTGTTTTCTAAAGAAGGACTGAACTGCATAGAGTTTGCTGTATCAGTAAAGTAGAGGAATGTTACTTTAAGGTGGCATATCACCATTGTGTTATTAAACGCAAATGACTGTTGCAGTCATTTAACACAACATTATATTCATGAAGTATAAGGCTACATGTTTTGTTTAAAAATGGTCAGTCCCCATCAGTCCTAATTACAGTAACACAAAAGAGGATATATTTTACAACTGTGGCCTATCCCAGTAACTGTGTGGTCCAAGGCACAGGTCTGCAGCTGTGCAGTTGGTGGGATCACGGGTTTGAATTCCACTGAGGGCATTGATGTTTGTCGCTGATGTTTGTTGTGTGTTGTGTTGGTAGCATCTAAACCACAGGAGAGTGTCCTTCCTTGCTTCGGGACCCTTCTCTCTGTAGCTCACCCAGAGTGTGAGAATGGGGTGCGAAATGAAAAGCACACACACAGTAACATGCTGTATATGTTCTTAAATCTAACACTACAATGTCTGCTGGGATCCCAGGAACTAAATATCAAGGGTGTAATAATACAAGTGAAAGACATGTGAAAAACACTAAAATATTCAAAATTTCCACTCTAAACTACTGAATGTTGTGGTGCAACTTCTCAGCTGTTGCAGTACTGAATGGGGGGGGGTGTCTAGTAACTACACAGTTCTAGCATTAGTGTCCCAAACTGTGATTTACCAGTGTTCTTTCCAGTGCAGTTCTCTGGCTTCTCCAGCAAGCACTGGGCCCATGCTTAAACACACTTGCCCTCACCTGTCCAACCTTTGTGTCACAAAAGCAGAAGGCACTCTTGCTACATGTAGCATTTTGTTGCAAAATCTATTTGTTAAAACTTCCTTCCACAAATCTCTTTAACGCTACTTCTGTTGAAGCCTGCAACACATCCATGTCTTGCTTCCCTGCCATCTTGGCCGGACTGCGCCCCCTTTGTTTTGGTTACACCCACTGGTCCCCTTTGTCTTCCAGCTAGAGCACAGTACTGCATGTTTGCTCATTCTAGTGGGTGATGCAACAACTGCTGCAGGCATGAACTGTGCAGGCGCATACAGTTCACAGCCTCCACAACAAGTTCGTCACTTGTTCGGGGGAGTCCTATCTGGTACGTGTCTAATTCTGTGTTATCTAGAAACCTCTACAACGAGGTGGCCTAGGCCCGAGGTGGGCTTTTTCACCACGGTTCTGCATGTTACAACTGTATTTTAGGTTTGAGATCTCAACTTTTACAAGCTAGCATATAGTGCCAAAGACACAGAATGCCTGAAATGTGTAATTTGAAGTTTGTAAACATTAAAAACTATTATTATTAGCATCACTGTTGTTGTTCTCTGTATTATTTTTTAGTGTTTTGTAAACTTCAAATTATACATTTCTGGCATTTCGTATCTTCCTCACTATATGTGGATTTTAGCTTGTAAAAGGTGAGGTCTGAAACATGAAATACAGTTGTAAAATATACTCCCTTTTGTATTGCAATTAGGCCGATGATGGAAAGTTGTTTTTAGCCAAAACATATAGCCTTATTCTTCTTGAATATAATGTTGTGTTGTCTGAACGTAACATGAATATGCTGCATACGTAATTGGGGTGATAGAACTGTGAAATTGTAATTCATAATTTGATCTGTATATGAATGGGCTTCTTTGCGTTAAATTTGACTAAAATTTTAAGGGAGATGTTTTTATTCATATCTTTCCAGTTCACTTAATTTTCTTTCAGCCTGTGGGAAGCTTAGTGCATCTGTCAGACACATCCATGTCTGTATTGGTAGTCAGTGTTCATCTATATCTTGCCAAATTTTGCTGCCTCTTCGGTTGCTGGAATGCTTACAAAATGTTACATATTGTTTTTAACGATTTACAAAATTAACGTTAACAGAGCACATGAGGTGGAAAAGTTACAGTTTATGTATTTGAAGTAGAGGTGCAAAAATATTGTAGCACAGGATGTCAAGTTTTGTCTCTGATTGTACAGAATGGTAGAGAATAGTAAAAGGCTGAAATGTCAGAATGGTTTAAGTGGGAGGTGTTGCTTTGAACTTTTAATTGATCCTGCAATTTCAGAAATGAAAATAGTTCTCTTAGTGTGCCTGGATTTTCAGATTTTCCATTTCAGGATCAGTTCTGTGGGAAATGTTTACTTAAAATGCTGGTGTGTTGTCCAGTCTTCAGAAAGTTTGCTTGTATATTGTATGTTTTACTGATGGAGCAGGGAGGCCTACACTCTGGGCCCAGTATAGAAGTGAATGTAGAGTATAGTTGCATCAGTACTTCTGTTGGTTTTCAAATTTATACAAGTCACATATTGAAACTGATGGCTAAGTACATGAACTGGTGTGTACTGTCCTACTTGAATTGTGTTATGTGAAAAGAAATTCATAGTTTATAATGTCTCATAGTCAGTCTTTTTGCTAGGTCATTGTTTTTCAAACTGGGTTTCTGAAAACCATGGGGTTCTACGAAGGCGTGTCAGGGATTTTGTGAAACACTGATGAATGGTTGGGCATTTTGTATGCTGTCATAATTATTTTTACCAGCTTACTTCTATAATAACATTAAACCATGAATATGAGGTAATATTCAACAAATATTTTACACTTTGAGATGGAGTACTCTGGAAAGAATTAGGTACAAAACTTCAAAACATTTGGCCCTACATCAGATATGCTGCCCCTAGGAGAATAAACTAAGAAGTGCTGCTGTAAATGCTGCTTACCCTTCATTTGACCAGTCCAAGCCAAGCCAGTGTAGGTTGAGCACCGTAATGTTTACAGACTAACAACACACAGTGAGTCTTCAGGTTTTCTGCAGCTAATTGTAAAGACTTAGTCTAGTACACATGTTGTATTGGTGTCAGATAGTGGCATATACCCCCTTGTTACATATAGAACTAATGGATTGGTGGTTAAAAAGTGAGCGTTTAAAACAAAACCGAACAATGAAAATGAAATAAAAACAAATTCAAATACTCAACAGTTCATACAGGAAGCAGAGACTTATAGCCCTTCACCATCAAATGTGCTTTCTACTAGAGGAACCTACACAAAAACTGACCGTATCCAAAATGTATATGAGCAGCCACTGCATTTTGCGCAAATATGCATTTGTAGTCAGTTAAACTCATTGATATATTAGACAATGCACTACGAACAGTTGACGTTATTAAGGCGTGACCCTTAAATTCTGTGCTGTTTAAACTACTCTGCAATGACATGGGCAGTGAGTATGAAACTCTGATTATTTATACCAAAGTTTTTGGTTGTTCGCAGTCAGGTTCTGATGACAGTGTATCAACTGAGGATGAAATTGCATATCCCCCCCCAACAAAAAAAAACAGAAACATTTGACCAGCTATTTCTCAGATGTTCATTGGTTGCAGCAGCAACAGAGTAAATGTATTTGTATTGATAAAATTAATGACTATCTTGAAGAATATGGTATCAAGGTATAAAACGTGACATAACTGGGCATCTCAGACATTTAGAAAACTTATTTCAGGAATATTTTTCACCAAACAGTTGTGACAATAATTGGCTGAGAAGTCCTTTCATTGTTTCATTCTGATGGAAGACTTGTCAGTCACTGAATATGAACAGTTGATAGATACTGCAAGTGGTGCAGTTTTAAAGCAGAAGTTTTTTTAATAGTTTGTAGGCCAGCTTAACTGAAGAGTATCCTGAGATCTTTGAAGTTTTCTGTTAGAAAACTGCTGCTGTTTCCAAACGCCTACCTTTGTAAATCTAGATTTTTGCGTTACAGTATGACAAAAACTAAATACAGAAATAAGCTGTACAGTGAGGCAGATCTGACTAGAACTGTCACCCATTATACCAGATTTGAAATTTGTATGTCCATCACAACAGCCCCATCTGTCATACCGAGAAATTCACATACAATAATTTGTACTGTTTTATCGATTGATTAAACTTACAGTTTAGTTTTATATTATTTGCCTGAAAGCATTTTGTTTAAAAATTTTCCCATTTTGCCCACTCAAAAACAGGGATGGATTTCTGTGAAATATTTCAGTTTGACATAGGCTTTGACAACCAAAAATGTTTGAAAAACACTGTGCTAGGTATTCTTAGTTGATGGTTAATGTTAGAATTGTCTTAAATTTTCATGTTTGTAACAGAAAACAGCTGTCTTAATCCTGTTCTTCTGCTTGTACATTGTATGTTTCACACTTCAATATGGAGTAGTGTTTTGATTTTGAATGGTAAATAATGAACGATGGATAGAAAGTGGTTTGGCCCATTGTAATTTTTATCGTCCATCAACAAGGAGTTTTATATCATTATCTACTATGCAGCTGATGGCCATATTTCAATTTGGATAACAAAGTTGTTATTGATATAAGTACTGAAATAAAAAGGCATTGTGTGTATAACATAATTTGGCATGTTTGAATCTTTGCTGTCCTTAACAGGCATATCGATCGAGCCATTTTGCTTAAATAAGATCTGCAGCAAACAAGATATGAATATTAAAAGTTTTGCTATGGAAATGAAACAGTGATTTCTCTTTTGTTTTGTTCAGCTATGTGGCTCTGTCAGCAATGTAACATGTACTTAGTTCGTCATGTAAAGTGCCTGATATTTCTTCTGATTTTAACAAAACTTGAATCTTTTTGGCAGATATTAATAAATGTCCCCATTATAAAATTTTACAAAAATTATAACAATGGGAGCCAAGTTTTTCTATAACAGACATCATGAAGGTTGTGTTTTGCAACTTCAAAAACATGCCAAAAAATGAAATGCTCTGCCAGGTGGCCTGCATGTGTGTCCCGTTGGTTTAGTGCAATGCAGGCCAAGTAATGGGATAGATTCTCAGATTCTGTCTTAAGAGTGAAAAGTCTGAATTAAAGTACATAAAACCTCATTCATGGTTTGTAGCCATGGCAATTTAACCATCAGTATACCAGATTTGAGTCAGACAGGGTACTGCAGTAACTGACTTGATTCAGATATGTGAGAACAATAATGTGTATGTTGTGCTGATGGTATTTTCTAAACATTTATATATTGAATGTTAAAACTAGCTACTTTGTTGAATTATTTTCTGTCACAAATTTTACTGGTGCATTTCTAAAATATTTATCATGAGTCAAATTTCGATTTATATTTTGTTCTGCATTGTATGTAGATCTTATCTTTGCTGCCTATTGAATGGTGTTCGGCATGATTACAGACTTGGTGTATGAATGGCATTCATACGTTTTTGTATTCTTACATGTTTGATTCTGTGTCTACTAGAAATCCCTGTTCTTCACCATGGTTATGTATGCTTTTCTTTTTAATATCACAATACACTACATATAGTATGAAATACTTTGAAAGAAAAATTACATGTCACCCCACATTATTTGCACATTTGTTTACATGTCATGGCTACCATAATGTACTGGCAAGATTATACGGCAAATTTCATAATTGGTATTCTGTTAGGTTTGCAGCAAAAAACAGAAGGAGAATACATTATATTAAATTATATTTCATGTATACTGGGTGGTAACACATTACATCTGTTGCTGTGGGTAAACATGTGCAATTTAAATATCACAGACTGAAATTTCTTATTCCAGCTGATATTTTTAAAATACTGAATCGGACAAACATTTTGAATTCATTTTATTCAAAATAAATTTTAATTTTTAAAAATATTTTCTTAAATTGCGTGAAAATTATTTTTTTCTTGGTTCTGCTCCTGCAGAAAGAACCACTTAGAAGACTTAGATGTAGCTGGAAGGATAATATTAAAATGGTTTTTAAAGAATAGGATGGGATGGTGTGGTGTGGACTGGATTCATGTGACTCAGGATAGGGAGAAGTGGTGGGCCTTTGTGAACATGGTAATAAACCTTCAGCTTCCATAAATGTCTGGAATTTCTTGGTTCATGAAAGACCACAGCTTATCAAGGACTCTGCTGCTTGGAGTTCGGTTGCACTGAATGTTTGCACTGCTAATTTATAACTTTCGTATTTATGCCATTAAGAAGGATACACATGATATATGTAGCAGGGTGTCAACATGGACAAGTGGTTGAATACCGTATGTGGTTGTTTTATGTAGTTAATACAAAAATATATATATTCATATTAAAATGAAACCTGAGGACCTGCAAAGTTTGTAAGAGATATGGGACTGTTGTACTGATATAAAAGAATCTGTAAAATCTCTCAAAAATATCTTGGCTTTTTAGAATTTAGTATTATTATTGTGTTTATATGAATGGCTTAACTGAACCAAACAGGAAAAATTTAGACCTTACGAATGTGAGAAATGAGCATGAAGTGCAACATGATAGGTATTTTTGTTATTGTGTGACTAACATGAAAGCAATTCTGTGTAGGTTTTAGTCTGTATAGTTGCTTGGGAGTTTCCCAAACTCTTGGAGTCCCAACTGTGTAACTTATTGTTGTCACAGTCTAATGTGATGTTTTGCTCTTTGTGCGGCTCCACTATAGGAATTTGCTCATGTACCAGTAAGTATGCATGCGTTTCTTGAAGGTGTTAAGAGTGTGGAGTATAGTTTGTTTGATTTTGCGTCTTTTATTCCTGTTGGCCATTTTATTTTTGTATTTTCTGTAATAGTGAAAGTTTGAAGTGTGCTGATCATTTCTGACTTTATGAGTTATAGACCTACAACGTATTAGTAGAGTTAAACAGTATTTTTACTGCTGATCATATGATTGGGAACTGATATACTTTATCCATTTCAAGCCTAGCAGTAGCTTTATGTACCACTAATTGTGACATTTAAAAATTCTACATTCTTCACACAAAGTGCTTTTATGTGTTGTTGTATGATTCTGAGAGCAAACACTGATTGCATTTTTTCTATACAGCTTTAAGTGAATGGTTTTTGTAAACATGACAGCATGTATGTGCTGTGTTGTAGGAACTGACTGTAAATATAATTCAGGATAAACATATTCTTTTAGGTTTACTGAATTGGTCTAGAACCCATGGAAATTAGGCTACTGATTACAAACATCTAGGGCAGATCTTGTTTTGGACTACAGCACACATGTATGGACATTTAGCTTGATGGTCTTCTGGACTTGAACTGTCTTGACATTGTTTTTTACTCAATGGCAGGAAGTGGATAGCTCAGTCATTATAGTTACTACGCTACAAGCTGGATGATCAGGGAATTGGGGTTTAGTTACTGGGAGGGACAGGTATTTGTTTTACTTTACAGCATCCAGACTTGCTGTGGACCAGACCCAGCCTCCTGCCCAGTTAGTATGACACACTCTTTCCATGGAAGAATCTAAGGCATGAAGGTCACCACTCACCTACAGCCGGTGCTGTGGTTGAGAATGTGTTGAACTGTCTCCACATCCTTGTATATGTTCACATGGCACTTGATTAAGCACAGAAACAATCTTACTTATATTTTATATCACAGAGTGCCTGAGAATTATACCATTATTAGATATCCAGACCATTAGTAGACTGGTCAGTTACAGTGCTGTTCATTGGTTTCATGTCTGGCTGACCAAAGTCTTTTCAAGTTATTCATACACTGTGTGCAATGAAAATAAAAATTCTTGCTGTGTTGGAAGATTCAACTTTCAAAATGATGGCTACAGACACCATGGAGCACAGGTCCACTTTTCTTGCCAAATGGCTTCAATGTCAGGTGATTTTAAACAGCAGCATCTGCATGGTTCTGTGCCGCTTAGGCTATATGGTCCCCTGAACATACATTGTGTCTAGAGAGACTTCCAGAACCTCACTTAGCAAACTCTTCACACCACATAGCAATCTCTGAAGAATTCATCCAGTTGCTGGATACATTCCAGATGATATCTGAAGACACCCTTATCACCTTCAACATTATCCATCTCTTCACCACAGTGCCAGTTGGGCATACTCTCATGCTTCTGAGTTGGTAGTTCACAAACTTGGACTGTGTTCTGACTTCATATCTGTGTTTCAACAGTCAGATTTATAAACAGATACATTTGCCATTGTACCATGTGATAGCTAAATAGCTAGTTGCTTTGTGGGGCCTCTGAGCTGGATGTCCTTCCTGGGGCTACCTACAAGACCTTCTGGTTCTGTTGCATGGATGACACGTTTGTAGTCTGGCCTCATGGATCAGAGAGGCTGAGGGCTTCTTCAACTACCTACACAGTAGGCACCATATTATACAGTTCACCATTGGCACAGAGACAGGTGGCCACTTTTCTTTCATGGACAATGATATTTACAGAAGACCTGATGGCTTCTTGGGTCATAAAGTTCATTGTAGACATACTTATATGAATCTCTGAAGGCAAGATGATATCACTGTCCAGTAAACAATTATTCTTTGCCTTCCACCTTGACACACATGGTCAGAGTTATCTGACCCAACTTATGTCTCAGCCATAAGTTGGATCACCAGTAGCTAACCACACAACAGTGGCCTTTTGCCTATCATCTGGAATACCTCTAGTTGCATCTGCAAGGTGCTGTCAAGATATAACATCAAGACAGTAGGCAGCTCACCTAGGAATACCCAGCTCTCTTCACTTGTGAAGGATACTTGTGGGGGGGTCTGAAAGCACCAACCTTTTATATATGGCATAGCCAGTAAGTGTGGAAGGTATGTGCTGAACCAAGTAGTTGAGACAAGATGTGAATTATGATTCCAGCTGTACTCATATATCATTTTCAGTCTTGGACCTAGAAATTTTTAAGCACTTGATTTTGTTTCATGCAGTCTTCATTAAGCAAGTAGTTCTCTACCAAGCAGCAGCCACATAGTAATATAATTATAAGCAATATAATTTGTTGTAGTTATTACAGTGTGTGATCATGAATGCTGAATGAGAGACAGTTACATTCCTGTAAAACCCATATGGATGTCACTTCAAATACTGAGTGAGCTGCAGATAAGCAGTAGTGCTCATGACGTGTCTGTATTGCCAAAGCCACAAAGGTGGCACAATTTGGTACGAGTATTTATACCATCGTGTGTTCTGTCTTCATAGAAAAATGGGTGATGGGTGTTTGAAGCAACACATAACAGCAAGTTTCATGCAAATTTAGGGGAAGGTGGTGTACAAGGTTCAAAGAGGGTCTCGTTAGATGTGAAGATAGTGTGGAAATGGTTAGTATTGACAAATTATTAAGTGTAGGAATGTTGGCAGAGGAACTACTATGTAGTGGGAGAAACTGTGAGGGAGATTTTACTGAAGGTGCTTGGACTGTATATAATGTTGTTGCGCTTGTTCATGACACACTTATTGTCAAGTAGGTTTTGGCCAAAAAATATCAATAAACTTGGTCTGTCCACCATATTTTCCAGATTTTGTCCCATGTGAAACATATTTAAAAATTGTATAATGTACTGTTATTTCTCATTATGACCCTCATAGTAGTAATTAATTTCTGTTGTTATTGCTGTTACTTGATGTGTTTGTTGAATTTTTTCCTCCATTTAACCTAGTGGTTCTGTTTGTTTGCTACTCATTTGCGCTTTCTTGTACCTTTGAGCAGAGGGTTCACCCTCACCACACCTGACCTCACAGAATGAGTGTTTGTGGGGCTTCTAAGTAATATCACATATGAGGTCTCAGTATCACATGAAATTACTGCATTCCTTGTATCAGACTGCTTGGTGTCATAACCCTGAACTTACTGACATAAATCTTAACCCCAGTAAAAATCTCAGTCTCATGTGTCAACAACAGATTTTTTGTTGTTGAAATTCGTTGCTTTCTGATGTTGACTGAAGTTGAAATTGCTCATAAATTTAGAATTCTCTGAATGAATTCAAAATGAGAAACTCAGAGCCAGTTTGCAGCAGCATTGTGATCCTGAATTTCATTCATTCATTTATTCCATTGGCACGTGCAGAATGCCTCAATTCCTTGTCATTCTCAGGAGCTACTTCCATTCCTCTCTCTTATATACCCTTTCCTTCCACCCTTTTCTGCCAACTAGTTTTCCATCCTCTCTCACTTCATCTTGCCATCTATCTGTTGGTCTGCCTCTCGGCCTCGTTTCCAAATTCATATATAATACCCTTTTGAGAATTCTATTTTCTTCCAATCTGTGTACATGCCCAAACCATCGTAATCTATTTAACCTTATTGTCTCTCTAATAGTGGGGTTTTTCACCATTGCGTAAATTTCTTTATTGGTTAATATTCTCCAATCTTCTTTTTCATTGTCATATACTGGGCCTAAAATTCTTCTATACACTCTCCTTTCAAAAATGTTTATTTGCTTACTATCTCTGTTAGTGTCCAAGTTTCTGATGCATTTGTTAAAGTTTTGTGTATTATTGGTTCTTTAGTCTTAATTTTAGTTTTTTAGATATATTTTTATTTCTAAAAAAAATTTTGTACCTTAAAGTATGCTTTGTTAGCATTTTTTATTCTTCCTTGTAAATCTATTTGGTGATTGTTATCTTCATTGAGTATAACATCTAGATATTTAAAATTTTCAGCTCTTTCAGATGTATAATTCCTTATTGTTAATAGTCTTATTTTATTTTGTTTTGAACCATTTTTCCTTTCCACTATCATATATTTTGTTTTTTCCTTGTTTTATGTGTAGTCCTAAATTTCTGGCAATGTTTTCTATTTCTACAAAAGTTGTCTTATTTCTGTTTAATTTTTCCAATTAACACAATGTCATATGCATATGGTAATACATTCAGTTGTTGTTTACCAATCTTTATTACTGTAGGAACCATTTTTGTGCTTTGTATAAATGTTTGTAATGCTAAGTTGAATAATATTGGTGCAATCACCAATATTATTCAACTTAGCATTACAAAAAGTGATATCCTGTTTCAATCCTGTTTTATTTTCAATAAAGGATGACAGTGTTCCTGTTCCTTCTATTCTCACAGCACTTCTTGTCTTTTTTGTACACATGTTTTACACATATTTATTATTTTTTCGGAATTTTAAATTTCTCCATACATTTCCATAGCGCGTCTCTATGTATAGAGACATATGCCTTTTGAAAATTAATAAATAAATATTGTACATTCTGATTATATTCCCATATTTTCTCATTTATTATTTTCAGTACAGGTATGTTGTCAATTACGGATCTTCCATCTCTGAATCCATTCTGAAAGTCCCCAGTAATTTTTTCAATGTATGGTTTAATTTTTTCCAAAATTATGTACGCCAGAATTTTGTAAACTCCATTTCCTAAGGCTAGTCCCCAGTAATTCTCACATCTATATGTATCTCCTTTTTTGTATGTAGGAACTATTATTGTTTCTTCCCATTCTTCAGGTATTCTTCTTCCCAAATTTGTCTTACTAGTTCATAAATTATATTCAGTAGTATTTCCTCCATATTTTATTAATTCTGGATGTATTCTGTCGGTCCCAGTGGCCTTCTTATTTTTTAAATGTCTGTTTGCCTTTTTTTACATCTTGTGTAGTAAGTTCTTATACTTCAACTTCATAAATTTATGTATTTCCCATTTTAATTAATTTATTTGGTTCTTCCATGTTTAGTAATATATCAAAATATTCTTTCCATATTTCTGCTGTCTGTTTAATATTCCTTGCCAATTCTCCCTTTTTTGTCTCTAATCATGTTGAATTTATGTTGATATCTTTCTTAAGTTGGTTTATTGTTTGATACATTTTCCTTGTGTTATTATACTTTTGATCTTCTTCTATTGATTCTGTTACATTTTTAATGTATAACTTTTTCTTGTTCCTAACTATTTTGTGTTCTTCTTTTCTCTTCTGGTGTTAATCCTGCTCTTCATTCTCCCTTCTTCCTTTTATTAACCACTTTTCTCTTGCTTTCTTCATTTCTTCTATTACAATTTTGCATTCTGCATCATACCAACTATTTTTAATGTTTCTGTGCTTTCATCCATTTCTGTTAGCTGTTGTTTGGTTTCCGTGATTGTTGTTTTAATGTTTTCCCATTTTTCATTAATCTTATTATCAATATTATCTTCTTCTTCCATATTTTCCATATTTCGAATTTATTATTAAGTTCTATAGCATATTCTTGTTTCCACTTTCAATGTTGAAAAATATTCACAATTTTTCTTTTCTCATATTTCTCTTCAGTTTTCCCCTTAATTTCATCTTAAAGTTTATCTTCAGTAGGTTGTGATCTGGTCCAGTGTCTGGTCCCCTTAGTGCCCTGATGTCTGTTATTGCACTTCCAAACATATTACTAATGAAGCCATGATCTATTTGATTCGCTGTCCTACCATCTGCTGAGTACTATGTCTCTTGGATACCTTTATGTGGAAATGGTGTACATCTTGCGATAAAACCTTTAGATATTGCAAACTGAATCATTTTTATTCTGTTGTTGTTGGTTTCATTATGTAAACTTTCATTGCCAGTGATGGGTTTGTGTATATACAGTATATCTCTTCTTTACCAACTTTTGCATTAAAATCTCCAAGTATTACATTAATGTCTGAATTAGCTATTTGATTTATATTTTGCTCTAATGAAATGTAAAATTCTTCTTTTACCTCTTCCGTTTTTTCGTTTGTTAGTGCATGTACCTTTATGAAGGTACAGGAGAACCATTTATCTGTTAATCTGAAATAATATATTCTTTCATTTATAATTTTAAAGTCTTTAGCATATTTTAAAAATTCTCCTCTTACATAAAATATGCAGCCAAATTCATGTTTTTTGCTTTCTGCTCTGTTATTGAATAATGCAAAGTTATCAAATTTTTGTATAGCACTTCCCAACCTTATTTCATGAAGTGCTACCATGTCAAAATCTTTTGAAGTACTTTTATTGCTCCTGACCAGAATAAGCTTCCCACATTCCATTTTCCAATATTCATGTTCCATTTCCATATCCATGTTTCATCATAATTTATCTCCTTCTTCTAAGGCTCCTTTGAGAAATTTGTAACATGGTTAGCCCATTGTAAAACCTTCAACCTGAAGGGCCAGGATTTTTAATCAGGGTTTACTCCCTTATATGACTTGCTTTCACCACAGCTTCCAGAGTGTCATCTACCCTTGATTTGATTTTGAAGTGTCCTTCTCCTAGGAGGGTTGCAATCAAGCCCAAGGGTTCCTCCTACCATATCTGATAGACCCTTATGATTGGGTCCATCAGACCCCCTTGCTTTGTCTGCTCGGTGACCAATGCTGCCGAAGGGGTTCGTTACCTCAACCTTAGCATGGGTTTCTCACCTTAACAGTACCCACTGCTAATAGGTAAGAGTGGGGTGGGAGAGAGCTTTGTAGATTCTATGTTCATGTCGAAAATCTTATTAGGAATCATATACCTTCACATCGCACTCTCATATGGGTCCTTTGATCTTGAAATATGATTACAAAATAAATATGAACGTTTTGCTACTAGAAGGGTCTGACTTGGCAGTAGATATATACCTCTGACAAATTTACATTTTCGATTCCTTGCATTACAGTTCAGTTAGTACAATCGCTGCCAACAAATACACACAGTCGTATGAGAGGTACCATAATATTATAAAAATTAACTCACTTGCTCAGTAACTAACTAATTAAGTCTAAAAATATGTAGGAGTTAGTGGTTTTTGTAATATTATTGCAACTCTGATACAGCTGTGTGCATTTGGTGGTTTAAATTCTTTACCTCTGACAGTGTAGGATTTACTACATGGTTACTTTGTTACATAAATAGTAGAGGTGAGATAATGGTGTTGTGTGTCATCTGTAGTGTTTGTTGTGTATGTAGTGAGACACCATTACTGGGGTGACTGTACAGCTGCTATTAATGACTGCAAGAATTGAATTATGTATTACTGAATACACTGTTCCATTGATTGTATGTTTTGTAGGACTTGATGGTGGGTGATGAAGCAAGTAAACTTAGGTCCATGCTAGAAGTGAACTACCCCATGGAAAATGGAATAGTTCGGTAATGTATTTGTTTTAGTGTTTTGAGTGAAATTCAGAGGTCTAAATAACTCATATGTTTCTGTGTCTCTTTGACTTAGCTTTTGTCTCATACAGCAGTTTCCTTTATTGGGTGGTCCATACTGTCATACAAGCTGATATGTTTCAACATGATTGTGCCATCTGCAGTAATATAATTACATGATTTGTGAACCTTCACACAATTTAAATGATGTATGATTGTCTTTAAGATTTATTAATTTTATTTCACCATAAGTTAAATTACATTGAATTATTAAAAAGTAAAAGGTAAAGTGATCCCGTTACAGGCCCGGTGTGGCCCATAGGATGGGTAGAGGTATAGCTCTACTGTTCCATGACCGCGGCACTAGAAGGGGGTGAGTGGTCAGCAGCACGTCCCAGCCGCACTTTACCCCCGGGAAAGACCCGGTACCCATTTTACAGGAGGATGGGTGGGCCCCAGGGCCCCAAGGGTGGAAAATCTCATCCACACTGGGATTCTGTCGTGGACAGTCCAGCCTGTAGTCAGTCGCTATACCGACTGAGCTACCCGGCCCACTCATTAAATTATTACTGGTATGTAAATATAATACTTGAAGATGGCACATTCATGCCAGAATGGTATGAAATAGTCATTGAAGAATATTGTTGTGTGAGACTGACACATCTAGTACCATTAATACAAATAGTACTTAGTAGTCTGGTGTATGATGTCACACTGTATTTGAATGAATTCTAAAGGGTTCTCATAGTGATATACTACACTTAGTAGTATTACTGGGTGTCTTGTCTTTGGCATAACTCTTTGCCTTACTGAAGGCAGCTTAGTGTATGGAAAATGAAGGTTCTTTGCCACGCTTAAATGCTGCAGTTTATAAAACAGAATTTGAGTTGTGTAAATGAGATGCCTAATGAAATATGAATTATGACCTGAAACACATTTATGGGTATTTATTTGAACTTGTCCATGGTCCTAGTTCATAATGTAAACACTACAACAGTTTGGAAGTGGTTTTCTTCTCCAGGCAGAGAAATTTGTACTGTGTTGGACCTCCCAGTAGAACTTCTTATACCTTGGGCTGGCTTCAGTGTAGGGATTTCTGCACCTAAAAATAAATGTTGAGAAACCAGTAAGCTTATGCATGAGCTGCACACATCATAAAACTAGTAAGCTCCCTGTAGATGACCTGTAGCTTAGGCCGAAACATGTTGGAGCAATAATTAACAAATAAAAACATTGTGCAGCAACTTGATAAGTATTATGTAACATGCACAGAAAATGTGCAGTATTAAACTTTAAATTCAGTCTAATGTGAAAACAGTCATACGTAACGTCCATACATACACTTTTACAATAAGTGGTTTGTGTGCCTTCAGATGATGAACTGTATTTCATTGTCCTGTCACACAGGAAAATTTGAAAAACACTGGCGTAGGTGGCAGATGGACATAATATGCACTTTCATATTATCACCTCAAAGGGTATGTTTGCTTTTTAATTTTGAAATTTGATTTGATGAAACTTTTTTTTTTACAGAAATTGGGAAGATATGTACCATATATGGGATTATACATTTGGTCCTGAGAAGATGAACATTAATCCTCAGGAATGCAAGATCCTATTAACTGAACCTCCAATGAACCCCACAAAAAATAGAGAGAAGATGATTGAGGTAAGAAAGACAGAATTCATTACAACAGTCATTGGTGTTTTCAGATGTCTTTGTTGCATTGTGCTGTAAAAGACAGATCATCTGTTGTACATAAAAGAGGTTGTGATGTTGCTTTTGTGTTTGTGTTCCACTGCTGGCTTCAGCAGGTTGATTACACACATGCGTTATCAGTACAGAGGTTTATTTCCTCCTTTGATGTGCTAGCACTTTAATCTGGATGTTTTCCTCATTCACAGTGTTCTGTTATTAGTTTTCCATACACTTTATAATTCCTTTAATTCAGCTACTGATGACTCCTTAAATCTTAATAGTTTGACAGTTGAAGAAAATAGTTCCAGGACCAAAAGTTTTGCCATCAATAACATCTGGTATATATACTGATTACATGATTTTATATTGTGTTACCTGTACTTGCTGAGATCCTTTTGCTATTGTAATTACTTCAGAAGATCCCAAAATGGGTAAACAAGGTACTGCTGGTGAGAGGAAACATGTAACATTAATGATTCCTCAGAAACTTGAAATAATTAGGAGGCTTGAAAGCAGCAAAAGTCAGTACATGTTCATACAACATTGGATTATCAACTGTGTATGATATAACAAAGAAGAAGGACCAATCACAATTGTTTGTGGCATCAGGTGATCATGTGAAGATCGTCCTCAAGTGACATATCGAAAGAGCCTAGATTAGTGCAATTGGACAAGGTGTTGTAGAAATTGTTTATGGCATTGTGTTCCAAATGACAACCCATGACGGCCTGTGGTAATTGAAAAAGCCAATTCTTGATGCACTGAAAATAACAGACAGGTACACAGTCTATGAAGGCAGTAACATAAAATTATCTGTAAGAACAGGTACTGTCTAATAATCCATGATATCTGATAGTCCAGCACCTGTCCACACCTGTGGTTGCTGGATTAAAAGAATTCTACTGTAGCCAGTAACAGAAGGCATATAAATATTGCTTCTTGTATACTTTTGGTTAAGTTGGGTGCACAAATCTGAGCCATCTGGCCACCCAGGTGACTGGATTTTACATGGCGGTGCATAATATTTGCAGCATAATTATTGCAGTCCCCCCCCCCTCCCTCCCATAACATACAAAAGTAGTACACTTGCACTGAGCATGAAGCACCTGATAACAGTGAAGTTGACTTATGACTCCAGAATTTTGTGTCCTCAGTGCTGAAGTTGCTTCTTTTCACTCTTCTGACACCAGGAATTTGAAGATGGTTTCTAGATTTGTGGAAAATTTGTTGATCCCTGTGTTACGTTATTAGCAGCATATTGAAGCATAGGATGGCCAACGGATGTATGAATCATCTGAGAAATGTGTAGCTGGCTGGGAATGGCTGAAAATTGGTTTGTGTCATGACACCACTACCACTACTGCTATTGCCACAGCAGCCACCACCATCATTCTTTAAATGGCTGAGGTTCTTTATCCATTTATATCATTTTGGTGTTTCCATTTAAATTTTTGTATTTACTTTTATTGTAACTTTTTTACAGCTTGGAAATATGTAGGAGGAGGATTGGTGGAGATTTTAGGCATGTACAGCACCTATTGGCTTTGCTGTGTCTTCCTGTCTGCCCACGTGTATGAATGTGGCTCCCACTAAATAGATATCTGTGAATTTTGATATTGGGGACTTCTGCGAAAATCTGTTGAGAAACTCCATATTCGGTTAAATTTAGATGAATATTTGTCACTTTATGTAAAGAACTATGTATATTTTATTGTTACCAGCAACATAAATTTGCCATCAAAAGCATTTTTGTGCGGCATATAATATTTTTGTACTTTTGACCATGACATGTAGCTCAATAACGTGCAGAAGACATTGTATTTCCTTTGCAACAGTGATTATGCAAACATGCTACAATGTTGGATGTTATATGTACCTTGCCTGTTTTGTTTAATATACATGAAGCTGAAAGGGAGATCATGTGTTGCATTGTTTCAATAAAATGGCTTCAGGTGATGTTCGAGAAGTACCAGTTTGCTGGTGCATACATTGCAATCCAAGCAGTGCTTACTTTGTATGCACAAGGTCTTTTGAGTGGAGTGGTTGTGGA
>Ga0131853_10005372_pt1 | contig 23083 bp, 7 predicted proteins | sample TergutLab28metaG_FD_92764 | JGI IMG/M metagenome (GOLD analysis project Ga0131853, IMG submission 92764) | Labiotermes labralis P1 segment gut microbial communities from Petit-Saut dam, French Guiana - Lab288 P1 (version 2) (version 2) | ecosystem: Host-associated > Arthropoda: Insects >...
GGGCAATATTTTTTTTTTTTTTTTTAAATTTTAGTGTGGCCCTTTTAGAAAAAAAAACATGAAGGGGTAAGGGGGAGTAGTTTATTAAAAAAAAAGGGGGGGGGGGGGGGGGGGGGGGGGACAGTAACTGTAGCGAGCTTCCAGACAAAGTGACGGTCGTGTGACCTGCCCATTGAAATAACACACCACATCGAGTAGCATCGGTGATGCTTATGAGACATTTTGACTCTTTACCCAGGAACACTAACGAACAATCCTAGGCATAAGCTTCCCCATTAAATATTACATTCCTAGTTCACATTCTTCCAGTCCATAAAATATTGCGTTTAGTTTCATGTTTAGTTAACCAAACGTTATATTTAAATAATAAAATTCCCTGCATTGCATAGGTCGGTCGGCTAGGCTCGTACTTGTGGTCAAAGTAAAATAGTGTCTGTGTAGCCAGTGCTTGAAAGTAAGGGAGTGGAGCTAAAACTCCAGTGATTGCTAACATAGACACAAAATCATAGATGGAGGAGATTGGTCGGTTTTGTGCTAGGAGAAAAGGCCGCCGGTACCCATTGAATAGTAGGCTGGTCTCGAGCGTGCGTGGCCTTATGTTCAAACATGTTGCATACAGTTTATTGTAAATTTTAAAGGCAGTAGAGCCACTTAGCGTGAGGTCTTGAATTCTGTGCACTAGATCTTATAGAAAATGCAACTTTGTTCAGGTAATGTTTTTAGCATAATTTAGCCCTAAGAGTGAGTGACGTTGAAGACGTGGCCTTTGCTGCAGTTGACAGTGATAATAAAAATATTGATTGTAAATACGTTACATTTTGGATATGGGTACTTCAGAAATGTGGCTGGTTCGCTGGTGCGAAACGTTGTTTGCATGTCAATAATTAAAAAAAAAAAGAAGACACGAGTTTTTGACATTATATCTGGCAAACTAAACGAAGTAGAAACAACGCACAGGAATGGAACAGCACTGCATAGTGTACTTATTATACATTTATGGTTACTTAATGACTTGTTTGCACACTATAATGAATATATCATAAATAATCCGGGTTTCTAACACTCCAGTCCACTTTTATGAGCCGACATTCGTTTCGGCCTTTCGTTAAGTAACCATCAGTTCTTATAATCATATTAACACAGAGGTGCTATGTGCTAAACTACTTTGTGTTGTAATATGTTTTCTTTTGGGTAATTCCCCGGCGTCTGAGTGTGTTCATCTATTAATGTGCGGGGATGTAATTTTTATTAACTTAACCTTGTTAATTGCGCTTTGGAAATGGGAAAGCGATATCATTTTTACACTCAAGTGCTATAGAGTGTGTTTGCCTAAAATTTATTAGTTAAAAATAAATACTTGAAAGAAAGTAGAAAATTTAACTTATTCCCTAAACCTTCTTACGGTTTTATACCTATTTATGTTTTTGGAACTTTTTCAGCAGACAGATCTAAGTTCTCTCTTCTTACCTTTATTATTCCCATTGTTCTTACAGTTGTTGCATGATAAACGCCCAACGCTGTTGTCATGCATTAAAGTAAAGTATTTGAAGTTGTTACTGTAGGCAGACTGGCAGTATCTTACGAAGGCGGGTACAGTTATGCGCCGTGATAAATACTGTCATGTAAGTCTCAGGCTGTCCCTGCACCAACTAGCACCAGTCAGCTCTGTCGTTGGTGTGGAGACTGTCTCTACGTATTGGTTTTCGTGGGTTATTCTCAATGTCTTGATGAAGAATTTTATGATATTGCTATCAGTAACCTTATTTACTGAGCTTCGCATATGGAAGGATAAGTAAATAAGCGCTAGGTTCACCACAAACAAGCGAAGAGACTACTAACGAACATGTAACAGTACGTTAACACAACGCCCCGGAAGCGGACGACGCTACTCTTTAGGCGGGCTACAATGGTGCCAAGCGTCAGGAGCAAACAGACGAGCCATATGAAGTCTAATTCGAGCTGCAGAAAGAACCGTAGTGAGGCAACGCCGCAACTTTTCAAGACCATCTGCCCCTGCCTGCGCCAAGCGTCTTCCACCGTCTCCTTCGCCAGAGATTCCTAGTATGGATGAAAACAGTGCGCGATGGGGAGTGGAGACACTTCAGGCGGTCGGCGCTGATCGTAACCGAAAGAGCAGCTTCCTTTACCACTACAAATATTCGTGATGTTGTTTGTCCCATTTTTCTTGTTCTTTTGGTTCAGACGGCGTGCCCGTTGACACTAAACTGGTCGAAATACCAAAGAATGACAGCTTCTGTCTTCTAGTGCAGTTCACCTTTTGGTGTACTTAAGGTGCGGTCTTTGTTTCAATAGCTAAAATTTGGCACTCTGGAATTAGCACAATATACAGAGCGGACCATTCATATTGCAGCATCCACGGAAAAAAACGAATGAACACGAATTGATTGTTAGTCCCTTCACAAATGTGTCAATGGCAGAGAATGTCCTAAGAAATCTGAGTCACTCAGCTGATTTAGAAATCCTCTGCCACTTATGATACTTAAGCCTACCAATTGTAGGATTGTATGTACCTGCACATTACTGGTCCTGCCCTATCCTGAACCAGTTTCAACCAGTCTGTCTCCGAGTTTTGTCTTAACATCATCCTCTGGGCTATGTCCAGTTCTCACACGTGGTCTTACCCTAAAGTTTCCATACCAACCCTTTTGTGTACACTTACCAGTTCCATGTGCTTGCTGCATGTTCCGATTACTTTCTGCTCACTCTGACACCATTTCTTACAAGTAGAATTTGGGAAATTATTTTTGTGCCATTTTCTCCCGTCCTTTTTTACTTTGCTTCGTGTGGCCACACAGACATCAGAGCACTCGTTTAAGACCTTTCATATATGCGTGTTCGTTGTTGACAGTCACAGACTAAGTGAAGGTGTGTTCATAAATATTTTATGGACTGTGTTGCAAATGTAACTTGAAACGAGATGAGAGAAAGTATCGGCGAGAAAGAGATTGTGCCCCCTTTGAAGGTTGTCCGGAGCATCCGCGATATGTTTATTGACAGCACGTTGTGTCGGCGGAGTCCAACATTAGTAATGGAAGTCGGGGTTTCTACAATTTGAGCTAACCACTTGGATAGCTAAGTTAGTGGGATCTTATTTTAAATAATGATAATATTTCAACGGCTAATAATTGTGGATGGTGAGTACAGTCAATTGTGTTCTAACGCGTGTTTTGGCGTAATGCGAATTTGATATAAAGCAATAAATATTAAGACACACATACTAACTAGTGCGAATTGGATGTGACTTTATAAGTCTTGAAGCTTTCGTGGCGAACGAATTCAATAAAATGCTCTCCGGCGGATAGCCGCGTCAAGATGTGAAGTTTTCCGACGTTTTATGGACTGACTGCGTCCCAAACTTCAGGTTTGGTAGATCCAAAACTTGCAACAACATAAAGATAGGGCCACAGTTAGTCCCTGAAATGTCGGAGAACCTTCACATCTTGACGCGGCTGTCTGCTGGAGAGCATTTCAGTGGATGTGACGTGTTCGCTTCTTAATTTTTTCTGTTTTTTTTTTAAATTAATGAATGATACTAACTGCAGTAATACACACAAACAGAAAATAATGTAATAAAGAAAATTTCTCATTAAGCGGTGTTCTACTGCTGGAACGCATTTGTCACGTTGTAGGATAAAAGGGAATGTGAGCATTTCGAAGCATTTATTTGCGGCCAGATGCAGGGTATACCAAAATTTTCACTGAATGAATGAATGAACACAGTATCTAAAAACAATCGGTGAATCAGCAGAGATTAGTTTGAGTATGGGCAATTTAAGGCACTTGTAAAAATATGCTACCCCAGTCCACGAAATTATAAATTTTCCACTATATTGTTTGGGACTGTATATTCCACACTTAGCTTTACGGCTGTTGACAGACGTTCATCTGTTTAATCAAACTCAGGAGAGCAGCTAGTTTATTAGCGAATTAGATGTTCGTAACATCACGTAACGTACGTCAAGAAATAAGGTGTTCTTCCCTTTACCTTGTGCTCTCAAATTTTAACTTCTTGTGTGGAGAAGCTCTTTGTTTAAACGTTACCGCATACAATGCAGTTGCCATATTTCGGATGAGTGCGACGTGTTAGGGGATTGTGAAATTGGATGTGACAAAACCCCGGAACACGTAGGTGTATAACACATATTATGCTTACACCGAAACCGAATTAAATGGAAATATCTTTAAAAGTTTCTGTAATTAAAATAAGAGAGTAGAGATGGATGGGCGATCGTGGATGTGGCAGTATTTACGGGCAGGTAGATGGGCGTTCCTGGACGTGGCAGTATTTACGGACAGGTAGATTGGCGATTATGGAAGTGACAGTATTTACGGACAGGTAGATGGGAGATTATGGAAGTGGCAGTATTTACGGGCAGGTAGATGGACGATTCTGGAAGTGACAGTATTTACGGGCAGGTAGATGAACGATTCTGGAAGTGACAGTATTTACGGACAGTTAGATGGGCGAACCCGGACGTGGCTGTATTTTTGTATGAAATGCCAATGAATAAAGGGCGTATCTGCGATCTGAGCAGTGAGATTATCATGGTGGCGAATGTTAAGAGTACAGCCTTCTGTGATGTAACGCCGTGTATTCTGGTAAAGGAGTGTCTATTTTGCCGAGTAACCTTCTAGTTTCTTTCCTTCTCTCGCCATTCACCTGTGAATTTTGACAGTGGGACCTGTTGTTGTACGATGGATCCTAGGGGCAGCAGGTACAGGATCATAGATGAAGATTTGTGCTGGTACGACAGAGGGTTAGGTATGCAGGTCCGGACTTCAGGTAGTCCCACCCTCTGTTAGCGACGCTTGTTCCGTAGTGTATCATTTTGTAGTCCGAACCACCCTACAGTATCACAAATAATCCCAGTAACAATAGCCAAATTGACGAAAACTGATTAATGTTTTATTTTGCTCTTGTGTGAAAATCAGCTGGAACACCGTGAAATTCTCCAGTCCAATGTGACGGGATGTGAAATGTCGGGCAAATCGACACTGTTCGTGTTTGAATAAATACACGCCCAAGAGACAGAGGTATCCGAGCTGCACACTTTGTCAGGACAACGAAAAGCAGAAATTGTGAATATTTAATTTATTGTATTTCCACTTGGTACGCGCAAAAAAATGCAACATGTAAAACGTTATCCTATCTTTGTTTATACTTTTACAGATAAAGGAAAGTCAGGGAGGAATTTTCAACGGTTGGCAAGCAGTGAGACAGCCGATCAACTGTCTATTCAGAAAAGGTGTTTATATTGCCCAAAACGTGATACATGTTTTGGCTTTTTACTGCAGCTATCATCAGGCACAGGTATAACAATAGAAGAGAAAATAAATACGTGATATACAAAATATTAGTAGCAGAAAGGGGGGATACAGATGGTCGTGTAGGCTTGTGACTGATGAGCCGTCTGTTTGTGTGTCTGTTCAGGAAAAACAACCGGATGTTTCACTTTAAATTGCAGCTATTTCTTTGGTACTAGCTTCTAAGTGGTTGGGCGAATCTGAATAATGAACATTGATTATGATTTGGATTCGTTAAATGAGCCTGCGGGAATGACGACAATCATTTATGAATTTCTATGTTTTGCTAACCGAGCATCGCAGTATAATCTTAGTAATTAACCAACTTAATGCACAAGTTGTTTTATAATAAGTTTATTATATGCCTGCACATGTTTCGAGCACTATTTGCTCATCATCAGGAGGTAAAAATTGTATTATACAGCATCTGGTATCATCACACCTCTAGGTGGCCGTCCGGTACACAGGTTGAGAGAATCCGCTCTCAACCTGTGCACCGGACGGCAAACCTAAAGGTGTGATGATACCAGATGCTGTATAATACAATTTTTACCTCCTGGTGATGAGCACACAGTGCTCGAAACAACATATGCAGGCATAAAATAAACTTATTATAAAACAAGAATTTGTGCATTAAGTTGGTTAATTACTAAAAAAAAAATCATTTATGAATTTAAACAGCGCAATTTACAGCCACATAGGCCAGCGTCATTAGGAGAGTTTTGCAATAGGCTTAGGATGAATTAATACTAAAGTTGGGTTTGTTACGCAGCAAAATGTGTGACGCACAAGACAGGTAGTTTACGCATAACGCAACGTTGAGACGCGTTCGTGCAAACATTTGAGTGTTTGTGTTTGTAACCTTAGGTATCCAGCACGCAATGCGCATGCCCCACATTTTCATATGAGGCCTGCACGGCTGTACCACATTTTTTCATGCCATCTCATAAACTGCACGATTTTCGACAAAAAGTTATTGAACATGGGTTTTAATTTTCTCTACCGCGTTTGTTTGAAATATTTTGCATTCTAAGATGAATTCAGCAAGTTGAGATCATAAATGTATACTGGTCTTCATGTAAAGTACCCGCTATTCTAATCCGATTTTCATGAAAATTGTTTTTTTTCGACAGTTTTTCGAAACACACTCAAATTCAAATTTCACGAAAATCCGTCCAGTGGGATCCGAGTGAATCTATACGGACAGACAGACGGACTGACATGACGAAGCTTATAGTCGCTTTTCACAATTTCGCGAAAGGATCTAAAAATAGACAAATTTATTACTAATGTTCAATTGCGCGTTTTAGCAGTGTGCAAAATGCATTATCTGGATGAAAATGAAAAGCATGGAAAACCAAAGAGGGGAAGAGTGAGAAATAAAGTAAGTACTTAAGAATAAAAAACGAAGAAAGATAGCAGGTAAATGAGAAGATACTTACTCCATGGAGCAGAGTCCTTCTTGATAAGCTAACAGGTTCTCAAACAAGAAATTCCCCACATTTTGTGGAACCGAAGGTTCATTACCGCGTTTACAATGGCCCTCCACCTTTCCCCATCCTGAGCCAGATCAATCCAGTCCGTGCCCCTACATCCCACTTCTTCGAGACCCACCTTAATATTAAATGAGAAGGTAAGAAAAGAAAATGAAAACATTAGAACAAGTGCTAGTCACCTGCTTCAGTAAATCGACTTGCAGGAATTCTAAATTCATATAGAGTTTACAGTCCTCGGACTAGTAACTTGAAGTCTCATTCTAAAATACACACAAAATTTTAAAATTATTACCTATAATTTAACATGCTTGTACTTATAAACAGTTATATTTGTCCTTTCTACCCTTGAAGGCTCATATTTTGTCTTGTCAAAGCAGGTTTTTGAATGGTTAAGGTTCCAACTATGTGACAGGGAGGGACAAACGGAGACCCTCAAGGGCACACAGAAATGATACACAACGAACTGTTCAGTCCGTGTCTGCAGTGTTTGGGATCTACTTGAATAGTTGGTCAACAACAAGAATCTTAATGATAAAGATCTTCACAGCGGTGCTGATGATGTCTGTCGTCTCCATTTGTTTGGTAGGCTCTTGGACTACCCTGTAGATAGAGACAGCAGTCGTCTGCGCAAATGTGGTGGTAACTACACACCAATCTACACGGCACTCTGTCCAAAAAGACTGGACTTTTCATGAATATCCTGCTTTGTTAATACATAACGCTGTGTACTGTGTTCACAGTATATCGTTGTTTTAATTTCAGGCTTGTTGAATGCAGTCCTTATTAACTTAACCAGAATGTCCGTTTGTAAGGGCTTTTTAATACCATTTTCCCATGTACATCTAGGACACGTTAGTTGTTATAATGACTAGAACACGTTCTAGACAACCCAGAGATCATGGTTCGATTTTCGTCAGAGAGAGGAGGTTGTACTTTCTCAATAATTTCCAGACCGAAAATGGGGCCCACACAATTTTATATTTAGTGATTACTGGGGGCGTTTCTCCGAGGGTAATGTGGCTGTGCTGTGAAGCGAACCATTCGCTTTATTTTAGTGCTGAGATAAACAGAGCATGGAGCTATACCTCTAGATCCCCTATACTCCTGTATGATGCCCATAGAAACAACTTTACTTTATGTGTCACATTTTGTACGCCCATCTGAGTTGACCCCACTGCAGTTAGTTCTTGCAGTATCCAGAGCGATTAGAAACTGACCTCCAGCTTCAGGTACTTTCTAGACCTTCAACCTACCCTATTTGGACTTGCCTGGGGCTTACAAGTTTCGCCCAGGCACATTCCTTTTGGTACATAGTCGATGGCAGATAATATTTTTTTTTGCAACATACTTCCAATATTTCATGCAAGTAAAAGAAACAGCGTCAACACTGGTCTCATCTACTGCGGTAAACTCAGTAGATATAGCGAGTAGACTGCGGGCTAGACTACTGGTGATTAGTGCTTGGTTTGCCGTCAGGCACAAAGACCTATCAATAATCTGAAGCCTCCAGCCCGGTTATAGTTGGCATCACCAAATTCCTATCTAATTGCTATCAGTTGTGAAACGAACAGGTGTGAAGCTGAACACTAATGCAGCACCAGTGCAGTAGATGCAGACATTCAGATTCGTGGAACCACACCTGCAACTCTGTGTACGTCTTCATGCCATGGCTACCTAGAGGGAGGACTTTGCTGTACACTTCATGTGTCAGATGGATGATGACAAATTTGGAAAGTCAGGCTTAAATTTAATTACAACATCCTTGCAATTATTCTTTAGTTCAAATTTTCGCCGTGTTGTATTCTTTCTTTTGCGTGATTTCCCTGCTTCTGATTTGTATATGCCGACGTTTCGGAACACGTGTGAACACGACCTATGAAGCTGGAAGAGACAGAGTGTTCCGAAGTTTTGGCACATAAAATTCAGACACCGGGGAATAGCCCAAAAGAAAGATTACAACACGCTTGAAATCATTTTACTCATATGTTATATTCATTATGAATTATTGCGATTTTGAATTGGAAATAACAATTTAATTAAATTCCAATTTGATTATTAATATTATGCTGTCCATCAGTCTAACGTAAAGAATTTAAACCACTTAAATAAGTGATGCTGGTAGCATTTCTCGATTCTGTACTCTTCTACGAAAAGGCTAGAAATATACTGATTTCATGTTCCTTCAAGCGAAACCTTTAGTTCTGGAACAACTTTAAATCACGGTGCCGTCGAATTTTACCATTACTGTAACCAGTTGTGTTATGCCCACCTCGTTTTTCACGATCTGATAAACTTAATATAATTTAAAGCAGTGTGCTAATTGCTAATCACGAAAGTCATCTTTGTACACTTTTTCTCTGTCCTCCATTTTACATCCTTTAAGTCAAAATATTTTCCTCGGCACACAACCTGACTATATTACCTTTTATTTGTAAAATGCTGTCAGGCGCTATGTGAACTACAAACAGCTATTACTGTCACAAGTCGCTACATACCAATGAGAATTTCATCTAAGAAACAACAATAATAAAATGACGTAGTTTAAGGAAAAAGTGGGATGTGTGACTTAAGTAAAATCATCCAAGACCTCCATACCGCTAACTGCACAGTTAATGCCATGTTTCATTTTCTTAGAGTTCTGCTCACGAACTGAACGACATCGCGCTCTCAGCGGGCTGGGTCGGCTTTTTGCCATAAGGGACCAGTCGGCACCCCCTTTCCTGGAGGCATGTTCCTAGAATCCTTTGGAAAATGAAGAGTGTGAGAGACTGAGAAAAGAGATTTTAAAATATGGTCGCCTCCCTTGGGGGAGTTTGGGCCTACTCAGCCAAGGCCAATTACGTCTCCCCTAAAACGACCGCCTGCTGATGGTTTTCCTGCAGGCAATTTTATTTCTGGTTGGTGACGAATTTCTTTCTCACAGGAGACGCACACCCTGAGGAAGTTTTCTTGTTGTCGAAATATGAGGGTTATAATGGGGAGAGGGAAGATAGTGTACGTTATAACTTTAGGGGTTATTTCTCTATTCGTCTGGTCAGGATTCATCAGAAAGTAATTGCCAAGGGCCGTTCAAAAATACCATGGACCTGAGTACAACGGTGTAGCTTTGGTTCACTTTATAAAACTGACCCCTTTGCATTCTGTTTCTTTTTAACACGTGTAATGACTTAGCATTCCACGATCCATGAGAAAATATTTCGTTCGCGATATGTGAACAAAGGTCGACGTATAATGTGGGCCTCTATTGGCTATCATCTTAAGTGAGGGCTCGTTCTTTGAAGTACAACAAATTATCATGAAAATACAATTTAAGAGACCTGCTACTAACACAAGCACCTTGCTATGTAGTCACTGCTATGTATGCGCTGGAGTCTTGCATTGCTACTGCTTGACCTACCGAATGCATGAAGACCAAAATGTCAAAATGTATCTGCTGTGAAAATTAGAAACACAAGCATTCGCCGCTACGACCGATTTCATCCATACATTCTTTCTTTTCTTGATAACTCTCTTCTTTCTTTATTTTTCTTGCTGGTATATCTATTCTATTTATGTATTTGAACTTTGCGAGATGTGAAGTTTTCACACCTGTTTCTACATAGTTTCCATCTTCTGGGATATGCTGCTATAAAATTATTGACGTTTCTGAGTAGTGTTATCTTTAAGAGGGGGACAGAACAGTGCTCCGAAACGCCGGTAAATTCCTGCCAGATGACACTGCGTCGGCAGTATTTATTTACACTTAAAGAGGCTGTCAGTAGCTCAGACTACATAGTATCATTTGCATAATAATTCCGAAAAGATGAAGGAAACTGCCGTGGCCGGATTAAAGGTAGTACCTCAGAACTGGACAGGAAGGACTGGGAGAAATCAAAGGAAACACCAGTAGACGCATTGACGTGACAGAGATTCAAAGCTGGCTCTTTCCAAACGCAAGTCAGAAGCCGTGATCTTGTAAATAATTTGCTCTTTTTAATCATATTAATTCCCTTTTTGCATTTCTTCTCTCGTTTATTCTTTCCTCTTTCCTTTCCTTGTGCCCATTATGCCAAGGTAAGAAAAAATGTCAATCATAAACTTATTAATTGCCATCAAACGCAAAGATTTAGACACAAATTTGTGGAGAAGAATTGGTTACAGATAAATAAAGAGATGGCGTTTTAGAAAAGTTTGGAGTACACCAGACTATCGGTCTGAGTAATTTAGGCATGATTTGGGTAAGGTTAGGTGTACGTTGGAGCACCATACGGGAAAATTAATAGGAGAAGAGGAGATATCACATAGTAGTGGATTAGCATAAGTAGCAGAGCAAACTTTTCTAGTTATTAAAGCTTGAATGCTTGCGCACTGCAGAAATAGAGGGCGCAGTACTGTATGTGTTTTACTGTAATATCATATATTCTTAACTCAACTAACAACTCCTACAATATTTATTTACTCCTTCTGTCACAGTCCGTTTCTGAACAAGACAGTTACAAGATCGTGTAGTTGGAATTATTATTTGTACATTAAAACAGATCGGAGAAAGTCTGTCTGGCACTTCACGTTACTTATGGCATAAATAAGCAGAATACGGATCGTTGTACTCTTGCTTTATAGCCGGGAGTTCCCGGCTCAAATGTCGGAAGAACACATTATTCTGGTTTACGTTTTTCGTGGATTTCTTCACTCCCTCCAGAGAAGTGTCTGTTGTGTATCTTACGTCAATTGAGTCCACGACTGCTTCCTTCCTAATCCTCATCATTTTATTATTAACCAAGACATCCTGACATTCGACACTATAGACTGGCGCTCGGGACGTCCTTCAAATAGACCATAAACAAATAAACTGGTAATTTTTTAAAAAGTATTTGAATTCATTTAAGTTGTAGAGCCTAAATTATCCAACTGTCTACATTTTACGACCACAGCGGAAAAAAAAAGTCCTCTTGACAAAATAGGCAAACAGAGAATGAACGGAATGTGTACAGCCCACAAAAGTGTCACCAGCGCCAGTCGCCCCTCTCCCTCTCGCGCCTCTGTGTAAACAGGTTGTCCAACACAACTCGTGCGTGATGTAATGATAAAAGTTATGAATGAGTTACACAGCCACACACCATTATGTCGCCATGATGCATGTTTTTATGAGGAAACTCCTATCGTGTTCTGCTGGTCACTACTAGTTTGAAAGCTGCCTTCAAAATAAATAGGCCTATCAAACAAAACAAAAATGATATGAATATCCCCAGTGACAAAACAGAAACAGAGTTCATCTCAGAAAGATGTGGATATGTGTCGATGTAAGAAAGCATAGAGTTTCCAAAAGCCAACCAGTCGAAGAAGATAAGAATATAAAGACAGAAAACGTCCACAGAGAATAGTGAATTATTTCTCATTAAAAAAACAAAGACGACAGTGCACTGGGAGGCTGTATGGTGCCAATTAACGTACAAGTAAAATAGGTACCAGAAAATAAGTATTAAACGAAATAACTTCATAGGGGACAGCCGTTTTGAGAAAATAATACTGTGCTAGTCAAGTAATTCTCCGCATTTTATATAATTCGAAACTTTAATATTATGTCAAACATTTTGCTGCACTGCGAAGCCCTGGGTAATGTTTCGATTTTTTTGTTGTTGTTCTACTGTGAATTCGTTGGGTCTTACTCCAACCTACAATACTCTAACCTACAAGATTGAAAATCACTCCTTGTTTGCAGTCCGCGAACTTTTTATTCAATATTTTCATAGTTATACTTCATATCTGGATGCCGTCTGCCCCACCCGGAATTGTATGCTGTACGCCATAGCCATTGGGGATATTTTAATATCAGAATCGTGTTTAAAAGCAAAAATTCTACAGTAACTAAATTTGTACAAAGAATTTGAAAGATTAGTAGATCAACTGTATAGGTTGTTGTCTGAATTTAGACCGAATATTATGGTAATTTTTATCGATTTTTAGCGCGGGATAGCCCATAAGCTTTTACATAAGTAAAGAGCGCAGGGATTGTCTTCTTCGATTTGAATTCTGGTTGCTGCAAAGCCCATTTTTTTGACCACCACACCCAGACGGCTTTTGAGGCCCTCCTGCCTCCTGTCAGATGAGTGTCGAATTCTGTTGTCCTGGGTATAAGCCCTGGAACATAAAGCAGAACACGCACCTTCTTCTAGCGCCAAGGTTCCCGAAGTGTGGGACTTATTGTCTTTCGGATGACACCGTGTAGACTTGTATGTGGTTATCGCGACATCGGACTCGGAGAAAGTTGCTGCCTGCATCTTTCCTTCTGCTCAGTAGTCGGAGACAGTAAAATCAACGGGAAGTCGCTCGTGTCTCAAGGGATTTGTGGCAGGCTCCTCGCCGCGGAAGTCTGAGTTTGCTTCCATAACAGTTAGTGAGGGTTTTGTGATGGACAGAGAGACACTCGGAGATCCTTTCTCAGAGTCTTTCCATTTAATCCTGTCTTACCATCCCATCATTTTTCCATATGCTTTCAACCATCATGCAGGGAAAGCATTTCCCCATCCTAATTTGTAAATGTCCGCCTACGGGGCTGCACAGCCTCGTCACGTAGAAAAATTGTAGTTCAAATTTAGAGCGTCAAGTTTGTCATAATAAATCTTTAAAATTCATTTCATTAAAATATCTAAATTTTGCGTTGTTGTTACAGGCATTTTTAAAGTGAAATTTTAAGAATTAAGTTTCCGTATTGTTATAGATTTCAGAATTTCCACCTTCGAAAAGAAGATTTTCGATTTTTAAGTTTTTGGCGCGTTCGTAAAATTGCGAAAAGTGACTATTAGCTTCGTCATGTCTGCCCGTCTGTCTGCCTGTCCGCATGGAACAACATGGCTCCCAATAATTGATTTTCATGAAATTTGATATTTGAGTATTTTTTAAAATCTTTGGAGAAAATTCAGGGTTAATTAAAATCGGACAAGTTAACTAGTACTTTACATGAAGACCAATATACATTTCTGATCATAACTCGCTCATTTTTTCTTAGAATGAAGAATATTGCAGACAAAAGTTGTAGAGAAAACCAAAACACACATTTTACGTTCAGTACCGGTTTTTTCTAAGAACATGCCGTTTATGACGTAATGTGGAAAATCACTGTACAGCCGGGCGGGCTACAGATGACAGCATGGCGCATACTTGTAGCATTCTGGATAACTAAGGCTAGAAACACACACTGAGAATATGTAATATTTATTGCTTTTGCAAGGTAACAATGCTTGCACGAACGGGCCTCGGTGTCACATTATACGTACATGGCCTGTCCTTTTTTTTATAAGCTGGCTTTTCGATTATTCTGATGCCATGGTTTAGTCCTGTAGCTGCAGATTGAAGGCTTCCAGGACGTTGCGTTATTTCGAGGCACGACTTGACATCCAGAAGCCTTGAACCTGATGCAACATTGCTGTGACAGTCTCAAATCTATCAGTGCAGTGCGAGTTCGGAAGTGTTTGCATGTAACGGTTTTAGTCTTGCACAGATTTAAACAGACATGAGGGTAGTCACGAAACACAGTGAGTGAGATTTACATCACAGCTAGGTATTTAGCAATTTTAGAGTTCATTTGATTCACATTTGATGTTATCAGATATATCATTTCAACAATGGCTTCTGAATGTTCTTATGTAATATTGTTACTGTAGACAAATTGCCTCTCTATCTCAGTATAAATAAAGTATGCAACCAGTCAACCCTTACACATGTTGTTTATTTTAAGTGTATAAGAAACATTAGTTTTATTCTCAGCACATCTATTTGACACAATAAAAATGCGTTCACGTTTCTGCTCCAAACCGGTTATCTCTACATCTTCCAAGCCATCGTAACAAAAGACGGAACAGATTTATGACGGCATGCATCGCTTATGTACAAGATGATCAACATTTGTAGAATGCCATATTTTATTATAGTCATCAGTCAAGTATCGATTTTGCTTCAGGTTGCTTTGTAGTAACAGCCTTCTAAGAAGCATCATGTAAGTTGTGTACGTAAAGTTATATCTTTGTGTTTAGATCACACGTTTTTGATAGTTTCACAGATATGGCACATAAGAAAAGTTCTTATGGCCCTTGTTTGCACTGTTGCCAGGATTGTCACATGGTGACGGTCTATCTCTACTGTTGCAGAAATAAGCATTACTCTCTGATTGTATTAATTAATGTATATTTATTTTTATTAAATTAAGCTAGTTTAGGGCTTCCCAGAGTTCAAGACCGAAGATATAAGCGTGGATATTTGCACACGTATCTGCTGTTTCGTCTGATAGGAGAAGAAAAGTTCTTGTTGTTGAGTCCCAACGATGCAACCTTGGTGCATGCAGATATGAAATTCATATTCGCTCTTCGCAAGCACAACAGAAAATCCTCAACCACATTCCAATTATTTCTGTCTTAGCGACAGACCAACTTTCTTTTTTGGAAGTCAACAATAATTTCTAACAGAATCAACTCTGGTAAATGTAACTCAGAAGGGAGGGTCTTCGGTACTGACTTGATGGGTTCAAATGGCAGCAAGGATCGTATTCTATCTTATGCAGATTAACAGGTCAAGCGAGAAAGTGAGATGTAAAATATTAACTGGTAACTCTTTACCGACCGTTAGGCTGTGGATGTAGAGACACTACACCTCATTGACATGTCCCTAGCTACTCGCCAGTCGACACGGTGTAACATCGCAGAAGACTTTATTTTTAATAAACGTGATTTGTAACAAAGACGTTATTGAAGCACTTAGATGAAGCCAGGTATCACATTTGATGCAGTAAGGACTATTACAGAAAATAAAAAAAGAATCTGCAAACAACAGTACTGTGATGGCTAGTTTAGGAAGGGAAGAAAGAGTGTAGACACAACATACCATGAGGCTACATGAAGGAAATGGCAGCGATTTGATTCTGCTGTAATTAATACCTCATCTTACAACGCCAATGTTCAAGGTTTAACATACCACTAACTACGAGATATGAGTCTAATGGGACACGGTAGTTGAGGTGACGCAAAATGTAGACGCCATAAAACTTCTCTTCTGAAAGTAGGATTCTTCCTATTCTCCTGTTCTTCTATATGGTCTAAAATGCAGGGGTCACGAACTTCTGAAAAATGAAGGAGCCACTTCAAAATTCCAGGCGCCAAAAGAGTGATATGAAGCAAGTTCTACCCCTAGGACCCACAGATATTAGGCGCCGCGGTACAAATGAAGTCGCCAGGGCAAAAGTGTGCCAGGAATTTTTGCACACCTGCCTGAACGGATATACATATATTTTATGACTTATGCACGTGCTCAGTTGTTCAGCAACTGGAAATCATAAAAGACCAGATCCCGAAAGCCCAGACCCAGGCATGATTCATCTATTATCCTTTTCCTGCCTCTATCACCACTACCTGTGAATGTACACTGCAACAAAACACAAGCTCTCCAGTCTGTCCAAGTCTGATACCGGAAGTGATGTAAGAGTAGAGTGACTATAAAATTCCAATTCGTAATTTCCTTGAATTCATCTGTAAGTGACCTCCTCTGTCTCAAAGCCCACGTTAATTAAAAGTATTTATAACAGGAACATACTGAACAAGGACACCATTATATTAGGCTAATGTCAAGAAAAATGTACATTACTAAACACGTCTATTCCGGAATGAGCAACTTTAATTTCCATAGCAAAAGTAAGTACGAGTATATCGATCTCACCAGGTAGACAAGTGGGTAAGAAAGTAGCGTTGATATGAAAATTCTGCCATTTCGATTGATTGTTATTGCATGTGTTGTAGTCTTGAAAATTACTCGCTTAAGCTGTACAGTTACAAGAATGCAACTGGATAATATTTTTCGGAGTCGTATGCACTTTGTCCTAGTGTTTTACTCGTATTTAATAACGCTGTCACCACGACTACACTACATTGTCGATGGCAGAAGGAAGAATACGAATAGAGCGTTGATTTACAGGGTAAACATGAAATATTGGGGGGGGGGGGGGAGCGCTGTCCCAGTTCAAGGCTAGACGTACGAGGGAAGCAGGAAAGCTATCCGTATTTCTGTTGATTATCAATGAGCTGCTTATAGTCTTTTTAATTGAGAGGTTCTGTGCTTGGCTGTGACTGAAGGCGAACGGTTGTAAGAGCAGAAGCGCACAATATACAAGCCTTTTTTTTTTCTTTAAAACACAACACTTACGAAACATATATTAGTTTGTTGGCCCCTGAAAGTTCTGTGCTTATGCTTGGCGTGTCTACACGATGTCCAAAATGTCTGAGCTTCAAACACGAATAGTATTTGTGGTCATGATCCAAATAATCAGACATACCTTTAGTTTAAGTTAACCTTCTTCTCACGTTATGCTTCCGGTTAGATGGGGTAGGAATCATAACATCGAAAGCGTTTTGTCAAGCAGGGCGTGAATCCTTTTCGTTTACTTGTTAAAACGTCCCCATTCCTGACACACTGAGCACCACACAGTGCAAAACAGATATCACACCGTCCCCACGCCTGATATACTGAACATCACACAGTGCGGTTCAGATATTACACCGTACATATTTCTGACATAATGAGCCTCATGCATTAAACTTCGGATATCATACGGTCCACACTTCTGACATTCCGAGCCTCACACAATGCAGGTCAGTTATCATACCATTCCCACTCCTGCATACTGAGCCAACACACAGTGCAGGCCAGTTTTCATACCTTCCCCACTCCTGACATCCTGAGCTTCACGCGTTATACTTCAGGTAGATATTCCACAGTCTCCACTCCTGACATACTATGCCTCGCTCACGGAACAGTGGTGAAGATTAACAATTTTACAGTGAACATCGGGTTAAGGAACACGAAAGGCGTGCTGGAGAGGAAGTGGTCGTGACCTATTTTGCGGCACTTTACTGGATTTTGCTTGCAGGACTTACAAGAAACGAAAGTAGGTTAGAAACGATTGAAGAATGACGAAGAGTTCCGCACTTGTCTAGAGCACAGACGGCACCGAGGATAGTGAATTAATTTCAATCCAGTGTCGGGCTGTTGGTGGTACCACTTCTCGATGTTCTCAGTTTCCGGGTTTGTTGTCGCTTCGGGTCAGATAAATTGTGATGCCAATTTATGAGGTAGCTATTCTGCACCTCCCCGGAGGCGCATGTTGTAATGTTACCGAGCACCTTCCAGGCACTGCTGTGGAACCACACCAATTCGATCCGACCTGCTTGATTAGAGGACTGTGTCGGTATTGTTGCTTTCTGCAAGACAGGCATACGCACGCCGCCAAGAAAGTGCTTACTCCTAGTCGACTGTCGTGGCTAACATCATTGCGATCACTTCCATCATCTTAATCACCATTACAATCATAATCTTTTTCTACTTCTACTGCTTTCCCTGTCCTTTCTTTGTTCTTAATTATTATCTCCTTCTACCTTTACTATTTCTCCTCGCTCTTTCTTCTGTTTCCACCTTCTCCATGTGTAATATTATCTTTTTTCCATATTTTCAAACACTGACGTCACTGTATATGTGTACGCAGTGTACCTGCTGAAACACAAAAGGGGGAGAAAGTGGAGGAACACGTGGATTTCGAAACGATGTAAATATGTGCAAATTTTAATTAGTTGCCTTTCAAAAGAAGTGTGGTGTAAATAAAGGACATGAAGTGGCACAGAACTGGAGGACGGTATATGATAACGAGCTCCGTTATGTACTCTTACACCCTTCACATATTACCTTTGGACATACTAAACCACGGAGGCTGCTGTAGCAATGTGGAGCTCACGTTAGATGGACACAGCTGTTTGGGTAGGCCAGAGGTTTCGAAAAGAAGCTACTGTCAGGAAGATGCAGAAGTAACTTCGTTACTTACGCTGGTTACTTAATATTCTTAGGAGGGCGAAATCAAGTAACCTACGATGGATCTGATTTGCAGCTGACTGGCCTGCATAAGAAATCGTTGTCTGTAGAGCAAAATACAAAAATATTATCTGAGGCGTGGACTGGGGATCACTTTTCAATGAATTAAAAACAACGAGATATTAAAGTATTAAAGGGGTTTCAGTGGGTTAGGGTAGGGCACGTCGCGGAGCGCAAAGGTGTTCAGAGACGACATATGCAAAGTACAGTATGTGCCCCGACATGAACGTCGCTTTCCTTGCTGCATCTTTGTTTTGTCCTGTGTTTACGTATGCAAGTTCCACGAAATGTGTGTGTTTGTGTTTGTGTGTGTGTATGCCTGAATGCGTCGTCACGAAGGCGGCTATGCTCGCCACAGCTCCGTTGTGTTGTTTGGTTACGTATGTCAGCCGCGTGCACTACACGTAAGTACCTGTACCGGAATGCCTTCCCACGAAAGTGGTCTTATTCGTTACAGTTCTGTTTACGTATGCAAGTGGCATTAGGGCTCCAGTTTTTGAAAGCCTGGAGCATGAAAATCTAGAACTGTGTCAGAGGAAGGGAAAAAGAGAGATGTGTGTGTGTGTGTGTGTGTGTGTGTATGGTCCAGGCCAGACCACTGCCCATTGGCTACTTCGGTGACAGCGTCGAGTGGACAACCACTCCCTTGTCCTCTGGATCGGTGTAACAACTGGTCACGCCCGCGGCTGTTCGTTTCAAACTGACTACATTGCAAGACAAAAAAGTAGCTGCAGGACAAAGCCAGTCGGGTGACGAATTGAAGCCCATGCAGGACTGCCTGTTGTTTCGTAGCAAGACGCTGCATCAAAGTGATGTAGTGTTCCAAATTCAATAACGTTGCATGTATTATATCTTCGTCTAATACAGTTATGGCGATCGATCAGATTAAGGATGATGGATTGGGCAGAACGTGTAGCACGTATGGGGATTTGCTTACACAGCTTTGATCGGGACACATAAAGGAAAGCATCAATGTACAAGACCAGGCCGAAGATGGCGGTGTAATATTAAATGAAGCTCAGCGCTGTAGATGGAGTCAGGAGAGCTCAGTTCGTATAGTGAGCAGCCTACGGAATGGACGATAGATAAATCACGGTTCAATTGCCGGCAGTGGCAAAAGATGTTTTTCGTCAGAGCTTCAGGACCAGCTCTGAGACTGAAACGGTGCTGCGGCACTTGGCCTGGGGGTAAAGCGGCCAGGGCGTGTCGCTAACCTCTCACCTCCATCTGATGCCGAAGTTAAGAATTACTTCGGCAATACAGGCACTCTCCCACTTATGAATTAATGGTGAGCAGAGGGACGACTATCCATTATTTTGCTCTAATTTAATTTGATTGTAAGATGGAAACTGGATTTAACTGAATTAAAGCAGAGCATATGTCTTCATGTCTTACACGGGGGGACAACTTTACTTTTTACTAGAGTAATTAGTCGATTAATTCAGATTATGTAGTTTTTTTACTATTATCTTATCAGTTCATCTCATAGGTCGAAATCTAGGCCTACCCAACCTTAAATGTTGAAGATAAATTGACACACAATCCAAAATTTGTAAATATTTTTTAGAATCATAGATATTTGAACTCCACTCGTTGATCTGGATCACATGAGTATGTTCCACTTTGGTGAGTGTTGGTAGAGGGCACGTATGCAGCAAGAACACGTAACACTAATAACCATACTACTACTAATACTACTACTGATGCTGCTGCTGCTACTACTACTACTAATATTATTATTATTACAATGGCATAAAAATAACCTAAGTTTTATGGGCGATATGTTCAGGGCATTATGAAACGAATCGGCGAGACGAATTGATGGTTACGCAAACAGAGAGACTGGCGGACATTGTAAATATAATAGGTTTTTAACTGCAGTATAAAAATCAGAGATTTTCACAGGGAATCGCAAAAATAAAAAATAAATGAAGCTGAAAATCCAATGGAAAGAAAACAAAAGCAAAATGGAAATGATTATCGTGTCGATCGGTTTGGTGTTTATTCTGCCGGCTGTCATGGCTCTCAGATCGCGAGAATAGTGATTTGACTGTTGGAAGGAAGAGGAAAGTAGTAATCGCAATAAGCAGGGAGTCAGAAATTCCACGTAGTCGCAATATTTCCACGTGTCAGCCTTCTTTCACTTATCTTAGTCGACTGAAAGGGACTGTCACGCACATGCTTAATTCTGTACGGCGAATGTAGGAGAAATTGAACTTGAGGTCTCTGCACTTTGCTGTGAATTATTGGTAGCACAAGACCAAGACTTGTCGACTCGTACGTAGTTACCGAGTTTCGGCAGAGCATGCTGCCACTGTCTGCAGGATCTGTCAGACTAAGATGGCACACCATTGCTACGTCAAATCACGCCCATATGGTTACAAATTTGAAACATTTGTACCGTCGCAGATGTACTAATAGCTATACCATCAAATACAAAAATTCACTTCGATATATGCTACTCGTACCGCAAAGTTAACACAGTCCTCCACCTCAGTTGCAACAATACAGGCAATGTACTATAACGTAACACTGAGGCATGTTCTTGCAACCACTGCTGCAGTGGAAAAGCAATAAGTATTACATATTGTGAGTGTGTGTATAGCCTTAGGTATCCAGCATGCAAAGCGCATGAGTCGTACTGTCATATGTGGCCTGCCCAGCTCTACAATATTTTTCCACATTATCTCACAAACGGCGTGATTTTCGAAAAAAAAAAAACTTACTGACCGTAAAATGTGTTTTGATTTTCTTTACAAATTTTGTCTGAAACATTTCTCATTCTGGGAAGAAATGAGCGAGATATGATAAAAAAATATATATTGGTCATCATGTAAAGTAACCGTTATTCTAATCCGATTTAAATGAAACTTTAATTTTTCCAATACATTTTTTAAAAATCCTCAAATATTAAATTTCATGAAAATTCTTCCAGTGGGAGCCGAGTTGTTCCATGCGGACGGACAGTCGGACAGACATGACGAAACTAACAGTCACTTTTCGCAATTTTGCGCAAACGCCTAGAAACCAGTCAATTAATGCTGTATTTGGAAATAATCGCTGTTCGTTTCGAGACCCATAACAATCGCAGAAATACACTTTTCGGAGAATTAGATTTGTTTAATTTTAAAATGCCAGTACGTAAAGTTGTCCTAATCACTGGGCGTCAGAAAGTTAATGTACCATTAAAGTATTTTGCCTCTCATTGTCAGATATTTTGTGTTCCAGTTTTCTACAAATTTTCAAGTGACATTTGCATTAAATCCTGAATTATCGCCAGCAGCATGCACAACGATAGCTCAATGCAATATATATTCGCACGAGCACAGTGTTACTGTTTTTCGCAAACAATGAACGAACGTCGTCATCTGCTGCTTTGTATCCTTGATGTGGGTTCAAATCTTGGCCCAGCAAGTGGTCTATCCTTTCACAGATCATTTTGATGTTTCCCGGTCTCTCAAGGAAAATAGCAAGGCATTACCTCAAATTGCTGACAAGTTTAGTAAACAGACCATAAATGAGCAAACAAACAAAACTCACATGCATTTTGAGGATCAGATTTACTGTCGGCCTACCAGAAGCGTACCAAAGACTTTAATATAATTCCAAACCCGTTTTTAGTGGCGCTAGTGTAGCTTCCAACTCGAAAGATCCTACGTTTGCCACGATGCTATTTTTGATGGTAGGAAATTAGAATTTCAAAATGCCGAGTAACTACCAAGGGTGTGTTGTTTATGTCAAGTGTAATTAAAGTCCATATATATTTTGATCTAAAAGCTACCGGGGAGCGCCACGCACGCAAACATAGCACACGAAATACCTACAGCTCGGCTTTCCCCTAATAACGAGTAACTTGACAGAGAGGAAGTTCTGTATACACATGTACTTGAACAGTGTTTCGTGATTTTTGGGCTAACATCACTATTTATGTTGCACTTGGAGGCCACAAAATGAGACTATGGCGATCGAGCCATGACATTGTAACTATTACATGCCATGTTAACAAAAGTCCGGAGTGGTGGGTCATGGCTATATGTGTGGTTATTATGTATATTTTGGAAAAAATGCCACCATTAATTTGGATTCTTAAAATAACTGAGGAGTCCTATTAGAAGCTGGGATTAGAAAGAATTATGATCTCATGAACAGTCTTGTTGACCGCCTCTGTGGTCTAGTGGTCAGAGTTTCTGGCTACAGATATAGAGGTCCCGGGTTCGATCCCCGGCGCTACCAGATTTTCTGAGTCGTAGTGGGTCAGGAACGGGGTCCACTCAGCCTCGTGAGGTTAATTGAGGAGCTACTTGTATGAAAAAAGTAGCGGCTCCAGGTCTAGAAAACAGAGATTAACGGCTGTGGGGACCCGTTGCGCTGACCACGTGACA
>Ga0131853_10005373_pt1 | contig 23082 bp, 15 predicted proteins | sample TergutLab28metaG_FD_92764 | JGI IMG/M metagenome (GOLD analysis project Ga0131853, IMG submission 92764) | Labiotermes labralis P1 segment gut microbial communities from Petit-Saut dam, French Guiana - Lab288 P1 (version 2) (version 2) | ecosystem: Host-associated > Arthropoda: Insects >...
AATTTTGTTCGGGGGGGGTTCAACAAATTCAGTTGAGGACAGAGGACAGAGAGAACGGGGATCTGAGGGCGGTAGCCCCCTAGTCAGGGGTTCTGGAGGCAGCTGTAATTTGGTACAAGAAATGTCATTTCATATAGTAAAATTTTCTTAATTTTTGGTACTTTAATACTATTTATGACGACAACCAATTTATTTGTTTATTTGTCATTGCTAATATAAAACAATTGCGAAGCTAGTTAGTTTTAGAATTTTACCGCCTTTTTCAGAACATATTGGGGTGTTGGCGTCCTAAATTCAGCAATTTTTAACAGTTTTCACAATTGGGTTGAGTTTGGCCTGATTTTGGAGGGCCTTCGGAATTTCGGGGGGGGGGGAGCTTGAACCCCCAAACCCCCCTCGGTACTCCACTGCCTGTATCTGCACACTACGAACAGTGCTGTGTAATATAACATAGGTTAAAAATAATGAATAATAAGCATTTTAAACAAAACTGTACCTTATTTAAGTTGTGTAAAAGTTGATAAAATCTTATAATAATATTACCATAGCATATAAGCGAGGTGCGTGTGTGTGTGTCTTAGCCCATTGTCTTATTTTTACTTAGTCATCTTCGCCGTCATAAACCTGAATAACGGAAAATAGATCCAGTGTTTTTTTAAAGAAATACCGACAAGTATAAAATAGTAATGTGGGTCAATGCCGCCAAACATGGATATCCCCGTCAGATAATAGCAGTTTGAATGCAAATAAAATTAAGACAACACGAAGTGTCGTAAAAATTAAATAACGTGTAAATGTGAAAATATGCACTCCTTACCACTACAATACAACAATATAAAGATACGCAATTGAATACAGAAGACGTAGGATTGTGTTCCAGATAAATTAATTTTAATACTTTTATCATCGGCTAAAATGCATTACATTGTTCCTGGTTTGTACATTCAAAGCGGAAATCTCACACACCCATGTCGAAACCTGCAACATGTGTGTGTGACGTAGGCACTATAGAATAGGTCTACTGTTTACAAGGCTTATACAGTAAGGTACAGTACAGTATTATTAATTGGTGCAATACAATATGATTCCTAGCCTACACAGAAGTTAGTAACATGTCTACTTTGATATTCAGGTGACCGTGCATCGTGATAAATTCTTATAGTAAAACCAACTAGATGCACTAATTTCAAAAACTTATTTTTGGAATAAAACTCTACATGTTTCGGACAGTTCCTCTGTCCATCATCAGGAGTTTTTCACTGTATACACAGCAATGGTATATGTCATAGAGGTTTGCTGATAGCTTGCGAGCTGTCAGCAAACCTGTATGACATATACCATTGCTGTGTGTACAGTGAAAAACTGCTGATGATGGACAGAGGAACTGTCCGAAACATACAGAGTTTTATTCCAAAAATAAATTTGAGAATTAGTACATCTAGTTGGTTTTATTATAAGAATAACATGTCTACATTTCCAAAACGTCTGTATGTTCGTGCATCACATGTTTAGCGCAATGTGCGTATATCTAAGAACGCCACACCAGCTTAATAACACAAGAAAGTCATTCCGTAGTAATGTTGACAGAATGAGGAGTAATACGCGCACAGGATCTGCACCGGGTAATTTCTTGTAAAAAAAAAATTGTCGCAAAATTTATACAACAAATTGGAGACGTCAAATTTTCGAGATACAAGTTACCGTCAAATGAAGCAGGGTGCCTCGTGATTACAGAAAGTGTTTGACGCGGCTTCCGTCGATTGCAAGACGGCAGGCAGTACGCCGCGTGGCTCTCTTCCAAATGCCTTAATATGCTGGTATCTACAGCTGTATCAGCAGCAAGGAATCTTGCGACGAGATCTTCAACAGTTCTGGGCGGGACTACGTAAACGTGCTCCTTCACATGCCCCCCCCCCCACTAAAATGTCCATAGGAGTTATATCTAGCGATTGAGAATGAGATGCAAGCACCCTCCATCTCCAGTCCACCTTCCTGGATACGTTTCCTTCAACAACTGCCGGATATCATTCCAATTGTGCGCCGAATTTCCGTAGTGCCGAAACCACAACCTTTGCCTCGAAGCTAGCGTCACATCTTCAAGCAGCAGATTAGTTTCTAAAGAAATGTGGTATTGTTGAGATAATAAGAACCCGCGATAATATCACGTACTATGAAATGCACGTGAAAGCAAAGTTCGCGAATGGCATCAGGATTTACGGACAGCTTGCTCGCAAGCTGTCAGCAAATCTGTATGACATATATCATTGCTGTGTGACCAGTGAAAAAACTGCTGATGATGGATAGAGGAACTGTCCGAAACATGTAGAGTTTTATTCCAAAAAAAATTTGAGAAATTAGTGCATCTAGTTGGTTTTATTATAAGAATTTATCACGATGCACGGTCTCCTGAACGTCAAATAAACCAATAATTTTTGTATTTTACAATGTTCAGTACGGCTTACTACCCTGTCACTCAACTGTGCCTTTAGCTTCACTTATTTTTTTGTAAACAACGGCCTTCTAGGTAACTCATTCCCCTCCTCGTTTTTCGATATCTGTATATACACACACATGTCGCCCTCAAGCTAGTACTTAACGAATTGTATGGCCCTCCTGTGGGTTGAAGTTGCTCACGCCGAGGGGGTGGGCTTTTTTGGCTGAAGTCCTTGACTTCTTCGTAAGGTAAAGGTAGATCAGTCCCACTACAGGCCCGAGGTGCCCAGAGGGTTCCAGGACGTTAGGATTTACAGATTACGTGACAATGGCCCAGGATGGTGGTAAGGTTGTCAGCCTTACGCACCGGCCGTCTTTACCTCCAGGAAATACTCCTGGTACTCATTTCTGTTAGAGGCTGATTCGACCCGTGCCATAGTGCGATCGGAAGGATTATGTCAATGAAAAATCTCAATGACACCGTCTGGAATCGAACCAGTGACCTTCCGATTTGTAGCACAGCACCTTAACCACTGTGCTACCGTCCTTAACGTCTTCGTACTAATATATATTGTTACTGGCGGGAGAAGACTCCGATATACAAATCTGTCTTGAGAAGAGCATCTGTTTATGTGGATGTCTTGAGGTTGAACCCAGACGTGTTCTCACGTTTGTTGAAGTTTCAAAGCTTCTGCGATTGAGATCACTTTGGCTGAAGGCCTCCATGATCGGAAAGTACGGGCCATGTCGTCATTTGTAGGCGCGTTCGCAAATTTGCAAGAAGCAACTATTAGCGTCATGTCCGTTTCTGCTTCCGTCGGCATGGACAAACTCGTCTCCGACTAGACGAATTGTCATGAAATTTGATGTTTGAATATTTTTCGAAAACATGTCGGAAAACTTAAGTTTCATTAAAACATGACAAGAATAACGGTTCTTTTCGTGAACATCCATGTACATGCATAAAACCTCGCCGAATTCTTCTTAGAAGGGGAAATGTTTTAGATAGAAGTTGTAGAGAAAATCAAATCACATTTTATTTTTAATAACTTTTTTCCCCCCGAAAATCGTGCAGTTCATAAGACAATGTGGAAAAATATGGTACAGCCAGAGGGACTGCAGATATATATAACACAGTGCATGTATATTGCATGTTGGATAACTAAGGCTACAGACACATACTTAGAATATGTAATATTTATTGAATAAACAAATCAATATCGGTCTCAACAAAATCATGTTTATTAGACAATAGTGCCTATGCTCTCAAACATCAAACTCTGTCAAATCTGTCAAACACCACCACCTCACTTCTGCAGCTGTGCATCAGGAATCATGACATCATTCAAGAGCTAGTGCACTTGCCACACCTTCTGCATTATCTTTGATGCAGGTGCAAAAAAGACTTTTGTGAGTGTCCGTGAATGCTGGAAATCACGCAGCACAGCGGACTGGATAGTAAATATAAAACGTCCATGGAATAGCTAAGTTCACGGCTCTGAAAGGCTGCTGGAGAAGTTTTGGTCTCAAGCTGTTAACACCTTCCAGCAATTCCCCAGTTCACAGGACAAGATGAGGAACATCCTTGTGCTGGTTCTTAAACTTCCAGAAGTATTCCCAGATATTGAAGACGATGATATCCAGGAAATTCTTGACTCTCATGCTGTTGAATGTAAAACTAACAGCGTTCAGTACACCAGAAAATGAAGATTTTGGTGCTGTTATGGTGAGGCCTCAGCTCTCTTCCAGTGCCTTGAAGAAAGGCCTTCAGGTAGCAGATGACTCACTCGAACAGTTTTTGAGGTTCACCACTTCATGGATTAATGCCTGAAGTGTAAGCATGAAATGTAGGCTGTCATGGCACACATAGAAGTACATAAAGACATGCAGAAGAAGACATAGCTGATTACACCCTTCGTACACAAAATATTCTATCTCCATCTCAACCATGCCCCCGTGTCATTTGAACACCCTGACCTCGTTCACCCAAAAACACCAATACATATATTTTGATGTTACCAATTGTTAATTTATGTAGCACCACGTTTTGTGTGTTTTTGCTTCCCCAAAACCTGTTTCCCCACAACGTCTGTTATCAGACAGGTGGGTTCCAGTCCTGAGCAGAGTCCTGCTAATTCTACTTTCTTTCCACCAGTTAATTAGAACATTTGGTGTAGGGACTGCTTAAGTCAGCTGCCTGAGAAGGGACAGTCCTGCAGATAGAGACTGACAGGGGCACAGTGAGAGGCAAAAGAGGTAAATTACTTCCTGGCTTTTGTCAACTGACAAGTGTTGTAGGAATTCAGGAAGCAGAAGCTTCTGTGAGAAACATTACACTTGACAGCTTCATCTTCTTATTCTTCTTCTTTGATGGCATTACAGTCCAATGTGGACCTTCACTTCCTGTGTGGACTTCCCTCAGTCAGCTGCTTGTAAGTTTGCGTTCATTAATATCTGTTTGTACACAATTCTACCATCTGTTTGTTGGTCATCCTCTTAGTTGACTTCCCTGAAGATTATTTTTAAATACTTCACTTTATTTTCTTTTACTATTCATTCTGTTGACATAATCAATCCAATTCAACCAACTTATTCTGAAAAATGAAAGTATACCTAAATCTCCAAACAGCTGCATTAATTCTTTATTATATTGCTTTCTCCAGTTTTTATTTAATTAAATTCCCCCAAACATTAATCTTAATACTTTTCTTTCAAAAGTAGCCAGCTGTTTAATCTTTATTCATTTTTTAATATTCTGCTTCATATGTTGCCACTGGTCTTAGCAATGTCTTATAGATTTTTTTTTTCTGAGTACTGATTGATTCTTTAGTGCAGGTAAGAATGCATAATACACTCTATTTGCATTCGTAATTTCGTTTTCAATCTCTAGTCTTCATGCATTTTTATATGTTACAAACCTATCAAGATAGGTAGTCTTTCACTATTTCAAAATTATATGTACCAAGTTTTCTATATTCATTTTTATTGTAAGGCTTTCGTGATACTATCATAAATTTTGTCTTCTTGTCATTTATTTCTAATCCCATCTTATCTGTTTTATCAACCAGTGATGTAAATACTTCTTCAGCATCTTGTAATCAAATGCCCATAATAACCACATCATCAGCATATGCCATAATTTGACTACATTTGTCAACTGTGGTTCCCCAAGTTTCTACTTTATATGTTCTAATGACAGTTTCCAACACTATACTAAACAGCAAATGAGCAATTGCAACTGCTTGTCTCAAACCTTCATTAACTTTAAATTCAGAAGATAAATGTTCACCAATTTTAACCTTATTTAAAGTTCTGCAAAATTTAACTAATTTTTTTTAGGAAACCTGATTTATACATTTCACTCCATATTTCCTTTCTGCGGGGACCGCGATAGCACAGTGGTTAAAGTGCTGTGCTACAAATCGGAAGGTCGCTGGTTCGATCCTTCTGATCGTACTATGTCCCTGGGGTCAACTCAGCCTCTAACAGAAATGAATACCAGGAGTATTTCCTGGGGGTAAAGGCGGCTGGTGCATAAGGTTAACAACCTTACCACCATCCTGTGCCATTGTCATGTAATCTGGGAACCTTAACTTCTTGGAACCCTCTGGGCCTGTAACAGGACTGCTGTACCTTTATTTCCTTTCTCCACAGTGTCATATGCTACTTGAAAATCAATAAATAGATTATGTACATCTACATTTTGTTCCAACATTTTTCCAATATTTCCCTCATAGTAAAAAATTTTATCAACATTTCATCTTCCCCTTCAAGCCTCCTTGGTATTCTCCTATAATTTCCTCAGCATAAGGTACTAATTCTACATATAAAATATTCACCAGAATTTTATATGTTGTACATAGCAATATGACTGCTCTATAATGATCATATCCCCTCTCTTATGACTTGTCATATTATGCCATATTTCAACTCATATGTTATGATCTCTTCCTTCCATATTTTTTTAATTGGTGTTCACAAATGACCTTCTTGAGCTCTTTTCCTCCCTCTTTATAATCAATTCGGCTGGGATCAGATCATGTCCAGTTGCTTTTCTGTTTTTCAATTTACTTATTGCCATCTCTATGTCTACATCACTTGGTGGTTCACCATATGCTTCTGCAGTTTGTATGCATATTGTACACTCTTCTCCACTGTCATTGTCTGTTCCATCTTGCAGTTCATTTCGAAGTGATTTTCATAATGTTGAGACCACATTTCTTTTTATTGCTTAGTATATTACTTTCCTTATCTCTAACCATTAATGTATGCGGTTTCAATTCTTCTTATACTATTCACTTGTTGATAACATTTCTTGGCTTCATTGCTATTATGAACTATTTCCATTTGCTCCAGCTTTGATTTCAACAATACCCTCTTTTTTCGTATAAATATTTTATGTGCTTCTTTTTTTTATCCTTATATTCTTGTTTATTTTGTCTGGTATTTCTGTTAATCATTTCATTGTAAGCTCTCTTTTTATCTTCTATTTTTACTTGACATTCTTCATCAAACCAACACTTTCTTTGTGGTCCTTTTTCTTTTCATGCCATTTTTCCAGCTGTTTCATTTATTCTGTTCCATATTTCATTCATATCTTCCACTTCTAATTGAGTATTTTGTACGTTTGCTATTACCTCCCTGATGAATTCTTTTTTACTTCTTTCTTATTTAGCTGACCACTATCCCATTTCTTTATTTCACTTTTCTTAGTCTTTTCACTTCTCTTAATTTTCAATCTAATTTTGGCCCTCACTAAAAAATGTTTTGACTCTATTTCAGGAACTCTCATACTTCTCACACCACAAGTGTCTTAAATCAACCAATACGTGATCTATCTGGTTACATATTTTATCAGGCGATTTCCAGGTGACCTTGTGAATGTTCTGATTTTGATACCATGTTCCTGTCACAGCTAAATCTCTTCCCAGTGCAAAATTTATCATTCATTATCCATTATCATTTATTTAATTGTGAAGGCTGTGCCCCAAGACATTTTTCCAACTTTATCATTGAAGTCCCCAAGTACTATTTTCATGTTGTCATTGGGAACTGCATTACATTCCTATTCCAAAGAACTATAAAATTCTTCTTTGGCTACTTCATCTTATTCTTCAGTTGGGGCATGTGTTGATATCAATGTCAAATTGTAATATTTCACTGTAACCCTAATTTTACAAATTCTTTCATTTACAGGTTCAAAATCTGATAAATTATTCATAATATGTCTACCAATAAAAAAACCTGTTCCAAATTCATGTCTGTCCCTTTTATATGCATTATATAAAATCAAATAATTCTTTTTTATCACAGTTCATTTCCCTGGCCATCTAATTTCTTGCAGAGTACATATATCTACTTTATACTTATTCATTTCTTTCACCAATTCATTCATTGCTCATGCTCTGTATAATGGGCTATCTTCATTTCATTAATCCTTTTCCACTACCTAGGTCAACTCCACCCAGTCAGACTGTTCTGAAGCCACAATTTAGGTTTCCTACTTGTTAGCATTTTTTATGGTATCGGGTTGTCAGCCTGTCGCCCGACCCCCAACCTGGAGGGCCAGTCCACCATATTTATAACTCCTGGGGCATTGTGGCCCAGCAATACCCCTAGGCACCAGGTACCCCTTTTGTGAATTGCATGGGCTGCAGTGGGACAATTCTTTTCCCTGGTCACCATGCAGGGAATACTTGACAGCTAGTGCACCCATACATTATGAGGTGTAGGTCACCAGTTTTTGTGCCCTAAGAAGACTATTAACTGCAAAGCTGGGGTGTCTGAATTTAATTTAGAGATATCTAGTGCATGGTTAGATGATCAATCATGTTAGAGTAATTTCAAAATATTGAATATGGCCTATGGGTTTTTCTCAAATTTGCATTTCACCCAATAAGTTCACTTTTGAGTTTAGGACAGGAGCAATTTTGTTCAGTTACCAAGATGTAGGTGAACACAGAATGCTCTATTTTGCTATCTGGAGAAGTCTGGACGCAAATTCTTTGTGCTCTGTGATTTTTGGACACTGTACAACAAAATATAACTAGAGAGTGTCACATGAAACAGTCCAGGAAGTGGCTGAGTGAATACCAGAGTGTGATTTGTCAAAGTTATATGTATTTTATTTAGCAGTGTGATATCCAAATCTGATCTATTCAAAGTGCCAAGTTCAGGACAAAAGAAATTTTGGTAGTGAACAGTGTTGATGACAAAAAAAATCATCTTTCATGATAACCAATACATCAAGAAATAAATTACATTATTGATATTTGAGTGCAGTGTAAGATTGTAGAAGTGCAAACCATTTATGCACCACATGTAAATATTCCTTGATTATAAGATCTCATGCCTACCGATCCTTAGTAGAAAACTTACCCACATCTGTACATTTTGTCATCTGCAGTAAACATTCCCATATGTGTTTACATCCCATTGGCAAATGCATATGCTTGCTGGTGCCCAACTGTCAACAAACCCATAATCTCAACAATACAGCATACTAGTAAGTGACATATGGAGAAGGTGTTTCATTGTTAATGTAATCCAGAACAGGCAAGCTCCCTGCAGCACAGAACCGCTAATTACACTGACTACCAAGATAAAAGAGAGGGGCATCCAGGACATCTGATGATGGGATAGATGGTAGCAGGTCTTAACTTCACACAACCTGGTTTCACCATTTGCAAATTATTTCAAGAATCTTACCTCCACAAGTGGTGAGGGTTTTGCTGTACTGTCAGAATACACCTCTGTATACATACACTAATTTAAAAACGTGTCAAGACGTACATGGTACAGTCCACAGTACCACCCTACACTTGCATGTTCCTGTATATACTTTAGTAAACACAAGATAATTGTATCTTATTACTTTAAAGCACAGATAATTTGTGGCTTACACTACATTACAGAACCAAAACAATTATTCTACAACTAAATTCAAATTGTGAATGTCTGCAGTGACAGCTTGAACAGAATTTGCTGTCAGTCTGCAAAATACATGAATAATTTTCAGTTTCTTTCATGGTACGTAATTCTGAAGGCCTTATTTTTGTTCTACAAGTTTTACTTTTTAAATCCTGTGAAGTGAGTTGCTCTTCACGCTTGGCAGCTCTCAAGACATTCCAAATGACTGAACAAGCAAATTTGTTTCACAGTTTATCCAGATTTGACCATCATATATATATATATTGTTTGCAACAAGCACCTGAAAAAATAAAACACAGATAGACAAACACAGTCAAGAAACTTTTGGCTTACAACATGTTTAGGAAAATTGTCATAACCTACAGAGTTCACTCCATATTTAGTATGTGATATATTGCTGAGTATGCAGCAGAGACAAACACTTTTATTTACTGCTAATGGTAACAGAAAGAATGACATCTGTTTGTAAATTGCTGTCTCAATACTGCCTAAATTATGAGCAATACTGAACAAATAAGTCCTTTCAGCTGTTTGGAGAAGGAGAGTGGGACAGGAGAGTGAGTTAGTATGAGGTGATGGTTACATGTGCAATAGTGAGTTGTAAATACATACAAGACATACCAGTAGGTTAGAGAACTTAGCTGTTTCATATACAAACACCATATCTGGCATAAATTACCCAGAGCCAAATGTAAATGGTGTGTTTACACAGCGTGAGAAGTACAAACATCTCAGACTAGTGCAGCAGGATTATATTCTAATCAGGTTAACACAGTGACTACTGTGTGCTGGTCAGTGTCAAGTCTCTTCTAGGTGCCGTTAAAGAAATGCGTCTATCTATAGAAAGCATAACTTTCTTTATCCCGTTACTAGGTAAGTAACCAAACGGACTGAATGTCAAAACCATCTGGAGAAAACCCTGAGTGGTTTTCTGACTTCTCCGCATCTGACAGCATTTCTTAAACCTTATGATATCATACAACTCAACTGTTTACTTGAACCATTGCTGATACTACTGAATACATGTGACTCATTGATCATCCTTCAAAAGAGATATGACTAACCTTCTGTCTCAATACGACAATAAGTGGTTATACAGCCATGCTGTGAATAATGTATCCTAGACAAACATCATCTGATTGACACTGGCAATGCAGGTAATGAGAACAGTCCTGGAAAACTCACATGCCATTGTGGTCAAGACTGGTGAGGTATCTGGTTCCCAGACTTGTGACACCAAATGGTGCACTATGGCTAACGGCTAGGTGAATTATAGAAATAACTGATGATTGCTTAATGGTTGAATTCTACCATACTAAAACTAAACTCCGTGGCCTTAGTCCGCACGCGAACTATACCGACAGAGTGGCCGCCGCCAGTCGGCGAAGTTAGTGCTAACTTTTGAGGATAGAGGGGTGTCACGTGGTCAGCGCAACGGGTCCCCACAGCCGTTAATCTATGTTTTCTAGACCTGGAGCCACTACTTTTTTCATTCAAGTAGCTCCTCAATTGACCTCACGAGGCTGAGAGGACCCTGTTCCAGACCCACTACTACTCAGAAAATCTGGTAGCGATGGGGATCGAACCCGGGACCTCTGTATCTGTAGCCAGAAACTCTGACCAGTAGACCACAGAGGCGGTCACTTCTACCATACAGCAACACTAAATCATAAACCCTACTTCCTTATTCCATAGACCCTACAAATCTTGATTTGTCATATTCAGAAAATGTGTATTTATAAGCCAATAATTACATGCTATTATCAAACAAGTAAGTACACAAGTCAACTGTAAATACATTACATATGTTGTTGTTATGTTTGCAGTTTTTGTTGTCACCATTATGTCTACCACCACCACCACCACCACCACTACCATCCACAATCTTTTGTAGTTTCGCATTGCTGCCTTGTTTCATGACATTATGCAGAACAACTAATGACTCTATGCAAATTGCATTAAGATTTTATGCTTCTGCCAAGGTGCAGATGGTTATCACTCATCTGGGATATGACACAGTATTCATTGGTAGTCAGCTACCACTGTTTCAGGGCAGTGTATTGGTCCCACCTTTACATACCTGCACAGCACCTACTATAATCACATCACTCATCCATCAGCCTGTTTGTAGACACACCCATGATGAACAACATGTATGGCTCTAGGTAATGAAAATTAAATTAAAAGCCACTACAAAATTAAGTGTAGCTCATTTATTCCAACAAGTATCACTCCTTTTCAACATAAACGTCAAGTACAATTATGCAAGTCCCTCATCCTGGCACAAATTTAAAAATTCAGTAATGCTGGAAAAAGAATTGCTCTTGCATTTACAACTGTTAATGAACAGCCATTTCCACTTCCTGATTACTGTAAAATCGGTGTCCTCCAACATGCTGCTTCACCAGCCCAGTTTTCCAAAATCAGATCCAACCTTGACGCTCTGGGGCAACCACTGTGATCATCTTCATGGATATTTAGCCATTTCTGAACCCTCTACACCAGTTTCTGACATGCTGCACTTGCACCACACTATCAACATCCACTCCTACAAACCTGTGGTAAATTTTCAAATGAGAGAGACAATTCAACCATAAAAACCAACTCACACTACAAACTTCTTCATGGGACCACATTTCAGATGCACATCAACTTATCCCATGTATAGCATGACTGCCTCACTCCTGTCCCATCTGTTGCACACTACCCCTACCTGATTAACATAAAAGTGACATACTGAGGAACCTCCCTGAACCGATTTTCATAAAACTTGACACTGAAGAATTTTATAAAGAGACCTCCAACCATTTCACTTTTTATTTCAATTGGACAATTTCAATGACCACTTAACATTAATCTACATTCATTTCTGTATAAATAAGCAACTCCTATAAAACTCTACTGCAGCACTGTTAGTTGGATACAAGGAAAACATACTATCTGGAATTCCTGCTTCCACTTTTGACACACCTATTATTAGGCATCAAAATGAGATCATGGTACAGATAAAAGCATGAGATGATTTGTAACATTTGGGAAAACAGAGAAAGCATACTCTACCTTATTTAACAAGCAAACCATAAATGGCACCACAGGAAAACATTATATTTCATTATTATATATTTCTTTATATTTTACATAACACCAGTACTAATTTTAGAGGAACACTCAGCCAGTCAAGTAATTCCACAAATTTTACTAAACCCACATGTTCAGTACCACGCTCACAAGAATCGCCCACTGGTCCCAATCCAAGCCCAGATAAATCTGTACACCTCTATTTATGTCTCCTTCTTCCAGGTCTACTTATCAAACTCTATACGAATCTCACCTCTCCCATGCATGCCTTATGCCCCACCCAAGAATCTTCCCCACTTTGATCAACCTAAAACTTAACTAGTGAAATATACAAATCACGAAGCTCCTCACTATGCAGTTTTCTCCATCATGGCATCAGGGTAAAATATTCTCCTCAGCATGCTGTTCTTGAACACCCTCAGTTAGTGTTTTTTCTCTTAAAGTCAGGTCAAAAGTTTCACATCCATACCAAAAAAACATTATGGCAACAGATACCAAAATGAAAGGCAGCAAGCATTCTGCAGAATTAATCTGATGTCAAATCAAAGTTAAAAACCAAACGTAATGCAGCATCTCCTTGCTTCAGTCCATTCTGAACAAGAAACACACCTGACAAATATACATCCATACAGAATTTACTAAAGGTTTAGCTTAAGTACACTTTAATTAGCCTACCTAGTTTCATGGATCCACCAAACTCAGTCAGAATGTTGTGCACTTCTCTCCTACCTGAATCACAGACTTTCTTGAAGTGTGTAAGTAGCTGATCTCTAGCTAAAGAATATAGCTTTAAATAGTCTTGATATCTATTATGTTTCTTCTTTAAAGTGAGCCTATGTCTCTCCTGTAAGTCTAGTTTAATGTTTTAATTAATTTCGCTTATACGTAAAGGAGCTGTTCATTCTGCTGGCCAAAATAATTTCATAGTTTGTCTTAAAGCAGTCACACATAACCAGTCCCTTATATACAGATCCTACTCATTTGAAAGACACATGAATCACAGGACAAAACTGACAGCAAATTTCCAGAAACTTGTCAAAAACAAAGTGCTATTAGAGTCTACCGGGGACTGCGGTAGCACAGCAGTTAAGGTGCTGTGCTACAAATCGGAAGGTCGCTGGTTCGATCCCAGCTGGTGTCAATGGATTTTTCATTGACATAAAATCCTTCCGATCACACTATGGCCCTGGGGTCGACTCAGCCTCTACCAGAAATGTGTAAATAAATAACAGTAATCTGTACATCTTTGTTGAGGCAAAGCATGTAACATTACCAGATATTTCCATCTCTTCATTCTGCACTCAGCAAGCTCATCTTCCAGCTGGTACTCTTATTTTGTGGTGGAAACCTAAAACATGGATCTGTAAAAAGTAGCAATAAGTTACACGTAATTTTTGAGAATTCTTCCTAAAATCAAGTAGACATTGTTCCAAATCCAGAAAGTCACTACCTGTTGTTCTGTTCAACTGCAGCTGAGCTAACTGAGAAGTTCTCCAAGGCATATCTTTAATAAGTGTCTCAAAATCCACGCCCCCGCAATCCCAGGAAGCAAGCAGCCGTAGACCCACACATTAGACCACGAGGCCACTCGGATCACATAACACATATATTGTCACATAACTTTTCGTAGGTAGCAAGCTTTACATTTTCAATATGACAAAACATACCCATACAATACACCTGTGTACTGAACTAACATCTTATGAATTAAATAAATATCATCACCTAAATTTCCTGTAGCAATAAACAAGTAGAAACAAGCTGTAATTCTACATTAAAATTATAAAAATCATTTCTCTACACATTTCCGACTTACCTAACAATGCAAGGCCTGGATTTATTTGACCATGCTGTTGGAGTCTTGTTATACTGTTGACTGTTGCATCAGGACCAAAGCTCTGAAAATAATTATTACTTCTTCACATTATGCATTAAACAGCATCCATTTCCACAATATGGGTTACAGGTTGCAAAGTTTTAGGGATTATGGTGAAGGAAAATAATCATATTGATATATCTTGTAGGAAAACAAACTTTGATTTATGTTTGCCTGTCTAGAGCCACCAGATAGATATATTGACCTTCATGGTCTCTGCCCACATAGGTAATGACTGGCACTCAAGACCTACAACTGAAATGTACTCCAAACCACATGCAGGGCCTTGTATTTTTTCACATTCCCAACACTATACCTGTCACAGTGGTGAAGATTTCAACCCACAAACAGAAGAACCCAAATACACATATTTCACCATGGATCAAACACAGAACCCTCTGAATAATTAAAGCTTGGTGTTTAAAACCAATACCAATATGATTTATCTGTGTGATGTATGTCTGTTACACACATTTCACTAATACAATAGAAGAGTGCATAAAATATGTACATTTGTTCAGAAGGGTTGGATTTTATGTGAAATATGGAGAAAAGGACCATATCCACGACTATTACAAAAATAATACACATCTACACTACTAAGAAATCAATGTGTGCAGTATTAAAAAAAAATGCAAGCAAAGTACCAGGAGAGTTTCAAACCATACTCTATCATCTTTGAATAAAAGATATCTCATCCTTGGGAACAGCATGGGCCACTGTCCTTGAAAAGCAAACAGTCATTCAGTCACTCACTATATGCCCCATCTACTTCATTTATGTTTTCATATATGCCCAGGTAAGACCAGTCTACACATACCCAACCACCCGAACATTCCACACATTTCTTGAAAAGATCCACTTCACTGTTTTTTCTGTTCTATCTCTAGGTCTTAAGCGTTCTCTTCCCTTCAGTTTCTGACCGAAACTTCGTACAGATCTTATCCTTCCTACACGTGCTTCATGTCCCAACCATCTCATCCTCCTTGATACATAATTCAACTTACAGAAACAACATGGCAGACACTTCAGACAACTACAATGGTGCATCAGAAGTGGGTGAGAACTTGTGAAAATTATTTCATACCAAACAAAAGAGTAAAAATTCAATAGCAGGTAAAACTACACATGCAAATTTAGTATATTTATGTAAAATGATAGAACAAGCCACAGAAAATTTCCTTTCAATTCCATTTGTTCCATAATTCATTAAAGCACTGATTTAAATCTTTACTCTACAAACCTACTGCACGAGTTTAATGAATGATAAATCCTGTGAAAAATATTACTGAAATAACTTTGATATACACTACATCTGCCTAAACTATTTAGCGACGGAGTATTTTGTAACTACACATACCATGGAATAAATCTGTAAAATGCGATACACTATACAGGGCAGTAAACTTATACTACGTTGAGAAAGAGATTCTAACAGCAGGGACAATTAAGACTGTGGTCTTCTGTGATATATCTTTCAATTTATTATGTGGCTATCAATGTTCATACCCTGAGGATGGAGGTAACAGATTCCTTGGTAACATTACTACCTACAAAGTGGCATTACCCAAAAGACTATAACTTTCAAGTATCGTAAGTTAGCATTTATGCAAGTCCGGCACACCACCTGTGGCTGTTGCATCAGATCTGTTGTCCATATTTCATGTTTCGAATTTTCCATATCTTGTATGAGATCCGAAAGACGCTGCTGCAAGTCTGATGCTTCCTTATCATTGTCAAACTTCAGTAATGCTCGACACAAGCTTTGTACTTCTTCTGCAACAAAAAACACATCACTTCAAAATTCATTTCAATACCACACACAAGATGAGAATTACAGTATATAACATGCTCAAAGATGGTGAAACAGTCTGTAGCTGCACTTTGAAATGAAAGATTAGGATACAATTTGTCAATTGACTTTCAATTTCAACACTAATTATAAACACAGAAAAGAAGTGCTGTTTAAAAAATTTAAGTAAAACCAATTACATACTTATGACAAATGAAAACATAATACTACATAAGCTCAGATTTGTCCAACATTACTTCATTACTCATAACACTTTACTGAAAATAAACTGTACGCATGAACACACAATGAATTATAGACAGTGCTACTATGCCACAATCAGAAACTGTGTGTACATGATAATATGAACTGCTTCTACTACAAACAGTAAAGAATGACTGTAAATGCCAAATATTCCTTACACTTTCTACTGTTCAGTGAGTATTTTATGCAAACGAGACTCACTACATTCAGCACTAACCCCTTCACATGCCACTCATAAATGAAAGTTTATTTCTATTGCTGTACATACACAAACATTTATTGAACATATGCCCCGGAATTAAAACAAAACCTTATCTCACCCACATTATTCTCACATGTTAAAATCAATTTTGTTAAACACACTTTTAATTAATGAGCATTTAACATATCAGGGTGAAGACATTTAATGTTGGGCTGATGGATCAATTTTAACTTCAGGAGGCCTTCACATGAAGAAGTATTGAAGAAATGTACACAGTAGAATTCCTTTAATCTGGAAACTGATAATCCAGAAATTCTAATATTTCAGAAGTGGAGGAAAACAGTCCCAAGCCCACAAGTTTTAGGATCAATAACATCCTCAGCCTTGTCTCCTATTCCAGCAACTTCTTCAGTTATGAAGACTCCTGACCCACAGTCTCCTGGTGCTACAACATCTGTGGTAGAAATTTAAAAACACTCCACAAAACAAAGTAAGGGTACCCTATCAAAGTTTTATTTACTCATTCACCAACTGATGCACTAGTGAGTTGTCTTAAAAAAAAAAAAAACAATATTAAAATTTACATTAAAACAGCTCCGACATGTTTTGGTGTTACAGTTACACCATCATCAGGGAGCCCATTAATTTGTGCTTACTAAAGTTACAGTTGTTAAAATAATCCATTAAAATACCTCGGTTTGTGTTTAATACAGTGGTTGTGTGGCTGAATACATCAGGTCCTTATTGGTGTCTGTATGTTGCACTGTTCGGCAGTATACTCAGTCTACACCAATAGGGACCTAATATATGCAGCCACACCACCACCGTATTAACCACACACCAATGTATTTTAATGGACTATTTTAACAACTGTACCTTTAGTAAGCACAAATTAATGTGCTCCCTGATGATGGTGTGACTGTAACACCGAAACATGTTGGAGTTGTTTTAATGTAAACTTTAACGTAAATTTTAATACTGTTTTTTAAGACAACTCACTAGTGTATCAGTTGGCGAATAAATAAAACTTTGATAATATCAAGATGCACGGTACGGATGTGAAAATTAAGGTTACCCTGATGCCCCTGAACCAGCAGCTGAAGGTGATATCCAAACAGAATACTCCTGTGATTATATATGCAGCTCAAATATAGGGTAAGTAACAAATTATCTGTAAGAGCTGAGGTCAGTATAGGTGCTGTTTGACAACCTGGCATATCTGATAATCTGGCACCTGTCCAATCCTGTGTGTGTGCTGGATTAAACAAACTATACTGCATATCTTCAGAACAGCAACTGCTCAAGCATTCTAGCACAAAAAATGAATCGGTAAATTCCAAAGTCATGACCGTTGCAGGATGGCTCTAAATAAAGTAGTACTTGAGTGACACCATAATTTGACAGATTACTGGACCATGGACAAGATGACACAGTAAAACAATGTGATGCATGGCCAAAAAGGTTTAAACTTTCACTATATGATCTTAGTAATTAACCAACTTATCGCACAAATTCTTGTTTTATAATAAGTTTATTAAATGACTCTACATGTTTTGAGCACCATGTACAGGCATTTAATAAACTTATTATACAACAAGATTTTGTGCATTAAGTTGGTTAATTACTAAGATTATACTGAGATGCACGTTCAGCAAAACATCAAAATTTCACTATACGATCATGTCCTCAGTAACCACTACAAAGAACGCACTATTATAAGAAATCTAAGTTTCACTGTTATGTTACTACATGATACTGTCATCATCATCATCATCATCATCATGATTGAAAGAACAGTCAGAGGTAGGGTGACATTTCCCTTGAGGGACTGAGGAAAGACAAATGAATACAAAATCAATGTTCTCTCCAACCAAAATCAAAAATGCTGAATGAAATCACCTCAGTCAGAACAGTCCATTTTATGCTTACCTAAGCCAGGATCTTGATAAATATGAAGCTGGTGTGCTAACAACTATGTTGTGTTTGGGTACCAACCTGTAGCATTATTAGTAGTTGTAATGAGCTGATGCAAGGCTCGAATCAATGATAATTCCTCATACGGAGTACCTTCTTTAAGACTCAGCAACTTCCGTTCATGTTTACGTCTATTCTTACTGGATTTGCTGCTGTGTCTATAATAAAACAAGTATCAAACATGACAAAAACCAGCAGCACATAAATATACAAGTTATACAGTATACAATAATTCACTGTAATCACCCTGATGCTTGAGATCCTCTATATGATGAATTAAGAGTTGATGTCATAACACTGCTTGTATCCGAATATAAATCGTATTCTTCTGGTAAGTCGGCATCTTTTTCTGAAACACATAACAAACATTTTTGCTAGAAAAATGGTACTGAGGATATCGGAATACAGAATCAAGGCTGTGTTAAAAAAATTTACAATTGTACCACTCACTGACCCTAACAAACTATCTCATCAGCTGAATAAAGCTATCTGCATAAGTCTTCACAGATAGAACATGTACATGCTGTAATAAATGTATTGTACTGTTACTATCTTTGAAAAGCACTTTTGCCCCTAACATCAACAAACTGAAGACTGGCAGGCATCTTAAATGCATATTGTACAATATTTCAAGATTAACTGGGTAATGGCAAGGTTAAGGTCATTACATCTCTTTTGCTCTCTCGTGGTTACAGTTCTCAAGCAGGAAATTGTTTCTACAAGCAGGTATTTGTTCAAATAGTCTTATTCATAATCTCACATCCCATTCATTTTCCAGGTGACATAACAAATAAATAATAATAAAAAAAAAAACTACTGGGATGAAGAAAAGTTCAAGGCATCAAATCCTGGACATTTTTCACAGTCAAGATGTCCTGGACTTGGAAACCAAAGTGTCATTCTAAATGCAATATTAATGTCATCTTCTATTCTGACTATGCAACATTTCCGAGGATATGGCCAGTGTCACAATTACATAACAATGTCTCTGTGCATATGCACTAATCACCTCTGACTCATGGCTGATTAACTTCTCTGTTCTGGCACATAGCACTCATGTTCAGCAAAGCACACTTTCTTCTAGATGTGGACAGCTGGCAGGATGGGTTTAGGGTCCCCTGATAGCCTGCCAATGTTATGGGAAGCAAAACTGCAAATACAGTTGGTGCAAAACATACTGAAAGAATGCAGTACCTACTCAGCAGGTTCTCATTACAATGACAGTGCTGGAGAAAAATACTTACTCTTTGTAAGACGTTTCCATATACACAACATTAAGAAATTAATGGTGCTAATGATTATTCTTGCTACAACAAGGTTCTCATTATAAGCCACACTCATTCTATCATGGTGACACCAGATATTTTCTTCAGGCCACCCCAAACAATAATGGCTTTTGACGTAATAACAAAAATGCATATATAAAACGATTACCACCAACAGTTGTATCTGATGATCGTTATGTCAATGAATCACTCCAAGACAAAAGTATGACGCACAGTCTGAAACAAAATGCATTCTACTCTTTTCTGCATCCTGGTCAAGTTATGACTCAATCTGACCTAACCAATGGCACAGCAACTTGTTGATAAAAATCTTTTTTAAAACTTGTGTTTTCATGTACAAAGAAATCCAAATTTTGAAGCACCTTGGTTGAAACAAATGCACAGTGGAACAAATATGAAAACTGTCGCATCATCTACTTCTGGAAGAGAAGCAACTGATGTATGTATGTGGTGTGGCAGAAAAGTAATGAGACTGATTTTCTTTTAACCATGAATTTTATTCTTTTTACAAATCAAGGTTATTCCCTTCGAAATAGTTCCCTTGGGCAGCTACACAGCGATGGAGGCTTTATTTCCATTGTTCGCAGCAGTGCTGGAAGGCTTCTGCTGGAATACCTTTCAGCTCGTCGGTTACGCTCTTCTGGATATTATCCAAAGTACCAAAATGGCGCCCTTTCAAGTGGTTTTTGAGCCGGGGGAATAAAAAGAAGTCACAGGGACTGAGATCTGGCAAATAGGGGCGCTGAGGAACCACAGGAATGCTTTTTTTCTGCCAAAAATTAATTGATGGAAACTGCCGTGTGACATGGGGTGTGTGTGTGCAATGCCTGGTCGCACACATACCACCCTTTTCCTGAGTCATTCAAGGACTTCCCAATAAAGTTTGATTGACAGTTTGTCCTGATGGCACAAATTCCTTGTGGACAATCCCCTGACTGCCCCCCCCCCCAAAAAAAAGCATCGATTTGATTTTGGATTTGCTCATTCTCGCTTTCTTGGGACCAGGATAGTTTGCAGTGTGCCACTCCCGACTTTGGCGTTTTGTCTCGGGGTCGTACTCTAAAATCCATGATTCATCACCTGTGATAACGTGACCGAAGAATTCTGGCTCCTCTCAAGGTGGTCCAGAAAATCAAGACACACATCCCTCCGATTGGCCTCCTGCTCAGTCATGAGGTTCTTTGGCACCATCTTGGTGCACACTTTTCTCATGTCCAAATCCTGTGTTAAAATTTGATGGACGGTAAACCGGTTCAAATTTAACTCACTACTGATCATTCTCAACGTCAAATGATGATCTGACCTCACAAGAGACCTCACTCTTTCCACATTGTTGTCTGTTTTTGAGGTTGAAGGTCTTCCCGCATGAGGCTTGTCTTCCACTTGTTCTCGGCCTTCTAAAAAGGACTTGTGCCATCTGAACACTTGTGTCCTGGATAGGGAATGTTCTCCATAAGCCCTTTGTAAATTTTCATAAGTCACAGTAGCGGATTCACCAAGCTTTACACAAAATGTGATGGCACAACGTTGCTCAAACTTCTGCCAGTCCATTTTTGTAATGCACCTCACAAACACAACTTCACTTCAGACGCTCTCAACAATTGCATAGCAACTGTAGCAAGTTCAAACTTGTAATGAGTCTATGGCAGGAGTTAACCTAACTGCCATGTGCAGGGGGAGGCAGCAGCGTTGTCCGTTCATGCACAGCATTGCCAGTCTCATTACTTTTCTACCACACCATGTACAATTTTCCTTACAGGATTTGGTCATACAGATCTAGCAAAACAAATCTGCCACATCTGCCAATGTACAGATACAGGAACAAGTTAGTCCCCTCTATTCAGCCTCTTCACTACAGCTGCTACATCAGTCACCCTGCCCCTAGCTACAATACTGTTAATGTTACTTTGCAGTGGCAATGACCGGACAGGCTTTTTTTTCACATCACACCAACATGGTATTGTAGTGTTGAAGGGCGGGTCTGTGCAATGCCCAGCTAAAATGCACTGTTGCCAACTTGACAGAAATTCGGAGAAAGCTCTATTCTACATGTAATACGTTTCAATGACATTATCAGTGCAAAAACTAGAAGCAGACTTATCATATGGCAAACATGGTGACCCAGACCTAAACCATTTGCAATCGGCCAAGATCCTTAATGGATACAGACTTTTCTACAAGCATTATGATTCTAGCATTCAGTGACATAGGCATGAGTGAGTAATGTCTTTGCCTCCTGTTTTTATTATTGCTAGTAGCTTATGTGCTCTCTAGCCTCCCCCGCTTGTATGGTGACCCCTACATACATATATATATAAATTACTTACAAAATACACAATGTCCCTTTTTTTATGTGTGTCGGACCATGCATCATTGTGATTACTGAAGAATGAGAACCAACTAGATGTTACTTATTTTATTGTACTTCTTATAGGCTCAACATGTTTCGGGCACTCCTATGCCCATCATCAGGAGCTCACGACTATAATGTTGATTACCACATTGGTCTTTTCGTTCTTGGTTTGCTGTAGGTTGGAAGTTAGGTGCGGGTAGGCTGCAGTAGTGTCCGGACTGCAGGCTAAAGCATCTAGTTGGTTCTTATTCTTCAGTTAACACAATGTCCCACCTGCCAGCATGCTACCTCTTTTTAATAAAACAAATATGAAGCAACCAAAACCTGTTAAGTGTTGGCAGATAAAATAAAAACACAAAATCAAATAACTGATTCACCCACAACACAAAAGCAGAGTATCTGAAATGATCACTTCCTAGGCTGAAACAGAATTTAGAAAGGGAGACTGAGATTCACTTTTGGTAGGTCTATCCAGGTCAAGCAATAAAGTAATAGTAACATCTGGAAGAATGGAAAGAAAGATGTTAAGGTCAGAGGGGAGACAGACAGGAGGAAGCAAGGTAGGCAAACAGCACAGGCCTCTTAGCTATAAGGAATGCCATAACTTTATACTCTTGGTACAAGGTTTGAACCAGCCGACTTTTCACCCAAGTCATTACTTTGTGAATATCACTTCTCTATGTTTACCTTCTACATGAAGTTGCTCTTTAGCTGTTCGCACAACATTCAGTCTGTTTTTATATGCAATGAATTGCTGCTGAGTATTAGTGAATTGTGATGACAACTGTTCCAAGTGTTCCATTATTCCTGGCTTCACGTGAGTCTCTGTAACACAAAATTGTGTGAAACAATCAGCTCTCCAGTAACACAACCCACAGGCTCAACACCGTTAAT
>Ga0131853_10005375_pt1 | contig 23078 bp, 5 predicted proteins | sample TergutLab28metaG_FD_92764 | JGI IMG/M metagenome (GOLD analysis project Ga0131853, IMG submission 92764) | Labiotermes labralis P1 segment gut microbial communities from Petit-Saut dam, French Guiana - Lab288 P1 (version 2) (version 2) | ecosystem: Host-associated > Arthropoda: Insects >...
ATTATTATTATTATTATTCTCTTTTCGCTGTTATTTCTTTTGAGAGCCGAATTATCACATAACCCGTTAAACATTTGTTTTTCAGATGTGACATCATATGTTCGCATTGTCGCATACTTCATACATGTTTTGTTATAAATAACATTGCAGTATATACACATATGTTCGCGTGAACTGTGTACAAAGTTGTTTTTATATTTCCAGCTCCAATTATAATATAACTAAACGAAAAATTTTTGAATGATGGATATGTGGTTTTTTTTTAGCAATCTAATTTAGTGCTTTCACAAACGTTACATTTTTTTGGATACAGTGTTTGAGCGGTAGTACTGAGTGGCGTCAGCGTTACTACCAGTTCGCCAGTTGATATGTCCGCCATGCTGTTATTATTGATTATGGGAAATTAAGAGTACGAAGTTCCGATGGCTTCCAATGGCATACATCTCGTATAAAATGATTCCAGGAAGGGTGAATTGGTTCTGAATTTCAAAAGATGGCAGATGGCATACTACTTATTTTCCCCGAGAAAGTAAATTCTGATAAAATATCATTAGATATTGAATAAAGTTCGACGTTCCAGTGACCGTGCATCGTGATAAATTGTTATAATAGAACCAACTAGATGCACTAATTTCTCAAATTTATTTTTGGAATAAAAATGACATACAACATTGTCTGTGTGTACAGTGAAAAACTCCTGATGATGGACAGAGGAACTGTCCGAAACATGTAGATTTTTATTCCAAAAATAAATTTGAGAAATTAGTGCATCTAGTTGGTTTTATTATAAGAGGTAAATAATGTGTTTACAAGCTACGGAATCGGTTCGGGTTTTCTGTCAGGACTGGATGCGCACATAATCGGAGTAGTAAATTACGTATGGGCAGTTTACACGAAGGTCTTTGGTAAACATAGCTTCCGCACTGTCACCCTCCCCCCTCCCCGCCCGTGTGTTCAGTCGTCGCTGTTGCTTCAGTCTGCGTACTTTCCGTTATTCTGTGTTCTCTGTGAAAGTCAACTTTTGACCTAACCACACTCACAGCCTGCCTTGTCACACATAATGTCCTCTAGCTAAGAACAGCCATTTGATCTTTCTGTTGACATTGATTGTCTATTCATATACGGACTTGATGATCATAACGAATTACAGTATGAAAACAAAATAATTCAGTACAGTGATTGCAGTGGACTCTGTCCTCAGTCAAATCACAAGGAACACATCCACTTGTTGTAAGATCGATTTTAGTATTATCCGTATATCTTCCACATGTGTTTCCTAACTTGTCTTTTCTGTGAAGATTTTTATGCCAAAATTTCATATGCTTTTCTGAGTTTCTCCAGTCTTCCTGTGTGTCCTGATAATTTATTTCTCCCTGATTTAATTGCACAAACAATGTAGCCGAAAAGTACACACTGCCCTCCTCACACTATGTAACTTTTTCCTTAGGCATTGCACCCTACATAACTGAAATGCACTCGTCAACGCAGGACGTGTCTAGCTATCCTGCTCGCAAGCTGTACTGTATTTTACTCAACATTTATGTGACGGTAGGAATGGTGCCTCATAGCTAAGTCTGGTGACTCATGCCATGGTACTGTATTCACCGTTAGTCAATACAGAATAAGTGAAGGTAAAATTCATACACTCCTCTCTAGCACGTATCCCCCGATGGAGAGCCACTTTTAATTTTGTTGTGATTAAAATTTACGTTTGTTACTCTCGTGGTCATTTATTTAAAATTAGCACATCTTTTAAATGTGTTATATCGAATAATTAAGTTTCTTCAGTAAAGTATTTTTCATCTTAGGATTCTGCGTGGTTTACTGGACATTGGATTAAACTTTCATGCACACAGTAAATTTTAGAACTTTTAGAATAAACACTGCCAGTGTTTAACAATTGATTCTCTTACCAACATCATATTGTTTAAGGTTTGTATAAGTACTTAATGCCTAACTAAAGTCTTGCTTTATTAGCAATAAATACGTACGCTATGGTCAAATGACGGCAGTTGGCTTACAAATGTCAACAAAATGTGCGGCCATATTTATAGAGGCGTCTTACCTCTATTTCTACGAATGTACCTAATATTTTGCTGCAGCAGAATCCAGTATCTCTACCAAACTGTACTGTGTGGATGGCATAGAAACAATCTCGTTGATTGAATGTACACTGTAAATTTCGTCTTTAAAGAGAAGGCGCAGTCGTGTGTCACCTTTAAGTCTTGTAAGATTTAAACCTCTTATGCTGTGAGTTTTTTGAGGCAGGGCAAAATCGGTTCTATGATATCTAACCGCATTTCTCATTCTTGCCCGTAGCTAAGATGGGGAAGGAACCCTTTTATGAACAACGCGTGTTAACACAGCAGAGACGGTTGCCCACTTCGTACAGCGGATTATGTGGCTCGATCCCAGGGCAGTCCCTTTGGGCCATTTATTAGGCAAAGTGACAGTGAGACTGGCTTCTTCCTTAGTATTTCTGTGTCCTCTGTCAGTTATTTTACCAGTGCCCCATTACATTCATCTCGCATCTACGCTGTATACTACATACAATGAGAGCGTGACTAAATAGACTAAATCACAAAAAAAAATCTTAGATAATAACGCTAATAAATCTTCTGCTGAAGGTAAATTTCAAGGTTACGTCTAACATTTCTTAAAGTAGAATTCTGTATTAATGACAGTGTTGAAGAAGATGCTAAAATCCCAGGATTTAACAATGTCACAATTCATTTGAAGGACACGACTGTAAGGCAGTTCCATGTAGTCTTCCGGGTTGTGGCAGTGGGTCCTTTTGTAGGTTGATATCAACGTTTCGGAGGGGTGTGTTACCTCCATCTTCAGAATTGACGCGAGTAGGGTCAGGTACAGTGGGTTAGAGGTGGGTCGGAGATGGAGGCAGCATGCTCCTCCGAAGTACTGTTCCCCACCTACAGAACTACACGGTGTCACAAACCAGAATATTTCAATCTCAACTTTCACTGCCATACAAAACTGAAAACTTAAATCATCTCCATCCTCATAGCCTTATTTTCTAATACTTCTTTAATACTACTTCTCCTGCCGTTTATTGATCTGTCATGGGAATACTGAAAGATTTCTCTCCCACAATTGTGAATGCATTTTGTTTTTATTTTCCGATCTACACGTCTGTCACGCTGAAACCCCCTTACATTTCTTGATGGAGCAATTGACTACAACAAGCCCTTCTTGCGAAACGTAGGAACTTTACATGCCCAAAATGTCTGGTGCCCCCGATATAATCCGAAGTTCTTTATAATGGTCAAAAGATAATTTAATTGGGCCCTTTTCTAAGCCCCAGAAATTCGTTTACAACCTCAGACACTACGCGTTTACACCCATTTTAATATTAACTCCTCCTACTCTTTCGTATCCGAAGTTTTACGACAAAATTGTTTATTTAACCCTCCCGGCATGCTGTATGTTTCGCCATGCTCATGCTTTAACGTTTTAATGCCCTAACTATGTTACGTAACCTGTATAAATTAAGGAGCTGCATGTCGTGTGTATGTCTCCTATTTTTGCCAAATTCCTGAAATTGCAGATATATGCGTGTGATATCACCACTATCCCTGAATTTTGTGTCTCCGTCTTAAACTCTTACAAGTTTGAGCTCTTATCACTAAATATTGCATCTGTGGGCACCTCAGCGCCTAACCTTAATTTCCTAAAATTGTCAATAGAAACATGGCAGAATGCTCGACATTATGTGGTGATAGTGTTACTACTTCAAGTTCTGCAATGATGTATGCAATATGCATTTACCCATAAGGCAATACGAAATTACAAGATGGAAGCCGTATACAAGGTTTATTTAGTTTTCGGATTTGTGGCGATAACTGAAGAAATATTTGAGCTAGACAGCGAAGTTGTTGTACTGAAGCAGATAACAGACGTGCGTGCGCCATGTGTGATAAACGTGGTTTGCAAATCAAAAATCACAATCATGGAGACTGTGTAAAACTTCAAGGTTATATCCGACATATTTAATATAGACCTAGACGTGATTTGTACTACAGTAATTAACTCTTCATAAATTGAAAATAATCCTACACAACAGTAGACATCTATAATTCTGGAGCATAGGAACGTGGGCTTTGTAAGTTCTGCCTACAGCTCTGTTAAGATTTGTAAGCTTCTCTGGAAAGTGCCCTAGTACAATCATTTCAAGCAATTATATTTGGTCATTTAACATCAGCAATATCTGAAAAACAAATTCAAGATTTATGTATTACAACTCTGTCCTTCTCATTTTTAATTGTTGCAGGCTCTTAGTTGATTTAACTCCTTTTCTGAAAAATGGTAATACCGAGGGACTGAATTGAAAAAAAAGAACCTGTTAAAACAGTTGCGGTAATAAAGACTCTTGTCCGTCCTAGGGACCGCGGGGTCTCAGCCGTTGGTCTGAGGCTGCTCGCTTGCTGGGATTGCAGGTTCGAATTTCGCCTTGGGCATGGATGTCTGTCCCTTGTGAATGTTGTCAAGCAGAGGTTTCTGTGAAGAGCCGACCCCTCATCCAGGGGTGTCCTACCGTATGTGTGTGTGTGTGTGTGTCACTGAGTGTGACCAGGTGTTACAATAACCCTCTGTACCTACAATGAGTAGGTACAATATGTCAGACAAAGAAATGAAGAAAGAACGAAAGAAAGAATATATACTGTTTTGTTGTGTTTGCCTTTTCCTTTGTGGCAAAGTTTAAATAGACCGTAATATAATTATAAAAGTTGCTTAATGCACAGTGCTAGTTCACTGAGCTTAATGTGTTTTTTTTTCAAGTATTCTTAATGTAACCCGGCCGAACGTCTGAAACTTCTTCCACACTTTCCTCTGAAATATTTCTCACTGCACAGAAGTATTTCCTCCGGTTGTTTTAGCGTGCCTCTTAAATAAAATTCTTAAAAGAAACTTTCTGTAGCCATAGGGCTTATTAAAATATAAACACTTCCGTCTTAGTAATAAAATGACTAGCCTACCTGAAATACAGACACAACTCCAACACCGAATTCAATCTACTCCCAAATTTCAGGCTATGATTCGACATTTGTTTTGACAAATAAGTAATTATTTACCTCAAGTTAATAAATGTGCTTTAAGACAAGTTATTTTTATATAGGCCTAGGCCTATTACCTTCTGCTTACTAACGCAGTATGTGACTAATATTCAGTTACATGTCCTTTCTACGGAAATTTGGTTTGTTAACATACCGGCCGAAAATCGTGACTCCAAGTTCAGAGTTTCTTATTGGTATTCGAAAGGTGCCCGTTTCAATTCACGGCTGGGGGACCATCTGTCCTGAAGTATATCTTCAAGAAATACCACGCGAGGGCGTGTACTAGATTCCACGAGCTCTTGTGAATAAGGTACATTACGCTTCGTTGAACGATATGGCATGTCTTGACTCTGGTCTTCGGAGTCACTTATTGCAATGCCAAGAAGACAGGCAGTAAACATGAAACTTAATAATGAGGCGCATAAGCATTGTTGTAGTGGAAAAGTAACAAGTATTTCATCTATAGCCTTAGCTACCCAGCATGCATAATCAGTCGTATTATCATATTTTTCCACATATCATAGACGGCACGGTTTTCGGGAAAAGTTTTTGAATAAAGATGTGTGTTTCGAATTTCTGTGTATTTTTTTGTCTGAAACATTTCTCATTTTAAGAAGAATTCAGCTTGTTAGCATCATAAATGTTTATTTAGGTTGTCGTATGAAGAACCCGTTATTCGTGTCTGATTTTAATGAAACTTGACTTTTCTCAGCAGATTTTCGAAACATACTCAAATATAAACTTAATGGAAATCTGTCCAGTGGGAGCCGAGTTGTTACATGCGGACGGACAGTCAGACGGACATTACGAAGGTCATACTCTATTTAAAAATTTTTAGAACGCGTCTAGACTGTATTCGCAAGCTTCTTCCTCGCAGTCTGTATGGTACTGTCACAATTACAACAAAGGCAACCGAGTACGGATTACTTTACAGAGACGCGGCTAGTGAGCAACCAAACCGTCAGGCTTGGCGAGTCCTATTACGTGTGTTATTTGACGACGCTGTCAGTTGCCGAGATTATATTAACATCGGTGATAGACGAACACGTATGGAACTTGGGTGGAACGATTTTGACTGGGAAAAACCTCAACACTCGGTGCAAAATCTATTCCAGTGCTCTTTATCCACCACACACTACACATGGTCTCTAAGTAAGTTGAAAGCTTACCGTAAAACCTAAAAACTGAGCATGTGGATTATTTTAACGTCTCTGAAATTGCGTTTTCTTTATCTTATCCTGAATTCTCGTCTCATTCCCTTTTTTTCTCATTTTATTTCCAAGCTCATGTAGTAGGTTCAGTTGCCGTGGGAACCCTTATCGGATGAAGTATGTAGTAATTAATGGGCCAGGGAAACAGACAATTTTCTGTAAACGTTGCTTCGTGTCTTAACCGCAATTTCTATGTGACTTGTCAGAGGAAAGCTCTTTGTCTCCGATCACAGTGTCTCGAAGGTGCTTCATTCGTAAATGAACCCTCCGTTGAAAAAAATATTATGACAGGTCTGCTGCTACGTATTTTTTTGTTTCAAAACATTTTCTCATTCGCTATTAACATTAAATATTTTTAACTCTAGCAACAAGTTGTCAGTTTCGTAGTAAGCATGACTTGTTTCTACATACATGTGTTGTGACGTGTTGCATTAAAATATTGTAAATGCAAATCAGCTTGAAGTTCGCCTTGAACTGTTGAACTATAAAAATATTACAGCTTGTTTGATGATGCATAAGACGGAAACATGACATGAATAGTTTATAGAAAAAGGCCATGTCATCTTTTCTCTAAAACTAACTTTAGCTCGCCTTCACAAACTTAAGACTTACTTTGTCTGCCCCTTGAGAATAATACACAATAATATAGGCCTATAAGAGGAACTTCTCCTGCACACAGATAACGTCTCTTCCTGAGAACTTTGTACCGACTTCGCTACCATCGCCACCGTGGGACAAAAACGCAAAAGACATGAATCTGTGTATAATTACTGGAGGGACTTTCATGGTCCTAGTGGAACGCATAGATATCAGACGACGGAGCGAACTGAGACATTAGGCACAAGATAAAATAAACAGGGATGTCTGTCCTTCAGAAATTAAGCTTAAACTACTACTAATTACGTCAGGTTGACACTTAGACTTTAGCGGTAAGTGAACCACGGGCACTGCATTTCCGGCTATCGATCAGGTGCTGGATACTCTAGGCTAGTATATAGCTTCAAGTCTAAAAATCGCTACATCGTCGAACGTTGGTTCGGCTAGCAAGACTGGTTTCAAATTGTAGAATTACAAATTAGTAGCTTTAATGCAAATTTTATTTGAATTTCTCATTATAATATAATATCATATCATATCATATTATTATATACTAAGAGCATTGTTAAATAATCTAACAAGGAAGTGGAAAAAAAATCGGTGCAATGTCGGCTGTGTAATATAGGAGATATTTTACTGCCAAATGCGTTTCTTTCTTGTACTTGTTTTACTGAATCAACAGTTATAGGTAATGTGCAGGTCAGTTTTATTAAGTTTTAAAATTTCCTCAAAGGCAGACAGGTATTAAAACTTATCATCGTAGTAAGAGCCCTCTCACATTCGGATTGCTACAATACAAGACCTATCACCGCGTTTAAGAAGATTACGTTTCTTGTAATAGGTAAATTATTTTTAATACTTATTTAAATGTTCTCAACTACTTTCAACCTGTGTTATTTCAAAATTGGTACCACAAAAAAGACAGGTGATTAGAATCTTCTTTGTGTCTTGAATCTGCAGTTACTTTAAAGTGCAAGAAACTGGAGTGTCTTTTTTTTTTTTTGAAGTGTGTATCAGACGAAAGTAGATCTTCTACCAGATAAGTGCTTTTTGTCAATTGTATTGTAAAATGGATTACGGCTGGGTTTTAACAGATTAATTATACAACAATGACAATTCTATTCACAAGTGTTGTCACCAGTTCTACATTTTAGCTACAAGTCACTTGCTGCGTCGCCTCAATATGTCGCTGTGATTTGAAGGATGCTTCTTTTAAGTCTTGAGAGATGCAGTTCATAATATCGTACGCGCTAAGATCGATACTTTGCTCTGAGTGTGCTGAGCGGTAGCAGTGTGCTCCATGAACAAGCTTCAGGATTAGAGAAAATCGAAAAATATAGTGTTCGGCAAGACGTAAATACTTCATAAGACCCTACATGACATTTAGAGAAAACTGTCGCTATTGGTAAACGACATAATAAGGTTACACAGCTATTCACTTCTACGTATGTTTTATACCGTAAAGTAGCTAACCTTGTGGACGTAGGTTCGACTCATGGCCTGACGTGCATGTTGCTGTGAATGTTCAGGGCGTTTCTAAATTAGTCACACAAAACTAATGTGTAATAGCACAGAAACTTGGAGTATTGTAATATATATATCACAAAATGCAGTACATGTTTAAATTTTATCTATAGATATTCATAGGTGTCCATTGTGGTTCTATAGATATTCATAGGTGTCCATTGTGGTTCTATAGATATTCATAGGTGTCCATTGTGGTTTCCTGGTATTACGCGGCCGAAGTGATTTTATCCTAAATCCTGTGAACCATATCCGCATCTGTGGTCGCAGCTGCTTGTGTTATCAGTGACCGTAGTTTTCCCAAACTTGCAGGAAGAAGTGGGGAAAAAAAACTGTGTTTTTAACTATCTCCACCCAGAAAAGTCCAGGGGTGTTATATCAGGCGATCGTGGTGGCCAAGCTGTCTTTCCACCACGTCCAATCCAAGCAACCACCGTGCGATTGAGTTAGTAAGTAACCTCGCTCTGCAGGAGTGGAATGCCATCTGGTGGTTTGAGTGAAAACTTGAGGACGAGGCGCAGCTTTTAAAATGTACCTCACCAAACTGTTACTTCTAGTTTAGAAGTTATAACAGCAGAATTTTGTACAATTCATTTAGGAACGCACTATATTATTGAAACGTGGATTAAGTGTCAATATTCTGGCTGCTGCTGGCTTGCTGATGTCAGTGTGAACTGCGTTAATACTTATGAATGGTAAGATTTATAGCTTTCGCTCTTACAAAATTGAATTAATTGTTCCGGGCCTATAAACCGAATTGGATTTTCACCATGAAAACGGATGTTTCGACGGCAGTTTCTGTATTCCGTCTGAAAGTAGGAAAGGCAATTTCATGTCTTGGTTTCTGTGGTAATAAGGCGGTACGTAAACTGTTAGTGACTTGAATATAGTCAACAAAGTGCATAAGTTATAGCGGCTGTATTTCAGTTGACGATTATTGTCACATGGATGTTGTAAATACCGCTTAGTTCATATATTTTATCCGTTATACAGTAGAGCTGCGACATAACAAGATTAAAACATGTGAGTGAGTCGTGATGGTGCCTGTATGTAGATGTTTTTAAAAATTTGCAAATATAGGGCTGCGTAAGTGTCACGTAACGATAACGCCATGTTGCTATAACCCGACACTTAAGAAAAATGTTTTGTGACTACGTTAACTGACTTTATGGTTGTGATTCCGTTTAGAGTTCTGACGTTAAGAATTAGATTGTGGCCTTTCATGGAATCTTTGAGGAATTTCTTCCATAAAAAGCGACAGTTTCTTGAAATATTGAACAAATATTACTTATGGGAGGCTGTATATTCTGCTTCGGTTTACTGTCAGGTATTTTATAGGCCTGTATTATTAGCGCGGAATAGAACTAATTAAAGAAGTTTCCGAAATTCTAAGACTTAAAAGTTATTGAATTAGGATAAATAACAAAAGAAGCAAAATTAATTTCAAGAGACTAGCGGTTGAATACAAATGAACCGATATTATGAAGTGTCTATTAGAACGCCAGCTCATTGTCTTGCCCCTGATCTGGAATTCATCGTCCTCTACAGACAAAACTTATCTCAAGACTGAGGAAAGACTCTCGCTATTACTTCCAAAATTAGTATACAGTAAGCCAAGGTAACTTCGAATACATTCCTTGTGCTTCATATTTGCTGATATCATAATAAGTTTAATCATTTGAAAACTAAAATTACTTTACATTATATATACATAAAGATTTATTTTTTACCTCACAGGGAACACAGTGTGCTTGCGTTTGAGAGAGCGCACGTTTAGTGCCATGCAGAGAAAAATCCCTGTTTATTTTAGGAATGATACAGAACCCAGGTGAATATTATGCTAACCCGGTGTGTGTGTGTGTATGAGTGTATATATTTTAAATAGTGGTAATGTTTGCACCTGTAGCTAGGTATCATTAAGCAGCATTTTAATAACAGGAATTGTCTTGGGTCTTTCTGCCGTAATTTCTAGCATGCCATTGATTTCATGGCATGAATTCCAGGGTAAGTTCAGCCATATGTATGAACTTTCCAGTTTGTGAGATCCTGAACAAAAAATTACAACAAATCCTGTGTTATGCTACAGAACACGAGTTTTTTCAGAGACATTGAATTGTTGCTATGTGCTGATAAGCGACAGATATTATCTGTATAAGTCACCCAAATGTGACGGAAGCTGAAACGGGATTGGGAACCTGTTGAGTTTCGACTTGTCAACAGGCAGCTAGATTTGTGCTTCTGATATAGAATTGGCAAATGTCCGCTTCGAGTCGTTCACATTGTATGGAATAATACACTATGTATATATGTGTCTAATGTTTAGGATGCGTGTCTCGTGTATATGAGCCGATTGCTGTTTTCAGCGTTTTGATACGGTATGGCTTGCTAGATAAATATCCGCGTTCTGGAGATACGTACTGATTCCGTCTCCAAGAAAAAGAATATTCTCTATCCTGAAGCTGAAGGTAGTGGTATTCTAAAACGCGTTGAAACTTCTCTACCTTGGATCAGAATTTAGAGGGTAATCATAAAGACTTGCACAGTCATATGGTTACAAATTAATTAAAACCATTCGTTAATCACGTATGTAAAGATCAAGAATTGACAGTTAGTAAAGCTATGAAGCGTTATTAAATGTAATCATGCAACAAAATAAACCCGCACAGACCTAATACAACAAACAAAACTTCAATCATTGGCAACATTGTGGATGCGAGCTGTCGAAACCTGGTGTTACCAGTCACATCCAAAGAACTGTATATGACAATCAAATGATCAGCTAGTTCTAATACAGCGTTGAATGACGCTTTATCATAAGTATATGGAAGGCTTGTAACAGACTAACTCGACTGAGAAGAGTCCTTCTTGTGAAGGCAACAATCTTTCAGACAGACAATACATTCTCGGCTTTGTATACGTCAGTAGTTCTTTACCACGTTCCACAACAGCCAACGGGCTCCACACTAATTCCGATTAATCCTGTAAATCATTATAAAATTTTTTTTCTAATAGTCGATATTTACTTGCCTTCCTTTTACAGCTAGGTCTTCCAAGTTGTCTGGTCTTTTCAGACTTCATAAAATATTGCTCTTCTCATCTCCTGCACGCATGCTGCACGCCCACCTCCGCTTCTAGCGTCATATGTAGGCTACTGGTTACCTTTGTTAGTGGCGTAATTTGACACTTTAATTACAGTTCAGGTTCTTGTAAAACCCTGCGTTGTTCAGAAGTACAGGTGATACGTCATACCCACTTGCTGGGGGCTTCCTAAACAGGGAAAATTATACATTCATGATCAGATCAATAGTTTCTTCACAAGTAAAGATTACTGCGTGCACGTTGAAAGAACGTAGGCCTGGCTTTATTGAATATAGGTTCTGTATTTTATACCGAAAAATGGGGACACACTTGACTTTGTGACGGAGCTGTCCTTGAAGGAACGACTGGCGTGGCTGCGCTTGTGAATGTTGCGAAGTGCCGACGAAGCTTCAGCAAACCATCGTGGAAACACGTTAAGACGAAAAGTTCACACTGGAAGTTCAGAACAAAGGTCCAAGATTAAAACTGTAACTGATTTCACCCTACATTTTTATCAACATAATGGCAGTATCTTATGGTAGAATGTGGAAAAGTCCCTTGGCTGGGATGACATTAACAATTTAAGGTTACTTGGTATTAAATGTATACATTCAATAAACGACGAAACTTTTATTCTAATCTGTGACTAGTAGTCTTTTTGTGTAGATATTTGTTATGACTATCCTTTTAGTTCAGATTTTCTGCTTGTAGTTATTTGTGGATTGTGCGGTGTTCTGCCAGCACAGATTCTCCACGGATGGATGGATATGTAGGTTACTTACACAGCCACACGTGTTGTACAGTATTGATTAATAAATTTTGACTGTCTTTGGACGGTAAGTTGAGATCGTGACCCGATGTGAGGTTCACTGTCTACAGGAGATTTGAGAAAACGAATAAAATCCCGTTATTAGCTTCTTATAGATCGGTAGGGCCTTTCTTATTGTCTACTTTCCTGATATGAGACACGCTGCAAAGAAGTTATTAATGAACACCAGTTTTATACAATAACATGAGAAGTACCTGTTACTTTTACTGCACTCAATATTCTACGTTTGGCCGTTGTTTATGCCCTGAAATTCTCTGCGAGGTGTTTGCAGAAGTGTTAGGAGGCGAGGGGTTAGCCAGTCGTAGCGGATGAAGTTAGGAATCAACAATACAAGAATGTCAGGGAGGAAAGGAAGAGACTTGTTTATGTTGAGACACTATCGTAAAGAAAAGCACAACAGCCGGAAACTTCAATCTACTCAGAAGGCATTTCGCAGTCTCTATGTAGCCCATGTAACTGTTCACTTCAAGCCAAGTTTACTTAAACTCTGTTGCCTCACTGTATCTAATTTCGTAGCTGAATTTTCAAATACGAGTGCATAAGTCTATTTTAAGCGAAGAGCTGAAGCGAGGAGCCCACTGCACATCAGTCGCTCGTCACGATCCTTGGTTGAAACACTTTCGAGTCGTACAGCTATGCCATGGAACCTCTTGACCTGCCTTGTCTCTTTACCTCTGTCGTCACAGATTTGCTTCCCTCATGTAACCCTGCAGTTCGACTTAGTTATTTCGACAGAGCAACTTGTAAATCCTTTGAAAACAAACCCTTGTTCTTCTACCCTTAATCAGAACATTGGTCGTCCTGTACTTTCCGCTATCCATTTTTTCTTAACAACCCTGTCATATTTAACAGCCCTTTCCATGGATTTCTCGTAGAGATCACGCTGATAACGCCGTTCCTTGGACAACGGTTTAAAAAAAAGTTTACTTGTGCAGACGTTGAAAATAAGAGACTTTTTTCCAGGTCCTTGTGCAGTAAATCACACAGTTGACTGTTTTAAGTGATAGAGTTCTATAAACATATTGGTTTTTGGTACACCATAAAGGGAAATATGAGAAATATGTGTTCCAATATACGTTACTTCTGTTGCAGATTCATATTAAAGATTCTTCTTTACGTTGGAGCCTTGTTAAGCAAATTACGTAAGAAGCCAGAAGAGTGAATTGAAGTAATGCTACATAGTAAAAGTCGAATGCTAATATATTTTAGAAATGTGTTGCTGCGCCCCGTAATATTCTGCGGTGGACCTTTCAAAGATGAGTAGTTACTATATGTACCACGATTTTCAGCAATCAGAAATTCTCCGTTCGGCCCACAACATGTATTTATGTGTTTATGTTTACCTGAGAATGAACAGCTATTTTTTGCGTATACAATACCACTTTATTTGTTTGTATAACTGAGAATTTTGCATATAAATTTAGGTTAAACTTATTTTTCATGGGTCTAAGTTGCACATGGTTAGGTTGAGAGAAATACACAACACGATCAGCAACTAAAAATTTCAAATAAACATTTCATTGAACTTGTTTCAGTTCTACTTCTGTGCTTAATGTAGTGCGGCTGCTACATTCAGTATTTTAAAACTCTAAAAATTTTAAAAAGGATAATGACCAGCTAAGAAGCCACTGGTTGACCTCAAAGAAAAGAGGGGATAAGGTAAAGCTGAAAGAGGAAGCACTCAGTCGCACTCTTTGGAGAACTCGCTACAGACCTATCGTAAGACAGACCACGTAATGAATAAATGTACAATTAACGTTACACAGTATACGTCAGCACAATCTTTTTTATTCTTAAGCAAGGCTACATGTTTCGACTAAAAGTTAGTCATCTTCAGGCCCTTACAACATTTTCCGTTATCAGATGTTTTGCCCACTATGGGATCCCAAAGTGGGTAAAGCATCTGGTAACGGAAAATGTTGTAAGGGCCTGGAGATGACTAACTTTTAGTCGAAACATGTAGCCTTGCTTAAGAATAAAAAAGATTATTCTGACGTATACTATGTAACGTTAATTGAATTACAAGCACATCGTGATGCCTTCATTCAGAATGAATGTACAACTAGCAGACTTTGAGCGAAAATTTGTTTTGGGAATAAATTATATAACTTATTTAATTTTCATGACTTTTATAAGAGTAAATTTGTTACATTTCAGTCCATTATAGCTTAATGAATATTGAAATATTAAGGATTAGTGGAACTCTGAAAATGACCCCCTTAAAGCACCGTGTTGACTATATTTATTGCCTGTTTTAGTACTGAAAATCTCTCTGTTTTTCTTTTTACAGACTCTACCTGTGTGTACGGTTCGCACAGTAAACAGCAATTATTTTTCCATACTTCCTTGGTTGTTCCTTGCGCTTGAGACACTAAATATATACCGTAAGATGGGAACTCGGTTGTTCAATACTTGCAGCCACAAAATGCATTCTTCAAGGGGCCGACTGAGGTTGAAACTTAAAATTTATTTATAATGAATTACGGGTTACCTTTTATTAATGAAAGCATCACATGAATGTGACAGGAAACTGCGACGCGAGACACAGTCGGCCGCAAATTATTCTTTCCCAAACAATATGTGTCATAAGTAGAATTTATTCTATGTTTCAATCGCAGTTTTTGTGAAAATGAAGAACATGTTTTCTATAATTTTAATTTCTTTTACTATAATTTGCCTGTAAAAGAAAGGTGTAGATGCCAAGTTTAACAAACAAGGTTTCTGAGCCAATATATATATATCTTAATCAATCTAATGACCTGGGAAGTGGTTGTTAAAAATTTGTTTTACTGCGCAGCACCGTCGCTGGGCTTCTATACCTTGGTGTATGCCGCGGATTGACATTATTAGGTGTTCAGTTATAAACATGAAGGATTTTATCTGAGCCTGAAATTACATATTGCTAACACCGAAATTTATTTTGCCCTAGAAAATACTACAATTTTAGTGTATGTCCGGAATTATTTTAAAATTATAGTACGCAATTTCGAATAAATTAAACACTTTTTATATCGTTAAGCGTAGCGGTTTTCATTATCAACAAGCGGATAGGCTATTCCATGCCTACCACGTGATAATCTTTTACATCGCCAGCAACAGATTCTGTAGGGTTCAAAAAGAAATATTCTTAACAAATTCAAGCTTCGTGTAATAAATTGCTCTTATGGATAAGCTTTTGGGATAAGTGTGCGAAAATTAGGCTTCACGGCAAGTACAAAATGTATAAGAAATGTTGCTTCTATATCGCTCAATCCGTTTTAGAGAAGTGAAGCTGCAAATGTGTAGAGTATTGAAACATCCCTTAAGGAATACGTTAAAGTGTAAATGTAGCACTTCTGGGTTCTCTACAATATTCAGCTTCTCTTGTTCCCGCTGGAAGCAAACAGTGACGATCAATGAAGGTCTGGAAACTGACAGAGAGTGAAGACCGAGCGGTCACGGGTTAACCAACATTACTCACTTTTATGACACCACAGAAGACCGATAAAAAATATGATGACGTTTCCCGATATAAGCAGTACTTAGGTTCCGGAAGGTTCGGCGCAAGTCGGAACTGAGTACACGTAGGGTCAAGTGTGTATGTATACGTATGGGAATCCAGTTGAAATCCAAATTCAAACACACTGCTAACAGGATAGGCCTCAACACGACCGCCCCGGAGTCTGTGTGATTGCCCAGTAGTAGTATTCTCCCACCTCTGTCTCATTCCACTTTTTTTTCCCGCCAGGAAAACCCGGAGCGCTTTTCACTAACGTTACTTTTTCAATCATTTTTATAAAAAATTTTAAATTGCTTAACTTGAAATTTCCTATGTCGGGAAGTGTCTGTAATTTAGAAACAGAGTGCTGTAATTTCACAAATACGAAGAATCTAAATTTGGGAATGGTATGAGTTTGTATTTACTTATGTGTGATTCACTTAAGGGTACTATCACTCCCATCGTGTGCAGCTGAATTGTAAGAATATTAGTGAATAATGCAGCGGAGACGATAAGAAGAGAAGCTCTCCTAACCTACCTGCATTTACATCCCTAATTAGAGGAAGTCACTGTCAAAGCCACGTAAGCCTGAGTAGGGATAGCCAGACTCTAGAATGAATTTTAGATGTGAGAAGCCAACCGCGACCTTTTCTTCGGACAGCCACATGAATGATTTGAAATGATGGCTAGTTCTTGATCACGTGCAAGTCTCCATTAAAGAACTTGAATTTTCCAGTTTTGCTTTGTTATTACTATCCTGTAAGCTGATGTCCTACACACACGTCTAGTACTGCAATTCGCATACTAAACGTACATTAACAAATGTGACATATAAGAAATGTTTTTTGGTAATCTGACAAAATACAACAAATTGGATTACACTGTACTTCGTATTTGCAACGTGAAATTATGCAGTGCTGTTTTTATCATTGTCATCATATATTATGTACAGCTTCCTTTCCGATCAGTTCTATGTGTCCTAAATATCCCTGTCAATTGTTTACGGTCTGTAAGTGTAAATAGGACTTCCTTTTACTATCCATGAGATGGAATATTTATATAATACTCTCTTGAGAATGGAAACGGAAGGAGCAATCTGGAAGACCGTGGGTAGATGGGAACGATAACATTAACTGGGACTGGACTGAGCTAACTCGAGAGTCGGTTGTTTTGAGCTGGGAATATACCTTTGGGTTACATACGTTTAATCGTTAGCCTGTTATTACGGATACCCTGTTTCGATCCCAGACCAATCCATATGGGAGTTATGTTGTTCAGTGTAGCACTGGAACTTGGGTTTCTCCCGGTACCACCATTTTCCACTGTCAGCATGATTACAGTGACGCTAGAAAGTGTGTTCTCTCACACTCCATATAATCTAAGTAATTTACAGCGTCGTTAAATAAAACACATAAAAGCTAGAGTTGAACAACGAAGCGACTGACAGGCTTTAAAAATAGGCAGCCATACTTTGTACTGTGGAATTAATCTTTTTGTACTTGAGTCTGTTGTGGTTAAATGCAGATGCGTTGGTATTATACAAAGACGTTTTATGACCATTCTCTTAAATGTTGTTAAACAAATTACATAAACGCTACAAGATTATAATTTTTACAACAGTAGTTAAAGAAGAAAGACATAAAATATTTTTCATGTAGGGCCTTAAATTAAAATGACAGACTGAGGGCTGTTATTTCAGACTTGATATTCATATAAGGGTAGTTGTACCAGTTGATAGTGTTCAGGCGTACATAGATAGTTACAAAGAACAGTAAGAATTTTATATACATTCTTTTTTTAACCAGTTTTCGTGGAAAGGTCCCTGAAGCTTAATGGAGTCTAATTCGATTCGCGTGGAGTCAGTAGATCATACAAGTGGATTTGTTTTATTTGCTGGCAAGGAAACAACATTTCTTTAACAACAAATCGGTATAAACTTAAATGTAAAGTTCGTCCAATGTATTTGACATTCAGAGGACCGTGCATCGTGATATATTCTTATAATAAAACTGCTTGGTAGCAAGTAGTCAGCATAACCTGTATGTACTGCTGTGTGTACAGTGCTAGACTCCCGAAGATGGACAGAGAAACTGACAGAAACATGTAGAGTCCTGTTTCAAAATAAATTTGAGAAATTTGTGCATGTCGTTGGTTTTATTGTAAGAATAATTCGTCCCGTGTAGTTGGCTTTATTCGTTTCGTTTCGCAGCCACATATTCGAACCCGTGTAATTCGACTTCTTCCTTTGCAGTGTCTAAATAACGGGTTCGGTAAAGTGATTTTAAAATTCTTGAGAAATGTGATTCCTGGTTGCTTCAGACTTTCATTCCAGACAACAAAATGCAGGAGAATAAAAACGTTACTGAACGCTACATGATCGGTTGAGAAAGTTTCCCTACGTCACAGTTGCGCTCAATTTGGAACCCGATCTGTACGTTCGGATGTGTGCTGTTTCCGCCACGCACGGTCAAGCATATGATCGGGTAACGTCTCACCATTGCAGCTGCCGTGACGTGCCGTTCACAAGGACAACGCTATGCTGCTCTCCCCAACCCAAACAGCCGCTGATAATTCCCGTTGCACAGTCCAACTCAATGGAGACAACGTTTTCAAGTTTCAAGTCGTTTTGAACGAAAGTCTGGAGAAGCGGCTGGTCTTAGTTCCATTTGTAGTCCTAGGAAGCTGCTATCCTTTTGAAAGAACATTTCATAAGACGCTTAAACGAATGTTATCGATTGGCACATGGGAATCGAAATGCGTTACTGAATAGTTTGTGCATTGTGCGCAATGACAGAAATACTATTATGAGATAAAGATGGCACATACGAAGATTTATATAAAAAAGAAAAAAGATATATCAATAACGTTGAACGTCCTAATGTCGTATCTAATCATACGATATGTTAGCTTTTTCTTCTACCTTATTTAAAATGGAAGTTAAAATTAATATTGATTTTTAATTTGTATTTTAGACACGAGAGGACTGATAAAATCCAAAGGTTGAATAATTCAAAATGTGATAGAGCATTGTCAGAATCCTGTTGAATTATACTCCTTGACTCCATGTACAACACATCCGTATTTATTTCATATTTAATTGCGTTTGGCGGCTTCGGATTATTTTTCAGCCTCCTGACCGGTTTTAGGGCACGCGCTGGCCACTCGTCAGTGAGTACAAGGGCCTATTTTTCCAGTTTAAAGCGAGTGGGTTGTGAAGCTGACCACGCACCACAGTCTAGTGCCCAGTGTAAAAATTCGTACAGCTTGAACTCATGTTCCCAATAAGACTTCATAGAATGTCTTAAACACAGTGACAACTCGGGCTTACCTGATACGTTGCAGAGTCGTCAAATCAGCGAGAGTAAGAATGACTGAATTTGTAGTTGTGCTTCGAAAATAAAAACTTATGGCAGGAGGTCTTCTTGTAAAGATACTGATTGGAAGACCAAGTAGATTATGAAACGGTGGTATTTAAATTAATCTGTGGGTGTCAAATACTGTCGGTTGGATCGAACCGTCTCCGAATCGTATGAAATGTTTCTGTGTTGATGGCTGCACAGTGTTCATTGTCTGCTAACACAGAATTAGTTAATGAAATTTTCAATTTTAGTGGCTACAGAATAAGCTACTTATTGTAGGCGATAGATCAGATGTTCCACATTGTAAAGCGTCATGTGCGCAAGTGATTAATTGTCATTGTCCTAATCGCCATTTTCGTTGTTTTATGCATGTATTGTTTCAATACAAACCACTCTGAACCTTGAACTTTTGCTGCGATTACACAATACCCCTACATATGGTAATGGGAGGGATTTCAAAGAATGGACAGTAGAATTATAAAAACTTTTGATCGACTTGATTAACCCTCTGTCAAGTTCCGATTTCATATTCAGCGTTTTGTTTTAGCCGTGTTCTGTGAACCATGGTAAATATAACAAGGCTGAACCTGTCCCTTCACAGATGGACGAACATCATTTTTCAGCAAGTACTCGCCTCTCCGTGCTAGTAAAACGAATATAAAGTTGTGCAGTTAAACAAAGCAAAGTAGCCTCCTGCACAGTGAGTACCGGGCCTCTTTCCGGTGGAGTAAAGTGGTCGGGCGTGGATTTGACCACCCACATTCCATCTATTGCCGAAGTTCAAGAAAGAGTAGAATTGTACCGCTACTACCCCTCTGTGCCCTCATGACATGTTATGGGGAGAATTTTAGAATACATTTAAATAATTAATTGTCTTTCAAATACGTGAGATTTTTCACAACGTAAAATTCCAGGTACATTAGCACTTCGAAAAGGAAGTGAAGCAACCGAAATGTTATAGGGTGACTGTGAGGTTCATGAAAATTAGGCGCAGTAGAAGCTATATTTACTTAAGAGCGTCACTGAATTTCTGTCCGTACTTGCTACATTCATTCCTCAGTCTAGCTGATCTGCACATACTGGTGTTTTGCAATCCGCGAGTTCCGTGCCAACAGATTGAGGTACCCGCGTTTAATGTTGCTTGTGCTACGTTGATTATGTTATAGAGAGTCCATAAAGATTATCGCAGGTATAATAAGTTACATTTCAAAGGAAAGATCAATTTCAAGACTGTTGACCCGAACCAATAGCTCAATGGGGCCAAGATGTTTGTGGCCCACTTCAGTATTTCTTCCGAAAGTTAGCGTGCATTTTAGTGTTAGAATGGCTGTCTAGTGTGCATATGAATTAGAGAAGCAAGTATTGTCATTGACGTCTCACGTCATTATGTGTTCAGGTCGGCAATCTGAGATATGCTGCCAAATATTTTGGCCTATGTAAATTCGTGATGTTTCAATAATTTTCTTGTAATTACTTAATTAAAGATATAATTGTTCTGTAAGCACTCACCTGTTGCCCCCTCTGTTGCACCTGCCTTGTGAATACATAAAAAAAACTTCACTGTCTAGCTCCACAATAACTTCTTGAATAAGGTAATATGAATGAATGGCAGTAAGGATAAAAAATAGACTCCATTTAAGGAGCAGCCAAAATATTAATATCATGTTCGTAGTTTTAAAAAATATTCAATATTGAAATTTCCTAGTTTTATCACATATTTTGTAACAAACTGTTGTTCTCATTGCTAAGGTATATCAAATTAGTCGAATGTGTGTACGAGAACATGCTTCTTTAACAAAAAGTATAATCGGAATAAATATTATATGGGAGCGTATATGTTCATATGTTGTATCCGTTGCGGACCTGATGAGGAACGTATCTTGGATGTTGTTCCCAAAAGGGACGGAACTCGGAACTCAGGTTAAGACGGGGAGTCGGGCAGGCCGCACACACGCTCAATAATCTTCAAGTAGAATGTACTGGGAATTTTATTGTGTGTAATTAGGGAATAATTTCAGTTACAACTGAACTGTATTGGTGACAAATCTCGCCAGCGGGCTCTTCATTACCGTTAACACTCACTGACCGTCCAGCTTCATTCTCTGTTGCTCAGTCACTGTTGGAGATACACAGCAGACTGCTGCTGCAGAACAAAGCAGCTACTGTTACATGCGTTACTCCACACACACTGCTCGCGCGATAACACTTATCGCGTCCAGTTATAAACAAAAATAAATAGAAGGAAATTATATTCTTCCCATGTCTGTTCTTAAGAGAGGCGAGAACTAAGCATGATAAAATTAAGCTTATGACTAACATAAGTACATACAAGAATGCTAGAAAGAAAATAAAGAAAACCACAACAACAAAAATTAAAGTGTGTCAGCTACACGACACATACCGTGCATATTGAATAATAATTTGTTTATTATATACCAACATATGCACAAATAAGTACTGTAAATTTATATTAAATTACTGCGACATGTTTCGGTGTTAATACACCATCACTTTCCTTACAATGTTATATTTTTATTATATTTTATTATATTGATATTATATTTTATATTATTCGTTGCAGAATTACATATGCGGCCACATTTACCAAGATTTTATCACAAAACATTACTACGTTGTATATTATCATTAATAATTCATAAATTTAGCTTACGCAACTTGTAAACTCCCTGAAGATGGTTTATTGACACCGAAACATGTCGCAGTAATTTGATATAAATTTACAGTTCTTATTTATGCATATGCTGGTATATAATAAACAATTTATTTGTGGGAGCTTGAAAGTTAGTACACTCTATAAAGGAAACACGAAATTTTATTAAATTCAGCCATTAAAAGGGAAGTATGTTCCGTTACATAATTTCTGTATGTTTATTGCCGTGGCATCGTGTGGTGCTATGTTCCGTGAACACCACGTAGACTGCTTTTGCAACCCAGTATGAATGCCTAGTAACATACCAGTTTTGGGCGTATATAGTGCATTAGTCCATAGACTTAGCTTAATGTATTCTCCTAGTAACTTCCTCGATATGTGGATAACGGAAGGATTTATGTCATGTAAGACAGGAACAAACATTAAAATACTACGAATACAGCGCTACATTATTATACGCCGATGTTAGAGTATATTTGCAGCGTCAAAGCTAACTTTACGAACCAAATAATTTTGTTTTCATTCAGATTCTGATTCTGTTCGTATTCCACTTGGACGTATCATCAGTTGATATTATAATCGAATTTCATCTTTGAATTGGATTCAGTTTTACTTCTGCATCAGATTTTACTCAGCACTCGGAAACGTTAGTGTTCAGTTAACATTTTGGAGTTTGAAAGTTGTGAAAGTACGGAGTTTCAGTTAACAAGTTGTCACCTTTATCTGAGAGTTATGTGAGTTGCAGATTGAGAGCTCTATACAGAACAATTTGCATTAGGCTTACCACGTAAAAGATATCCAGCAGCTTTAAATGTTTCAGTGCTGATGGTACTTCTATCTGCTCCGTAATGCTGAAAATGCTCTTTATTTCTTCAATGAAACAAATACACACGTACGCCGCACATATGTTTAGTGTACTCGTGTAGGTATGTGAGTATAAATATGTCCAGTTCTCTTAGGACATTTTTCAGTGAAATGGCTAAATTTAATAAAAATCAGTTCGATCGTCATGCCAATGGAAGCCAAGTACAAGGACGTCATTTGTTTGTACTTTTCTCTGCCTTCAGCAGTATCGACTTCCGGGGCGTAACCAACACTGAAGTAATTCAATTGAAAATTCGGAAACGGTGAATGTCAATAAAGGATAGGAAACCACTGTTTTAAATTTATTTCACGAACAACTAAATAAACTCGGATTTTAATAACAAAACAAAGAAGAGTGAACATGTTAAACGTATTTTTATCTCAGTAATTAACCA
>Ga0131853_10005376_pt1 | contig 23073 bp, 17 predicted proteins | sample TergutLab28metaG_FD_92764 | JGI IMG/M metagenome (GOLD analysis project Ga0131853, IMG submission 92764) | Labiotermes labralis P1 segment gut microbial communities from Petit-Saut dam, French Guiana - Lab288 P1 (version 2) (version 2) | ecosystem: Host-associated > Arthropoda: Insects >...
ATCTCTAATTTGATTGTTTCCTAAACTTAATTCCCACCATAAGTTCGTTAAATTTGCTAAAGGGGTTAAATCGCTAATTTGATTTCCTGTTAAATTCAATTCTCCTAAATTGACCAAGTTTTCCAAGGGGCTTATGTCAGTTATTTGATTATTTTCCAAACCCAAATTTCTTAACTCTAATAAATTGACAAGGGGGCTTATATCTCTAACTTGATTGTTCCCTAAACTTAATCGCCACTCCAAGTTTGTTAGGTTTGCTAAAGGGGTTAAATCACTAATTTGGTTTCCTGCTAAAGTTAGCGAACTTAAGCGCAATAGATTGGCAAGCGCGTCTATTTCTTTAATTTGATTGTTCTCTAAGTACAAACCTCCTAAATCCGACAGATTGATAAGCACATCTATCTCGTTTATTTGGTTATTTTCTAAATATAACATTTCTAAATCTAATAGATTGGCAAGGGCATTTATATCGGTAATTTCATTATCATTCAAATTTAGAATATCCAAATTCGTCAGATTCTCTAATGGTTGCAAATCACGAATTTGATTTTGACCTAAAGATAACAGTCTTAAATTCGTTAAACTAGCTAAAGGGTTTATATCTTCAATTTCATTAATAGTTAAGTTAAGATTAGTTAAACTTGTTAAACCGCTTAATGGGCTTATGTCAGCAACCTGATTATTCCATAAACTGAGCTGTATTAAATTGGTCAAATTTGTGAGTGGGCTTACATTCCTGATTTGGTTTCCACTCAGATCCAAATAGGTTAAATTTGTCAAATTTCTAAGTGGCCTTATGTCACGAACTTCATTAAACAAAATATCTACCCTCGTTAAATTTCTTAAATTTCTTAACGGTCTAAGGCATATGACTTGATTGCCCATTAGATAAAATTCTGTCAAATTCGTGAGTCGCTCTAATCCATTCAAACTTTGAATCTCACCACCGCTACTCACAAATAAATACCTAATCTCTTGTAAATCTTTTAAGAGAACTTCATCATAAATCGTTAATGGCGTTTCCTTATATCTATTCAATTCATCTGCTACAGCCTGTGCTACACCATCATCTGCAAAAATTCTATCCAGCCTCATAGATCTATCTGCTCCATCACAGCCACTTAATAAGGTTAAAGAAAACACACTTATCACTAAAATAATCAAAACATTTACTTTTTTCATTTTCATCAATCCTTCAACCATAATGCCATCATCTAGGTATATCAACATAATCTCCTGAAACAAAATAGCAGCAGAGATTTCAGTTAAAAAAACTCATTATCAAAAATTTATATTTTATCACTCAGATGCTCCAATTAATTCTAGCAAATCATGATAGCTCAAGGTTATCCACACACCATCATTACCATAAGGTCCGAATGAAAATTCCAATTCAGAAACACCACCTTCTGGAATATGTTCACCCCTATGAAATGGATGGACAAAGCGAAACATATCATAATCCGAAGATGATAAAAAGAACATATAGTACCCATTTTCACTAAAATTCTGCGGTTCTGGTTGGGTAAAATCTGTAAGACACCCATGTATTCCTCCCCATTGAACTGTTTCTATGACATCACCAACTGCAACTTCCCCTTTTAAAACTTGTGTTACTTCTATTCGATGAATAGTGTTAACATATCTTCGTTCAAGATAATCTCCCAAATGTTCAAGAATTTCAATTCGGATTTCAGTTCTGGTATTTAATACTCTGCCATGAATAATATAATCAGACCTAGCTATTAAAATTTCAGGTCTAGACATAGAGCCGGGTTCAAATAAAAAACCATTGTACTGCATCTCGCCTTTACAAACAAGGGGATCATAAGCTGTACAAGCAGCCAAAGAAAGAAGTGCTAGGAATAACATGGCGAGTATATTCTTTTTCATAAAATTTTACCACCTTTCGGAAATAACAAAGACAAATAGAACTGAATAATTATATTCAATTTGTTTTTCTTAGTTTGCTTGCACCATTCACTTACTTAAGTATAGACGATAAAAATCTTCCTTGCGTTTCATACAGCTTAATACAAATATTTGTTTTCGTCAACTCACATGCTTCACCTGTAATTATTATTCACCTCAATATTAAAACGATGAAAGGAGTTAAGGTCATTTTGACATTGAGATAATTGAGGCTGATTGTTACACTTACATCATCAGCCTCAATTAAATTACTTATTCATCAGAATCTTCTATTTTTTCAATCTTTGCATCATTTTCTTCATCATCAATGCCATCACCATATACATCTCCAACATCTTCTGGCTCACCATCATCTTCCACTTCCAAGGATTCATCTTCTTCAGAGAGTTCGATTAAATCTTCAATGGTGACATCGAAATTAGTACTCCAACCAGCTGATTCTAATTCTAAGGTTATGTCATCATATTTTACAAGATCATTATCTTCTATAATCTCGTCAGGAACATAATAAACACCTAATATTGCATCAACATAAAATCGATAAGAATATTCCCAATGTCGATTTAAAAACAGCACATAACCCGCTCCCATATCCAAAGTTGCTCCTTCAAAATCCCAATACTCGTTCCCATATAAACCACCAGGTCGCAATACTTCAATAATTTCGCCTACTTCAACTTGTGTATCATGAAATACTTCTAATTCGCGAAATATTTCTAACACTTGAACACGATAAATGGTCATAACTCTAGGAAGGATCATAGGAGTCCAGCCATCTTCTCTTAGTGGAAAAATATAATCAATTCGATCTAGCATTTCTTGGTCATCCACATGACGAGCAATAAAGCTTTCAATTCTCGCTTCTCTTGGCATAGGAATTGGATTTTCCTCTCTTATAACATGTGAATCCAACACCTCAACTCGCATAATGTGAGTGGTTGTAGTCACTAAATCTTCAAGAGTCGATGCTAGAGAGATGTCTCCTGGTCCCATGTCAATTATTTGAAGTGTTTCATTATTATTTACATTACAACTAGTTAATATTGCTACTCCTAACAGACAGAAAATAATACCACTTAAATATTTTATCTTTCTCATTTTCATCAATTCCTACTTCAATCAATCACATGCTCATTAATGAAAGATAATATTTCTTCTCGCGTCATTTCCTGATTGAAATCAGTTGAATATTCAAAAATAGACTCGCCATACATGGTACTATTTGATGGGTTGATTAAGTCAATTACAATATTTCGGATAAAGATAAATACATTTTCTTCAATTGTTGAATCATTGGACTCTGTTCTGATAAGTGGCAATAAATACTCACCTTCATCACTGAAATTAAAATGGCTCATATCATCATCACTTAGGTAAACAAAAATCTTATCTGTAGTTTCGTTAAGCATACTTTCTAATACCACAAACCGAAACCTTATTACTCCGTCGACAGTTATAGAAGCTTCCATATACTGTACAATGACCACATCAGACGCATATGCCAAAGCTTCTTCAAAGGTAAGATAATCAGCTATTAGTTCGCTTTCAGTAACATTTGAACCACTCCCACCACCATAAACATCATCGACTTCATCTTCACGTTCCAAAAGGCCATTTTCTTCCGCAATGTCAATTAAATCTTCGATATTTAAGGGGATGCGTCCTCCTTCACTCACCACCTCTAATTCATAATTTAAATCGCTGTATTCTAATATATCTTCATTACTTATTTCGATTGATTCGGGAACATAGTAGACACCATCGAAAAAGCATGCAAATCTATTCGGCACTCCTTCCCACGTTCTACTTAAAAATATAACATATTCAGTTCCAACATCTAATTTCCTTACATGACTAACACGCCAATATTCATCTCCATATCGACCACCAGGGCGACCCACTTCAATGATATCGCCAACTTCATGATCGCCTTGAAATACTTCTAATACTCTAATACGATAAGTTGTTCCTACTCGATAAATTGGTTCAAAATCCATCAAAGCAATCCTTTCTAGGACTTCTTCGTGGCTATCAAAGAATCCCGATTCTAACATTGATAATTCTACCTCTTCAATCGGCATCGTCCAATTTAACCTTCTCACACGTGAATCTAGAACCTCACCACGTATTATATCATCTGATCTACTTGTGAGGTCGTCTAAATCTTCCATTAGTCTAATATCATAAGATACCTCTACAATTGTTGTGATATCATCTGTAAGTTCCTCGTTAGAAGAACCGCAAGCAGTTGTTAATACTGATAATAATAAAATCATTCCTATTACTGTACATAATTTCATTTTCTTCATTATCGTCGCCTCCTTAAGTTTTAATCTCCATAAATCATTCTAACGCTATTCACATCAAACGGGGTTGGTATGGTTCTTAAGTTTCTATTACGATTTATATTCATAACACTGTCCCCGCTTGTTCTATCTTCTAGCCCTAATATATGCCCTAACTCGTGAACCATAACATTTGTAACAATATTACCAAAAGTTCGATTACCAGTAACATCACCACGAATTGTCTCTTCGTATAAGTGAAGTCTAATTACAGTAGCATACATTTGGTTGTTTGAAGAACCTCTTTCTGCCGTTGTAACGACAACTGAACCGAATGCATTCTCTACTTCTCCAGTATGTTGCCAGCGCAAGTCAACTACACTTTCTTGATTCGCATTTGTTGTTCTTTCAAAACGAACACGTGTACTCGCCCTGTGTGCATTCCAATCTGTTAGGCCACGTTCAACATAAGTTTGCCATTCACTAGTTATAGAAGCAAGAAATCTCATTTGGATAACAGTTTCATTAGTCACTGCTGGACGCCATTTCCATTCAAAGTTAAACCTGGCATTATCAAACAACCCTTGGTCTCGACCATATCTATTAAACAATCGATAGTTTCCATCAACTAGATGTCGACCTCTTGCCATTCGGCCATTGGAAAGGACAAAGCGTCTCCCCCCATTTATAGTAACCCATTGATTACTTCGGCGGCGTCCATTTGTTCCGAAATAATAACGATAATTGCCTACATCCACCCATCCATGCATTCGCCTAAAGCTCGCATTTAAGCGATAGGTATTGCCGTTATGCGTAAAATTACCAGCCGTTTGGCGCATACGTGCGTTACTACCAAGGAAGTACCATTGAGTTCCACGCTGTGCCCACTGGTTATACCGACGGCGACCATTTGTTCCCAGATAGTAGCGATGGTTTCCTATATCTTGCCAGCCATGTTGCCTTCGGAAGTTCGCATCCAAGTGGTAACGATTCCCGTTATGAGTCAACCAACCAGTTGTCTGACGTACCCGACCAGTGCCTGCAAGGAAATACCAATTATTTCCACGTTGGGCCCATTGGTTATCTCGACGACGGCCATTTGTTCCTAGGTAATAGCGGTGACCATTTATGGTCTGCCAACCATAACGACGGCGACCATTTGTCTCTGCCATGAAATAGCGATGATTTCCTACCGTTCGCCAACCATGCACCCTTCGGAAGTTTGCATTCAAATAATAAGTGTTCCCATTATGGGTAAAGAAACCTGTCGTTTCACGCCTTCGGCCATTATTCCCCATAAAATACCATTGAGTCCCACGTTGTGCCCATTGATTCTCTCGGCGTCGACCATTTGTACCTAAATAGAAAAGGTGGCCTTCTATCGTTTGCCAACCATAGCGACGTCGGCCATTTGTCTCTGCCATAAAATAACGATGATTTCCTACTGTTCGCCAGCCATGCACCCTTCGGAAGTTCGCATTCAAATAATAAGTATTGCCGTTATGGGTAAAGAAACCTGTCGTTTCACGTCTTCGGCCAGTGGAGGCTAGAAAATACCAATTACTACCACGCTGTACCCACTGGTTATCTCGGCGACGGCCATTCGTCCCTAAATAGAAAACGTGACCTTCTATCGTTTGCCAGCCATGTCGGCGGCGGCCATTTGTACCCAAATAATAGTTATTCCCACCTATATTCTGCCACCTATGAGAACGACGGAAGCTCGCATTTAAATGATAAGTATTTCCGTTATGAGTAAACCAACCTGTCGTTTGACGCCTTCGACCAGTGGCAGCTAAAAAATACCAATTATTACCACGCTGTGCCCATTGATTATCTCGGCGTCGACCATTTGTACCTAAATAGAAAACGTGACCATCTATTGTTTGCCAATCATGTCGGCGACGACCATTTGTACCCAGATAATAGTTATTTCCACCTATATTCTGCCACCTATGAGAACGACGGAAGCTTGCATTTAAATGATAAACATTCCCATTATGGGTAAAGAAACCTGTCGTTTGACGCCTTCGGCCAGTAGAGGCTAGAAAATACCAGTTAGCACCATTTTGCGCCCATTGACTGTCTCGACGGCGACCATTCGTACCAAGGTAATAACGATGACCTCCGATTGTTTGCCAACCGTTTCTACGCCTTCCGTTTGTACCAAGATAGTAGCGATGATTGTTAATGGTCTGCCAACCATGATGCCTACGTCCATTGGAACCGAAAAAATAGTGATTTCCATTGAGTAACCACCAACCATGTGCTCTTCGGCCATTAGGTTGTAAAAAGTAATGATTCCCATTAATATTCACCCAACCACTACGCCTAGCACCAACTGGTCCAGAGCCTAAATGACCTGCAGTTCCAGGTGGAGGATTTAAAAAATACCAATTTCCATTATGATTTAACCAGCCGTTCATTCGTCGCCCATTGCGATAGAAAAACCAAAAACCGTTCCGTTGAACCCAAACATTATTCCCCATTCTTTCAAGTCCATCGTCTACCATGTTTATCTCTGGCTCTAAGCCATAAACTTGTTCATCATTTGCTTGTGCCAATGTTGGTTGTGCTACCAGAAAACAAAAAGTTAAAAATGTTCCTACCACCCCTAAAACTAAAGATTTGATGCATTTATTCATATTGATTCCTCCGTTATTTTTAAATTTCACTTCATTATGTTGTGACACGCCTTTTTAAAAATAAAATCAAGCACAGATAATTTTAAACCGTCAATTGAAAGCGAGTGCAAAAATTCGTTTATTGTTCAAAGTATAGCACTTTACCACAAAGTTCGCAAGAGTTAAAAATAAATATTGACAGAAAAACAAAAAACAAAGCGTTTTCCTTTGTTGAAATGTCCATTTCAGCACCTGAAAACACTTGACAATATTTTAAAAAGTTATCTCACCAATATTCAAACAAGTAAAAAAGACCAGCTTGCATTGGATGGCGCAAGCTAGTCTATTTCACATCTACTTTTATTAAAATACATCAATACGACACATTTTCATCACATTTAATATCTCCTGATGACTATGAGATGAAACAAAGTTGAATTCACACTTATTTTTTCTCTAACTTCACTATCCCCTGCATCACAGCATCGTAAATACTTTTCGAAAACCCGATTTCCATCGGATAGGACAGCAAAACATCCAACACCTGTGGCACAAAGTCGGCAGCACAAAGTTCCTTCGCAAAGGCCATCGCTGCAATTTCAGATGCACACGAAACTGTTGACCGATGTTCATATTTAAACAATCGCCACAAATAAACAGTTTTCTGATTCGGATACATCTCCTCGCCATGCTGCTCTTCCAAATAATGGAAAATTTCATGGGCAATCAGAATGTCCCGAACCAATTTCGGATCTGGCAACCTTTCTGAATTTTCAGCCAATTTTGTATACTTCGCAATAGGCTCATCGATGATTTCAATGGTCTCATCCATAATGAATTGAGCAAAAACCATCCGATATTTCGTCGGTCGCCCTGCTCTACCTGTCACAGTTAGACCTAATTTTTCAGCCAAAATCGTTGCCCGTTCTGACCCAGGTAAATGCTCCAAATCATATGTATCTATCATCTTCACAGCCCACTCTTTTCCACAAGCAATAGACGCTTCGATGATTTCTTCTTTTTCTTTCTGGTCAACCTTGTCGCGAAGCATTTCCCTTGTAAATTCATAGGCCCCCCATGTCAGATCGTCGATAACAGACAAAGCCTCAAACCATTCCTCTAAAGGCTCCACCGGGACATATTCCTGTTGATTTAACAAAAAGCGTTGTTTGATCATAGCGAATTAGCCCCCACAATAATCACTTCTTCATTTTGATCCAAAGTCGACATTTCAATATCAATCAGCAGCATCAAAGCTTCAAAATCATTCACCGAGAAATCCATCACCCGTGCACCGGCACAAATGTAAAAATCTGGACGGAGGATCACCTCTGTCTGATAAATCGCTAAATCCTCCCACAATTTTTCAACTGCCGCCACATACTCACCAGCTGTGGTTTTAATCACATTCCCTGAAGCACGTTGCACTTTGATAAAACCTTTCTTATCTAGAATTCTAATGGCAGGATTTACACCTTCAACACTCACGCGATTTCCAAAAACATAGAAATGAGAACTTCGCTCTAACAAATCAATCTCACTCACTTGCAAACCTAAATCAGCAGCCGCTAACTCACAAGCCTCCTCCTCAGTCGCTTCCGCTAATAAATCTGTCGTTTTAACCTCTGTCGACCCGGTTGCGATAGCCGTCACTTTTGAAGTTTGCGGATCAATTTCAATAAACACCTCTACACTCTCAGGCGTTGCCCCACTTTCAATGGCTTTATTGATAGCCTCTGTCTTAATAGAGCGTAAATCTTCCTTAGATGGAGACGGGATAATTCGCTCAACAACATCGCGCACCATCGCTAACGCCACCCCGATGGAAGAAATCACCTCTGCATTTTCAGGAATGGAATACTTCACACCCATCTTTTCTGACAAATAGATGATAATGGATGCAGCCCCACCACCAACACCCACAAGGGAAATCTGACTCTTTTCCAATTTATATTTTTCAGCCAACGCCAAAATAACTGGCTCCAATTTGGCATAAGCCCGTTCCATAATTTGCGTGGCAATCTCCTCAACCGCCAGCCCACAATGCTTTGCTAACACCTCCATGGCCATTTTGGCCGCATGGGCATTCCCATAAGAGAAATGCTCAGGCTTGATCAACCCTAACACATTGGCCGCACATGAGTTCGTCAGGGTCACCCGGTCACCATTGTCAAATTTAATGGCCACATAATCAGCAGGATCACCCGCCTTCGGACTAAAGAACTCCACCTCACCACCTGTCCAATTTGTCGGATCAGAATAAACCGCATAATCAAGGCCAGCAATATGAGCAGAACGCGGTCCCACATCCACAACCCCTTTGGCATTCGCCCGAATCATCGAACCACCAGCGCAACCAGTAATCCGAACATCCAAACTGGAAATATAAGTCTCATGCCCACCCACCACAGAATAATCAATGGCAGGTCGCCCATTTTTAATCACCCCGATATTCGTCGTCGTCCCACCCACTTCAAAATACACACCATTAGACGCACGCAAATACATCAATGATCCCATCACCGAAGCAGCAGGCCCCGATAACATGGTTAAAACAGGACGCTTTTTCATTTCAGCAATCTCCATCACCCCACCATCACCACGCATAATCATAAGTGGCACATCAACACCTGATTCCTTAACCGAACTTTCCGTCGAATTGGCAACAGAAAGCATTTTAGGCAAAATACTTGCATTAATCGTCGCCGTCCTAGTGCGCCTAGTTAAACCATAAAGCTTTGTAATATCTGATGCGACCGTACACGGAATCCCTTTCTCCGTACAAACCTGTTGCACCAAACTCTCAGCATCATTATTATCAACCCCAAAAGCCATACTAGCCACAATCACCTCTGCCCCTTGCTGAAGCAAATCATCAATCACAGCCGCAACACCAGCCCGATCCAAGCCTTTCAACTTGGAAAAAGAATTAATAATCTTAATCGAACGCTCATTCCCAAGGACAATATCAGCAATCTTCAACTGACGCTTAGCCAAAAAGCCCTCCACACCACCACGCGCCATCCCAAACACCCCAATATCAGCCACATCCCCCTCAATCAGCGCATTGGTCGCCTGCGTAGTCGAATGGGCAACAAACACCACACTCTTCGGATCAATCTCATTTTCCCTCATACAATTCTGAAAACTCTCAACAACCCCCGCTGCCACCCCACGCTCATGATCATGCGTCGTCTTCACACTCGACTTCCCAATAATCTCATGCGTCGCATTATCAATCGCAACCGCCTTCGTATGCGTCCCCCCTACATCAATCCCCATTCTTACTTTTCTAAATTCCGCCATTTTTCAAATATCCTCCTGCTTAATAGCTTACAAATTAGACTTCTCCCACAACTCAGTTAAAACACCCTTATACGTAAAACACCCTTATACGGTAATGATTGAAAACTATTTGGAAAAGAAGACTTCCAAATAGTTTTCAATCACTACCCCAGCAAGCCGAAAGGCGCGGTAGTTAGGAGCAAAATACTAAGCAATACAATACATCATATTAAGCGAGATTCCTAACTGATCACCGAAAGGGTTAATTATGGGAGAAATCTATTAAATAAAGAGACTAGCGAGCCGCAACCCTTAGTCTCTTATTATCTAAACAGATCATTTTTAACCAAACATAATCAAAGCAACAATACAAAGAACAGCACCCGCTATCCACCCCGCTGGAATCGAAAATTTCATAAAATCCTTCGACCCAACCTTATGATACCCAAGCCCCCAAGCAACCCAAGACTGGGTAATATCAATATGCTGAGGTGCAATGGTCAAAACAGCAAACAACGGGAAGATAAACGCCAATTCCCAACTGGTCGCAGCCAACACCACCGCCGCTACAGCACCACCTGAACCAACAAGATTAACCGGCCCACGGAAGAAACCAAGCGGCACTAACACCGCAAACAAAATCGCAATCGCAACCGTACTAGTCGGCACAAGCCCACCTACAATCGGCTCAAAGAATGGCACAGCCAAAGCAGCAGATGCATTAAACATCGCAAGCACCAATAAGAATCCAACAAGTGGCGCAACATCAACCGCACCATCAGCAAATTGCTTCGCAAGCATTCGGCAAATATTAACAAATCCACCCTTCAACTTACCACAAGTAAGCAAAGCATACAATGCCGCTAAAATAAAAGCTGGAATAATCGTAAAATCAGCAACCACAACCAACAACACCGGCATCACCACTGCAATCCAAGAATACCAAGGTGCATCACCAGATGTCGTACCTGGCGTCGCCGCCCAAGCCTTCACCTTTGACGCCTTTGAACGGGTTAACGCAACATTAGCAAAAACAAGCGTCACAACCAAAGAGACAACCAAAGCAATCATCGCAAACGGGAAGTAATCAGAGAACGTATATTCCATCATTGACTGCATCCCTGCTGGCTGCAAGCTATATAAAATCCCTTGATACTGAGCAAAATTCGTTACATTAGCAAAAATTCCAGCCATAATCGACCCCATAAAAGCAAATAAGGCAATGGCAGTTGGAATACCCAACGCCTGTAAAATCGGCATAACAATTACCGCAATCGAGATAACCGGCCCAATCCCAGTCATGGAAGTAAAACACAAAGCCGTCACAACACATAACAAAGTCATGGTAATCCTCGGCTTATCTCCACCAAGCTCAACAACCTTACGAATTAGCGTCGCCGCAATCCCAGTATCCATCAAGACACGCCCAAAGAAAGAACCGAAGAAGATATTAACCAAAATGGCACTCGCAAAACCTGCCGGCCCTGTTTGATAAATATTCGTAATGGTCGGAATAAACTCTAAAGCTGTCAAATCTGGACTTAACGCATTTCCAATAAATGCCAACGTTGTCCACAATGTTGCCATAATGAAGAAACCAACCATTAAATTGTACCCCTTAACACAGTACCAAACCATTCCCACAAAAGAAATGATCATCAATATTCCAATAATAATCTCTACCATAAAATTACCTCGCTCTTCTTATCAATTTTTGAAATCTTTTATGCAACAGTCGAGACCTCGGCTGCCTTTATTCCAATTGAACCAGATCAATATTGCCTCTCATTTTCTGTGCCTCCTTTAATGGAAAAGTTCTTATAACGCTAGACTAAAGGTTAATTCAGTATCATGTTTACCGATTTAGTTAACCGGTAAACAAGCCATTGAAAATAAAAATAATGAGCAGATCTTTGGCTGTCTATTCACTATTTTGATTAACGCTTTCTCTTATTTGTGAAATCATTATAAACCATTTTTCATCAAATGTCAATATTTTTTCGCAAATTTTTCACAATGATTTCATTTTCTTCATTGACCGATCTAACGATTTTATCAAAGCCACTCTCATTTGTTTGAGTAGAATTTCTGATTTTGACTTCCGTTTGTAACACGACTTGCCTCGGTTTATATTGGTCCTTCCCTTTGGCAATTCTTTTAAGCAACAATTCCGTAGCTTGAAATCCTACTTCATAAAACGGTGCTTCAATGGTGGTAATTCCCCCTGCTACAAGATCTTTTAAACCTAGTTCATCATAGCCACAAACCCCAATATCTTCTGGAATCCTTAAGCCAAGTCGATAAATACCATTGACCAAATTCAACATCACCGCTGAATTTTCCGCAAAGATAACCAACTTATAATCTACATTATCTTTGATAAAAGTGTCCAATGCCTTTCGATAAGCTTCAAATCCAAATCGTTGATCATGCGTGAAATACGTTAACTCATGGGCATTCCTTACAAAATTTTTAGAGCCTTCTATAAATATATTATGTTTGATGGTACTTGACTTATGACTAAAAGGCTGGGAGAAAAAGCCCATTTTCTCAAAGCCATCATCATAAACTTTTTTGATTAACTCAACCATTGATTTCTCATGATCAATGATCACCACGTCAGTTGCATCCTCTAATCGCATATCAGCTAATACCAGCTTAATTCCTTGACTTTTCAACTCTTTAATAAAAAGCTCGTCCACATTTTCAGTATTAAAAATAATCCCTTCTACTTGGCGGTCGATTAAAAGTTGAACTTGTTCACGGGCGACCTCAGGAGCGTTACCAACAGCCACCATCATCAGTTGAAAATCATTTTTGATACAACCATCATTAACACCCTTGATCAATTTTGCTGTTGCTAGTTGCGTCATATCATCCACAACCAAACCAATTAAACCTGTTTTATTATTCTTCAACCCTTGCGCCATTGTATTCGGTCGATATTCTAGCTCATCTATAACAGCTTGGATTCTATTTTTTGTCTCAACCGACATAAACTCAAATTTCCCATTTAAAAATCGAGAAACCGTCGTCTTCGAAACTTTCGCCTTTTCAGACACCATTTTAATTGTAATTTTTTCATTTGCCATTTGACAGCACATCCAGTTTTTTGAGGCGCGTTTACTTGCAATTCATCCACCTCTAACTGATAAGTAAACTAACTTATACTAAATGGATCTGCTTTACCAACGCCTTGCTTACTTTGCAATCTACTTTTATGATTATATCACGAAAAATCAAGAAAATCCAACTTAATATCAGAAAAAAAGCCGCTTCGTGGAATTTTCCGAGGAAATCATTCCTTTAAGGAATTTATTTCATCCCTTTCCGAGCAGGCTTTTTCAAGAATTTTAATATTCTAATAAATCTGATTCTTCTGCGAATTCAACATCCTCGGCATCAACCATTTTGTTGGTTGAAATCCATTCATTACTGAATTCCGTTTTTTGTTTATGATCGGTCAACTTTCCATTGGCAGCAGTACCTGCCCATTGATTATTAGTTGAGGTTTTATGGTTACTTTTATTACAAGTGTTACATGTGTTGTTACATGACATTTTTTTTGTCTCACTTTCAAAATAGTCTAGCTAACCCATCAGGCGTGTTTGATGAGCTAGCCAATTATATTATTCCCAGATTATTTTGGTTCATGCATTATTTTTAGAAAAATTGGGAAATTTGAGACAAATAACTTTTATTTAAGGCTAAAATCGAGTATACTTAAAACATTAGGCTTAAGGAGCGATCACCATGAACGAAAACATTGATACAAATGTTAATATTAAAAAAAAAATCGCCGTTATTTTCACAGGCGGAACCATTTCAATGACTGTTAATAAAGAGATAAATGCGGCAACACCAACGCTTTCCAGCAGTGATATTATGGACTTGGTTTATCACATTAAAGATTTCGCTGACGTAGATTTAATTGACTTTTCAGCACTTCCAGGTCCACATATAACACCTCAAATGATGATGGCATTAAAAAAAGCAGTCAAACACCATAGTTTACGTGATGACATTTCTGGTATCGTTGTAACCCATGGGACAGATAATTTGGAAGAAACCGCTTATTTGCTTGATTTAACCTTAGACACAAGAAAACCCATTGTTATCACTGGCTCCATGCGCAATGCCTCCGAACTTGGCTATGATGGTCCGAGTAATTTGGCATCAGCAATTTTGACTGCCATTAACATACAATCAGAAAATCGCGGTGTTCTTGTCGTATTGAATGATGAAATCAACGCTGCAAGAGAAGTAACCAAAACCCATACCATGAGTCTTGATACTTTCAAATCTCTGGAATTTGGTCCCCTTGGCATTGTGGATTCCAATGATGTGATTTATTATCGCAATCAGACTTTTAAACGCAGCCATATTGACACTGAAAAGATAGAGGAAGATGTCGCTTTAATTAAAATGGCATCGGGAATGGACGGTCGACTTTTCGACTTTTTGATTAAAGAGAACATTAAAGGCATTGTTGTTGAAGCCATGGGGCGTGGCAATATACCGCCCGATGTAGTACCAAGCGTGAAAAAAGCCATTACTGCTGGCATTCCAGTTGTCCTTGTTTCCAGAAATCCCCTTGGTCGCACCATGCCTTCCTACGGTTACGCTGGTGGCGGACTTGACCTAAAAAATGCAGGCGTGATTTTCGCTCGTAATTTGAATGGTCAAAAAGCACGCATCGCCTTAATGCTTGCCCTTTCTAAAACTAGCAACCTTGATGAAATCAGAACTTATTTTGACTAGTATTAAAGTAGCACAAAAGCCGTATTCCCAGAAAAAATCTGTGGTTTACGGCTTTTGTTTTGAAGTTTCATATCATTAGACTTCTCTCATAACATAGTTAAAACACCTTTTACGGTAGTGGTTGAAAACTATTTGGAAGTCTTTTTTTCCAAATAGTTTTCAACCACTACCTCAGCAAGGCGAAAGCCGCGGTAGCTTAGAAGCACACTACTTTCGAAATGAAACCACACAAATTTAAGAGATGTTTTCAAACTGGTCACCGAAAGGGGTGCGTTATGGGAGTAGTCTATTTTACAAATCACTTATAACAACCCTACCAATTTAACAACCATCTCTGAAGATGCCGCTGCTGCTCTTGGCAAAAATTCCTCAAACGACACATGCGATTCCTTCCCTGCAATATCAGACAGTGCCCGAACCACAACAAAAGGTACTTCGGCAATATGACAGACCTGTGCAACAGCTGCCGCTTCCATTTCCAACGCAACAGCATCAGGGAAATTCCCTTTAATTAAAGCCATCTGTTCAGGTCGATTAACAAACACATCACCTGTCACAATTTGCCCCTTAAAGTGTGGGATATCATCTAAAACACTCGCAACTTTCGCAACTAACCCAGCATCTGCCACAAAATCAGCTGGCAATCCCGGAACCTGCCCCCAATCATACCCAAACCCAGTCACATCCACATCATGATAACTAACCGTCGTGGAAATCACAACATCCCCCACCTCAGCATCAGCCTTAATCCCACCAGCTGACCCCGTATTAATCACACACTGCACATCAAAACGCTCTAACAACAACGTAGTAGCAATCGCCACATTCACCTTCCCAATCCCACTCTCAAGCAACACAACTTCCCGCCCATTTAAAGTCCCCACCGTAAACGCAACATGCATCACCTGCTCAATCTTTTGATTCTTTATCAACCCTTTTAAAATCGCAACTTCCTGCGCCATAGCACCAATAATCCCAATCATTTCCTAACCTCTTTCCTCAAATAACTTAACAATTTCAACAATGGTCAAAGTCGCTTTCTCCATTCCCTGAACCGATGCAAACTCAAACTTCCCATGAAAATTCTCCCCACCCGTAAACAAATTCGGCGTTGGCAATCCCATATATGAAAGCTGCGACCCATCAGTCCCACCACGAATCGGACTACTCACTGGCACAATCCCCAAACGTTTCATCGCAAGCTCAGGAACCTCAATCACCTCGCCCACAGGCTTGATCTTCTCTGCCATATTATAATAAGAATCCTCCATTTTCAACTGAACACTTCCAGCACCATACTTTTCACTCAACAGCTCAACATTTCCAGCAACAAGGGCCTTTTTCTCCTCAAACAACCCCTTATCAAAATCACGAATAATATAAAACACATCCGTTTTTTCAACCTCAGACTTCATCTCAATCAAGTGGAAAAACCCTTCATAACCCTCTGTCAATTCAGGTGCTTGCTCCACTGGCAGCATCCCATGAAATTCCATGGCCATCTTCCCGGAATGAACCATCACATTCTTAGCCGTCCCTGGATGAACATTATTCCCTTTAAAAGTAATAAAGGCACTAGCAGCATTGAAACTCTCAAATTGAATTTCCCCCTCTGGCCCACCATCAACCGTATACGCGTAGGTTGCATCAAACTTTTCAACATCAAACTTATGAGGACCACGTCCAATTTCCTCATCTGGCGTAAATGCCACACGAATTTTCCCATGCTTAATCTCAGGGTTGGCAATCAAATGTGCCATCGCTGTCATAATTTCAGCAATCCCAGCCTTATTATCAGCACCCAGCAAAGTCGTCCCATCCGTCGTAATCAGGTCATGCCCGATATAATTTTTCAAATTCGGAAAATCTTTAGGCGACAAAACAACACCCAACGCCTCATTCAAAACCAAATCGCCACCGTCATAATTCTCCCACACCTGCGGCCTCACACCTTTCCCCGTCATATCTGTCGCCGTGTCCATATGCGCCAAAAGGCCAATGGTCGGCACTGACTTTTCCGTATTGGCAGGCAAAGTCGCCATTACATAGCCAAAATCATCAACCGTCACATCAGTCATCCCAATCTCTTTCAATTCCTCCACCAACATCTTAGCCAAAACCATCTGACCCTCTGATGACGGACAATTCTGATTGTGCATATTCGCTTGAGTGTCAACCTTTGCATATTTGATTAACCTTTCCTGTAAACAGTGCTTCATTCCTAATCGCCTCCAAAATTGCATTCATGATTATCAGTATAACATAAAGGCCAACCTTTGTCACGGCTATCAATGTCTTTCCATGCCGAAAAAATTAAAAAAAGCCGTAAAATTCACGACTTTTCCCATTAATTATAAGTTTTCATATCCACTTCATCAAGGGACTTCCCAACTACTAAAGAAGTTGTCAAAGCACCACTTACATTGATAAACGTTCTAAACATATCAAGGATTGGATCAATGGCAAACACCACTGCCGTTAAAGCAAAATACTCACCCAATCCCAAGGCTGTCAATGGAATAGAAATGGTCAACATAATCCCACCTGGCACACCGGCAATTCCAAATGACGATAATGAAACAACCAATAACAACATAATGATAAAGGTCAAATCCACAGGATGCCCCACCATATTGGCAATCATCACACTAATCATCGCAGAATAAATCCCCGCCGACCCATTCATCCCACCATTAGCACCAAGACTCGTGATAAAGGTCGCTGTTCCCTGATTTAACCCAGCATTCTTCGTCAAGGTCTCAACACTAACAGGCAACGTCCCAAGGCTAGTTCGCGAAGTAAAAGCAAGAATCAAAGCTTTTCCCACATGCTTCACATACTTGAAAGGACTCAACCCATTAACAGCTAAAAGAATCAAATGCACACCAAACATAACAACAACCGACAAAACGAAAATGCCAGCAAACGTCGCCACTTCAACAAAAACCTGCAAACCACGACTAGCAATCGTATTCGCCAACAAAGCAATAATCGCATACGGCAACCAACCAATCACAATCTGTGCCATATTCATAATAATCGCATAAGTCGCCTCAATAAAATCAACAAACGGCTTCACAACCGATGCATCCTTTCTCACTTGCATACGAATAGCCAGCCCGACAAAAGACGCAAAAACAATAATCGGAATAATCGCCCCATTTGCCAAAGCCTCAAAAGGATTAGCCGGCAATAAACCTAAAATTGTCGAAACAATACTAGTCACTTGGCGAACTTCCTCCGTCCCATAAACCAGCTCTGTTCCAGTTCCAAGTCCAAAAAGTTGTGAGAAAATAATCCCAATAATCGCAGCAATCAAAGTCGTCACAATTAAAAGACCAACCCCGCGCCCCACTAGCTTCCCAATGCTTTTCCCACCCTCCATCTTCACAATCACGCGAATAATAGAAACAAGCACCAATGGCACAACCAGCATCCGCAGCAGGGCCATAAACCCATCAGCAATCAAACCATACCAAGTCCGAACTTCTCCAATCCAACCTACACCAAGAGGTGCTTCCGGCATCCCAGCAGTCACCAAAATCAAAACACCCAAGCCAAACCCCAAAACCGTCGCTAACATTAAGCGTCCAGAAAGATTCAAAATATCCTTCTTTTTCAAATACCCAAGTACGACAAATAAAGCAACTAGCAAGGCAATGAAAATTCCTGTCCTTACCTCCGTGAAAACCAAAAATTGTTCAAAAAATGTTGTATTCATAGCTGTCCTCCTATTATTCATGACATTTCTATTATACGTCATTTTTAAAAAAATGGAAGTACGCACTTTATAGTGCCATAGTTACCAAAAGGATACTAGATCTCTCCCATAACGTAGCCCTTTCGGTAATCAGTTAGAAATCTCGCTTAAAATTATAGATTACATTGCTTAGTATTTTTCTCTTAAGCTACTACCCCAAGGGCACTGGTTCAACTAATGCTCATACAACGCATCAGTTTCACTGGCGCGCGGCTTTCGCTTTACTAAGGCAGTGATTGAAAAGTATTTGGAAAAAAAGACTTCCAAATACTTTCCAATCACTACCGTAAAAGGTGTTTTAACTGAGTTATGGGAGAAGTTTACTGTTTAACTCCCCTCCTCAAAACTGGCAACCAATTCCGACAACTCCTCCCAACGGTTCATTTTTTCATCAAGCTCAAATTCCAACACCTCAATCTCTGCTTGCAACGCCTGAGCATGGACAAAGTCGCTACCTGTGTTATTTAAAGCTTTCGTCGTCACACTGACCTTTTCTTCAAGTAGCGCGATTTCATCTTCAATCACGTCCCACTCTTTTTGTTCCATATAAGAGAGCTTTTTCTTTTGTTGCTTTGATTTTACATGATTTGTCTCAACCTTTGCCACTTGCCCTGCCATAATTTCCAAAGCTTTTTGCTTCTCAAGAAAATCCGTATAAGCCCCCATTGCCAGCTTCACTATACCATCCCCTTCTAAAACAATCAGTTCATCCACAACCTTATCAAGGAAGTAGCGATCATGAGAAACAGTCACAACCACACCAGGGAACGTTTCTAAATACTCCTCTAATATAGTCAAAGTTTGCGTATCTAAATCATTTGTCGGTTCATCTAAAAAAAGCAAATTCGGTTCAGACATCAGAAGTTTCAATAAAAATAGCCGACGTCGTTCCCCACCGGAAAGTTTAGCAAGGGGCAATCCATGCATAAAGGTTGGAAATAAAAACCTCTCAAGCATTTGACTTGCTGAAATAGTCTTTCCATCAGTTGTGTGAACCACCTCAGCAACATCTCTAATATATTCAATCACACGTTCACCCAAATTCATTTCCTCGGTTTCCTGCGTGTAATAGGCTAATTTCACAGTAATCCCAGTTTCAATTTTTCCAGAATCAGCTGGAACAACCCCAGCCAGCATATTAAGCAATGTGGATTTCCCGCTACCATTTTTCCCAATAATCCCGATCCGACTCTTTGGGCCAATGATATAAGTAAATTCATTCAAAATAACCTTATCACCAAAAGATTTGCTCATCCTATCAATTTCCAACACTTTTTTGCCAAGACGATTGCTAGATAAAGAAATATCAATTTGCTCTGCTGCCTTAGGCCCCTCTACTTCTTTTAACGCTTCAAAACGGTCAATACGCGCTTTTTGCTTGGTACTTCTCGCCTGAGCACCACGACGAATCCAAGCCAATTCACGACGGAATAGATTTTGCCGTTTTTCTTCACTTGCAAAGGCCTGCTCCATGCGTTCAGCTTTCGCCTCAAGGAAAGTGGTGTAATTCCCCATATAGGAATAAAGCCTACCGCCATCTAATTCCAAAATACGATTGGTCACCCTATCAAGGAAATAGCGATCATGAGTGACAAATAATAAAGAGCCTTGATAACGAGCCATATATTGTTCCAACCATTCAATTGTATCATGGTCTAGGTGATTGGTAGGTTCATCTAAAATGAGCAAATCTGGCTGACGCGCAAAACAGCTGGCCATGGCAACTCTTTTACGTTGACCACCTGAAAGCTCGTTCATTTTTTTCGATAAATCATGAATGCCAAGTTTAGTCAGCATGGCTTTAATCTGAGTATTAGCATCCCACGCACCTGTAGCATCCATTTTTTGTTGCAAGGAAAATAATGCATTTTGCGCCTGTTCGCTCAGAGGATTTTGTTCAAGAATTAGTAACGCCTGCTCATAATCCAATTGCAACTGAATCAAAGGATTATCCCCACTGAAAACCTGCTCTAAAACAGTGGCAGCTTCATTAATCGCTGGCTGTTGAGACAAATAAGCAATGGTATAATCTTTTGACATATAGATATCCCCGCTATCTTGCTCTTCCATCCTAGCAATAATTTTCAGCAAAGTAGATTTTCCTGTACCATTGATCCCAATAAGCCCAATCCGATCACCATCATTAATGGTTAAAGAAATCGTGTCAAACAAGACTTTCTCACCATAAGATTTGCTCATATTTTCAACTGTTAATTTTTTTGCCATCCTAACCCTCACCTCAACAGAAAAGACGAGCCAAGCTCTGCTTTATCAAGCTTTACTTTGCCCTCGCCTTACGCTTCTTTTTTATTAAAAACCCAAAATTTGCTGATAAAGTAATTTCCAATAACAACCACGACACTTACGACAACTCTGGCATCAAAACCTCCCGCACTAAAAAAGATCCGATCAAAACCAAGCCTTATCAAGACTAGAATAGAAAGTACTTCAAATAAAAGCATGATACCACGGCTTCCTGAAAAAATAACAGCCTCTCGCAAGACGTTTTTAAATCCTTTTGCCTCACTCCTAAATACCCAGCATCTGTTTGTGAAAAAAGCAAAAGCAATTGCAATAACCGTAGGGAACACCGCAAGTGAAAAGTCGTTTGCCCCCATTATATAAAGTAAGAGATGTGTCCCCCAACTCACTGCGGTTGTCATTAGACCAACAATAACATAAACAATTTGCTCACGATATTTATGAAAGAGATTCATCATGTTTATCACCTGTTTCTAAATTTGCAACAGGGTCATTCGTTTCTTGCTTATTAACAAAATAGAGTGGCCTGTTCTTTGATTCAATAAAAATTCTTCCCAAATACTCACCGATGATCCCCAATGAAATCAGTTGAACCCCACCTAAAAACAGTACTAAAATCGTCAACGTCGGAATCCCCGTACCTGGAATCCCATTAATAATCGTATCTACAACGACAAAAATCATATAAATCAACGCACTCAAAGAAACAACAAAACCAAACAAAGTAGACAATTTAAGTGGGCGCGTCGTATAAGAAGTAATCCCCTCAATTGCCAACTTTGCTAACCCAGAAAAATTCCACTTGGTCTCTCCAGCAAAACGCTCTGCCGCTTCAAACTTAAATTCAATTTTTCGAAATCCAACCCACTCATACAAACCTTTGGTATAGCGATTGCTTTCCCTTATCTCTTTTAAAGCATTAACAACCTGACGATCAAGCAACCTAAAATCACCCACATTGGCTAAAATTTGCTCCTTGGTCATGCTATTTAGCAATTTATAGTACGTGTTGGAAAAAGAAACCTTTAACTTAGACTCACCGTGGCGCGTCGTCCTCTTTCCATAAACATCCTGATACCCTAACTCCCAAAGGTTAACCATTTCCTTTAAAGAAGAAAAAGGATGTTGCAAATCAGCATCCATAGTAATCACAGCATCCCCCGTTGCATAATCAAAACCAGCTGCCATAGCAACTTCTTTGCCATAATTTCGCGACAACTCTACTCCCACAACACGCGAATCTTTTTGCTCCAATTCTCGAATTAAAGAAATGGTCCTATCCTTACTCCCATCATCAACAAAAATAAACTCAAATTCATAATCAGCCAATTCCTGGTCAATATACGCCGTAATTTGCTCATGAAAAGCAAAAATATTCTCTTCTTCATTATAAGCTGGGATCGATACACTTATTTTTTTCAACCTTAAAACCTCCGCATACCTCTGTTCGTTTAGACATTTAGACATATTATAACACTTTTCTTACAGCATTAAAAGGGGATTATTAAAATCAGGCGCACTTATTCAGATAACAATTCATAATTTGGCCCTACAAAACGGTTGACCAATTCTCTTGTAATATTTCTTGGATCAAGTGGCGCGTCTAATCCACCATAACTTTCAGGAATACGCACAGCACTCATCACTGAATTATGAAGACGAATCACTTCCTCTTCACTAAAGCCTTCATCTAAAAGCTGCCGTTGCGTCGTATGTAAATGCAACCCATGATCAGCTTGAATCACAATAATAGCATCTGGATTTCGCTCCAATATCAAATCAATCATATTAAACATCACATAAAGCGCGTAATCATGGGCAATCGGAAGCAAGTCCGTCCTAGAAGCATCTCCCTCTTCCTCCACTTGCCACGACCACCGATTGGCATGAGTAAACATCAAGGTCGCAAAAGTAAGCCTCGGCTGTGATGTCGCATTTTCCAATACATCAATCAACGCCCTATACAAACGCCTTTCATGAGGAAGATTAAGCGTATGAGCTGTTAACTGATTCACTTCATCTTCATGTGCCGGAATATCTTCCCACCCAATACGCCCCTCTGTTATAGCAGTTACCAATCTACCAGGAACAGGTGTCATAAGCGATAACAATTCCATTAAATCAACCATATTAATCAAAAAATGTCTATCAGAAGTCCCATCCC
>Ga0131853_10005377_pt1 | contig 23073 bp, 32 predicted proteins | sample TergutLab28metaG_FD_92764 | JGI IMG/M metagenome (GOLD analysis project Ga0131853, IMG submission 92764) | Labiotermes labralis P1 segment gut microbial communities from Petit-Saut dam, French Guiana - Lab288 P1 (version 2) (version 2) | ecosystem: Host-associated > Arthropoda: Insects >...
AGGATCGCAGTGCGGTGCGTTCAATCAAATTTATAGTGGAATTCCTTTGAAATAGTATCGGAAATTTAGCTTGATAAATTTCTGATACCTGTTTCAAAGGTAGGCTACGGGCGCGTTAGCGTTCCGGCCTAGTTCTACAAAATAGTTACATATGTAACTATTTTGTAGAACTTCCACTTTAAAACTTGCAACACAAGCGTTGCAGTTTTAAATTCATTTCACTATATAAATCAAAAATGAGCAGACAATATCTGCTCATTTTTGATTTATATAATATTTTAACTATTTCAATGTAACAACAGCGCCGGCTTCTTCAAGCTTAGCTTTTGCCGCTTCGGCTTCTTCTTTAGTAACACCATCTTTAAGTACTTTAGGCGCACCCTCAACCAAGTCTTTAGCTTCTTTAAGTCCAAGGCCTGTAATTTCTCTAACAACTTTAATAACTTTAATTTTTTCTGCGCCGAAGTTTGTAAGCTCAATGTCGAACTCAGTTTTTTCCTCAGCGGCGACGGCTACAGGGCCGGCGGCGGCTACCATAACACCGGCAGCTGCGGAAACACCAAATACCTCTTCCGCCTTTGTTACTAAGTCATTTAATTCTATAACTGTAAGTTCCTTAACAGCATCAATAATTTCATCAATAGTTAATTTTGCCATTTATTAGCACCTCCATTTTTATTATTCTTCCGGGGCTTCTCCCACTGCGGGAGTTTCTTCTGCCACTGCCTCTGCTTCAACGGGAGCTTCTACAGCGGCTTCCTCTACAGGAGCTTCAGCAACTTCTTCAATTGCTGCTTTAGGAGCACCACCGCCGCTTTCTTTCTCCTCGGCAATAGCCTTTACCACCCTTGCAAAGCTGCTCATAGGTGACTTGAAAGAACCAAGCAACCTTGAAAGAAGTTCCTCTCTGCCCGGTATTTTAGATAGCTTGTCAGTACCTTCCGCATCGTAGACAACACCGTCAACTACTGCCGCTTTAAACTCTAATTTAGGCATATCCTTCATCTGAGCGGCGATAAGCCTGGCGGCGCTTGTAGCGTCATCATACGAAAAAGCCATTGTAGAGGGCCCTTTCAAATACTCTGAAATAGGAGCGAAATTAGTGTCTTTCACTGCAAACTCCATCATGGAGTTTTTGTAAACTTTGTAGTCTATACCGGCTTCCCTCAGGTTTTTACGCAACACAGTATCCTGAGCAACACTAAGGCCCCTTGCATCAACCACTACTAAAGACAAAGATTTGTCCAGCTTTTCTTTAATTTCGTTGACAATAACTTGCTTTTGTTCGATTTTTGGCATTTTTTCTTACACCTCCTTTGTCGCAGTTGCCAAAGCAACTGCTTTTCGTTTAATTCTTCGATTTGTTTCACAAATTTCAGACTTAAACGATGTTACGGTTTGTATAAGTTTAAAGTTCCGGCGCTTCGCTTGAAACTTTAAACTCTCCTCGAACCGACCGCAGCCGGTTCTGCGGATTAACACCGCCTGCGGCGGCTTAAAACCCTTGACTTACGTGAAATATAGGGAGGGCATATAAAAAGCCTCCTTGCATAAGACAGGAGGCGTTAGAAATTAAGCAGATATGCAACTTAAATTCAACCTCGGCAGGCCGCTTTTTAGTTAAGCGTTATGCTAATGCACCTGAGTCTTAGGCTTAAAACTATAGACCTACAGTAGTAGATTTTACCACTGCAAAAACAGTTTGTCAATTATTTTTTTAATGACAACTATGCAAGGAGCTAGCCCCTTGCATAGTTTGGAACTTAAATCCCAAGGTTTTAAATAACACTAGTCCATCTTAGCGGCATTAACCTTAACGCCCGGGCCCATAGTAGTTGAAAGCACAACTGAGCGCATATAAGTACCCTTAGCGGCAGAAGGTTTAGCTTTTTGAACTGCGTCAACTATGGTTCTAAAGTTTTCCATAAGTTTTTCATTGCCGAATGAAACTTTACCTATGGGCACGTGAATAATATTTGCTCTGTCAAGCCTGTATTCGATTTTACCAGCCTTAATCTCTTCAACGGCTTTTTTTACATCCATAGAAACAGTACCTGCTTTAGGGTTAGGCATAAGGCCTTTAGGGCCTAAAACACGGCCTATACGGCCAACTACACCCATCATATCAGGGGTGGCCACAACCACGTCAAACTCGAACCAGTTTTCATTTTGAATCTTAGACACAAGCTCTTCAGCGCCTACATATTCAGCACCAGCGGCCTCAGCCTCGGCAGCTTTATCACCTTTAGCAAACACAAGAACCCTAACAGACTTACCTGTACCATGAGGCAATACTACAGCGCCCCTAACCTGCTGGTCAGCGTGGCGTGAGTCAACCCCAAGTTTTAAGTGGCACTCCACAGTGGCATCAAATTTTTCAAAACTTGTTTTTTGAACAAGCTCTATAGCGTCAGCCGGATCATAGAGAGTTCCTTTTTCTACCAATTTAGCTGCTTCTTTATACTTTTTTCCTCTTTTCATCTGCTAACCCTCCTAATCCGTAACGGTTATTCCCATTGAGCGGGCAGTTCCCGCTATCATGGAAATAGCCGAGTCGATACTGGCTGCGTTTAAATCAGGCATTTTTTGCTCAGCTATACGCTGTAACCCGGCACGGTCAATAGTTGCCACTTTTGTTTTGTTAGGAACGCCGGAGCCTGATTCTATGCCGCATTCTTTTTTAAGAAGCACAGCGGCAGGTGGAGTTTTAGTTATGAAGGAATAACTTTTGTCTTGATAAACTGTGATAACAACAGGGATAATAAGCCCTGCTTGAGCGTTAGTGCGCTCATTAAACTCTTTACAAAAACCTACAATGTTTACGCCGTGCTGACCAAGAGCCGGGCCTACCGGTGGTGCAGGCGTTGCTTTAGCTGCCGGAATTTGCAGCTTAATGTACCCTGAAACTTTCTTTGCCATATGGCACCTCCTAATTGCCGTTTGCGGGTTGGGTATAACCCATTAAACGGTTTGTGGTTAGTCAGAAATACTTTCATTTCCTCCCACAGTGCGGTTTAAGCCGCACATAATTAAACAGCAACAAATGTAACAGCCCTATCTAGTAGTAATAAACAGGGCAGAAATAACAAAAATTAAATAACAGCCGGACATAGACCGTTTTTTTTCACTCACCATTCTACCTTGATTATGAGGGCTAAACCAACTTTTGAATCTGAGTAAACTCAAGCTCCACAGGGGTTTCTCTGCCAAACACAGAAAGCGAAGCAATCACAACCCGCTTACTCATATTTACTTCTCTTACCACAGCTATAGAGTTCTCAAAAGGCCAGGTAGTGACACGAACAGAGTCTCCCACTTCCACATCAATAGTCTCTGCAGGCAGCTCAATGCCCATACCGGCTATCTCCGCTTCCGTTAAAGGCACAGGCTTAGAGCCGGGCCCTACAAAACTGGTTACACCGCGGGTATTGCGCACTACATACCAAGTTTCATCATTCATGTACATTTTTATAAGCACATAACCCGGATAAACCTTGCGGGAGACGTTTTTCTTCTGCCCGTTTTTAATCTCTACGGCATCATGGACAGGGACAGCCACCTCAAATATCTGGTCTTGCATACTTCGGTTTTCAACAATTTTTTCTATATTGGCCTTGACCTTATTTTCATAGCCCGAATAAGTATGAACAACATACCATTCCGGTTCAGGCATGTTAAGCTCTGACATACACGCCTCCTTTAAGCTACGATTCTTGAAATCCAAATCATCAATTCAGTAAATGCAAAGTCATAGGCAAATATTATAATGAGAAAAATAATACAAACCCCTATTACAGTAATTGTTTTTTTGCGAAGCTCCGCAGGGGTCAGCCATTGTATGCGCTTAAATTCAGCCTTATATTCACCGAACCGTTCCATAAGAGACAGCTTTTTTTCTTTTTCCATATTTTTCAAGCTCCTTTAAGATACGACTAGCGCGTTTCTCTATGAAGAGTGTGGCTGTTGCAAAATCTGCAGTATTTTTTAGTTTCCATCCTATCGGGATGATTTTTCTTTTCTTTTGTAGTGTTGTAATTTCTCTGTCTGCATTCTGTGCAGGCCAGTATTATTCCACTTCTCATGGTTTTGTCCCTCCTGTTTTAAACTCAGTTGCCTAAGTACACACAAAAAAAAGACTTCCGTCGCCGATAATAATATCACGTGTGCCAAGCGCTGTCAATAAAAATTATACGTTGCCGGCAGGTTTTTTATTTTGCGCATATTTTTTAAGAAGCTCCGCCTTTGATGACTTGCCTGCAGGCTTTGCCGCACGCCTTATCTGTGAAAGCTCAATATTGCGCTGCAATATTTCTGTACGGTTTTTCTGCTCGGAAGCTCTAATTTTCACATCAAGCTCAAGGGCTTCGTTAGTAAGACTTTGAAGGGTGGCTGTTTTTTCAATCGTGCCTCTTGCCTGCTCTTCGAAGTTTTCAGAAATGCCCTCAAACACCCCTTGAAAAAGCCTGTCCAGTTCTAACGTTCGCTCTATATGCTCCTGCTTAGCTTCATTCATAGTGCCAAAAAGCTCCAGCATCTCTGAATCTTTATTCTTGTCCATTTTTAGAAGCTGTCCTTGGTTTTCTGTGATATTTAAAATCATAGTCAGCGCCTCATTCTTCTCCCGCAAAGAAGAAATCAGCATGTCCATTTTAACTGCAAACTCCGCCATTAAAAACACTCCTTGCTTGTTCTTTCTTTAATAGCATACTGAAATCCACATAAATAAAATAGTAACACTCGTACTACTATTTCAAAAATACTTCAGCATAATTAAGATAATTTTATCACAAATTTGAAAAAAATACATACAAATTCTTATTTTTATGATAAAATGTGTGTATCATGTAGGTAGTAGGTAAAACTGCGGACCATTCTTTTTAACCTGTGAGGTGCATCTATTATGAAACAATTTGTCACGGCAGTACCGTTGTTTAGTGCGGATATGTCTGTAGCTGCGTATCAGCTTAGGTATCAGGACAGCTCAAAGCTATTTGGAATAATGGACGACCATACAATGCTTGACGGCATTATGAACTCACCGGGGCTTGATATTTTAAACAGTGTTGGTTTAGAGCCATTTACAGGTGGGGAGCCCATTTTCTTTCCTGTAAACCCTTATATGGTTTTATCGGACTTTGGAAAGGGCTGTAAAATTCCGCCTGAGTCTATGATTCTGGTCATATCTAAAGACATGCCTCTTAAAGAGGTATACTTTCAAAAATGTTTTGACCTAAAAAAAGCAGGCTTTAAGCTGGCTATTCCTGAGATGGATGTCACCCATCTGGCCTCTTTGCTTTACAACATGGCTGATTATGTTATCGTAAGTGTTAAGGACCCTAGGTGCTTGGAAAAACTCAGCTTTATACGGACTAAATACCCCTACATTAAAGTTGTTTTTCAAAATGTTGATGATGTTGTCGTATTTGACAGCCTGAAAATAATAGGGGACTCACTTTACGACGGAACTTTTTATAAGCTCCCCGTTACCCAAGGCCAAGGCAAAATATCTCCTTTAAAGAGCAATGCGCTTAGGCTTTTAAAACTTATGGGCGAAGATGATAATACCTCTTTTGATTTAGACGAAGCTTCGGAGATTATCCAGATGGATGCTGCTCTGTCAATAGCGCTCCTTAAGTTTATTAACTCGCCTGTTATAGGCATAACAAATAAAATAACTTCTATTAGAAATGCTATTGCCCTTTTAGGCCAGAAAGAGACTAAAAAGTGGACTATGGCCTGTGTAACTATGTATGTGGCTGACGATAAGCCTAATGAGCTGACACGTATATCCCTTACAAGGGCTAAGTTTATGGAAAACCTTGCTCCTGCCTTTAATATGGCTATTCATTCACCTTCATTGTTTTTGATGGGCTTGTTCTCTCTTTTGGATATAATTTTAGACAAATCTATGGACGAAGCACTGGCAGAGGTTTCCGTGAGCGATACCATTTGGGAAGCTTTAGCCAAAAGCAAAGGTGAGTTTTTTGATGTTTTAACTCTTGTAAACGCTTATGAGCGTGCTGACTGGAAAACCGTTTCGCGCATTATGCTCCTTAGAAATGTTGACCCCGGCAGGCTTAATCAAGCTTTTGTAGATTCTTTGGTTTGGTATAGAAATCTTCTTGACAATTTGGAATAGTATAGTTCAAAAACTTAAAAATCATCAAACTTGTTTGAAATGATTTTCAAGTTTTTGAACGTCCCACCCATTGAGATTCCGTAGGAATCGAGATGATGGGGTAGATTAACTTGTTGGTTTTCAAGTTAATCTACTATACAGTAAATTGCTTACTGAAAATCAAGTTAATTATCTGCAGTTTAAAGCTGCGGCAGGCAAAGAAAATGTTGCCCCAGCTTTAAAAATGATATCCGAAAGCTTTAACAAACTCTTGTAAACTGGGAGTAATAATATGAATGAATACAACATTTTAGTAGTGGATGATGATAAGGAAATACGCAACGCACTTAACATTTATCTTTCCAATGAGGGTATGAATGTCCTTTTGGCCTGTGACGGGCGTGAGGCTTTGGAGATTGTTGAAAACCAAGAAATTCATCTTATTTTAATGGATATTATGATGCCCAAGATGGACGGGATTGCGGCTACTTTAGAGATACGCAAAGAAAAGGATATTCCTATAGTTATACTTTCGGCCAAGTCTCAAGATAAAGATGTTATATTGGGGCTTAATGTTGGGGCAGATGATTATATTTCAAAGCCCTTTAATTTTCTTGAGCTTATTGCCAGAGTTAAAAGCAATCTGCGCCGCTATGTAAAGTATGACAACTATCAAAAGGATAAGGAAGAGGCCGGCTCCATTGAGATTCGCGGCCTTGTTTTAAACCCCAAAACGAGTGAGGTTTTTGTTAACTGCGTTCAGGTTCATCTTACCCCTATAGAGTTCAAAATCTTGAGGCTTTTAATGGAAAATAAAAATATCACTTTCTCTATACAGGAAATTTATGAGAAGGTTTGGAAAGAACCCTTTTACAACAGCGAAAATACCGTAGCGGTACATATACGGCGTATTCGGGAAAAAATTGAGATTAACCCGAAAGAGCCTATATATTTAAAGGTTGTTTGGGGGGTAGGCTACAAAATTGAAAAGTAGCGAAGCAAAAAAGGGCAGAAAAAAAAGGGGGCACATTTCAACCCGGCCCGGCAAAGCCGCCGCTGAAACAATATATCGCAGCCCGGTTGCCGGGTCAGCCTTTAATGAACTGATTGACAGTTCATATGAAAGCCTACAAAATACGGATAAAACTGGCCTGCCTTTAAATTTCAGCTTATTTGGGTTGATTTTATTGGTGTTGGTCATTTTTATTTCTTCTGCAAGGCTTAGAAGTGCTTATATAGAGCTAACATCCTTAGAAGCCGATGAAAAGGGTTTTATAAGTAAATATCTGCGCTCTGATGAAGATACTTGGAATGAGATAGTACGCTATTCCAGAAACCTGAGCCGTTTCTTCATACACCATAGAGGTTTTGACGGAGAGGTTTATGCCGGCGCAGTAACGGATGAAGATATGGCAGAAAATATGGCTCAGCTTGCAAGCACCTATACTTCAATCCTTTTAGATGCTTTGAATACCTTTAGCTGGGTCATACTAAACCCTGACAGCAGCCCGGCTGAGTTAAGCGAGGCTGCAAAACTTCTTGATGATACTGTTGCCGGAGTAGGGCCGTCTTATAGAGATTCTTTTGAAAGCCACAGGCAGGTGCGGCTTGGTGAGCGGGTTTCAAATTTTATCACCATTCAAAACTATTTGGAAGCCACAGAAGAGTTTGTATATTTTTTGCGTGACTCTATTTTAGAGCAAACTTTTACAAACATAACTTCTGCTGATGTTGATTTATTTTTGGCATCTGAGGTTTATGTTGTAATAGATTTAGCAGATATAACAGATACCTTTAACGGTATACCTCTAAACGAAGGTTTTGCACGGGCCGGCATAAGCGGCCTTATTGCTTTGCCCAGGGCTCAGGGAACCGATTCTGTAGTTTTTTATGCAGCTCAACGGGCGCTTTATAGCCGGCAGGCAAATTTGGATTATATCAGGACAGTTGTGAACATACTAATAGGCTTAACTTTAGCCGCAGCGCTTCTTACTACTATTATTGCAGTTAAAGTGCTAATCCCGGATATTGAAGGAGCAAAAGCAGGTGTGCTTCAAGCTCTTAGGTTTTACCGGCGTATTCCATTTTTACTTAAACTTATTTTAGCCGTGTATGCAATAGCCGGCGCCGTCTCTTTCGGGGGCGCCGCTGATGAGCTTGGTTTTATGGACTTGCCCATTATTTACGGCGGAGTTATCGTAATTATTTTCACTTTTATGCTTATAATATTGGCCTTTAGGGGTGTATACCATTTTTCGGATGAATTTGAGTGCCGACTGATTAAACAAATTTTTTCAGCACTCTTAATCTTGCGGCGTTTAAGCCCCGTACTTTTGCCTATGGTTTCTATAGCGCTTATGGTTCTTGGCCTTGGCACTTTAGCTGTTGGGCTGTATGTTATATTTGCTCTTGGCGCTTCCGGGCCGTCTTTCAACTACCAGTTTATAATTATTGGTTCAGGGGCTTTAGCGCTTTCTATTCTTAGTTTCGCATCTCTTTTAATTTTTTCCAATTATGCCGAAAGCTACTATTATATCAGAATTATAGCCTCGGGCAGCCCTGTTTCCATTCCTGAGAAAAATGGTTTTTTCGCCAAACCCTTAAACATGCTTAACGGGCTTAGTGAGGGTTTGCAGGCTTCTTTAGAAGAGCAGCTCCAAGCAGAGAGAACAAAAACAGAGCTTATTACAAATGTTTCACATGATTTAAAGACACCTCTTACAAGCATCATAAATTATGTTGACCTTCTGAAAAAAAGCAAAATTGAAGACACTGCGGCAAAAGAATATGTTGAGATATTAGAAAACAAGTCTGAGCGGCTTAAAGTGCTTATTGAAGACTTGTTCGAGGCTGCCAAGCTAACCACCGGCGCAATGGAGCTTACATTAGAGCCTGTTGATATTGTACAGCTTTTAACTCAGGCCATAGGCGAGCTCTCTGAAAAGTTTGATTTAAAAGATATAGAAATTCGCTTTAAAGCACCTAAACTACCTAGCGGCAAACTCATTATAATGCTGGACGGTCAGCGTATGTGGAGGGTTTTTGAAAACTTGCTTAACAATATGGCCAACTATTCTCCGGCCTCCAGCCGGGCTTACATTAATGTTGAGCTAAAGGGAGAGTTTGTAGAGATTGTTATGAAAAATGTATCCCTCTACCCGCTGGACTTTGATGCTGCTGAGCTTTTTGAGCGCTTCAAAAGAGGTGACGCCGCAAGAACCACGGAAGGCTCCGGCCTTGGTTTATCCATTGCAAAAGATATTGTAGAGCTTCACGGCGGTCATGTGGATATCACTATAGACGGTGATTTGTTTAAAGTTACTATAAGGCTTAGGGTTTAAGGGCCTTCTGTGCTATAGCATAAGCCCTGCAAAATAATTCCAGTGTCAAGGCTTTACATTTTCTTTGAAAATGTAAAGCTATTTGGTGGGGCGCTGTGTGCCAGCGGCACACGTTTAGCGCGCGCATAGCGCCGGCCCCGCAGGGCTTAAAACCCCCACCAAATAGACAGTTCACCCACCGCTTTCGCGGCAAGTTGCACTTGCCGCTTAGAAGCGGGGGTCTTCTGCCCTTGAGATAAATGGCACAAACCGGCCAACCATTGCTTTTTAACGGTTGGCTTTTTATATCCTCCGGGCAAAAGCACCATAAGACCGGCCCTTCTTGACACATGCAATATTTTTCCATATACTGTTCTTTAATGGTATATAGTGGAATTTTTACAAAAATTACAAACAGAGTTGCTCTTATAAAGTTTTGCAAGAAGTCTAATAGGAGTTGATTTAGTGAAAGGCTTATTTGCCTTTTGGGATAGAGAGTTTATACGGAAGTTCGCATCCATTGCCTTGCCTGTGGCTATGATGAATTTGATAAACTTTGGAGTAAATGCTGTTGACACCCTTATGCTTGGCCGCTTAGATGAAATTGCTCTCTCCGGTGTAGCAGTGGCTAACCAGCTTTCTTTTATGTTTATGATATTTGCCGGGGGTGTTGCTTCGGGCTGTGGGGTTTTGGCGGCCCAATACTGGGGCGCCGGGGATAAAGAGCGGGTTCGTGAAATTTTTGCTTTCATGTTCCGGGTTATGGTGTTTTTTAATCTGGCTTTTGCCGCCGTAGCCTTTTTCATCCCTCACTTGGTACTTGGCATAATTACAACAGACCTTGAGGTTATTAACTCAGGTGTTATTTACCTGCGTATAATGAGCCTGGGTTATTTGGTTTGGGGCTTTACAAATGCAGCTACAATGGCCCTGCGCTCAGTAGGCGTTGTAAAAATTTCTGTGGTGCTGTATTCTGTGTCTCTTATAATAAGCGCCTCTTTTAACTATCTGCTAATTTTCGGCAACCTTGGCTTTCCCCGCCTGGAGATAGCCGGTGCAGCCATAGCTACTGTCATGGCCCGCTTTGCCGGCTTTATAATTCTTGCTGTATACATATTAAAGATAGAGAAAAACTTTGCCTTTAGAGTCCACAATCTTATAGGCCGCACAAAAGGCGTGGGCAAGGGCTTTATGCGCCACGGCTTTCCGGTAGTTATGAATGAGGTTTTTTGGGCTTCGGGCTTTTTTATTTTAAATGTGATTATAGGCCGTATAGGCCGTGAGTTTGTTGCGGCCAATGCCATAAGCGGCCTACTGCTGCAGTTTAGCGGAATGATACTGTTCAGCTCTGCCAGCGCTGCCGCTGTAATCGTTGGCAATGCCATAGGCGAGGGTAAGTATGAGCAGGCGCGAAAGGTCACAAACGGCATGGTGGCAGTAAACTTTATTACAGGGCTGTTTTGTATGGTTATCATACAGGTTGTCAGGGTGCCTTTTGTTAATTTTTATGAGCTTTCCGACACAGCCCACGATTATGCCTTTCAACTAACCCAAATTATATCCTTCAATGTTATCTTTATGGCTGTGGCAGACTCTACACTAATGGGAGCGCTTAGAGGCGGCGGCGACACTAAGTTTGTTATGATAGCCGATGTTATCTTCATGTGGCTCATTTCCATACCCATAGGCGCTGTCGGCGGGCTTTTGCTGGGCTGGCCGGTATGGCTGGTGTTTATAGTGCTTAGGAGCGATTCGTTTTTTAAAACTATGCTGGTGCTTTGGCGGGTGCCCGGCGGCAAGTGGTTAAAAGATGTGACAAAAGCGTAAACTTAAACTTTATGTTGAAATATTTGTATGATATACTGTTACAAAACATACAAAATTTAAGGAGGAACCTACCATGTCAGACAAGTACACATCTATTGTTAATGTGGATTTTCAGTATGCGCACCGCTTTATGAACTGGGAAAGAGAAGCAAAGCACCTTCACGGGCACTCAGGGCTTTTAACTATTGAGCTTGAAGGCACTGTTGACCCCGTTACAGGGTTTGCACACCCATGTAAGGAAGGGCTTAAAATAGCGTGGGAAGTGCTTGACCATTTTCACCACGCAACACTGTTTCAAGAGGGCGACCCGCTGCTTGATGCGGTTATTGAAACATATAAAAAAGAAGGCATTATTAATGACCCAAGGCACTGTGTTCCCCTTAAAAAAATAGAGCATGAGCTTGCCTGGTCATACCCTGAGTATAGGATAGTTGTTACAAAAAAAGTTTCTACTTGTGAGAATTTGTGCGAGCTTTTCCATGCATTGCTTAAAGACAAACTACCTATTAAAAAACTAACCATGCGCTCATCTCTTATGAATGCGGCGTCAAAAGAATTTAAGTAGAAAAAACACTATATAAAATCAAAAAACATGGCTGCCATATATAAACTATGGTATCTGTGTTTTTTATTTTAAAGTCAACTCACTATACTTACAAATTTCAACAATTTTCATTAAAACACTTGTAATTTAGTTTAAGCTGTGCAATTATTTATCGCAAGTGGTATTCGTTTATTGCAATAAATAACTATGAAGGAAAATAAATATTTTCATTGAAAATGCTTATTGCATTAGGCCGCCTATCTCCCCGGCGGCCTAACCTCTTTTGCCGCCGCTTTAGCAAGCTCCGGGTTCTTTTCCGCATGTTCACTAAGCAACTTCAAAATCTGGTCTTTCATTTCTCTTGGTGTTTTGTCATTCCCGAAAAACGGGGCTAATTCTTTGCTTGATAAAACCACTTTATCGATCTCCTTTTTCTCTTCCATCATAATTCCGTCTATCATATCTGGGTTAAGTATGTTTTTTTGGTCTAGCTCCCGTAAGCGTTGTGCCTGTGATTGTGATGGGGTTGATTGCTGGACCTCTATGGCTACAGCAATATACTCTTGGTTTTTGGGTGAAATAAAAGCTAATTCCACAGCTGGCGTAAATTTAATTTTATTTTCATCCAGCATTTTTGACAGGTCGGGTACAAGCTCAGTTATCTTAATAAACAGTTGCACCTGTTTTACCGTCATTTTGTTGCGTTCGGCTACAACCTCATTGGAGCGTTGACCGTTACCGGCGCTACCGTCCCGCGCCCCCTGTCACTTGATGGCCTCTAACTGCATTTTTAAGGCCGCGCCGCGTTCACTTGGCAAGATATTTTCCCTTTGGTTGGTATTATCCTCTACCATTTGGGTAATGGCTTGCTCATCCGTTAGGTTACGGGCGATACAAGGGATATTGGTATAGTTGGCAATTATATGGAAATAATTAAAAAACTCTTGACATTGTTACTTGATACACGTTGGCATTGTATCAAGTAACAGGAGGTGAGAAGCATATCTGAAAAATGTGAACATAGTTCACATTTGTTAATTTGAGGTAGGTGGAAGTGGCGTATTTTATGCCTGCTGCTCAAATGAGCGGTATTCAGCCCGGGGCTGCTTTTAGCTTACTATGTAGTTGATTTTAGCGCCTGCAGAGTGACTATCGAAATTTTATTCTGACTACTATTTGACTACACTTACTACTAAATGACTACATAAAATTAACAAAATTTAGATAAATTTAGAAACAATAAAACCCCTGCAAACTCAACTGTTTGCAGGGGTTTTATTGGCTGTTCCCGGCGGGATTCGAACCCACGACCCCTCGCTTAGGAGGCGAGTGCTCTATCCTGCTGAGCTACGGAAACGTCACACATTTTAAATTTTAACTTATTTTTTGGGATAAATCAAGAAAAATTTTTAAAAGTTAGTAATGGTTAGACTGCGATTACCCGGGTAGCAGCAAGAATATGTTTGGCAATTTGCTCTGGGGGTTCGTCAGCACAAACAGAAACTATATTCTCACCAATTGATTTAAGGTAGGTTATGGACTGTAAATAATTATCAGCGATGGCGCGAAGAGTATCTAAGTTATCAAAAATGCCGGACTCGCCCCGGCGTTTCTTTATGCGTTGAAGGGCAGTCTCCGGGGCTATATCAAGATATATGGTTAAATCGGGGGTAGGGATGTGAAAATTTTTGTTAAGTTCATAAATGCTTATGGCAGAGAGGCTGGAAGTGGCCTGGTAGGCCATATTTGACAGGTAGTAGCGATCGCAGACAATAGTATTGCCGCGCTCTAAGGCAGGTGAAATTAAGGTCGACAAATGCTCTAACCTGTCAGCGATTAATATGAGTATCAGTGCTTCACGGCTTAGTGTAATATCGCCGCTAAAAGCACGGCGAGAAAGTGCACCGATGGGCTCTTTTGTAGGTTCTGCTGTTAAAAGGGAAAAGGCGTTTTTTTGCATCGGAATCCCTGAGCAATTAATAGGTTTGCTGCTGTAATCCTTAGAGCAGGAGACTTCACTTAAATTTTTGGTGAGTAGGGCAGCTTGGGTGCTTTTTCCGCTGCCGTCAAGTCCTTCTAAAACTATAAATTTACCTATCGACATTTGGCTTCTCCTTAGAAGGTGATTGTTTTTTAGAGTATATTAATAACCGTTGGTTCCGTTAGGCATCAATAACCATACACTTAACCGCTATTTTTTTGTATAATAAATTCGGCCATTAGGGCGATATCGCGGCGTGCAGTTTTAGGCAGAGTCATGATGGCTTCCAAGAAGCGCTGGCCTTCTTCAAGGGTTTCTAGATTGCCAAAGGAAGGAAGCGGCGGCGGCTTGTGCTTTTTTAGGACGTAGACCATATCAGCGTTGTCGACATCAATATCGGCACTGCTGATATAGGGTGCAGGCGGCTTTGTTACATGCAAAGAACTGCGCGGCTGATTGCCAAAGCTGGGCGGACTATCATCAGTATCGGTTTTTAAGGTAGAATGCAAATTGCCTGTTGAAGAATCAATAGATGAAGCCACCTGTGGAGCTTGGGGTAAAACTTCAGGGACTTCAGCCTTACTAAGGGCGTTAGGCAGCCCCAGCAACTCCGGAATATTGTAAATCTCCATCAGGGCGAATAGCACGTCAAGGGATGGCTTTGATTGGCCTGTTTCCCAATTATATATGGTTTTGGGGGCCACATGTATGTTGTGGCTTTTTAACAATTCAGAAAGTTTTTGGACGCTGTATTTATGCACTTTGCGTTGCCGTCGCAGCGTTTGGAACAAAGGCTCTCTTTTTGTTGTTGCATTCATGTTGCGTCCATCTCCTTGTGGAATTTCTTTTTATAGTGAAATGAATTTAAAACTGCAACGCTTGCGTTGCAAGTTTTAAATTTGATTGAATGCACCGCACCGCGATCCTGAAAGGATTAAGGTGCGTCAAATGTGAACTGTGTTCACATTTGGGCTGTATCACTTTAAAAGTGATACAGCTATATTTGACAGAGGCAGTCACGCACTTTGTAAAATGTATAACTGCTTGGGCAGCTGGAGCACCGCCCAGGCTTGAGTTTAATTACAATTAAAACCATTGTTTATAATCTATTTAAGCTGTAAAAAACTTTGCTTGTATATCTTATATTATAAGAATATTTTTGTCAATATTCTTATAATATAAGAAAAAAAATTGTTGACATTCTTGCAAACTAAGAATATTATTAAAGTATAAGTCTTTAAATTTAAGAAATATTACGGGAGGGTTACATATGATAAGGCGCTGGTATTTTATGGTGCTTAATTGCTTATGGATATTGGCTACTGATGATTTATCGCCCTTTGAGCTGGAATGGGAGGTTCTGCGGCTTAAAGCAAGGATTGAAGATTTAGAGGCACAGATTTATTCACTGCTGAAGTAAAATTATAGGCTTTAATTTTCGTCATACACAAATGGCCTTAAATCCAATTATTTATTTTGCCATAGCACATCTACACTACACTAAGGACTCTTAGACTCATGATCTTAGTAGTACGAATGAGAAATAATAGCGTTAGGATAAAGTAGCATAAGGGTGCCGCTATGAGGACATGCTTCGCATTTGTTTTTGCATTACTACAAGGTTCCTATTAAATAAATGGGCGAAGCTGCTTAGCAATAGCCGAAAAATAGGCGAAAGATAGTGGGATTTCAGGTTTTGCTTCAAGAGCGAAATCTCTGCCTTTAAACCTAAGCTTGATTCGGTGAGGCGGCGGTCTGAATGCATGTTGTGAGGGGTTGGGAGGATGTAAATGTGCCCAACAGAATTACTATCTAGTGATAAATAAAAAAATTAACATAGAAATTCAAAATTCTTAGAATTAAAGAAAACAAAAAATAAGAAAGAAACTGGAAAAAATATAAATTTGCCTGAATCTTGTTAAGAGATATTGAATGAAGCCATAAACTCAAAGGCAATTAGGGAAGCAGTGCAGCGATTTATCTCAAGGGCGAAACCCCCGCTTCTAAGCCAAAGTTTACTTTGGCGAAAGCGGCAAGGCGAACCGCCCAACCTCACTATGTTCGGTTATGGTGGGGGTTTTCCAAACGGGAACCCGTTAAAACAAGTTTTAATGGGTAGCGCCCAATAGCTTTACATTTTGCCTTTGACAAAATGTAAAGCCTTGACCAAGAGGTGGTATCTAAAGCGCCTATTACATCGGTAGGACATACAACAGTGTTATAGCAAACGACTTTCGAAATCGCGAACCGCCTACGTGCTAAAACCTTCGGCTTTGCCAAAAACACCTACCCCAACCGTTGGTCTGTGCGGATGATTTAACCGCACAAAGACGTTTTTGGGCCGCACTTGCCGCCTCTCGTTTCTCAATGTCGCTTGCTATAGATAAAACTGAGTGCTTGTTGCAAGATAATGGGGGAGCACTTAAATGGCTGAAGGTTTTTTATACCCTAAAGGTTGAAGGCAGGAGTAGAGCTGCTTTAGGGGAGGAAGAAGGTGAGGGTGTATGAGCGAGACGGACTTTAAGCGGCTTAAGTATTTGAATATGGAGATTAGAGTTATGAGTGAGGAGCTCGAGTTGCTCAAAACCCTCCGTGATTATGAGGCTATTAAGATGGACGGGATGCCTAAGGGGAACGCGCCGTCTAACAGGGTAGCTAAAATTGCAGTACAAATTGTAGCTCTTGAGGAAAAGATTACGAACTATATAGAAGAGATTTTGGAGAAGTGGGAAGCGGGGCTTTCTTATATTTGTTCAATAGAAGACCCGGAACTTAGAATGATCGTTCGCCTTAGGTTTATTGCCGGGTTTACTTGGGAGCAAATTGCAGAGCGGTTACATGTTGACCTTTCTACTGTGAAGCGGCGCTACAGGGGATGGCAGGCTAGCTAGGTGCAGGGTTGTGTATGCCAATTCATCATCTTCACATAACCTCGTCATTGCCAAAAAAACTCCGTTGCAAAGGCAATAGCTGATGTACTGGGTGCAAAGACCCGACGTGATGGAAGTTATGAGGGCAATGGATATGTTATATCATGGTGTGTCGGTCATCTTTTAGAGCTTGCCGAACCGCAAAACTATGATGAGAAATACAGCAAATGGCGGTATGAGGATTTACCCATTACCCCTTCCGAATGGAAATGTACCGCTACAGCAAGCACTAAAAAGCAGTTGAAAATTCTTATGGATTTAATGAAATGCAAAGATATAGGCACAATAATAAACGCCTGTGATAGCGGGCGTGAGGGTGAGTTACTGTATCAGCTTCTAATCTCAGAGGAAGGGGGTGAATAGCGTGAACAATGAATATATTCCTGTAGCTACGGCAAGCACCACATACTACAAACCCCAAACTGAGCAAGAAATGGAGCAAATGACCGCTCAAATGAATGCTGCGATATGCTTTTCAACAAATGGGTATTTCAAGCCAGTAGCGGTATGTGGTACACAATGGGCTTGAACGACAAAAAAGACCCTAAATCCAAATGCCTATTTCTAAACATCATACTAAGCGAAGAACCTCCCAAACCCCTCACACGTTGGGGTATGGCACGAATGAATTATCTCAAAGAGCATAAGAATTTCGTAGCGGCACAGTTTGGCATTATCGGTCTGCATAAACATTGTTTAGAAATCCAAGAACAGGCAGAGGAACGAAAACAAAATATGATGGCTACAATCCGCAAAAACTCTGCCAACAAAGTCTCCGATAGCAACAAAGCCCAAGACCCTATGGCATGGGTCGGCAGAATGAATAATTACCAGTCTGCTGGACATGAAACGATTTACGCCGATTTAAATTGCAGCTAACAAGCAAAACCAAAAAGCAGGGAGCGAATTTATACGCTTTCCTTCTTTTATTTAGAGTTGAATATTCTGCACAAGCTAACTCAAGTTTGCTAAAATCACAACAGTTTTTAGCCATTATCGGGGCTCTGCTATTTACCACAGTATTATGGATACGTTTTGCCATTCTATGGATTATCTTTGAGTTTTTCTGGCAAAACCCAATTCCAAATTAAGCAAACGCCTGTACTCTGGTGACAGTTCGTTTTTAATGCTCTTGATGGTATCCACTCCAGACGGTACAGGAAGCATAAACGAGAAGCGGATGCTTGATATTGGCTTGCCTTTTTCATTTTTTATAATCATATTTGTACGTTGTGGTACTGCAAATGATGATATTGTGGCAAAATAATCATGGCCATTTACGAACAAGACAATACCACACATAAATTTATCATGCTGGCTTGTTTTGGAATAGTCTATATGCGGCACCACTTTGGAATCAAATTTTAGCAAGTATGTTATGTAATCTGCACTTACTTCATAGAAATTCAATTGCTTGTCCATATTTCTTCTTTACTCATAAAGCGAGGGGCGGTTATATAACCGCCGTTTCAAATGGTCGCTTGGCTACTGGATACCATAACTCGGCATCAATCTCACCGTCGCGCCGCTTGCACTTATCCAAGTCTTTCTCAATGCGTCTGTATTTGTCGTCTGTTGTGCCATCGGCTATTTTTCTTGCATACTCGGCCTGTTGTCGTGCAATCTCAACATTACGCCTGACATCTTCCAATACCAGCTTATACAATGCCTTGTATGAGATATAATGAGAATTGCAGTGCCGCGCCTTTGTCGCTTCTGCGGTAAAGATTATAATTATACTGACCACCATCAGGATTATCGCTTTTACGGAACAAAAGCCCCATGCTGCCACCGCAGTCCAAGCATTTCAAGAGTCCGGCAAAAATATTTTCTTTCAGCGGCTTAGCTTTTCTTCGTCCTGTTTTGGCATGACATTGTTAAATCCTCCGTTCAGTTTTAATTGGTTATCGTTTTGCGCACAAAAAAAACGCCGCATTTTCTTGTGACGACTGTTTGCCGACAATAAAATTATTTTCTACTCGTCCTGTTCAGAATTGCTGTCCGAAGTGATACCAAACAAGATTTTTGTATAATCCCGCCTGCTGTAGATAACACGTATGACATTTACGTTATCACCTTCTTGCCGATAGAACACAAGATAATTGCCGCATACCAAGAAACGGTAGTCATTTGGAATATCTACAATTCCTGATAGTGGTGCGCCAAGAGCGGGGAAATCTTTTATGCGGCGGATGGATTTGGTTATCTTGAAAACTGTATTGATGGCAGTAGCAAGGCTATCAAGTTCCAGTGTTATATATTCCTTGATGTGTTGCAAATCTCTTTTAGCTTCGGGTGTTACATGGATTTTTGCCACGCTGCACCCCCAAGGATTTTTCTACTTCCTCTAAGGAAAGCCAACCCTCATCCCGTGCGGATTTTTCGCCTACCGCAAGTGCTGCCATTAGTTTCAGCGTTGCCTGTGTTTTTTCATAATCTGCAATATCAACGAGAGCGAACCGCCCTCTGCCGTTTTTCGTAAGAAATACAGGCTCACCTATTGCCACATCTCTTAGCACCTCGTTATAGTTACGTAAATCTGAAACAGGTTTAATGTTTGGCATAGTAACAGCTCCTTTCACTGTTATTATTATACCCTTAAAGTTCGTAAAAAGCAACGTCATTTTTTACAGCTCCATTATCTCCTTAACAACACGGTCTGCTATCTTCACAGCTCCCACAAGAATAAGCATGTTAAAGATAAGCTCACCCACATAAGCCCAAACCTGTGTAACCGCTGCTGCGTTTGGGTCAACAACAGGCGGGGATGACGCGAATACAGATAAGATAACGCAAACGCAGGCTAATACGATAATCGCGCCTTCTAAGCATACGGCGCAATAGCTTCTGATAAAAGCATCATCGTTCCCACTCAGCACGATGTTTGGAGGCAAATGTTACACCTTTAAAGTGGTCAGCATCCAAAATATAGTCGCCATTCTGCCAGCCTTTCTCCACAATGTCCCTCGCTTCTAATGCGGTTTTGGCTTCTAATGTTACAGTTTTTTCGAGCAGTTCTCTGATGGTGACTTGGTATTCTTTCATTGGGGACATCCTCCTTTTTATGATTTTGAACACAAAAAAATCGCCACAAACTAAGTGACAATTGTTTACATTTTATTTTTATTAACGCTCGCGTTTACGCACCACACCAATCATTTTTTGAAAAATCTGTTGCACTTGCGGAGTGATAAGCGACAGGATACGCCTAAACATTTCAGTCATCATCTTATACTCTTTTGCAAAAGACAGTGCGTTCGTTTCAATCATTTCTTTTGTGCCGACCTGAGAAAAATCCACATGGAAACCAGCATATTGCACAAGATATTCTATAAATGCCCGCTACGTTCTTCCGTTGCCACCACGAAATGGATGCAAGACATTGGTTTCACTAAAATTATAAGTCAACCGCCCCGGTATTTCATCATATGCCTTGCCAACAAGCATACCTTCATCTTTGAGTTTTGTAAAAATATCATCGGCATAGGTTTGAATGTGCCTACTAAGGCAAAACTGATTGCCTTTTGAGATGTCAACCATGCGGGGCTTACCAGCCGAAGAGAAAACATCTCCGAAAATAGTGCGGTGTATATCACACAAATGCTTGAATCCAAAAGAACCTTTCACGGGATTTCCCATTATTCCCGCAATCCTAGCCGCAGTTATTTCACGCTCCTTTGCATTAAGTACCTGCGCATCAAGGATATTGAGTTTATTTTTGAGTACAAACGAATCGGGATAGCAGTATTTTTTATCCCATTCGTACTCATAATCATACCCTCTCATAGACCGGCACTGTGTTCTGACTGTGCTTTCTAATTAAATTCTGCACTGTTTGCTCGACTGTAGTTTTGCCCTCAAAAATATCTTCCAGACGCTTCTTGTCCTCGTCTGTGAGTGGCATACCCTCCATTGTCATTGTTGCATCAACTGCCCGGATTTTTTGTGCTGTACTGCGCATATAATCACCTTGAAATCTTATCAGCTTTATATTTTATTACAGCAAAAAACCATGATAATATCAAGTATTTTGCGTTTATTTGTTCGGTGGTTTGTGTCGGCCGGCTATCCCGCCACACCTCTTTTCTGCCCGAGCACCCTTTGCCAGCGCTCATAATCTGCCGATGCAGTAGAATAGACGTAGCACAGGTATTATTGGCCGTTTTCGGCAGATAATCTGAACGCTGGCATTTCTTTTTGTGTGTTTCATCTTTCTGTGTGTGATATGGGCTTGATAAAAAAGCGCGTATCATGGCATCAGGGTCAGCATTGCACCAATAGGCCAGTTTGTTCATCAGAGCTATGTCGTCGCTGCTTTCATTGCCAATGCGCCGCCGGTCTAACCATAATGCCGCGAATACTTTATCACGTTTTAGGCCGGTGTTTAGGAAAAAGCCTTGGTTTGCATTTGGAATTCCTGTGCTCATGCTGTTTTGTGAAGATGTGGATTGTGGCATCCTAACAATATTTCGTGCAGGGTCGGGCAATAGAAATTTATTATGGATAGCCTGCAATTCCGCTGTGCGGGTTTCGATTGGTTTTATGTTTTTGATACCTCCATAAACATCCCCGGTAACAGTGAAATACCGCCCTTCCTTGTAAATCTCCAAGAAAAAATCTTTTCTGCGGTAGCGTATTATATTGAAATGAACGTCCCGCACCGCGATCCCGAAGGGATTAAAGATGTAGTCTTTTTTCGCCAAAGGCGAAGAAACCGTTCGAGCTTGTGACGCTAAAGCCCGTCACAAGACTCTCACTGACTATGTTCACATTTGGGCTGTATCACTTTTAAAGTGATACAGCTATATCTCTGCGTCTGGAGCAATAACAAAAATGTGCATCCCTGTTCCACTGGGGCTAATCTCTGTATATGAATTAAGTTTACCCACAACTTCATGCGCCTGCGCCGAAAGACTGCCGGATTCATCTATTACATGGTCTAAGGTCAATACCATAAACCCTGCCGTCAAACTCATAGCCTATGCCCTGTGCTAATCCGCACCTTATACATTCAACAGCTTGGTTGTAACTGCCCCATGTTTCTTTTATTCCGGCTTTGGCTGGTGCCGGTCTGCCTGATAGCAAGCTCACGGGATTGAATGGGCTTTTAAGTGGTGCGTCACGTATTCCCCAGCATACCCAATTTGGATGCTGTTTTAGAAGTGATGGTATATTGTTGTATGGATGTGGCATGAAAATCACTCTCCTGTATTTTTGATTTGAAGTGAAAGCTTCAATAGAAAAAGCCGCCGAGTTTACACTTTTACAAATAAAGTGCAAGCCAAGTGACTATGTAAAAGCGGCGCTGGTTAAATCAGCGCCGCTGTGTCTGTTTCGTGTGTCAATTTGTTCCTCGTAACTTGTGATTTTTTCTTGGCGTGTTTTTTGACATGTGTAAAAGTTTCCTCTCAATTTTTGGATTTTGCTTTTTTGGCATAGAAAAAGGCAACCGCTGGTTTTGGCGGTTGCCTTGATTTAGAAACCATATTTAGTTTTCTTGCTTTACGATTCGGAGGGGTTTACCTATAGCTTTTACAAACCACTTCATTGATTTTTCGGCTTCCCTCTCTCTTTCTTCCAGTGATTGCGAAAGATAGCGGAGAGAATTTTCATCACGGATTTTTCGGATTTCATCCATTGCTACACTACTTCAATATTGCACCGGATAGGGCATCAATCAGCTTTTCAATTTCAGCCTCTACTTGCAGAAGTTCAACATTCAAGGCCGTTAGCCTGGGGTTTGCTTTTGTAGGGTTACCGTCAGTTAGGGTTTGAAATTCGTCCATCTTGTGACATATTAAAAGGTTGTGAGCGGTTGCACCGCTCAAAATTATTACAAAAGTTGAACTGTTTTGAACTGTTTGTCTGTGATATTATGTATGATAGAAAGAATTTAATATTAAGCTCATTGGTTTCGGGCAGTGCCAAAAAAGCGAGCCAATAAGATTTTTGCGTTTCTTTGCCTGTGAAGAAAATGAATGCATTTTTTGCCCCCGGTTAAAAGTCACATATGACTTCCTTATTATAACAAAGAGGGTTGTGAAGTTTAATCATGTTTCTAACTTGAGAAGAGTAAAGAGTACAAAAAAACGTTCATTTGTATTTAATGGACGTTTTTTATATTTTGCCAAAGGCAAAATATAAAGCCTTGGCTGAAAGTAATTTTACGATATAGCAAAGGACAATTTAAAAGGTGAAAGTAAGCGGCCCCCCGAAAATACGAGTCTTATTAGGAAGTCTTTTTTCTCCTACGGAGAAAAAACCATTCGAGCTTTGTATCGTAATACTAATCCTAGATTAAAAACAATAGTTTGAACGGCGCTCCAAAAGTCCGAGGTAAAGGACTTTTGGAG
>Ga0131853_10005378_pt1 | contig 23072 bp, 14 predicted proteins | sample TergutLab28metaG_FD_92764 | JGI IMG/M metagenome (GOLD analysis project Ga0131853, IMG submission 92764) | Labiotermes labralis P1 segment gut microbial communities from Petit-Saut dam, French Guiana - Lab288 P1 (version 2) (version 2) | ecosystem: Host-associated > Arthropoda: Insects >...
CCATCTCCACCACACACCACCACCACTACCACCACCACCACCACCACCACCACCACCACCACCACCACCACCACCACCATCACCACTGCCAGTATCACCGCCAGCATCACCGCAATTTCCACCCCAACAACACCGCCTGAACACCACCACCCTACCACCGCCCTAACACCACTGCCACCGCCGCTGCCAGCACCACCACCACCACTGCCAGTATCATCACCAGAATCACCGCAATTTCCAAGCCCAACAGCACCGCCTGAACACCACCACCCCTACCACAGCCCCAACACCAATGCCACCCTCGCCGCCGCCGCCGCTAACACCACCACCACAATAATAATAATAATAACGTCATTAACCGCAAAGATACCATTCTTATTAAAAATGTCCGTTGTCAAAACCCCCATTTCATTGGTTTGCAGTGGTTTATGTCACGGGCCATAATTTAAACCTTACTGGTGGTAGCCGTATATTTTCTTCCATTCTTTCATCACATTGACACCATCTGTTTCTGTAGTTAGAACTTTTATTACTCTGCAGTTGTGCTCTTAATTTATTCACTCCGTCTGCGTCATTGCTTTTGTACCTGCTACTGATATCTGAAATTAAGTGGCCGTGTTATTATTTTATGTTATTGTCCGTGCTGGCTTTCAGCGCAAAGTTTGTACTAACGGACTCCTTATGCATGCTATCGCGTTGTCTTAATTAATTAATTATACTGTTTGTATGTTCAATCTGATACAACTTAATTTCGTATAATCATTTAAGGCCTTTACAAGTTTACTACATTTTTCGGTCTGTGCTAAGATCATCTTGAGCTATGACACTAGAAAGTTTTATTCAATCATGTATTGCCTTTACATGTATACTACATGTTTCGGTCTGTGCTAAGACCATCTTCAGGTATGCAAATACAAAGTTTTATATTATCATTTAATGCCTTTGCATGTATACTGCATGTTTTAGTCTACGCTAAGACCATCTTCAGGTATGCCAATACAAATTTTTTAAGTTGTGTCAGTCTGAACATACAAACACTGACATTACACGAACGTGAACTCAGAGGGTCTTCGCTCCATAGAAGGGAATTTTTCCAACTCGAAGAAATGAATTTTCGAATGTACTTGAAGTTCCTCTTAAAAATGGGGCGAATTAGGAGACCCGAGTGCGTAGTGCATAATTTTATACAAATGTCACAGACAGGTTCTTTAAAATGTATGCAAGAGAACAGTGAATTTCATTTCCAGAATTGTGTAATTGTGTGTCATGAGCGCCGCTGTCAACCTATTTGCGCGTTGAAATTCTCTGGATTGCAATGCCGTACACAGACTGTTGCTTGTCATTCCTGAACACTGTGCAGCAGTGAAAGTTTTGTGACACGTGTCGTGCTTAACTGACGAGTGGCCTGGAATACTTGAACATCAGGAACTGTGAATGTCTCGGAAGTGATACCGAAAATGTCCCATTTCCTTTGATCGTCATTGCCACACGGCTGTATTGCTGCCTAGTTGATCGTGGGTTTCCATCAAATACAACACATTGAGTAACTGTTGGCCATTTTTAACCCGAAATGGTTCGGTATTTTGTATTCACGCTTCATTCCTGTAATGCCATTTATCGGATACCGTATGTCTGCTGATAGTGATGAGACGAACTATGCTGACACTAACAGAAACTAAGCTTCAATTACAGAACATACAGTTGGAATTATTGTAGAGATTATAGACTGCCGCTGAGGTCATGTTAAATCATTTTTGAAAGCAGTTCCAACAGGTCAAGTGGGCTGGTTTGTTACTACTTTACAAGCACTGTTCATAGTACAGTTCGTTACGAATTACGTCATATGGTCTTCAACTGTAAGATGTCCTAAACTGACAATACCTTAATACATGTCGGGAGAGCCGAACATGGGAGGAAGATTGGCTTATGTATGTATGTGTGTGTGTGTGTGTGTATATATATATATATATATATATATATCTGTGTGTGTGTGTGCGAGCGTGTGTGCGTGCGTGGGTGTGGGTGTGTGCGCGCGCGCGCGTGCGTGTGTGTGTGCGCGCGCTATTGCAGTACAGTCATCGATCCCAAACTACCTTCTCTTACTGTTCACACATTTTTGTCGTTGGTCAAATTCTATTAAAATTTACTGAAATAAATGTCACCATTGTCCCTGAAATGAATTTGACTTGGGGAAAGTGATTCTGATTATTTGAGTTAAGCTGGTTTACAATGTTCGAATTCTTAGATTTCCGCAATGGGAAACTGGACGACATGTTCTCCTAACGACCGAATCGATTGAAAAAAAAAAAGGCTGTGCTCCATGTGAGTATAGGATGCATGTCGTTGTGGAATCGCGTTTAAAATTAATCCTTAAAGGAGTGTCTCTGAATTGGTGAAAGTGAGGGTTTCGCGAGGCAATTCCATTATAATATAATAAGGTGATAATCTAAATACCAATTTTTAGGAACTTGGCTTAAAATAAATTTAATTTTTATTTGACAGTGATTAATTTTTAAAATTATTTTTAAGTTGTTGCAATCCTAGACTAAATGCAATAATCATATTTCGAAATTTCGAAATAGCTGATGCTGCTATGACTAGAACCCAGTATTTTGAGAAGTGATTTTCTATGCGTTCTGTACGAAGTAAAAATGGAGCTTTTTTGTACAAATATGGCGCAAATATGTTGAGTAGAAATTGGCTCATTGACAGCCGTACTTCTCTTACAGATTATATTTCTACCTAACTCTTTAATATGATCGACTTCCATGCAGAGAAATAATCTGCCCATTCCTGTCAGTTCTGTTGTGGGGTACGTTTGTATCATTCTTGTGTGTCCCTCGTTTTCCAGCCGATATTCAGTCCCACTTCCGTTGCAGTTTCCCCATTTCTTTAACTTATCTAACATCTCCATGCCATTTTATACCGCTCTGTGCCCTTGAGTTCAATTTCTTTCTTTACACAGTTGCTGTGTTTGAAATACATGTCCCTGTATCAGATTTAATTTTGTGCTATGTCGTTTGACGGCACGGTCTCACATAACACAGAGCCCAGTTAACCCCCGTTTCCTTAACGATCGGCTTCAGTGATATACACTCAGCCCCGGAAGTTACGTCACAGGTGGTTCCGCGACCGGCAACGTTAGTCGAGATGGATTTTTCCGTAAACGGAATGTTAAAATGGGGAAGGTGGTTCCAGAAACCTGTTTTAAGGGGTAAAAAACATTGTTTGTACTTATGATGTTTTCACAATAGAAGTATGAAATCTGACAAGAAAGTGACAATTCAAGGCGAAGGTACTCCCTCTTGAACTGTAGGCGGGTCACATGAATCAGCATCTCCAGTGCCCAACCGTTTACAGCTGGCGATGCACGAATCCTGAAAGTGACTTGACGAAATGAAGCCTAAAGTCTGCCAGGGCAAAGAGCTTTCCTTCTCTTTCAGAATCTCCTCATAGTAAGCAAGCATCCTCATAAATTCCTTGTGTGGTTGTTACTACCCTCTGCTCGTTCGAATCGTCCTCAAACACCCTGATGCCAGCTTCGGTGAGTCCAAGCCTCTAAGTCAACTTCGAAAACGCCACAGTGCTGTCGTTTGGGTCAAGCTTAGATTCAGCCGACTCTTCAAAGGCTCTTTGTTTCCGAATGTCAAAGATGGTCGAGCGGGAGCCCCTGGTTTTGGGAGTTCAGCAACTCGAAGTAACCTGTTGCATTCAACGGACGAGTTTTGATGCTTGACTTAATGTACACGAAGGCCTTGTTATACGCCTGGGTCTCTCAAGTGGTCTCTTACCCTCAGGTTTCCCCACAGAAACCCTGTATAGGCCTCTCCTCGCCCCCATACGCGCTACATGCCCAACCCATCTCATTCTTCTCGAGTTCATCACCCGAACAATTTTAGGCGAGTAATACAGATCATTAAGCTCCTCGTTATGTAGTTTTCTCCACTCCACTGTTACCTGGTCCCTCTTAGGCCCAAATATTCTCCTCAACACCCTAATCCTACGCTCCTCCCTCACTGTGAGCGACCAAGTTCCACACCCATACAAAACAACAGGCAAAATTTTAGTTCTGTATATCTTAATATTTAAATTTTTGGATAGCAAACTGCAAGACAAAATATTCTGCACCGAATGATAGCTAGCATTCCCTGATTTCATTCTGCTCTTAATTTCTTCTGAGTAGAATTTTGACTTGTTAAGGTTGTTCCCAAATATTTGAACTCTTCCACCCTTTCAAAGGGACTATTATTAGTCTCTATACTCTGACTTTGTTCTGCATTTTGACCTCGAGACCTGACCATGTACTTAGTTTTATCAGCATTTACTCCTAGCCCAATCTTCTTGCTAGCCAATACAAAAGCTTCTACGTTTTCCTTTATAGCATGTACGCTTCCTCCCAATATATTAACATCATTGGCATAGACCAGAAGCTGATGTGTAATTTAATTTCAAACCATTCTGATTTACCTGAGCCCTCCTAATAGCGTACTCTATAGCAAAGTTAAAAAGCAATGGCTTTAAAGCATCTCCTTATTTCAAACCATTTCTAATAGGAAACATGTCAGACATATTCTTGCCTACCCGGACTCTGCTATACGTTTAAGGCAGACACATTTTCATTAGCTTTACCAGTTTCATGGGGATACCTAACTCACTGAGAATATTATACAAGACCTTCCTCCTAACCGAATCATAGGCTTTCTTGAAGTCTAGATCAGACATTTTACTACCGTTAAAACTATTGCTGCGAATTGTGCATTGTCTTGTCAGTTATTTTTGTTCCTCTATTGGGTGTGTCGTCGTGGCTTTCGTAGGCAGGACGAAAAAAAAAGACAAACCATCCAAACGGCGTTAAACCAAAAAAGAGAGCGCAAATTAAGGAGTGTGAGTTGACAAGGGACGTTATAGCAAAAAGGCTTAAAACAGGGTCTGGTGTGTTAGGTCTGGAGGAAAGCAACGTAAATGCGGATCGATGTAAGTCGGGGAATGACTGTAGTTGCATCTATCAAATACTTGTATTGTTGACTCCAGTGTGATGTGTGACATTCAAGCATACCAGAATGTCTATAATCTTGGACATATGTTGAATAGAATAATCATTGTAGGAATTCGGAGATCGTTTCCCAAGAATACTGAATGTCTGCTGAACTGAACGTTGGATTATTTTGTAGCTTCCGATCTATGCCTTATGACTGGCACCATGTTGCATGCAATTCGGTAACATTTTGTATAATGCTAGTTACGCCTAGATGAATAACCTCACCACAGTCGTTTAATTAAATTAACACAGTTGAGACTTAAACTTCAAAAGTATTTGAAGTTTAAGTCTCAACTCCTGTTGTCTTTCCTGAGTGTTTGGATGCCGTGTAATTGCGCTGCATGTACTGTATGTAATATCGTCATAGTACTGTGCTGACAACAACCCCTTGAGTAGAGCGCTGTTGTTGTAAGTACGTGTACATACAGCCAGAAGTACATTTGGGAGTTTTGGAAGGTACATAACGGTACGGCCAGTTAGTAGTGTTAGGAGGGGACATTTGTGGCTCTTCTCATTTCATTTGAGTCGTATTGTTATGCCAGAGTCATTCACACATTTGGATGGTAGGATTGAAAGGAAAATTGAAGCCACGACGTGTCCACAGAACATGCCTAAAAAGTTACACAATTTGTGAATTAATTGTTCTATAAGTCTTACTTCCACCGTTTTCGATGGCGTTGCTGCCGTTAGAGAGTCATGTAAATTGTATTCCTTTTCAAAATTGATGGCTGTTGTCGTGTCGGTTTGGTTTCTTAATCAGTTCACTGTTCTAAACAGCTCCGTTTAATTCAGTTGATAAGTAACGCTGTAGTGGGCGACTGTACAGACTATTTCCCGACGGAACATTTTTTAAATTTACTGGTCGTAGGTTCTTTTCAGTAACTTGGTGTTATATACCGGGTTAGTGTAATCGGTATAGCGACTAGCTACAATCTGGACGGTCCGGGGATCGAGTCCTGCAAGTGGGAAAGCGATTTTTATCTTCTCCAAAACCGTCCAGACCGGCTCTGGGGCCCACTGAACCTTCTATTCAGTGGGTACTGGGGTTTTATCCTGGGCGGGGCCGGGGCGTGGAGTTGACCATAGTCACGATCCATTGTTGAGGCGAAGAATGAGAGGAGATACACCTGTACTCCTCCCATATAACTTCATACGTGGACAGGGAAAACCTCACCCTTTTCCTTCTTTTTTTTTAAACTAATCGTACAAATGTACTTTCCGTGATGAATTTCTTCGAACACTCAACAAAGATAAACGACAAATCCCAAGTCAAACGCACCTTATATTTTTTCCGTGGCTAAATGTTGCAGATTGAATCAATCCATCTTCGGGCCCTTCGTGCACTGTTGTACGTTATTCATGGCTTAAATTGATGTTGAGCGCGTAAGACTCTTTGTAGACTTTCGGTGAGCCTCATTACATGGATTAAGTAATCCTAGGAGGCGATACAGCGAAGGTAACATGTTTTATATGCACGTGGGAGGTAAAGGTCGGAAAATCGAAGTAGACACTGGCGTTTGTCAGGAATTAAAGGTGATGTAGCTCATAAGGGAAGGGGTGAAGAAAGCCGTCTTCTGGGATGCAATGCCTTGCAGTCTCGCAGTAATTTTTGAACGTTTCTAAAGAATCTGTTGCCTGCATATTCAGAAAACTAGTTGGAAGTAGTGGGATTCTCCGGAACGTTGGTAGATAATATGAGACTGCACGACATCACGTTGCAGCTGACAGTAGGCTTGTTCATGGTCATGTCCATCAGAACTTAGAAGGCGAGGCGGGGTGTGTGTTTGCGTATCATCTACAGTCCATATTCTTTCAGCAATATTTTATTAAATGCACATGGTTTACCTGTTTTCTTAGGAAACTTTTATTTTGTCAGCCTTGATATTTACAACAACAAAAAAAATTCAGAAGCGTGTATATAAAATAAATGCAGTGATTATGTTTATTTTATCTTATTAGTGATTACAATGTAAAACACTAAAGTTAATACCAGACAATAATTTTATGGCTTGATTGCCAAGCATCCATCTTAAAATAAGCTCTGGTTATATACTTTGGGCTCTGTTTGATCAAGACCCACGACACTTTTAGTTTCGCCTGTACTTATGGGGTTTTAAAGTAACTTACGGGGAGTTTATTTCGTGATTTGACTCTTCAAGGATATCTGAAAGCACTGTCATCGTACGTCAAATTTCATGTAGGTTGGAATTACATATCACTTGTTGGCACTGCCATGATACTTTTATGCAACAGGAACGTCGATTATCACAAAATACTTGTATCACCCCATACAGTTGCCTTAAAAGTCCCAACTGGGAGGCGAGGACAAGCACTTACATTGATGAAAACGTGAGGCCATTTAACGTTAAATAATACAGTCATACTTGTTGTAGAAACGTACATTCATTCACACGTTACACATGCACTCCGGTCGTCCTCGTCTCCTCAACTATGTCGATGTGTTAGTAAATTGTGCCCCTTCGGTTGAGTATCAGCCGTATTCGGTGAGAATATAAACCTGTAAGCACGCAAGTGTTTATCAGAATTATCAGAACGTTGACCAGACTTCAATAGGCGTTCCTGAAGAAGTTCTAATTCTGTCATTTTCAGTGATGTACATAGATTTGTGACAGGATAACGCACTTGTAGCGAGCTTTTTCAGTAAATGTTGAACCGGGCTGAGATTTTGATAGATGGGTTTATTCTCAGACACAAACTACTTAAAATCGACTAATAAAAGATGAAAAAAAATAATGGCGTCAGCAACATTAATAAAGTTATCATTAGCTACTGTACTCATAGCTGAGAACAGCTTTGTAAAGGTAAACAGCTCTTTACAATAACTCTTCTCAACTCTGAGTTGTCATTCATTAGCGTAAGAACAAGGACAGCCCCGAGTTCATATTGTTAGCACCGTCCAATCCTTTACCAGCCTTCACCATGGCCCCAATATGCCTCAACATCTGCGGTTCTGCGGCATGAATGGAATATCCCATTTTATGTACAATATTTATTCTTTATGTCCGGGCAACTTTATGGTGGTTATGATGTCCTGAATGTTTTGTAGCATTGAAACACTTGGTTCTGATAGCAGTACTGATTTTTGCAAGCCAGTAGAAAGAAACAATTTTTTTCTCTTGAGTTCTTTCTGACCTCCGTCTCTGTGACAGTTTGGTTAAGGGAAAAGCTGAGTCCTTCTCCTACAAAACAACTAAAATTTAAATATAGATTTTCCTTGAACATTTCACAGGACCCATTGCGTTTCGTAGGTGGTTGCTAAAAATTCTTCATGTTTGTATTTGACAGATTAATATGACATTTACAGGCTAGTGACCGCTGGAACATGAATAACCGGGAACTTCACCACTCTCTAACAGTGTTCGGTTATGTGGTTTACTTTCTGGTGACAGTAGTTATGACGATTGTACTTATCACTGGTGGACAGGTTGACACGTAATGATCTGATTCATGAATGCAACATGTTCTTGAGAAGAACATTGATCTTGCCCTCTCTTTCTTCTTCCGTTTATAATGTGTTTGCAAATAAGTGTCGCATTTAGTGGAAAGTTCCATTGTGGTGGAATTAATTGCTTGGACTCTAAACAAACATTTTCTTGTACAGTTACTTTCTCTGTGTATAGGCCATCATATTGCGACTTATTTCGGGATTAACAGAAATGGAGAAATTGTGTGATCCTGTTCGAATTGTTGAACGTTGTGTGAAGTTCTCTTCGTATTTCTGAACAGTGGCACGATGCATTTTCGTGGTGTTGTCAACAAATACACCTGAGTGATGATCACGGATTCCGTCTCGGATCGAAGCAGTAACTTGAGAGGAAGTAATTTCAACAGTGAGACTTGATTTCGTCGAAAGGACAGGTTCCTTAAGTCACGAGAAAATAATTCTTAATTTAGAGTCAAGCATTTTCGTACTGTAGTAGTTAAAGTCATAACTACGTCAGTACAGGAAGTGGCTACCGTGTTTGGAGGGCATGTCCTCAGAAACGCCTGGCATATCCTGTGTCGTAAAGCTTGCAGAGACTATCGGTGCGGGATACGTTGAGCCCAGGAACACTCACGCTGACCGACATAGCGTCCTGATGGTGCTTCATAACCTTTCTCCGGCGCTGCCATATAAAGGTCCACGCTGCAATCACAGCCAGCTGTGCCGCCAGGAATACGGTCCCCGCTACTATGATACCCGCTACATTGATGCAGAATCCTCCCGTCGTCGCATCGCTGATGAAGATAGCACTGTTATCATTCGTATTTGTGGTCATGTTGGACTTCCTGGCAGCGGATCGATCGAAACCGAATTTGTCTGTGATGTGGATGGACTGTACAAGCAGCACGTCTTCACGGGCGCTTGGTCCTCCAGCGTGATTGCTGGTGGATCGGCGTCGGCGCCGGCGACCGTAAGATTGTACAGACCGAAGCTCGCCAGATGAGTCCTCTTGATCGCACTGCACCGGCTCGCACGTCGGCATGCAGGGTGTCACGAGGGCGCGGAACTGCACTATCTCAGATGACGGGAACTTGAAGGCGTCGAAGTGCGATAGCAAAACCTGGAACGGACATCTAAAATTAGTTTCAAATATTGAAATTTCTCCGGTACCAAAAGGCTTTTATTGGCCGGTTCAGCGGATTTTTCGTATGCTAGGCTACTGCAGGGCGTCGTAAAAATTGCTTTACCGAAATTATACCCACGTCTTAGAGAAACGCTACTTCGTTTAGAGCTAACCAGCAGAAACTGAAGAGCAAGCAGCTATATAATTTTGTTCAGATTGTTGTCCACCATGTTGAGTGTACATTTTTACATCTACTGAGCACCGATTAGTAAACCAAGTAGTGCTCATCTGGAACATGAGTATGGTCGTGGTAAAGCAATTTTTAGCATACTCGGGTGTTACGTCTTCATAAACCACAATGTCATTCTGTCAAGTCTTTGAACTCCTGGCCGTCTACTGTGGCGTGACTTCAACACGAACTTTCATTAAAATTGACCATTTACTTCAGAGTACAGGAGCATTCACGAACATCAGACTGCGTGTTTAGATTTTATTTTAGTTTACAAAAACAACTTTGCAAAAATGAATTTTGTCCTGATCCTGTCCCCGCACTTAATTAAGCACCAAGTCACTGAGACGTATGGGTATGGAGGTACATCTGTATGTACGCTAAACCTCCGTCGTATTTGAAGGTGTCAGGTTTACTGTAGGGCGCTTTTTCTCCAGGGAAAGTCCCTTGTATCTCTCGGGTAAAAGGGTGGATGGACCCTAAAGGCTGTCTCGAAGCTATGGAGAACAGCAACGTCTCTCTCCAGCCGAACCCCGATTCCACGTAACTTAAAGAAGTCTGTTGAGCAGCATCTGGCCTTACACGCGTATACATTCTTCTATCACCGCATCGAGCACGGCAGCTTTACCGAATAGAGAGCGTGCCTTCACCGGGACATATAGTTGTGGGTGCGCTGTTCAGGACAGAGATAAAAGAAACGCACTGTTTTTGTACGCTGCATACACATTTCGCTGTTTTGGCAATAACTGGCGAACCGAAGTAGGTGGATACTTGTGGGTGCTCTATGCTGTATTGGGTCCTACCCGATCTGTTGGTCCGTATTTTAGGCAGATGTGTGTTTTTGGTCGTAGGCTGCAGGCAATTACGCTCCTCTTCCAACCATTTCACTGTTTCTTGGTGTGAGTTTTGAACACATGGTCTACATGTAAGGAAGCGCGCATATTTCAGAGAGCAGCAAGGCTAAAATTCATATTTCCGTCTGAAATAGCTCAGGGGTGTCACGAATTTGTAGCTGGGAAACAACCGCTTTTCCATTGTATAGAGTAAGGTAAAAAGGTAAATCATTCCCATTACACGCCTGAGGTGCCCAGAGGGTTCCAGGAAGTTAAGGTTCTCAGATTACGTGACAGTGGCCTGGGATGGTGGTAAGGTTGTCAGCCTTACGCACCGGCCGCTTTTACACCCAGGAAATACTCCTGGTACTCATGTCTGTTAGAGGCTGATTCGACCCCAGGGCCATAGTGCGATCAGAAGGATTATGTTAATGAAAAATTCCAATGGCACCATCTGGAATCGAGCCAGCGACATTCCGATTTGTAGCACAGCACCTTAACCACTGTGCTTCCGCGGTCCCCTTTGTGTAGAGCATCATGATGTAATTGTTGTTACTGACATTGTTAATTGTGTGAGGCATATTTGATATGTGCGACGTTTCGGGAGTTATATACTTTCTTGTCTCGACACCTTTTTGTCGTGTATTAACACATTTTTGTTATTTCAATTCGACTCTCCCCCACAACATCGTATGTGTATTTGTGAGTGTCGTGTGTTACAGGAAATGGAGAGGGTAAGAGCACTGTCAGTTACGGAATCGGCCGTTGTCGGCAGCGTTGCGAGAGTAGTGTAGGACTCCCAGTATCAGGTTGTGTGGGCAGTCATATGGGACTGCTGGAGGCTAGAATGGAGGACTTGGGGTGTCACGGATCGATACACCTCGCAGCCGGAATTGCTTCCTGTATTTCTCGTTTTTTAAGTTTCAGATGCACAGTAGACAGTGATGACATTCAGTATGCAAGACTGATATGAAGACACTGCTGTAACATGGACAGTTTTCACGGGCAGTTTATTTCCTACGATTGACATCCATTACTGACCGCTAATATTCGCTGATCGAAGCCTCTGTCAGTATATCATAACTCACTGTCATATCTCGGCCTCTGTTATATATAACACGATTATTATTTTGCCACAGTTTACTTTTTCGTTTATTTGTTGTCAATTTAACAACCCTGTGATAACGTTGGGTATTGAGGGACGAATTGCAGGGTGATTAAAGGAGTAACGAATTGGGGGTTCTGAGGTGTTTCGCAGCTGTGTAGTTTAAGTCACCGTTCTTGTGGGATGTGGCGCCGCATCTCTATGTAATTGGTGCCTGACGTTTCTAGACAACCTATTGGTCTCATCTACAATGGTCGAAATGTCCAAGAAGAATGAGTTCACTAGGTTGTATCGAAACGGCGGACACCCATTACCCAGTATTGCGGCACCATATCTCAATAGAACGGTGACTTCAGTTGGAAAAATTGTGGAATTTAGCGGCCTTGGCTTCATTTGGGATAATATTCCGGAATTTGTGTCGAGGGATTGGTGAAAACCACGAAGGACCAGAGTATATGTGGTCTGCTAATCGAGATTTGCACCATTAACCTTCCGAATACGAATCAGTCGTGCTGTCTACCCGACCGCGGCCTGCGATGATCTGTGTCTTAGAATATGCACATTGCCTCTCTCGTTTATTCTTGTGTTAGTGTGCCGATCTTGCAGCGCTTCGGCAGCCTGAGTTTTAAATACGTGCCGTTTAACTACCGTCGCGTGTAAACTGACGCTAATGTATGTGCGACGGTTATACTCAGTATTTTCTGTTCATTATATCCAGACTGCTTAAATGATACATATCATACACAGTACCTATCAATTGTATGTTTTTACAACAACATAGCTCGTACTGGGGCAATTACACTGACCAAGTTCGTTAAATTGGTTACAAAAATTTTCAGTTGCGTGCCAGGAATCTGTTGAATGTGGTTTGGTTGCCCCTTGTTCTTGGACGTGTGGAACATCTGTGTTGAACGTCTGGTCGACTGTGTTGCCTAACGCGGGTTTTTGTATGACCCACCCCTCCCCCCCCCCCCTCCACTCATCGTTGTAACTGTTTAATATCCTTTGACTCGTATACACTTATTAGAGACGGCGTGTTGAGGTTTCTTTATTTCTATGTTCTTTGTTCCTGTTTGCATTTTACTATCTAAATACAGCTTGATACTGTGCATTTGAAATACGGAGTTGTGATCATAGGCTAAGAATAATTTATTGGAACTGTTTCAGTGAAATGCGCAGTTTTATTACAGTTCCGAAAGTGACATTAATCTCATACCCTACCTGACTGTAGCATTCATCCACCACAGCTATGATTATTTCATAAATTCTGCCGTACAGCTTGATAGAGGCACTAATATGTGCTCACCAACTAGACTGAATGCTCTGGCTTTCAGTTAAATGTTATTGCGCTAGTGTTTTGTACAGCATAGTGTACAGAAAATAATTCAATGCTAGCAGCAACAAAATTTATTCTTACTAAATTCTGAACGTGCCTAGCAGTTTTGTGTCTCAGTTTGTATGTTATGTCGTTACCAGTATTACATTACCTTAATTGCAAGAGAACAGAACTGAGCTCAGGATTTCGTTGTGTACTGAGTCGGTTGAGTATAACTATTTTTTTTCCCCGAGTCTACAACATAAAGTCTTCGTTTAGACATTTCTGTTAAGGAATAAATTGTACTGATTTTGAGAGAATAATGACACATTTGTAGGCTGTGTGAAACGTCGCTCTTCTGGGTTGCAGCGCGTCATAGGTTTGTTATCGTTGTTTCGGAACGGTGTTTCGGTCCACCTTTCAAGGGTGAAGATGCGTTCATGGACATCTTGACCTTTGAAGATGCTACCAATTTGCTGTCCCAAAACATCGACGAACCAGCCTACGTCGTGCAACAACCTAGAAGAGCGAAGATCTCAATTACTTGGCGGTGAAAGCGCGATATCGTGCATGTGTGTGTGAAGTTCTGTTTGTCCCTTCTTTGTAGCAATTTGTTAGGTCGAGATAATTGCAGTGGCGGTCTCGTGTCCTGATAGCTGTGGCGAAATTAGGGTCCCGCGTCGAATGAGTATTAGTGTGCCACTAAGAACTGTACATATCGCGACTTCAGTATCGGCACTAGATCGCTTCTGTCTCTCTACTGTTCTCCTTCAGTGGATCTTATTAAATCAGTAATACAGAGCGGTAGAACTTGTTTCATGTCGCTTTCCACAAGCAGTAATTTTAGAAAAATAGAAATGCTCGTTACTTTTGTTGGTTCAAGTGTTCCGTAAAATTATGTCAGTTGAAGTTAATTAATTTTAAATTGTGTCACTTGAGTCATTTTCTGTATTTATTGTGGATCTTAGATTGTAAACAAACAAAACAGTTTCTCACTAGCTTTATGCTGCAGGAGACATTTGGACTTGTGCCGTGTTCTCTCATTTAAGGGCCACCACACTGATTAACGTATGGAAGTGTGTTCATGTTATTTTGTTTTATATTTGTTGCAGGTGAGTGTTCGTCACTTCTAGCAATATTCCTGCTGTAGCCGCTTATACGGTAAAGTACACTGCACATAGTTTCTTTGTGGCTATATTTTTTAGCTTCGATACGACTGGTGTGGTGTATGAAGTACAGAGTGATTGTACCTAACGTATTTGTAGCGTCGCATGTTGCTTCAGTGTCTAGATGAATTGTAACATTTCTCAGTACTAGTAACACGTGTGGGATTTATTTCTGAATTCGGAATTGCTCCTACGAAGGGAATAGGCGTAGTCTGTACTTCAGCGATGTACCAAACCGCAGCATTAAGGACTACATTTCGTCTGTGAATGTGACTTGGTGCCTGTTTTTAGTAATATTTTATCCGCATTGATACAATTGCGGTAACTTTAAATTGCTGTACACTGATGTTTTGTTCAGTGCTTTAGAAACGGTCGTTAATTCTCAGAGTAACGCTCAGGAGAATTTCCGACGTGTTTCTGTAGGGATCACAACACCTTGACTTAGTTGAAATAATGTGCTATAATTAGAGGGTGAGGTCCCAAAATTCGTCTGGTTTACACCTCGAAACAGGGGATTCAGCGAATGTGAAATGCTCTGTACAATTCACCATCTCACTGGACCACACCGTGTGTAAGTTTTTAATATGATGTACTGTACCTTGCCGGAATCTGCAGACTTGTAGATTGGCCCCATTATGAAGTGGTCAGTTGGGCAGCCATTAGAATCGATAAGTACAATCTCGCTGGAGTCAACCCCATCCATAGCGACAAGTTCTCTCACGAACATATCGTATGGGCTGTTGCGATCTAGGATCTCGAACCACAGGGTCAGTGGGTCGCCAACTTCTGCCGAAGGGAGGAGGTCTCCACCATACCGATGTGTGATCTTCATAGCTATGTTAGGCGAATCCACTATCACTTCTTCAGACAGTGCTGGACGAACATCACCTCTTACTCCAAGATCAACCTCGTTGGAGACGCTCTTATTGGTGAGGTCATACTGACACGTGACGGCCAAACCCAAATCGGAACTCGTGACGATGGTGTCGTGGTGCTGGATGACGACATCATTCAGGTACCGGCCAAGACCGTGCTGTTTCACGTTGCATTCAACGTCATCATACGCCATCTTTAATTCGAATTCCAGGCTCCCACGGACGTCTTCCACACAAGAATTTGGACTACCTTTTGCGTAGATTTTTCCGTTGAACAGTTTGCTGGTTTTGATGCGTGCAACCATGTCTCCGGATCGGCAGTCAATACTGACGTTGTAACAAGAGCTCAGTTCGTACGTTGATGCCTCCGGCACTTCGAGATAGGGATCCTGTAAGGAAGAATATCTGTGAATGTTGTCTGCTTATTATCCATGGAAAAGCAAACAGTAGTTACATTTGGTTTATTCCTATTAACATTTTGTCTTGCAATAGCAAGATAAAATGTTAATAGGAAATTATTTTAACGGGTTTGAGACCACATCATCATCGTGGGTTCAAAAAGAGCCTACCAATTAATCGATTGAAGGAAATAATTTGTGATTAGAAACGCAATGGGACAATTCAATCGTGACGTCGTTACCTACAGTACGAAAACAAAACAAGGATTTGTGTTTATTTTTGCGTACAGCATATGCGGACGCACCCCCAACACAGCCACTGCATCAAACGAACGGTGCTATACGTAACCTGTAATAGACATGCACTGTGAACATCTAATGGAAACTGTGGTGTACCGGGCAGTAGGTATAAACTCACCTGTATGTCAGCGAGAGTAGCGCGCGAGTGATGACTGAGCCTACACACCATTTCTCCAGTGTCACCGTAGTCATACGAGTGACAACGGAAGGGTGAATTGAGGCACAGTTCACGGCATTCATCTGCCGAACCTACGTCCTGGTATACGGAATCCACAGTCTTCAGGATGCGTCCACTTAACTTCTTGAATTCGCATAGTTTGATGGGCTCTTCAACACAGTTGTTCTCCAGGTATTCTGTATCCGGCTCGGCACGGAACGCTCCCGAACCGGCTACGGTAAGACGGTCCATGTCTGATAAACTGCATTCCCTTGTGACATTGTTGTAGTTGGCTGACCTGGAAATGTGAACACAAAAATAAATTCAAGATTTGAACTTTTGTTTTCGTTGTGTCACTTGTTTGGACTGAACTTTTAAATTGGCAGTAATTAATTTCGGGATTCGTCCGACCGTCGCGGCGACGAGTGAGTAGCACGTCTTCTTCATATTCTGGGTGTTTCGACGTCGAATATTGGCCTGGAAACGATTGTCCTTTGGTTTGACCTGAATTTTTTAACCCCCCTTGCGATTTTTGGGATAGTGTTTAAGATTAGACCGCTCTTTCTGTCTTAAACGTGTTATCTAATTGATTTTTTGATAATTATACTATAATTTCGCGCTGTGTAGTCGGAGGTACGAACATTGTCAGCGTACTAAGGAATATGGCCTGCCAACAGAATACACTGATACAAGCTCGCCGCTAATGCGATTATGAAATTATAATTAACAAAACGCATAGTTCCTGCGAGTGTTTCAGTCTGCGCTTGTATTTCGAGGCTAGCAAGATTTGTAACTGAAGAATTATACCATTTATTTAGCCATATATTTGTCAGTTTCTGTGTATAATTTCCAGCATTATTGATTTAAAATACAGTAAATTCGAAAGATACAACAACCTGAGACACGTTGCTTGAAACATAAGAGTGTAACACTCATGCCGCATTTGTAGGCGTCTGATGATCCTTGTCCGTACCACACGTCAGATGTCTAGCTGCTGTCAAACCCCACGCTAACTCTGCGTTATGCTTGGTCGCCATATTACTGTTAGACATTGTAAAATGTAAACGTAAAGTTTTCGCTGTCCGCGCCATGAAGGTACTTACGAGGAGCAGACATACAGGTCAACGCGTTCCCAACTGCGGCACTACATGGAGGTGAGTGGTTAACTTCACTCTCCGGCCGCTTTACTCCTCAGGAGTAGGAAGTTAGGGGGGGCCCTAGAGCCGGTATAGACGTTTTGAAGAAAAAAAAATCTCTTGCCTCTAGCCTAGCCGCTATACCGACTACAATACTCCGGCTCCTCTGTGTGGCATTGTACAACACGATTTCGTTAACCCTTTGAAGCCTAGCGGTTTCTGTATGTACCACCAGATTTAGAAATTCTACATTCTGGTCACACAGTGAGAACAAAGAGCGAGAATTTGCCTGTACACTGTTGTTAACACATTGATTTTCGTAACCGAGTTAGAGATGTTCACAGCGCGGTGCTAACTTAATATGTAATTGTATGCCTAATTCACGTTGTTCCTAGTCTTTAAAGGGTTAACAGTAACTGTGTACACTTCTGGTATACGTAAGCCATTATGCAGTTAGATTTGTACCAAAAAACCTTATTTGTGACCTAATTTTGGATATATTACTTGTGTCTGAAATTGCAGCAACAGACCTGCAGACACGTTAGTCTATTATGTGGGATGTCGTAGCTGAAAATCCAAAGGCGTGTCTCGTTGCTGGTGACATTGGCATTTTAACAGCCAAATGTTATTCGTACTGCATGAAGGTAGGGATATTCGTATAGGCCTTCATATGTAACGACGCTGCAACTAATTCACCAGAAGTCCTGCTTAATATGCAATATCAATATCTCGGACGTAATGTAGAATTCTACTTTTGAAGTTTTTATAATGCACCATACATACTTTATTTTCTGTACATAGGCCAACCGTACATTTATACAGTGTGAGTGCTGGAGATGTTAGGGAGGGTGTATTTTTCGGAAGTAAATTAAACTATTCAGTAACGAAACAAGTTACGTGTTTTTGTTTCTGGTTATTTTCTTATATGACGTGAGCATGTAAGAGTGTTTGCACGTTTTTACAAAATTGCAAAAGTGGAAGATAATGTAGGTCTAATTGCATACTGTACTTAATTAGCTAAATACAAAGCGCTGATTTATAAAGTCGTAATTATGAAGTGCCGATTTCCCACGCATATCTTCCCTTGTAAATGTCAAATATGTATTTCAGCATACTAATTTTTATACTTTCAACTAATGCAGTTCCTCAAGTAAGGGTTCTTGAAATCTTGATTTTTTGGTCTCGTATGTCGCCGGTTGTTCATGATTTGTTACCAGTGCTGCAGATGTTTCTGTTTTTGTTACTGAATTTATGGAACGATGACTTCTTGACTGCGTAGGAAGGCACCGTGGACTGGGATTATGGTCTGAATGTTGAGGGTGGGGGGATGCCCTAAGGAGTTGTCGTGGTTTGTTGTTAGATACTGTTCGAGAATTTTTCTGTAGAGACTGATTATTACCAAAAGATGACGACAGACAAGTTTTTTTTTTTAAGTGTGTTATACAAGGAATCTCTTAGTTTCTGAGATTATATAGCAACGATGCTACAGGAATGAGCATGGAGCACTGACGGGGTGATTCCGACTTGCTGGAAAGCCGAAGTACTCGTTGATAGACGTGTCCCAGTGCTACTTTGTGCACCAAAAATTCAAAATTGAAATGCGAGTTAAGACGTTCGGCCTTCTCAACGAGAACTGTCACATTTGAGTACGTTGTGACACTGCAGACAACTACATTCGGCAATTTGTTGTCACTTCTCTGCGGAGGATGTACAGATATTGACGTAGGTCGTGTTGCGTGCCTTTCCGTCATTTCCACAACCGGACGACACGTTCCGAAGTAAAGTGCATTCTTCAGGATACTCTTTTACTCGGCGTTGGAAGGTGGAAACTGAATAATGACCGTCCACGGAATTCATTCTCGTACGCAGATTATGACCGAAAAAAAGGAAACCATAAAATGAATACAATTCAACATCGTTGTTTACGAAAAATGCAGAGAGGGACATCGTTGTGTCCTGTCACGTTTCTTATGAGAGATTGTGTGGAGCACCAACCCACTAACTGCAGACCGCACAGGATTACGAGGCTGCTGGTTTTCCACGGCTCACCAAGTGCTGACGTGCCACAGTCGCCATCTGCAGTAATATTCCCACACCTGGCGATGCGTTTCCATGGTTGTCAGAGGTGTCACGTTTATGACATCGGTTTTTCCGTTTTCATTTCCTATTTTCTGCCTTCGCGAGTTCGCATCTTTTGCCGTATCGGATCGTTGAACCGGTTTTTTTTAATGTCATCTTCCACAGACAAGATTTGGTTGATGAATTCGGGTGTAAGTGAGCTTGACAACTGTTTTGGATATTGTCTCAAATCTTGGTTTCTTTTTTTAACATAGACTTCCAAAAACTGGGTCTGTTTTCTGCTTCGGTTGGAAAAGGGAGGAGAACGATTCTAATGTTGTAGACCTCCAGTAATGGGCAACGTCCAGAACTCTCATCAAGCTCACTGCAAAATCTTGTCGTTAGGAAATGTAAGGTTGGATGCAAGTTCTCGATAAAACACGTTTTATGGAGATTGTTGTGTTCTGCAATGTGAACCGTATAGCCTGTTAGAATTGTCCCGATATTTCAGGGGTTCCTGTTGCCTTCTTCATCAGGGAAAATCAGTACCTTGGTAATGGACGAAGCATGATCGCTTGAAACAGTGCTGAATATCTACTTGGCTGCGCGGTGTCACATGACAGGGGACAGCTATGCTAATAGTCATCGTACTGAACACACAAACTTCCACGTATAAGTTTGTATTTACGTACTATTTCACTGATGATTAGTATGATCAGGTTTCACGGGATAGTCAGCCATGTTTCCGGGAGCTGTGTACGTTTAAGGTCCTTTAAGGTTCAGGAACTGACTGACTGCAGTTAGATATTAAAAAGGATGTGCATCCCAGCAAGCCAACATCGCATTTCACAGACTTCGAGCACAGTAAGCAGTGATCTGTTTGAGGCGGTACAAAATTCACAGTAATTAAGATAAGTTATATAAATCCAATTTGAGTCACCACCTTGCGTTCTGAATCTTATTGTTGGAAAGAAAATTATGTCATGTTTTTACTGAAAATGGGTAATTTGTTTGATTTCACTTGCAGTCATTACGGAGGTCTCAGGTTGGATATCACTAGCGACTACTGTTCTTTATAACGTCTTGCGATAGAGACGTTTGGAAGGTGTGGTTCCTTCGTTAGTCATTTTTGGTTAAGACGAATAACGGTAGCTATTTTTCTGCTTCTGCAGTAGACCAGTGGGCAGTACATTAGAAGGTACGAAGTTGCATCAGGGCAGCTGGATAGATCGCCTGAAACGAACGTTTAGAAATCGTCTGCCTCTCAGCCCCGGAGTTGGCGCATGTGGAACGGTCTTGATAAAGGTGGGAAGACCAATAAAACCTATAACTTTAAAGGGACAGGTCTGAGAATCTTATCCTTGATTAGATTTATTATGATGACGACAACGGCTATATACACTGCTCTTATTGTATATAATTTCCATTTTATGACTAATTTTCATAATTGTGATAATTTTTTTTTCTGGTTAGGTGAAAGTTTTTAAAGACGCGTGAAACGCTTCTTTCGTGTCACAACTTTATCGATAAAGCGTCGATGTGAAAAGTTACTTGATGTTTACATTCTCATCCCATCTCGTCCCCCTCGATTTGATCGTTGTAATATTTGATGAATACAAATTATGAAGCTCAACGGTAAAACTTTTCTCCAGATCATGTTAGGTCTAGTACCTTATATGTTTTTGTAGTTTATTTTTTTCTGTAAGGAATTTGACTATTAGCAGAACCGATTTCCAGTGTAAGACGGGGTACGAGATGCTGATTCATTGCAGTCAACCACGCAATGAAGGACGTTGTGACAAACGGTATGTAGCAAGTCTGTAGGTTGGCATTGGGGCTTGATTTCCGCATTCACTACTATTTCGTTCTCTTTTTTATGCGTGACCTGTCGATTGTGTGACTGAACAAAAGAGGAAAGCGATGTCTTTTTCAACAGTAATGCGGGATGACCGGATCTGCGTAACTCAACAGTCATTGAACGTACTTGACCACAGTGCGACCTTGTTGGGGGGTTATTGAGCTGTGGCGATACCATCATATACTATGCAGTGGCTCGTTGCTGTTTCATTTCGGATAGATTAATGATTATACACACATTCGTATGTTCCTGGGGTGACACTGACAGATCCCCTGCTTACACTCTTGATGCAATTCGGTTACTCTTCACTCGTCAGTTTACCCCCCTGTCGTATCATTCAAAGCACCCGCAATGTGAATGCGACACCGGCTCTTTCAAATTGGTGGTTATTATAAGTTAAAATACTTTTTTATCTTATAGTGATTATAGTACTAAATGTAACATGCGTAAAGCGAAGTTCAAGCTGTAATGTTGTCTGGTCAACTTCATTAAGCACAGTTTTTGCCGGGATACTGAGTAGTCGACTCTGCCGGGCTCAGTTGCTGATGAGGCATTGCTTGATCGGTTGTATTAGACACAGACATTCTTCAGAATAGGCACTAATGGGCACCGAAGTTGTCGATTAATTTCTCTCTTTCTGTGGATCCCAGTGGATCACCATCTTTGGATCTCCTCATGGGCCAAATGAAGCCATTCTGTATGTTCACACATTGTTCGTTTAGTGTTTGTTTTAATCATGCCAGTGTCATCTACATCATGCTCGTCTGCACGTGGTTTCTTCTCTTCACGTTTTATAACTAGAATTTGTATGATTTTTCGTCTCTCCCATGTACTCTACACGCCCTATCCATCCCATTTTCTTGAATTTATAAGGATAATAATGTTTGCTGAAAAGTAGAGGTCGTAAAGCTCATCATTATGTAATTTTCTTCGGCATCCAGTTTATTTATGGGTGATTTATTTAACGACACTCTCAGTACCCGAAGCTATATAGCTTCGTACAGTCGGATAATTAGCAAATTATTAATTGAAAATGATGCGGAAGGAAGCGTTAGAGGCATAAATTGAAGAACTCATGCAGTTTTTGGGTAGAGGGATTGAGGAAAACAGCGAATAGTCTGAGTTAAATAGTCGGTGTCTCAGCCGAGATTCGAACCAAGCACATTATGAATACAATGTACGAACGTTATTATTTTAGCTTAGGTCGGCTTCTGTTATTCCTTTGGGTTTATACATTGCATTCTTAGCACTGTGTACTGCAAGACCTGTAGTGGGTGTCCTTTTTCGGCTTACAGGTGTTGTAGTAGTGGTCAGTGCTGTATACCTCTCTGGGCTTCTGACACTTTGAAGACTGACACCGATACAGAATATTAAATTTGGCCCACGCCCCATCAGCGGAGTGCTCGAATTTTCCAAAACTTCCCAAGCCACCCAAAATTCTTGGCGCCAGAAGTGTGACAGGGAGCAGGTTCGAAACTGAGGACCAACAAATATTAGGCGCCACCATACAAAGTTGAGTCGCCCAATCGGCCTGGCGTCCTTTCCACATCTTAATATCAAGATATCGGTCTGAATAAGTGATCATAAATTTCCGAAAATGCATTGCTTTTGGAAGATTATCAGGCTTCGGCCGTTTGTCCTTCTGGTAAGAATAACATGAAGATGAGTATGGGGCACAGGTGGAATAATACTGACAGGGGAAAACGGAAGTACTCGGAGAAAAATCTGTCCCCGTTTCACTGTGTCCACGATAAATATCGCATGGACCTGTCTAGGATCGAACCCGGACGTCCGCTGTAAGAGGCAGGCGCAGGCGACCAACTGCCTGCGCCATGGCACGACCTGACCTAATAAGGTTCTTCTAATTTATATATAAGATTTAAGTTCGTAATCTTGCCGGTTGTTTTGTATGAGTGTGAAGCTTGGTCGCTGACATTGAGGGAGGAAAGGAAGCTGAGGGTGTTTGAGAGTATGGTGTTGAGGAGAATATTTGGACCTAGGAGGGACGAGGTAACGGGGGAATGGAGGAGACTGCA
>Ga0131853_10005379_pt1 | contig 23071 bp, 20 predicted proteins | sample TergutLab28metaG_FD_92764 | JGI IMG/M metagenome (GOLD analysis project Ga0131853, IMG submission 92764) | Labiotermes labralis P1 segment gut microbial communities from Petit-Saut dam, French Guiana - Lab288 P1 (version 2) (version 2) | ecosystem: Host-associated > Arthropoda: Insects >...
AATGTTTTTGGACTGAAAGAGCATTGTTTTTAATAGTGCAATTTTATCGCTTGTGCATATTCACGGAAATTGGATTGACGTGTAGCTACCTTGATAGCCGCCGTACCGTCATGGGAATTACTGAACACTAGGAATGGCTCTATCGTTTCGCCGCCAATAATGTACTTCTCAGGTAGTTTGGCTAACATCCATACCCTACGGCCTCCCTGTAGGCTACCTGCCGTTTCGTATCGGACACCTTCGCCTATTAGGGCATCTGTAAATGCAAAGGCTTCTTCGTTCTGGACAATCCTGTATCGGTCTGTTACGACACCAAGTACCGCACCATCTATATCCCTTATATTAGCCTTGTAATTTGGGATAAGCTGGTCTGATGTGGTGTAAACATTCCCAGATGGACATACGACATCTGCCGTATAGATTGGCCGTTGCCCAACCTTCCAGTCCAACCCAGCGGCTACCAGTGCATCCTTGGAGTCCAGGGCTTCTTCGACACGGATACCTAACCCATGCCAGGGAACTTCGCGTACATAAAACATTGATTCTAGGTTTGCAGGCATTACATCAACTCCTTTGTAGTAGTTTGGATTTTTAGTTAAGGGATATAAGTGCCACAGTACGGACACTTATGTTGGTCTGGTAGCTTACCGTAGAGGTCATCAACATAGTACGAACATACAAAGGCGTTGAATATGGCGGTATATCTCACGCCCTTGTACTCGGCTACAACATCGTTATTATTCATTTCGTGAAGTATGGTAGCTTCGTCATACGCCTTTAAGCTATGCACAACAGCTTTAGTTTTGAATCCCTGGGTTGCAGGTGCATTCATATTGATTTTCTCCTTCCTCGTTGGTTTGGATAGAATAAGAATGTCTGTGTACGTAGCCGCCTCCTCCTTTTCTACATTCACATATACTTCAAAATATATAATTTGTGGCCATAGATATGCGACTGATAGCATTAAAAATTAGCAGTTTAATTATGTATTTTCTAGCGCGGAAATCTTGATTTTATAGTATAATGGACTCGGTTAAGTATCACGTAGATAAACAACCTTGCTTGTTTTGATTAACAGGAAGGAGAGTTTATTTATGTCGAAGACTAAAGAAAATAAAGTAACTGGTTGTATCCAAACAAAGAAAGGAAGGGCTAACTATTACGTCGTTTTGAGTTCCTATGATGACACTGGTAATCGTGTCCGAAAATGGATATATACAGATGTGCCAATCAAAGGGGATTCTAAACGTAAAATCAAAACCGTGCTGACTGAGATTTTGGCAGAGCATAATGATACTGGTGTGAACTTTAGTAAACACACCTATTTTATTAACTTCATGGACAACTGGCTTGAGTCATGGAAGCTAACCATTTCACCAACGACCTATGATGCATACAGGATTACCATGCGTGCCCATATCGTACCTTTCTTTGAAAAGAAGAAACTCAAGGTTACCGATATGACCCCAGCGGTTATCCAGCAGTATGTAAATGCGAAGCTGAAAGAGCTATCTTCTAACACGGTTAGGAAACATTTATCTACTATTTCCAAGTGCTTTGATACCGCCGTCAAACAAAACATCATAGCCATCAATCCTGTAAAAAGGATAGAGATGCCTAAGAAGAAAAAGTACAACGGAGCTAAGTTTTACAACGAGCGGCAAATAGAACAGCTTTTGGAAGTTTCAAAAGGCGACTCACTTGAAATCGTTATACTGCTGACACTGTTTTACGGTTTGAGACGGAGTGAGATTTTGGGCATACGATGGGATGCAATTGATTTTGAATCTAAGACTATGACCATCAAGCATACGGTTGTTAGGATAGGGAAGGACATCCATATGCAAGACCGTACAAAGAATGATAGTAGCTATACCGTGTTTCCGATTCCAGATAAGGTTATTATAGAGCTAATGAAGTGGCGTGACCGTCAACAGGAGCTGAAATCATTGCGGCCTAATGATTATCACGATAGCGGTTATATATGTACTAAGCCAAACGGTGACTTATTCCGTCCCGATTATATTAGCCATCACTTTGCCTTGCTGTTGAGGAAGAACGATATGCCTCACATCCGCTTCCATGATTTAAGGCATTCGTCGGCATCGTATTTGAAATACCTTGGTTTCGATTTGAAGGATATCCAGACCTGGCTAAGACACAAGGATATTCAAACCACCATGAACCTCTATACGCACCTCGACATGGAGGCCAAGACTAACATCGCCAACAGTCTTGATGCTAGGCTTCATAATATTGAGGCTGAATAAAATGACTGTATCTCAATACAATCTGCCATGTGGTTGTGGTGAAATTGGCAGACGTGCTGGGTTCTGGTAGACATTTTGGTAGACATGCAGGGAAAAATAAAAAAATACAGGCCTCTCAAAACTGAGAAAAGCCTGTATTTACTGGTTGCGGTTGACAGGACTTGAACCTGCAAGGGGCGAACCCCACTAGGACCTGAACCTAGCGCGTCTGCCAATTCCGCCACAACCGCATGCAGCGAAAAACATTGTAATACGATGGTTATATAGTGTCAAGTAATAGACGCAAAGGAGTCCCTATTATGCTGTTTAAGAAAATCCACAAGGACTGTTTCATTAAGCTAAATAATTAAATATTTATGCAATATACGTAGGGGGCGGCGTCCCGTTTGCCTTTGTAAATGCTAGGCTACAGGGTATCGAAGACGTCGCCCTCTATGCTCATTTTGCATATTTATTCATTACAGTGCTTAGAGACAACCCCTTGTTGATTGTATCAAGAGCGGCATATAAACGCCTTTTAAATATATTTATACTTCCTCATATATACGCTTAACATTATCCAAGCTTACCCGGGTTCCGTAGCAGCAGTCTTCCATACCTTCATATTCGATAAAAATATTACCTTCGAAGCCAGAAGCCTTAATACTGCCGATAATATCGTACATATCCAAGTCACCCTGGCCAGTGATAGCCCCCCGCAGATACTGCCCCCCGTCCGAGCGGAACCATGCCCCAGAGCAGTCAAAGTTGGTGGCATCCCCTGGGTTGCGCCTGCGTACATAGAAGTCTTTCATGTGGATTGTTGTGGCAAAGGGCATCATTTTTTCTGTTACTATTTCTGGTTTTTCGTCCATGCAAATATAGTTGCCTACATCCAGCTGATGGCCGAAATTGTCAGCTTTTACGCCCTTCATTACCTGCCTTACACGGTCACTTCCGTTTACATGGAAGCCATGGTTTTCTAATAAAATTGTAATGCCCAATGGCTTTGCGTATGCGCACAATGCCTCATATGATTTTACAATTGCAGGCAGTTCTTCAGAAAAGAGCTCTATAAGGTTGGCTTCTCTTGGGCGCCTGTATGCGGAGCAATCGCACCTGAAGGTTGTTGCGCCAAGGGCATGGGCAACATCTATGTGGGCCTTTGCACGGGCAAACTCTGCTTCCCATTCTTCTTGGGTAATGTTTAGAAAGTTTGCGTTTGTGGAGTAATTATCTATTGGTATATTATGTTTTGCGGCTGCTGACTTCATACGGCCTACAAGGTCTGGGTCTGCTATGGGGTCAAAGCCGAAGGGTACAATTTCTATTACTTCCGCACCATTTTCACAAAGCCATTCTATGGCCTGCTCTGGTGTCAATGTGCCGTTTGTTATTAGGCGGCTTATGCAATACAGGCTTGCTCCAAACTTTGGCATGATTGTCCTCTTTTCATTTATTATTGGGATTTTATCCCGTCTGGTTATAGAATAGCATATCTTTTTATTTATGGCATTATGGTGGTATAATTTTACTGAAAATACAATTACTAAGGAGGATTTTATGCTTTACAGGGAACTTGGAAAAACCGGATTTAAAGCATCGTTACTGGGATTAGGCTGTATGAGGCTGCCATATATTGATGATGCAGATATGACAAAGGGCGTAAACCGGGAAAAGGCCTACGAATTGATACGCTATGCCGTAGAGCAAGGGGTAAACTACTTCGATACTGCCCAGGGGTACCATGCAGGGGACAGCGAAGCTATTTTGGGCGAAGCTTTGGACTACAAAATTGATGGGGTAAGCCTGCGAAGCAAATCGTGGATTACAACAAAACACCCTTTCTGGGCTGCTGCCAAGCCTGATAATATTAGGGGAAATTTAGAGAAAACCCTGAAAAAATTGCGGACTGATTATCTTGATACTTACCTGATGCATGGCATAGGGCCAGGCAACTGGGAAAATATCCAGTCATGGGATATCTTTGGCGAGTATGAGAAGTTGCGCGCTGAAGGGCTAATAAAGCACATAGGATTTTCTTACCACGGTAACTTTGAGCACTTTGTAGAGGTGGTTAAGCGTTACCCATGGGACTTATGCCTTGCCATGCACAATGTCTTGGACCAAGAGCGTGAAGTCACCGCAAAGGGTATAGAAATTGCAGCAGAGCATAATATTGCGGTTACTGTAATGGAACCGCTGCGCGGGGGCGGCCTTGCCCATGCCCCTAAGGCTGTAAAGGCTGTGTATGACAGTTACCCTGCTGACCGTTCACCGGCAGAGTGGGCCTTCCGCTATTTGGCTGATATGCCTGGGGTTGCTTCTATTGTAAGCGGCATTTCTTCAATGGAGCAGCTTAAGGAGAATCTGGCCATTTTCTCACAGCCGGATATGCTGCCCAATTGCCTTTCCCCAGAAGAAAGTAAAGTTATTGTTTCTGCCAGGGAGGCGTACCAGTCTATTGTAACCATACCTTGCACTGCCTGTAATTATTGTATGCCGTGCCCGCAGAATGTTGGGATTCCCGCAATATTTACCCAGTACAATGACGGTAATAGGTTTGAATTTTTTAGCCAGGTAAGGCGGTCTTATATGTTTGCTACCCGTGGCGGGCGCAGCGTGGACAATTGTACAGAGTGCGGTGTTTGTACACCAAAATGCCCCCATGGGATTGATATCCCCAAGGAGCTTAAGGTTGCACACGAAGCGCTTAAGGGATGGGTGGAGTAATTATACCTGCGATAGCGAATGCAATTTTCTATAAACACCATTTTCATTTTGAATTAATGTCTCATGATTACCCCGCTCAATAATCACACCCTTATCCAGCACAAAAATCATGTCAGAATTAATAATAGTAGAGATCCTGTGGGCAATAACAAGCAGGGTCTTTTCTTTTGCATAATTTTCAAGGCCTGACTGCAAAGCCTTTTCTGTGTCCGAGTCTATGCTGGCCGTGGCTTCGTCCAATATCAAAAGGGTGGGCTTTACCGCCACCGCCCTTGCAAAGGAAATCAGTTGCCGCTGCCCTAGAGATAAATCAGAACCCCGCTCTGCAACTTTGTGCAGATACCCGTCTTGCAATGAAATTATTACATCGTGGCAGTTGGCAATCTGGGCGGCCTCGGCTATATCTTTGTTTTTAAGCTTTTTGTTACCAAGGCGGATATTGTAGCGGATATCGCCGGTAAAGAGTAAAACATCCTGCATGACCACTGCAATGCTTCGCCGCAGGCTGTGGAGGTTTACCTCTTTAGTATCATGTCCATCTATTAATATCCTGCCTTTTTTTATTTCGTAGTACCTGGAGATTAGGCTCATAATTGTAGTTTTGCCGCAACCTGTAGAGCCTACAAAAGCTGTGTGCATACCAGGTTCGATTTTAAAACTTATATCCTTAAGCACCCAGTCTTCACCTTTATACGCAAACCATACATTTTGGAATTCTATTGAACCTTTTATATCCTCCAGCATTTTACCTGCGGTCAAGTCCTCTACATCCTCGTGATTATCCATAATATCAAATATACGGTCTGCGGAGATTAGGGCAGACTGGGCGGTTGTTAGCTGGTCTGACAGGGTGGCAATAGGCTGGAAAAGCTGGCGTACATATGTGGTAAAGGCAAACAGCACACCAATATATAAAGCCCCGCCTGTCACCATGCCATGGAAGGCGGCTATTAAAATCGCAACCATAAGGTTGGATATCATATTCACAAAAGGCTGAGAAAGACCGTTTAATAGCACCTCAATCATGCCAAGCTTAAAATAGCCTTGGTTCATTTCTTCAAAGTCATTAAACTTTACTTCTTCCCTGTTAAAGATTTGGATAATCTTCATGCCGATTATATTCTCGGCCAAATATCCGTTGATTTGTGATAAAAGTGCCTTCATTTTAATAAATGTACGCCGGGCCAGTATGCGGTATACAAGGGTTAATACAAGCACTATCGGCACAGAAATTAAGCACCACATAGCAATAACCGGGTCAAGGGCAAACATAACCACAATCATGCCCGCAATAAGCAAGGACTCACGTATAATCATTATAAAAATATTGGCATACAACTCAGAAAGGGATTCTACATCACTTGTGACACGGGTAAGAATACGTCCGCTGGAGTTGTTGTCAAAGAAGGTCATATTCATGGTTTGGATATGCCGGAACAAATCTGTGCGGATTTTGTGCAGAATCTCCTGGCCAAGGGAGCGCAACACAATGGTTTGGGCATAGCCTGTCCCGTTGGCGATAACCGCTGTTACAAGAAAGACAGCCCCCAGCCCTACAAGTATAAGGGTGTCGTAGATGCCAACCACCAGGTGATTGTCTATGATTACCATAATAATCAGCGGCTGTATTATGGTGGCAATATTAAGTATTACCGCCAGCATCAGTGACCAAAAGGTTTTGGATTTGTTTATACCAAAATATTTTACAAGCCTAAGGGTAGTGCCGCGGTGTTTTTTTTCTATATACTCGCTCATTTTGTCGTTTATATTATCATTCATGGCCCACCGCCTCCGGCTCGCTGCTTTGCAGCTTTACTAGGTTATAGAAGTCCCCTTGCTGGCTTACAAGCTCGTCATATGTGCCTATTTCGGCTATATTTCCATGCTCATTAAGCACCATTATCCTGTCGGCTAGGGAGGCTGCGGCTACCCTGTGGGTTATTATTATCCCGGTAGTGTCGTGCATATATTTCCACAAACCGCTTATTATGGCGTGTTCTGTTTCCGCGTCAACCGCCGACAGGCAGTCGTCTAGGATTAGAATCTTGGGCTTGCGCACAAGTGCACGGGCAATGGAAATCCGCTGCTTTTGCCCGCCGGATAGGGTCATCCCCCGCTCCCCTACTACGGTGTTATATTTGTCTGGGAAGGCCATGATATTGTCGTGGATGGCAACGGCTTTTGCGGCGGCATATACATCTTCTTCTGTAATAGAATCATCATAGAACCGTATATTGTCCATTATGGTTTCAGAAAACAGGAAATTATCCTGGGGTACATAGCCAATAGCCCCGCGCAGGTTTTTTACGGGGATGCTATTGATATCGTGTAAATCAATTGAAATCATACCCTGGGGTATCTCCCACTGGCGCAGTAAAATAGAAGCAATGGTTGTCTTGCCAGAGCCTACAGGGCCAGTAATGGCCAACGTCTCCCCAGGTTGGATTGTGAAAGATAAATTATCCAAAACCACATGGCGCTTTGCGTTAAAATCTTCTTTAAAATTGATAGAGGATGCTGGATATGAAAATTTAAGTTTTGTAAACTCTATACGCCCTTGGGTTACATGGGTATCTTCTTCGGCAAAGGCATCTGTAACTGAGGGGATGCTTTTAAACAGCTCGTCTATACGTTCTATAGAACTTAATCCGGTTTGCCATATTTCTGTTACCCGGCCAATATTGGATACTGGCAGGCTTATAAGGATTAAATAGCCATTGAAGGCTGTAAAATCGCCAATGCTCATTGTTCCGGCTGCCACCATACGGCCGCCAAGTATTACAAAGACGGCAAAAACAAGGGCAAAGGCTATCTGGATAATAGGGGCAATAGACGCGGCTAGGCGGGCCATCCGCATTTCTTTATCCCAGCGTACCAGACTAAGCTCTTCAAAATTTTTTGTTTCGCTGTCTTCTTGGGCATAGGTTTTTATTACCCGTATACCTGTCAGGTTTTCTTGCACCTTGGAAGCTAGGTCTGATGTGGCCTCACGTATTTCGTATTGGCGGAAGCGCAGGTTTTTTCTTATTATGGCTATGAAAACTATAAGGAAAGGGGCTGGCAGCAGCGCAATCATGGGCATAACCACCCCTGCAGATGCAAACATACTGGCCCCCGCAACTATGAAAATTGTGGCAGAGTCAATAACAGCAACAAAGCCAAAGCCAAACATACGGCGTATGGCCAGCAAGTCTGAAATTGAACGGGTTATTATATCCCCGGTGTTAAACCTGATATAAAAATCAGATGATAAGGTTTCCAAATGCCGGAATAGCCTTGCCCGTATATATGTTTCTGCCCCGCGGGTAAAACCGAAGATTAGAAAGCGCCATATAAAGCGCAGCGCAAATGATAAAAAAGCGGCAAAGGCAATACGCCCGGCAGCGGCTAAAATCACATCTGCCGGGCTGGCATAGCGCAAGTGGTCTATTGCAACACCCAAAAGCCTGGGGATAGACGCGGCGAAGTATGTAGCAAGGAATACCAAAATCAAGCCAACTACATATCTAAGCCACTTTTTTGAGAAATAGAATAGTAAATGGTCTTTTGTTGTTTTCAAATTGCGCCCCTTTGTAAATCTTTAGTTGTTTTTCATACCATACTTACCATAAAACACCCTAGCCTCAAAGGGCAGCTTTTCCCGGCGCGTACCCGGGCCGTCTGGCTTACCTATTGGTATAACAGCCCACAGGCGGCAAGTATCTGGTATACCCAGCAATTTTCTCCCTTCGGCTTCTGTACCGGCATCAAAAAATGGATGATCCAGCCAAAGGCTGCTATACCCTAAAGCTGTAGCAGCCAGGAGAATATTCTCCATTGCTGCGGAATAATCTTCTTTGTCGAAACCCATATGCCCTTCCGGTGTTAGGGTTTTGTCGGTTAAAAGTGCTATTGCGACAGGGGTTGTCCCCAGGCCGCCATGGGGGATAAGCTGGCTTAGTGGGTTGATTGCGTCCCTGTCCGGCAAGATAATCAGCCTTACGGTTTGGCGGTTTACGCCCGATGGGGCTGCGCACCCAGCCTTTGCTATCTTTTCAAGGTCAGCAAGTGGGACTGGGGTTGGTAAAAACGCCTCTTTGTGGGAATAACGGCTTTCTAATGCTTCAAATGTGTTCATAACATCCTCCTTATGACAACTTAATGACTCCATCCAGCAGGCATAAAGAACTCTTCAAACCGCTTCATTGCAAACCGGTCTGTCATCCCGGCAATATAATCCGCCACAGCCCTGGTTTTATCCTTCTTCTTTGCCCTTGCAAGTATATCTTCCGGCAGTTCTTCCGGGTTGGATATGTAATATTCGTACAGCAGTTTAAACATACCCTGTATTTTACCCCGTTCTTTCTGGTGAAGCTGGTTTACATATACATTCTCGAATAAATAGCTGCGCAGCTCCCTAAGCAACTGGGCAACCCATGGGGGAAGCGCGATGGTGTCTTTTCCTTGGCTTTCTTCTACCATGCAGCGCACCAGCAAATCTATACGTATCACACTGGTTGTGCCTATGCTTCTTGTTATGTGGCTTGGGATATCTTCCGGGGTGATTATCTTTGCCCGTATTGCATCGTCTATATCGTGGTTCATATATGCGATTTTGTCCGATATTTGTACCACTTTTCCTTCCAATGTGGCCGGTGTGCATTCGGTTCTGTGGTTTAATATGCCGTCCCGCACTTCAAATGTCAGGTTTAACCCTTCACCGCTATTTTCTAGTTTTTCTACAACCCGCACACTTTGGATATTGTGCCTAAAACCCCCTGGTACAAGGTTGTCCAGGGCATCTTCCCCAGTATGGCCAAAGGGGGTGTGGCCTAGGTCATGGCCCAGGGCAATGGCTTCTGTTAAATCTTCGTTAAGATTAAGTGCCCGGGCTATGGTGCGGGATATTTGCGCAACTTCTAATGTATGTGTAAGCCGGGTACGGTAATGGTCCCCTTCTGGTGAGATAAACACCTGGGTCTTGTGCATAAGCCGGCGAAAGGCTTTTGAGTGGGTAATCCTGTCCCTGTCTTTTTGGAACTCGGTACGTATATCGCATTTTTCCATTGGGTATGCCCTGCCCTTTGATTCCCTGCTTTTTGTGGCATATGGGCTTAGGCGCTGCTGCTCTTGAAGCTCTGCTTGCTCTCTTATATTCATGTTGGCACCTCTAATTTATACCCTATGCCCCACACTGTTTTTATAGCCCAGTTGTCGTTTTTATTAAGTTTTTCCCTTATGCGCATGATGTGCACATCCACAGTGCGTGTATCCCCTGGGAAGTCGTACCCCCAGCACTCCAGAAGCAGCTCGTCCCGGTTAAAGGACCGGCCTGGGTGGTTGGCTAAGTAGTAAAGCAGCTCAAACTCCTTTGGCGGCAGTTCCAGTTCTTTGCCATGATAAGTAACAACATGCCTCACTGGGTCTATGGTTAGGTTGGGGAGTTCGATTATTTGGTTGGTATTTTCCTTATGCTCGTACCGGCGTAGTACGGCCTTTACCCTTGCAACCAGTTCGCTTGGGTCAAAGGGTTTTACTATATAGTCGTCGGCCCCTAGCTCCAGGCCTTTTACCTTATCAAAGGTTTCGCCTTTTGCTGTAAGCATGATTATGGGTACTAGGCTTGTTTTGCGTATTTCCTCACATATTTTGTAGCCATCCATCCCTGGCAGCATAAGGTCAAGAAGCACCAAAAAGGGCGCGTAGGCATGGAAAATCTCCACCGCCTCGCGCCCGTTGTATACTTCCTTGGTTTCAAAACCTTCTTTTTGCAGGTATAGGGAAATAAGCTCTGCTATATTTCTGTCATCGTCTACTACTAATATTTTATGCATATTATCACCTGTGTAATTTTCTATATCAAAAATAACACAGAATTGGCGGGTTTTCAAATAATGTTATATTCCGTGACAAATGTAACTACTTCACATCACAAGATAGCAATATAATTACCTCACAAGAACAACAAAGCAGCGCGGGTAAAAAAACCGCAACTAAAAATACTAAATAAAATAAGGGCAAAGCCCGATCCGAAGGAAGCGTAGCGAGGTTTATCCCCAGCGAAGCGGCGGGGTCAGCGCCCCATTAAATAGGAGGTAACAAAATGATCGCAACCATGAAAAAGGTAGTAAAACGATACGGGGACACAATGGCCCTAGACCACTTGGACCTAAACATAGCAGAAGGGGAAATCCTAGGCCTTCTTGGCCCAAACGGCGCAGGCAAAACCACAGCAATACGCACACTGTCAGGGCTGATAAGCTCAGACTCTGGCGAAATTAAAGTCTTTGGGCAGGCCCAACATGTAAACAACACCGATATTAAAAGAAAAATGGGCCTTGTAACCCAAGAAATTACCGTGTTCAATGACCTGTCAACCAGGGAAAACTTGCGGTACTTTGGCCAGCTATACGGCCTAAAAGGTGCCGAGCTAGAAAGCAATGTAGACAGGGTTTTAGGCTTTATAGGGCTGACAGAACACGCAAAAAGACGGCCGAAAAAATTCTCTGGCGGGATGCAGCGGCGCTTAAACATTGGCTGTGCGTTAGTACACAGGCCAAAGCTGCTTATCATGGATGAACCTACCGTAGGCATAGACCCTCAATCCCGTAACCACATCTTAGAATCTGTTAAAAAAATCGCAGAAGAAGGCACAACTGTCATTTACACTTCCCACTACATGGAAGAAGTGCAAGCAATATGTAACCGCATTGCCATAGTAGACACAGGCCGGGTTATTGCAGAAGGCAGCATTGAAGAGCTGGTGGGCCGCATACAACACGAAGACACAGTACGCATGATAGCCCTTTCACCATCAGATGCACTAACCGAAGAAATACGCGCAATTTCTGGTGTAAAAACCGTAACCGTAAATGGCAACAACTATGTAATAGTATCTGGCGCAGACAGCGGCAACCTAAACAGAATTATGGAAGTTGCAATGCGCCACGGCGGCATTGGCAATATTTCCGCAGACAAGTCTACTTTGGAAGATGTGTTCCTTACACTAACAGGGCGCAGCCTTCGTGATGATGGGGAGGGTAAATAATGAGTACAACAATTAAACATTATTTCAAACGTATATTTACAATGCCAATAAATTTATTGATTTTTATACTGCTACCCGTTGGCATCTCCCTTGTTAATAATATGATAATGGTAATAGAGCCGGTGATTCAGGAAGATGTTGGTAACCTTGCCGGGATAACAGCCACCATAATATCTGTTGTAATCATTGTAATGTTCGCGTTTTTTGGCTCTGCCCTTGTTTATGACCTTTTATTTGATGATTTTAAAAGCCCAAGGCGCTGGCGCTTGCTGGCTGCCCCTACTTCACTGGGCAAGTATGTAATGGCGAATATTATTATATGTACTGTTTTCTCACTTATCACCAGTGCCCTTATTTTTGTGGCAAATGTTTTTATTTTTGACGCGTTTGTACCCAATCTTTTGGTGATGGGGGCTGCACTTTTCCTTTTTACTGTTTTTGCACAGCTTCTTGGTATGTTTATATTCTTAATTGCCCCCAAAAAGGGTGTAGCAGAAGCTATTGTACAAGGCATTGTGTGGAGCACGTCTTTACTTGCGGGCAATATGATGGGCGGTATAAATCTAGGCCGCTTTGGCAACTTTATTTTCCAACGCGCCACCCCCAACGCAATAGCAATGCAGGCAATGTTTGACAATATCTTTGGAGACACACGTGCAGCAATGACCCAAATTGGCTATCTTGGGATTTATGTAGTAGTTATGGCCATAGTCGTGGCTATCACGGCAAGGAGGCGGTCAATTTGACAGTATTCAAGTATTCTTTTTTACGGGGGCTTAAAAACCCGGTTTCACTGATTCTTAACTGCATCTTGCCAATATTCCTTATAATTCTTTACCCAGACATGAATATGGGCATGGGCATGACCCAGGGGCCAAACAGGTTGTTATTCCTTATAGCACTGATGATTATCTTTGGCGGGTTTTTTATGGCCCGCAGCATTCAGCAGGACAAGATGGACGGTACGATTATCCGCATACTAGCTGGGCCGGTTACCATGCGCAGCTACTTGGTGCAAAATTTCTTGTCTGCTATGATTCCTATGGCTGTGTTGTCTATCCTTATCGGGGTTCTTGGACTTGCCCTTAATGGTTGGGAATTTTACTTTGCGGCTGGCATCACAATATGCTATATTTTCCTTACCGCATCTTCCATTGGGTTATCCTTTGCATGGAGCTGCCTGTTTAAGGACAAAGAAGCCAGCTATGCTGTACTGTCTGTGCTTATTACAGCAGTTGCAACTGTGGGTGGCCTAATGATTCCACTTTCCGCCCTGCCCAATGCTTTGCGGATTATAGGCACCATATTCCCTGCCCAGTGGGCAGCGCGGGCAATAGAGACCCTTATGGAATACGGTTTAAATGGGCAGTACTGGCTGTCCATGCTGGCAATGTTTTTATTTACGGTTGCATACCTGCTATTTGGCGGTAAGCGGCGGATAATATAGAGGTATATATGAACGAACTAACCCTTCCAAAGCTTAGCTTTATATGCTGCAAAATTGCAGGGTTTGGCCTATTGCTTGCTCACTGGCTTATTGCTGGTGACACAATAGGCTTTTTTCTTATGCTTTTTATGATATGCATGGCTTTGCTTAGGTGGCGTGTGCCTGGGTTTTGCCAGTCGGTCAATATTGATGTTGTACTAACTATTATCCTTTTTCCCCTGGGATTGGGGATTGCTTTGTTTTCGGCTATGTTTTACCGCAAGTACTGGGCGGCTCTTGGTTTAGCAGTTTTTTATGCCGATTTATATACCGGGGCCATTGTTGCCCTATGCGGCCTGGCAGGCCTTTTTCTTGGCTTATGGGAAAAGGAACGTGAACAGGGCCTAAAGCAGCGGGATATGTCTGCCGGGCGTTTTTACGAACTGGAACGCTTACAAAGTGACCTGCAAACCGCATCCGCACAAATAGAGCGCATGACCGCAGTAAGCGAAAGAGCCCGCATTGCTAGGGAAATCCATGACAACGCAGGCCATGAAATAGTAGCGGCATATATGTCTTTGCAAACAGCAAGGCTAGGCTTTGATGACGCTGACCCAGACTCCCTGGAGCTGTACGATGCTGCCCTGCAGCGTCTGGACACAGGTGCCAATAAAATCCGCGAAGCCGTACACAACCTAGCCCCAGTTACAGCCCTGGGGGTGGAAGCATTAAGAGATATATGTAAAAACATCCACGCAGCCAAGGTAGATTTAAAGGTGTTTGGGGATACAAACCACGTACCAGTCCATGTATGGGGGGTACTAGAGGCCTGCTTAAACGAAACAATAACCAACGCAATACGCCACGCAAACCCAAAGAACATAACTGTCTACCTAGACACAACCCCAAACTTAGTACGCTTAAATGTTGAAAACCACGCTGGGGCATCAAGCAAACTTGTAATAGGCAATGGGCTAAGAAATCTACGTTACCGCGCCGCCTCTGTAGGCGGCAGCTTAACCATAACCCCAGGGGAGAAATTTAACGTAATCTGCGTTATCCCAATCAGGAAAGAGGTGTACTGATGAAACTACTTATAGTTGATGACGACATGCTAATAAGAAAAAGCCTAAAAATAAGCCTATCCCGTGAAAGCGATATCACAATAGTAGGCCTTGCGGAAAACGGCGCCCAGGCAGTGGATATATGCAAAACAGAGCTGCCTGATGTTGTGCTGATGGACATAAACATGCCCGGCATAGATGGCATAGCCGCAACAAGGCTAATAAAAAAGCACTGCCCAGAAGTTAAAATTATGATGCTTACAACTTTTGATGACAGACCAAACATACAGCAAGCCCTAGCCGCCGGTGCAGACGGCTACTTAGTTAAAACCGACAAAATATCAGACATTGCAGGCAAACTGCGGGTGCTGATTGCCGGTGTTGGGGTGCTTGGGGCCGATGTACTGCGGAAGCTAACCCCGGAAGAAAACCCCGCACTGGAAACACTTACCCCCAGGGAGCGTGATATTGCACGGCTGGTAGCCCAGGGGCTGGCCAATAAAGATATTGCCGCAAGCCTATTTTTAAGCGAAGGCACTGTGCGGAATAATATTGTTGTTATTATGGAGAAAATGCAGGTTACTAACCGCACACAGCTTGGGATTGCTTATTATAAAAACCTTGATTGATAAGGGGTAAATGCTTTCGGCAAAAATGAGAAAACCTGAAAATATGGCATTCCCTTTATTTTCTTATATCAACCCGATATAATTAACACAGCATATAAAAAAGGAGCGATTTACCATGGAATCAGACATAAAAATTGCCCAGGCCGCAAAACCCAGGCCAATTGCCGAAATTGCCGCAAAACTAGGGGTTTCTGAAGAACATATATCCCCCCATGGCCGCAGCAAAGCCAAAATAGACCACCGCTGCCCAGGTGCAAGCCAGCCCCCAGGCAAAGTAATTTTGGTAACAGCAATAAGCCCCACCCCTGCCGGGGAAGGTAAAACCACTACAACTGTAGGCCTTGGGGACGCTCTTTCCAAGGTTATAGACAAAAAAATTGTTATCTGCTTACGCGAAGCGTCCCTTGGCCCGGTTTTTGGCATGAAGGGCGGTGCCGCAGGTGGTGGCTATGCCCAAGTTATACCTATGGAGGATATAAACCTGCATTTTACCGGGGACTTACATGCAATTACGGCAGCCAATAACCTACTTGCCGCAATATTGGACAACCATATATACCAAGGCAACACCCTAAACATAGACCCGCGCCAGGTAGTGTGGCGCAGGGCACTAGACATGAATGACCGCCAGCTGCGCTACATGACAAATGGCCTAGGCGGCAAAGCCAACGGGACCCCAAGGGAAGACGGTTTTGACATAACCGCCGCGTCAGAAGTAATGGCCACCTTCTGTTTATCCGAAAGCCTAACCGCCCTAAAAGCAAACCTGGCCAATATAGTTGTGGCCTACACATATGACGGAAAGCCCGTAACCGCAGGGGATCTGCAAGCCCAAGGGGCTATGACCGCATTATTAAAAGATGCTTTTGACCCAAACCTGGTACAAACACTGGAAGGAACCCCTGCAATACTCCATGGCGGGCCTTTTGCCAACATTGCCCATGGCTGCAACTCAGTAATTGCCACAAAGCTGGCAATGGGACTGGGTGACTATGTGGTTACAGAAGCAGGTTTTGGGGCAGATTTGGGGGCAGAAAAATTTATTAATATTAAATGCCGCCGTATGGGCATTACCCCCTCAGCAGTTGTACTTGTTGCCACAATACGGGCACTTAAATATCATGGCGGGGCAGACAAAGCCAACCTTGGCCAGGAAAGTATTGAAGCCCTGGCCGCAGGCCTGCCAAACATAGAAAGACATATCCGCAATATTACCGAAATATACGGCCTGCCCTGTGTAGTAGCCCTTAACCGCTTCCCTACCGACACAGAAAAAGAGATTGCATATGTACAAGAAAAAATAAACGCCATGGGGGTAAAATGCTGCTTATCTGAAGTGTTTGGAAAAGGCGGTGAAGGCGGCCTGGAATTAGCTGAGGCTGTGCTGGAAGCAACCGAAAGCCCCAATAGCTTCCGCCAAACCTACGAATTAAATAAGCCCCTAAAAGCAAAAATGGAAGCAATCGCAACATCTGTATATGGCGCAAAGGGTGTAACCCTTACAGCCGATGCCGCAAAACATGTGCGGGCATTGCAGAAGCTGGGATATGGGGATTTACCTGTATGTATGGCCAAAACCCAATATTCCTTTACAGATGACCCAAAACGCCTAGGCGCGGCGGAGGATTTTGTAATTACTGTAAGGCAGGTACGTTTGTCTGCCGGGGCGGGGTTTGTAGTGGCTCTTACTGGGGATATACTCACAATGCCAGGGCTTCCCAAGGTACCAGCTTCTGTTGACATTGATGTTGATGAGAATGGGGTTATTAGTGGGTTGTTTTAATAAATTTTTGCGAATAACAATATAAAATAAGAGCAGGGTGTGGCATCCTGCCCAATGTCATTGAGCTAAGACATGTTATTGCAGAAGCTATAACTAATGAGCCACAGAAAATGCGGAAAAGGCAGATTATACGAATCTCTGAAAATCACGTCGACAACCGAGCGGAAAATCGGCGGCTTTAAGCCGTTTTTCGCGATGCGTTGTCGGCGATGATTTTCAAGATTCGTATTAACACGGATTATAAAGATTTTAATCTGTGCTAATCCTGTTTTTTCTGCTTTTTCTGTGGCCCATTATCAATAAATTTGCCCAACACGCCTAGAACCTGTATTCATACTAATCTCAGTTAAAAAGTTAAATCCAGTGCGAGGATTTTTGTCACAAGCCAAGAAGGCCCGCTAGAAGGTGCTGACGCAGGATTGTGGCAAAAAGACCGCAATGGTTTTAACTTTTTAGCTGAGATTAGTATCAATACAGGTTCTTATTTTAAAGTACATCACGGCGCAAAACTCAAGGCGTAACATCTTCCTAGCACACCAATATAATAATAGTACATTCTGCGCAAAGGTGATGATATGGGAAGAGGTTTTCTTAAAGTCCAGTTATACACTGGCGATTACTCAGTCCACGGAGATCCCACAACCGTACTAATCAAGAGAAATGGCGACATCTTATTCACATTAGAAACCGATGAAAACGGCCTAACACCGGCTGCCGAGTTCGCGTGTCCAGATCTTGAAGGGGAATATGGCCTAGACCAGAAAGCCTACTTTACAACAGTAGACGTTGTTGTACCAAAGTCCCACGGCTATATGCAAGTAAATGTATACGGCGTACAAATCTTTGACGGAATTACCTCTATTTTAGATGTGCATCTGGAGCCAATAGTCTCTGGCGAGCCCGAGGAAGAAGACATCTATGTCCCGCCCCAGCACGGCGTGGATGAAGACCACCAAGATACAGGAAGGCCAGACAACCACCCCCCATTTGACGCCGGGTTTGATGTTTCCAAAATGGAGCCTATAAACCCCAGGGATGATATAACCCCAGTGTTTAACCCCAAGCCCATAGACCCGGACGAATACATGCAAACCTTTAGGCCATCGGACGCGCCAGTGCTTACAAATATCCCCCTGGCCAATGAAGTGGTTGTCCCGGATTATATTACTGTGCACTTGGGCTCGCCAAACGCAAATGCCCGCAATGTGCGGGTACGTTTCCGCGATTATGTAGTAAACGTTGTTTGCAGCGAGATTTACCCCTTTTGGCACCGCAACGCCATAATAGCAAATACCCACGCAATAGTTTCGTTTGCGCTTAACCGGTTATTTACGGTAAAATGTGGTTATGGAGAGTACCTAACACAGTCCGACATACTTGTAAAAAATCCTCACATCTTGTGTTGCAACCCCGTTTATTACTGTATGCTGCCCTATTTCGATTTTGTCGATAAAGGCTTCTAACATTTCCCTGTCCACTTCTTCGAGAGTGGATTTTTCTTTTACCAATGCTGCGCATTTATTAATATCGTTTAGCTTGTCTTGGGCCTCACCGGCTGCTATGGTTAGCAGTTTAAGCCTACCATCAACCGTAGTGCGATTGGCTTCGGCTGCATTAATATCTACTGTAAACTCATCATTGGAGATGATACCGCCTATCTTGTGCTCATATAGCTGCTCGATGCGATTATCTATCATATGGAGTTGTTGTTCCAGATGACGTATTTCTTTTGCTATGGTAGATTTATCGGTATTATGGCTAGTGAATAGCCGCTCTTTTAGGCTTTCAACAATGCGCCAGCTATCAAGTGTACTATTTGCTGATATTTCTCTGATATGCCTTAATGCAATGACTTTTAGGTTCTTTTCAGAAATATTATGTAAGGAACAAACTGTTTGACCGCTTCGGGTATATGTACGGCAGCCGTAAGATGCAAAATTAACCACCCTGCCGTCTTTCTTAGTTTTCTTTCGAGAGAAGTAACCCATCTTAGAGTTACAGTCTGGACATATGATTAATCCAGAGAATAGACTTTGTTGCGATTCTTTGTATTTTGCTGCTTTTTCTTTGGCTGCACAATTAAGCTGTTGAACCTTGTCCCATATTTCGGCTTCAATAATGGCTGGATGAGTATTTTCTACTCGTATCCATTCACTTTTATCACGCTTATATTCCCTACTATCACGATATGAACGAGTGCCGCGTTTGAGAGATATTGTATTGCCAATATAGGTTTCATTATTTAACATCAGCTTAACCGTTCGTATCGTCCATGTTTTGGTTGTCACAGACTTAGTTTCACGCGATTGCCGAACGAAATAATACAGCCTTGGCGGTAAAATTCCCTCTTTGTTCATTTCACCGGCAACTTTTGCATAACTCATACCTTTTACTCTAAGCGCAAACGCTTTCCTCACTACCTCAGCCGCATAGCTGTCTATTATCAAGCGAGAACGCTCATTGGGATTACGACAATACCCATACGGTGCCAAACCGGCTATCCTATGCCCGTCCATAGCCTTTGCCCTCACAATGGACTTAATACGTTCACTTGCATCACGAACATAAAAATCGTTTATGGCATTTAGAAATGGGAGTATATCGTTATCGCCTGTTTCTGTATCTATGCCATCGGTCAGGGCTATAAACCGACAACCAAGTGCCGGGAGTTCTTCTTCCAAGTATCGTCCTGCTTCAAGATAATTGCGGCCAAATCGAGAGAGGTCCTTTACAATCACGAGGTTTATAACCCTGGTTCTTACATCTTCCATCATGTCTTTAAAGCCCTGACGGTTGAAGTGTGCTCCGCTTGCGCCATCATCAACATACGTGCGTGTTTCTATCCATCCTGGCATCATGCTAATAAACTTGGTCAACATATCGTCTTGGTTTTCTATGCTGGCAGAATCATCGCCGCTGCGGTGATAGCCAGTACTCTCTTGCGATAAGCGTATATATTTACCAACACTATATCGTTTTACACTCATACATTAGCCGCCTCCCGTTGCATAAGATATGGATGCGGAACTTCATTGAGCAGTCCAAGACGGTTTATTTCGCCAATATGGTTATAAATAATGCGGATATCACATATTCGCCTGCCACCTACCATTTGTGTTTCACCTATGATAATCTTATCTATAAGCATGATAAGCATTTCTGTGTCTAGCGTTTCAAGACGGGTGTACTGCTTTACTAAGTTTACCCATCCAGAAGCAGTCCCGGCCATGGGCTTTACTCTACTGATTCTTTTTTCTAATACAGCGCTGGCTCTTGTACGCTCTAGGCGTTCTTGTTCATATTTTTGTATAAGCCGCTTGAAAAGGCTGTCTGGCACAAGACCGCTTAACTTGTCCTCGTATAAGCATTCTATGAGGGTATCAAGTTTGGCAAGTTGCTTTTGATGCGATTCCAACTCATTTTTATATGCAGCACTATAAGAACATGCGTTATTATTTTGCCCTGCTATAACAGCTTGTAAAATACGTTCCTCGTTATACTCCGCCATTTGGGCGTATGCCTTTATATACCCTACAACCAGGTGAATCAATGCGCTTTCGCTTATGCCATGAATGGTGCAAGCGCCTTTGCCGCTTCGCCCATACGTGCTGCACATATAGGAAACGTACTTGTATTCGCTTCCATCTTTGCGTATACGCCGTTCGACACTGCACCGATGCTTAAAGCCACAGGTCGAGCAGTAGAGTAAACCAACAAAAATATTCTTTTCACCATCTTGTCTACGGCTTGGACGATAATTTTTGTGCGTGAACTCATGCGCCTGTTCCCATAATGCTGTGCAGATGATTGCGTCATGTGTACCCTCTACACGCACCCATTCTTGACTGTCTTTGCGTATCTGCTTGTGGTTCTTATAGGACACAGTTCCCGTTTTACAAGCTACCAGATTGCCAATATAGACTTCGTTTTTTACTATGCCTATGACGGTGTTTTCAACCCATGAACGACTGGTTTTGGATGGATTTTTGCCGCCTTTTCGTTGGTAATAATACTCCTTTGGTGAAACTATGCCATCACTATTTAACTGTATGGCAATGGCCCTAAAGCCTAATCCTGAAGCCCGCATTTCAAAAATTCTACGCACTATAGGCGCGGTGTTTTCGTCAACAATTAGCTTATGTCGGTTTTGCGGGTCTTTTATATACCCATATGGGGCATATGCCCCTAAGAACTTACCGTTACTAGCGGAAACCCTTTTAGCCGCTCTAACCTTCACACTTGTGGATTTGCTATGTTGTTCGTTAAACCAGTTACGAAAAACCATCATATCATCAAGTTTTTCGTTAAGGGAAATAAGTTCGCAACCATGCTCCGGCAGGAACACTTCTGCAAGATTACCAACATCTAAATAATTCCGCCCAAGACGTGAAAGGTCTTTAATCAGCACTGTGTTGATAATGCCCACTTTTACATCGGCCAACATTTTTTGAAATGCAGGGCGGTTTTGGTTAGTACCGCTAAACCCATCATCCTGATAAACCTCGACTAGGTTCCACCCCATTTCTTTGACATGCTTAACCAGCATAAGCTTTTGGTTTTCTATTGAAACCGATTCACCTGCCCGGCTGTCTTCTTTACTTAGACGTACATAAACACCAACCTTTTTATTACTGTATTTTGCCATTTTCTAGTCCTCCTACGCCATGGGGTTTCATACTTTTGTTATCGCTACAGATTGTGTGTTTACCCTCTTCACGGATTATTATGCGGACTATTAAATCTTCCATAGCTTTTGTAAAATCTATTTTTCCGTTATATACATTGGTAATTCGATATAATGTCTTACCTATTTTCTCTTCTCTGTATGTGGATATGGGTTCGTTTTGCTTTGTATTAGCCAAGGCCATTGCTACCATCTCCCTCCATGCTGTTGTTATAAAATATGTACTTCAGCCCTGTACTAATTCCATTAATACCGATTCAAAGTAAAAAATATCCTACCACCACCACCAATAGCAAAAAAAAACGAGAGCACACGCATTCACTACGCGCCGCTCACGTTTTTTATTATGCAGTGCTATCTGGCCCTATATCGGCTTAAAGCCACAGCCGGCCTGCGTCGCCGCCATGTTACATAGCCAACCAGCCCAACAGCCAACAGCAATAAAACCGTACCGCTATATAAGAACATATTGTGACCTATACCGCCCGCCATTGGTAAAGCCAGTGCCAGCGCGTTGCCCACATACCACTCTCCTGCGCCATATGAGCTATATGTCACTGGTTTGCGGATAAAGTCAGGCATCCACATATTGCTTATGCTGTCTACCCGCACCCAGCGGTTATGCTGGGCATAGTACCAGCCCGTGCCCGGTGTTGCCGCACTGTAAGCAATGTTTATGCGCCACTGGCCAGTTGGCATAGTGAACCCATCTGGCGGCCTGGTTTCTACTATCTGGTAGTGGGGGTAGCGTCTATCCAAGTAAAGAACCATAGGTTGATGGGCCAAGCCGGTGCTTTCTACGGTGGTAAAATACACCCATTGGCTTGGGCCGGTGGTATCCGGGTGCACATTGCCGGCCATACCATATGGTGGTGTGGTGGTTGTGCTGGCCCAGCGGTAAATCCTAAAGGCTGCGCCGGGTTGTAGTGTGTTGTTTACATGACTCCAGCCATATGCAGGGTCGCTAACCAGACCATATAGCGTATTGTCAGTCTTGTGGAACGGGAAGCGTACCGCTGGTTCGTTACCTACATACCAGGCGCGGGGAAGGACTATTACATCATATTCATCCTCGTCATCGGCGGCAGTGACAAAACCACTTTCGCCAAAATCACTACTCAACCCTGCTAAACCCGCAACCGAAGGGTGAAGCCACCGCTCAAACGGAAGACTTTCGCCTTGCTCTGTAATGGTTAATATCCAAGTAGTATGGTCCAGCGGGTTTGATACCAGCGGCCCACTGCGGATATGGTCAATAACCCAGTACCCAGTACGCAGTATATAACCATGGGGGGGCACTGTTTCAACCAGTCTAAACCTGTGTATATAGTTTATCTGATCGGCAAACATTACAAACCCGGCCGACGATGCTACCCAGTCATCGATACCAATATCCCACTCGTAACCACTTCTGCTGATAGCTAAAGGTGTGCCGGCCCATACTCCAGGCGATGCTTCTGCATACAGGTGGAATGT
>Ga0131853_10005381_pt1 | contig 23067 bp, 15 predicted proteins | sample TergutLab28metaG_FD_92764 | JGI IMG/M metagenome (GOLD analysis project Ga0131853, IMG submission 92764) | Labiotermes labralis P1 segment gut microbial communities from Petit-Saut dam, French Guiana - Lab288 P1 (version 2) (version 2) | ecosystem: Host-associated > Arthropoda: Insects >...
CATCAATAAACACAGACGCACCCGGAGGAGTTGTGTCAACAATTAAATTACCCATGTTAATTATGCGATTTAAAACCGCGTGAACTCTAATAATTTCCGAATTGACTATGACTTGTGTTTCATAAGGCTCATGGCCATCGAGAACTACGCGAAGCGAATACTCTCCAAATTCAAGTGGTATGGGAGCCATAAGCGAAACTTCCTGACCGTCAATATATGCTCTGAAACCTGTGACGTTTGAAGTAATTTCCAAAACGCCGTTTAAAAGGCGCGCACGACTTAAATCAAGCACCTGCCTCTCACCTTCGATAACTTCAATCTCTTCAACGAATAGCTCGATGTTGTCACCTCTCACTACGACTCTGTGATATCCTTCTAAAATTTCGATATCCCCTACATCTTCAAGAGATTGCAGCACATTTGTCCCTACTTCAATCGTTCCGTTTCTTATATGGGCAAAGTTTCTGACTTCGACTATGCCGCTCCCGCTGACAAGTTCTATATGCCAAGCTCTATCGCGATATCCGCGAACATTTAAAAGATCTATTCCCGAAATGCGAGATACGTCTAAATTCTGACCTCTCGATTCGGTGACCGTGTTAGAGCCGAAGCTGAATACATCATTCCCAATCGTTATTGTAGAAGCGTCTGTGTCAACTCTTACATTTCTAACCATTCTGCGCTCCCATGCCGAAACATTCACCCGCATATTTCGTATAACGTTATTGTTTTCGTTAAACGAAATGTCTAAAATATTACCGGGCGTAAACTCCTCAATAACGAGCGGTCGGTCAAACCTATCTGACATTCGCGTAGCCGCGTCCACTGTCAGCCTATAAGTTGTTTCAGTGCTCACATCAACGACTTCAACGCCGCCCGGCCCACTTGAAGCAGACACTATCACCCCAACGATACTCGTAAAAGTTGCATCTTCATCATTATCAGAACCGAGAACCGGAAGAGACGGTGTTTGACCCGGATCAACAGCCGCGCCGCTATTTCCGCCACTGCCGCCTGCAAAAGAGTTGATAAGTATTGCGACAGCCGCAACACATACTGACACGCTTACTAAAAGCGCGATAATATAGTATACGGAAAGCTGAGATTTTTGTGAGGATTTACGCCGTTTATTACTACCCCCCGCATTTTGCCTGCCGGGTTGTCTACCTTGCGTCCTTCCGGGTCTCCTCGCGTCATTTGATGGTGTATAATAAACGCCGTCACGCGCGTAATCATTATCTGTGCTTTGCCGTCCGTTTCGGCCTCTATTGTTATCGTCCATATTTACCTCCAAAACAGATTGATGCTATTATAATTGTATCATGTATCGCTCAAACTTGCAACTTTAAAACATAATAATAAAAAAACGCTGTCAGGTTTTGGCCGGCAGCGTTTTAACTTGCAAATTATTTTTCTTCCTGCTTGAATGCTTGCAACGCAATATCTTACAAGTGCCCTTGCAGCACCAACACCCACATAACGCAAGTAAGTATTACAAAGCCGCAAGCAAATGCAACGCCCCAGTTGAACTTACCTTTGACAGAAGTCTCAGGCGCAGGCATCAGGTTGGATTTTTCAAGCATTGTTTTAACCGGCTTGTAGAGAAGCATTGTCAGCGCGGCATTAAGGCCGCCCTTGATCAGGTTAAATGGCACAAAAATCGGTATTAGCATTGCGGCAACTTCCTGTCGCGGCACATCCATAAATATCGGTGTAATTAAGTAGTTCCAAAGCACCATAACGACTGTCATCATAATCCACGCAGACACAAGCCCGATTACTGCGCCTTGTATGTTTCGGCGTTTGCTGTAAATGAACGCCGCAGTACAGGCAAATGCACTTCCCGCAATTATGTTCATTAAAAGCCCTATCGGCCCTGTGTCGCTAACGGTAAAATTTTCAATAACCGCGACGATGACCGTCATTATAAAAGCTGCTAACGGCCCGTATAAAAATCCGCCAATCGTGATTATGACATCTTTAGGATCATAAGACAGAAACATAATTACAGGGATGCGTCCCATAACCATTACAACGTATGCAAGCGCACTTAGCATACCCATTACACATATCTTTTTAATATCCCATTTCATATTTTAAAGCCTCCATAAAAATAAATAATAAAAACAAAAAACCCCGCCAAAGCAGGGCAAATTCACAAAGAACAAGTACGCATTATACACCTCACTTCTCCCATCCGGACTTATAAGAATTATCTTATATTACCGTCGGTTTTGGAATTTCACCAAATCAGCAAAAAATCGCTCGCAGACTATGACTGCCGGTCGGGTATCTCACCCTGCCCTGAAGTTTTATTTAATTTGAATGTATTTTATCATAAATTAAAGCCATTGTCAACGCAAATTATAGGCTAAAACAGCTTAAAATTTGCGGAACCTGCGGAAAAGTTTTTGAAAGAGGGGGTTGACAAGGCGAATTTCATGATGTATGCTCAAAAAGCTGTGCTTATACAGCCTTTCGGTAGGTGAGGCTGCCGTTGGGATACGGATGGAGATAATCACTTTCTAATTTTTGTGCTCACAGGTTGCCTTCTCTTCCATCGTTTGAAAATCAGACGATGGTTTTTTGTTTGCTTAGGCAGCATTGCAAAATAAAATCACAAGATTGGTCGAGTGCGTATGAGTTTATTAGAAGCAATAATTTTAGGGTTAATACAGGGTATATCAGAATTTTTGCCTGTGTCTAGTTCAGGGCATTTACTCGTGTTTCATCATATCTTTGGCATAACAGCAGAAGATAATCTGACTTTTATAATAGTGTTAAACATGGGGAGTCTAATGCCCTTGCTATTCGTTTTTCGTAAAGATATTTGGGCGCTTATGAAAAATCCTTTTCAAAAAACCACAGCTCTGTTGGTAATCGCTACCATACCCTTAGTATTAGTGACATTGCTATTCGAGGGGATTATCGAATCCATGTTTTATTTAGTACGATGGCTGCCCGCCGGATTCGTAATCACAGGCGTGGTTTTGCTGCTTTCGGATAAGCTAAAGCGAAATGACAAAAGCATGAATGATATTGGATTTGCAGATGCCGCCTTAATTGGTCTGGCTCAGGCCGTTGCGGTTTTCCCCGGAATTTCTCGCTCGGGCAGTACCATCACAGCAACTATGGCAAGGGGCATTAATCGTGAAAGCGCAGCAAAGTTTTCGTTCCTTATGTCCGTTCCGGCGGCTATTGGAGCAATGGTTTTTCGGATAAGCCGAATTGCGGCAGCCCCTGAACTAATTGAAGGCTTAAACTTCATAAATTTGAGCGCAGGGTTTATAACCGCTGCCATAACGGGGTATATAGCAATAAACTTCATGATGGCTATCGTAAAAAAAGCTAAACTAAAATATTTCGCCCTTTACTATATTTTTGCGTTAGTTGTGTTAATCGTTTTATTTTTCTGACTTTACTTAAAACGATATATTGCCTTTACTTTGAAAAAAGGAGGAATCTGGCATGATGACTTTACTTGATTTTGCAATCCGCATAAGTTGTGCGGTGATATTTGGATTTTTGATTGGCTTGGAACGGCAGCTAACAGGCCATTCGACAGGCATACGCATTAACATTTTAATAAGCATGGGCGCTTGCCTGTTTGTTCTGTTTTCGCAGTTGATGGATGTTGACGATACGACCCGAATTGCAGCACAAGTTGTCACAGGCATAGGCTTCTTGTGCAGCGGCATCATATTCAAGGAAGGGCTTAATGTCCGAGGTCTGAATACTGCTGCGACTATGTGGTGTACAGCCGCTATCGGCGTTTTAACCAGCAGTGGACTAATTTTATACGCAATAGTCGCTGTAGCGGTTTTGATTGGAAGCAACTTGATATTCCGCTTTGTTGCCGTGCGGATTCAACCTTTAGCTCGTTTTGGGGAAGAAGAAAACAGCTATGTGCTATCCGTAACATGCCTTGAAGAATATGAGTTTAATATCCGCTCTGCGATTATCAACAATTTAAGCAAAGCAAAAATATTGCTGACAAACTTGGAAAGTGCAGATGAGATAGGAAACAAGGTGGAAATCGAAGCTAAAATTCAAATCAACGGTCGGCGCAGAGATGAATATATTGAGAAGCTGACAACACAAATCGCTTTGGAAAAAGGCGTTACCAAGTCGGGTTGGGAGATGGTTTGATAAACCAATCCTCCACCCGCTTGTTGATATAGATACTCTGTAAATCCAAAGCAATATCAAATAAAGAAATAATAGGCTGTGGCTTAAAAGCTGCACAGCCGGGAGGATAAAGGTTTGAAATCAAAGAATAACGTTTTTTATGCAGCTGTCTTTTTATTATCAATTTTGTTTCTTTTTGTGGGCAATCGGATAGCTTCATCAGATTTAGATTTTTTTGACAGTACATATGAGCTATCCTACTATTCCAGCGTTGTAACTCGGATCATTGATATCGAGGTATATGATGAAAATGATTGGGGTTTTGACGGTACAGCTCTGCATTTTAGCGCACGTATTACAAGCGGCGAACGTCGTGGTGATGAAGTAGTCGGCATACAGCATTTTTCATCTTTCACAATGCACGACGATGAAAGAGAGGTTGAGGCTGGAGACAGGATAGTTTTAGTATACGATTCTTGGAACAACAGCTACTATTTTGCAAACTTTGCACGAATAAATTATGTGCTTTTCTTGGGCGCTGCGTTTCTTGCTCTAGTGATACTGTTCGCCAGAAAGAAAGGGTTTAATGCTATCGTAGCTTTGGGCTTTACCTGCATGGCAGTCTTTGGAATTTTTATACCGGCTATCCTATCGGGTAGAAATATTTACATAGCTACAATTATTATTTGCTGCTTTTCCATTGTTTCAACATTATTACTTGTTATTGGGCCAAACAAAAAGGCATTATCTGCTATGCTTGGATGTTTGGGCGGTGTATTTTTGGCAGGCGCGTTGATGTTCGTAATGGATATTATTTTAAGTCTTACGGGCATTTTAGACCAAGAAACCATAGGCCTGCTATTTTTACCTACCGAGAACCCTATAAACTTGAGGGCGATAATTTTTGCAGGTGTCATAATCGGTGCGGTAGGAGCCATTATGGATGTAGCTATGTCCATTTCATCGTCATTGTGGGAGGTAAAAGAAGCAGGAGGCATTTCTGATTTTGGCAGCATATTCAAATCAGGAATCAATATCGGCAAAGACATACTCGGCACAATGCTTAACACCTTGATACTGGCATATATAGGAAGCTCATTATCTTTAATATTACTTATTACAGTTCACACCACCTCTCTTGTAGATCTTTTTAATATGGAAATGATTATTGTTGAACTCTTACGAGCGCTGGTTGGAAGCTTTGGTATGCTGCTGACCATACCCGCCACAGCAGGAGTATGTGGATGGCTTTATGCGAATCATCCAAACAATATGATACATGATGATGAATATTTCTAAGAAAAGCAGCTGCTATACATGAAGCGAATACCCTCCCTATACAAAGCAGAACACGCTTGCACTTTGTATAGGGAGGGTATACTTATTATATAGCCAAAAAGCAGGCAAAGTAAAAAAGCTCCGAAACGGAGCTTTTTTACTTTAAACTTTTACGAGAAATAAGTAATCAAGAATATAATTGTAGGTATTGCAACGATGTCAACGAACACTGCGCCGCCAAGAGGAACAATCATGAATGCTTTAGGAGAGCGAAGATTATATTTTTCGCAAATTGCGCCCATACAAACGACTGCTGTAGCCGCGATGCCGGTACCCCAGCCTGCGTAACCACCTGTCATAACGGCGCTGTCGTAATTTTTCCCCATCGCGCGGAAAAGGATGAAAATTGCAACGAGGATAAGAACGATCCATTGAACAGTGACAATTGCAAGAAGCGGAAGCGCAAGGTCAATAAGTTCCCACATACGAAGGTTCATAATCGCCATCGTAAGGAACATTGATAAACCTACTTCCATAATAAGGTTTATGATTCTCGGGTCAAGTTTAATTATTTCTTTTGAGTCATTAATGTTTCTAAACACGATAGCTAAAAACATCGCACCAACATAGTGAGGTAAAGAGAAGTTATTAATGTTTAGAAGATCAATTAAATCCGCAATATAGAGGCCGCCGAACATAAATACTAAAATAATTGAAAAATGAGTTAAAAACGATTTTAAACTGAACATGCCGGTAGGCTCGTTTTTATCTTTTTTAACTTCAATTTTAATTTCATCTGTTTTAATTTCAACTTTGTTTTTGCGGATAATAAAATCGCCTACAGGGCCGCCTGTTAAATTGCCAAGTACAAGACCCATCGTAGCCGCCGCAACTGCAACTGCTGTTGCGCCTATAACGCCGTTTGCTTCCGCAACAGGGCCCCACGCCGCCGCGTTACCGTGCCCTCCTACCATTGAAACCGGGCCTGCCATAACGCCTAAAACCGGATGAATGTTGAATAAGTAGGCCATACCGACACCGACTACGCCTTGTAAAATTGCTAAAGCCCAACATGCAATCAAAAATACTATTAACAGACGTCCGCCTGTTTTTAGCATTTTAACGCTTCCGCTAAAACCTACGCAAGTGAAAAACGCAAGCATAAACGGCGTTTGGAAAGTCGTGTCAAAACTAACCTGCATAATATCTGTAGCTCTAAAAATCCAAACTAAAATAGAGCAGATAAAACCACCGATAACAGGCGCAGGAATACACATTCTTTCAAGCCAAGCAACTTTGCTCCTTATGCCATAGCCAATTAAAAGCAAAACGCTTGCAAGAGCCGCCACGCCAACCATGTTAATACTTAAAAGGCGCACCCCTTCATTAACTGTAACACTCATTACAAATTCCCCTTCCCTTTTCCCAATTTTAATACAGACAATAATATCAAAAATTTTACATAAAAACAAGCGAATTTTGTAATAAAGATGGAAAAATGCGGCAAGGTTTTAAGTCTCGCCGCATTTTCTTTTTAATTAGTTACTATCTAAATTCAAACATCACAATGTTGCTTCCGTTGTTTCTTATGTCAAATATAATTGTTTTTCCTTCAAGCAGACCTGCAAAATTTGCATATTCTCCTCTCAGATTAGCGCTCTGTCCGGGTATAACAAAGCTTGTGCTAAACCTTATAGTAGACATATCGCTGAAGGTCTGTGTTACATAGAAGATCGTTTGCCAATGCCTTGTGTTTCTGCCGGTCTCCCAAACGCTTACAAAGTCATTTGGAGTTGTGGTTAAGGCAAATGAGATAATATCAAGGTTTATAAACCTGCCTGCAGCGCCTCTTCCTACTGCAATCTCCCATGTTTCAACTTTAGACTCTGATGATACAAGCCTTGCAATTATAGATATATCAGAAGGCACATCGAAGCGGTCTTTCATATACGACGCTATTTCGGCAGCCCTTTGCTCGGCATCCATAACAGCATTAAGTGAAACGATAACTTCTAATTCTGCTTGCACGCCGCTTTCATCGAACAATTCGCCTTTAATATTTTCATACACTTGAGTTACAAGCTCATCTTCCACAACAAGCGGAGTAATAGTAGGAATATCGACAAAAGTGTTCGCGCCGGTTCTGATTGTTACTTCCGGCGGGTTTTCAGGCGTTAATGTATAACGGTAGTCAGTAGTGAAAACCATAATCGCTAATTGTGTACCTGCCTCAAATTCCCAGTCCATAGTTTGGAAAGCGAAAACATACGTGTTGAATTCGCCCGGTTCAGGCACTATACTTTGGAAATAGAAATCAGGTATAAAGTTTTGATGCCCTGCTTCCAAGTGAGTTCTTCCGCGGGTAAGCCTTTCAAGTCCTTCCGCAACAGAATGGAAGTTGGAAACTGTAATAATATCTGTTTGGTTCGGATTTTGAATATCAGCATGACCCATAGTAAGTTTTTTGTAATCAATCCAGAAGTTATTGCCAGCTGGATTAACAGGTGCGTTAGGAGCTAAAATATTAATAGCGCCAACACCATTATGAGCAGGTATAGTTCTAACGGTATGAGTATTTATAGCAGCGCCCGCACCCGTTGCACCTGTGCCAAATGCACGACCGCGGTTTGCCGGGCGTATTTCAACGAGAGAAGCTGAAATATTGCCAAACGGACGGTCAGAAGCGGCTTCAATGCTCGCAACAATTGTTCCGTTCATCCTAACGTTCTCTTCAATATCAATTACGAAGGCAAGCCTTTCTGTACTTTGAGCTTCAAGGTTTAAAACGTTAAATAAACCTCTTTCCCAGTTAGCAAGGCGCGTAGCGCGCGTGCCGTCGGCAACTATTGCACCTGCGCCGCCATCACGAGCAAAAAACGCAGGAGAAACAAACTGTGAACCTGCAGCCGGCGCCGCAGTAGCGTTCCATCTTGCATCCCAGTTGTTTTGCGCATCTTGAATAGTAAATTCACGAGAAGCAGGAACTGCAAAGTCTAAAGTGCCTGTTGTGCTTGTTGGATCTTCCCATGAAGGAGTCAAGAAATATCTTCTGTAAACAGAACCTGCGATAGGCCAGCTGTCAAAACTTTCATAAGCCCCTGTGACACTGCTTTGAATTTGAACTTTAGGCATTTCTAAAGCATTGTTTGGAATTCCGTTAAGGAAATGATCAAACCATAAGTGCTGCCAGTCAAAAAGCGCATCATGAGTATGGAAACCGCTATGGCCCGAACGATTAAGCACTACTCTCATTTCAGCGTTAGAATGTTCTTGAACTGCGCGATAGAAAACATCAAAATGTATTGGCATAACGTTAAAATCATTAAGCGCATGCTGCATTATAATACCCGCTGTAATTCTATCTGCGGTCGCAAGGTAATTACGCTCATCCCAAAAACGATTATAATTTCCGGAAGCCATATCCTCGTCTGCTATCATAGACGCCCAATGAGCGTCAGCATTTGCTCTAAGCATTCTGCCTTCGTCAGTATCTGCATGGAAATTCACAAACGAAGGAATATTTCTCGACGCGGCATTTAAAGACGCAGCGCCGCTTACACCCCTTCTTGTAAAGCATAAAAGAGCAAGGTCAGAAGCCTCTTCGCCGGGGAAGCCCGCATGCCAAGCATTATTTCTGCCCGGATACATAACTGTTCCGCTTCCTCTGTGATAATAATACCAATTAGAAATAGCCGCCTGAGGAATAATTAAGCCAAGCCCTTCTACCCCTGTTGCAGCAGCAGCTATTGGCAATGTTCCATTATATGAAACGCCCGCCATAGCGACCATGCCGTTTGACCAAGAAGTAGCGTCAACTTCATAAATAGCATCTTGGCAAGTAAATGCGCGCGCGTTGCCGTTAAGCCATTGAATAGCAGCTACTGCTGACAATGTTTCGCCAATGCCGCCTGTTGAAGTGAAGCCATCGGAAAATACGTTGCCGATAGAGTTAGTAGAAATTACAGCATATCCGCGTACAAACATGTATTGCGCAAAGACTCCGCCGTGGTTAGTGTGACCACCGCCGCCTGTAGCAGGAACAGGATTTCCGCGCGTAACAACGTTTTCAGGCGCAACAGCCGGACGAGCAGCAGGAACTACGCCAAGGTCAAGAGTTGCTCCGAGTTCTCCTGTATGCCAAATTCCGGCATCAGCATCCCAAAATATAGCTTCATCTCTGTCCCATGGCCAATCAGCAGCACGTGGCAGCAAGCTTTCAACATCAGCATAAGTAAAGTGTGATGTATCGGGAGATGCAAATCTAGGACGGGTAATATCAACTACTGTAAGTGTTAAAGTCCCGTCTCTATAAGGGCTGACTTCTAAAAACGCGGGAATTCTAAGGCCGGGAACGCGTTCTGATTCAACCGGACGGCGAATCGTCGCTCTAATAAGGTCGCGTCTGCCGCTGCCGTCAGAATCAATAGGAAGTTCGATAAAAACTTCTTCCACGATATTGAAATTGTTATCACGGTCAGGTCTTTCATTCCAAGTAGTACCTATAAGATCATGCGTTTCGTTATTAGTCCATTGGAAAGCAGCTCCGGTTCTGCCGGTTTCTGAATCCCAAAGAGCAGGGAACAGCTCAACATTATGTAGAAATTGTTCGTAAGTTGTGAGGTTATTTGGAACATCCGGAATTTCATCTTCATACCCCAAGTATTCAACTATTGCCTCTAATTCAGAGCCATCATATTCTTCCGCTTCTTCATCTTCTTCATAATAATCGCTATAATATTCATAATCATATCTTTCATCGTCGTAAGAAATGAGCTGCGCAGCGGCCAACACCGGAGCAGACATGCCCAAAAGCGCCGCAAGCAAAATAGCCATACTTCTAAACCATAGGCTTTTTCTATTAATTTGTTTCATAAAGAACCTCCTTATCTTTCTATACTCAATTTGCCGATGATAAACTTATTATCATCGGCAATGAGTATTAAAGTGACAAATCTCACTCTTGATATTTGACTTAATTATCTAAGTTCAAACATCACATTATTGCTGCCGTTGTTTCTAATATCAAATACGAGTGTACGACCTTGAAGTCTATGACCTCTGTTAAACGCATACTCTCCTCTTTGATTAGCGTTAGGGCCCGGAATTCGAATTCTAGCTTCGAATTGGTCAGATTCACCATTAGTAAGTGTTTTTGTTACGAAGAATGTGATCTCCCAAATTCTAGTATTTCTTCCGGTTTCCCAAATGCTTATAAAGTCTGCTTCTATGCCGATAACTCCCACTCTGTTTGTAACATCAACTACGTCGCTTCTGTTCAAAGGCCAATCCAAACGGACTGTTACCGTAGCAATATCTCCGTCTACTTCAAAGTTCCAAAAGTAGAAATGAGTATATTGACCGTTTATCTTTAAGTCGAAGCTAGTCTGAGCGTTGTTGTTTGTTATCTCTTGACCGGTGTAAACTATATCGAACTCAACCAAAGCAGGACGATACGGAATTCTTGCTGAACCTTCAATCACTTGAGCGAACACAGGCGCTGCCAAAGCCGCGACTTCAGGGGTTCTGTTCGGTCTTTGTACGCCGCCCGCTCTGTGGAACGGATGGGTTTGATTTTGCAAAGGAGTCATTTGCTCCACAGGAACAGTCCCAAATGCAGGCATAGCATGGTAAGACGTGCCGCCACGCTGAGCGTCGATTCCTGTTGCTTGGAAGTCGGCTCCGGCAAAGTCAAAACGGTTATTCGGGAAGTTTGGATTTGACGGTGGAAGGTTAGGTTCAACATTCCAAATATGCGGAACGTTCCAAGATACCCATCTTATTCTGTCATCAATTTGTGACCCGGCTGCAGCATTGTTACGCGCTTCAGTGTATGGGTTATTGTGCGCAGTTTCCATGATAGAAGATCCCCATGCCATCAAGTTGCTGGAGCTGCTCCAATGAGCAAACTCAGGATTTTGATCTCTGAGAAGTTCCCAATCTTCAAGCATTACTCTGTATTCAGGGTTACCGACTTGAGGATTGCCGTTTGCATCAGTATACCATAAACCAAGCTCGCCGTTCCAAGAGAGTCTTCTCCATCCTTCAAAGCCCCATGGGTCAGCGCGGAAGAATTCTTCCCTTGTGCTTACAGGCGTCCAAACGCTGTCGTTAATGCCTGAGAACGATTCGCGCATAGTACCTGCCCAATAGTTCGAAGCAGTTGATACATACTCGCCTCTGTTAGCTCCAAAGTATGCGGGTACGTTATCTACTGTATTCCATCTTCTTCCGTTAGCCGGATTTGTTGCAGTCATCCAAGCAGAACTCATATCCGCGTACATTTCATGTCCGAAATTCTGTCCGCGTTGGAAGCTGTCTATACCATGCCCGCCTTCATGCAGAACAAGGTTTTCGATTCTGTACCTGTCGAGATTGAAATCTCTCATTACATGAATATCTTCAGTTTGGAAGTTGTTTCCTCCCCAACCGCCTATTCTGTATAAATCTCCAACGTTGGTGGTGTGCATTTGACTCATAAACGGTAATCTGCCCGGGTGGCGTCCGCGAACTGAACCCGCAGCAATATGCATACCGCCGCTCGTTCTGACTGCACCGTCTGAAATTCTTTGACCGGGTCGATCGTATGTTACAGATGTGTCATAGAACCATACTGTGTTTCCTGGTGTTTGGCTGTTTGCCAAATCAGCAGCGCTGGCGTTGCCTGTCATATTTCCACCGGCAAGCAATCGAGTGAAAGGTAAACCTCCGGGGAATGCGTTTCGGAAACCGTTAACCATATTTCTGTTTCCGGCTGAATCTAATGTACCATCCCAACCCATCAGTGAGCCTGCAAGGTGGTCATAGGTTACAGTTGTGTTATTTTGGAACAAAGATTCCATCTGTAATGTAGCTGTTATAGCAACATCTTTTTGTTCAAATGGATGTCTTGGATGTTGTCCGATAACTGTGTCAAGATAAGTGTAAAGACCTGTAAGAGCGCTTCTGTAAGCCGCTGCTTGCCAAGGCTCAAATCTTGCAGGAATTCTTTCGCCGCGTCTTGATAATTCATTTCCTGCCCAGTCAAGAATTGGGCCGCCGAGATGGTTCGGGCCATGAACAGTGTTAGTGACAGTGGCAGGGGCAGCGCCTGTATAAACTACATAAACGCCTTCAGGTCTCATGCCCGCGCCGAATTCATTTATAGCTCTTTCCAAATCTACAAACTCACCAAAAGCAAGAGGATATCTGCCGAGCGCTTGATTGTTTGCAATCCAGCCGCCGTTTGCTATGCTGCGTTCGTCAAGATCCGCTTGGTTGAATCCATTGAAAAATCTTCCGTAAGGCCTGCCGTTGTCTAAGCGCCATGCCGGCGTAGGCACAGTGCCTGTAATAAAGTTAACGGCGCCGGTGTTCGTTTGTAAGCGGATGCTGTTCCAGTGGTAACCGCCTGTTTGAGAAAGTTGATTAGCGGGAACCATTGTATTGCCTATCCAAACTTGGAAGTTATTAGGATTGACTGCTGCTGCTCTTGTGCTTACAACGCGGTTAAAGTAAACCATTATTTGGTTGTGAGCAGAAACAACAACATCTGTTATATACAGAGGAGCGTGAGGTTCGCCTCTGAGTCCATCTGCACAAGTGCCTGCTGCACAAGCCGCGCAATGCGGGCCCGGGAACAAGTTTCCACGTACAGTACCAAAAGGCAGTTGCTCGCCTGTAACAGCGTCAATAGCTACAGGTCTGGCACAAGCAGGAAGACCATAGTTGTCAGGCTGGTTATCTCTGAACCAAGGTGTTCTCCACTTTGAAGTATCGTCAACTGAACTTGCTTGCTGCCCGGTTCCGACACCTGTCCAAAACTCTTCTCTTCCGTGCAAGCCGCTTAAAGCCCAGTATAAATCATAGTCATAAAGATACATCAGACCACGATTATTAACCGGCATTGACATCCTTTCGAAGTACCTGCTTTCCGGCATAAATTCCCAAAACACCATTGCGCCATACATATAAAAGTTTTTGATGCGCTCTGCTCTTGTGAAAGGCGTTCCGTCAAGGTCATGTGTAGCCGTCATAATTGTGTTCGGCCACAAGCCATTAGCTAAAGCGTTATCAAAAGCTCTTTCGACATGCAAGTCGAAACGGAAATCATCCCAATAGTTATTAGGGCCAATCGGGAATTGTCTGCTGCCCTGACGCGCGCCTACTTCCCAGTAGAAGTCAAAGACTGCCTCGCCTAAATAGAAGAAATCTGATCTTGGACGTGCCGATACACGGCGAGACTCGTCGATATCTTCATTGTATACACGCTGACCGCTGGCATCGATTGTGAATATTACTTCACCGTATGCGTTCATAGGGCTGTCATGACGCATAACATCATCAGAAGTAACAACTATAAACGGTCTTTCGAAAGAACCGAAAGTCGGATCAAAGTTGCCGGGCACTGATGTGGCTTTAATGCTTCGGCGGGTGAAAGTGTCGTCAGTTACGCCATGAACATAAAGATCACGGAACTGAGGAGCTTCGTAAACCGATTGAGCCGGGCCTACAATAAGCGTATTAAAGCCCGATCTAACCATTGGCAGCGCAAGGAATTCACCCCTGCCGAAGAATCTGTGCAGACCTTCGCCAACTTGTCTTACTATAAACTCCTCATTGTATCTAGGCTCCATATTCGGCCCAAAGATATTCATAGCGTGAGCATTAGCAGGGAGAGTTTGGTGGTTGCCGACGCCTTGACCTTGGCTAGTCATGCCGCCTACGCGCCCATTGTTTCCGCCTTCACCTGAAATGTAAGTAAGAACTCTGGACATATTCCCCAAATTTCTTTCTGTGTAGAACGGATTCCATACAGCTTGAACAGTATCATTTTCTTGTTCTTCTTCTGCATGAGGGCCGGCTACTGTTTCATCGTTATCTTCTTCTTCATAAGGATAATAATTTCCAACGTTTACTTCGTCGACATCATAATCCCCATCTTCGATATAGTCAGTATAGTCGATATATTCTTCTATATCTTCAATATCTGCCGCAACTAAAGATACGGTAATGCTTGCAGCAGCGATAGGGCCTCTTATGTGGTCAGTTTGTGCAAGCCAAGCTTCCGCAGTTGCTTGTTCACGTCTTCTTCCGCGTGGTTCGCCTGCATCAAGCGCATTGTTCAAGCGAACGTTGACAACTCCGCCGCGTTCCGCGAAAGTTCCGAAATCGAAATAAGACATAAATTCCCAGTCTGCAGCTTCACCATCAACATTAATAGTGAAAACTGATTGTGCGTGAGCATTGCTCAAGATTGGTTGAGTATACTCAATTTCAAGGACATCGCCTGTAATCAAGTAGACATTACCAAGCGTCCCTCTTTGATAAAGCGGATAGAGATCAGGATCTTCTTCCTTATCTTCATCATCTTCAAGAGGATAAACATCATAAAGCTCACCTTCAAGATCATTATCAAGTATGTAAGCTCCGCTGCCGTTTAGCCGGCCTGCCTCGTTGACATCCGCAAATGCTGTAAATACGGGTAAAACGAGGAATAAAGATAGTAAAATCGCAACTATCTTCTTCATTAAATCACCTTCCTTAGGAGATATTTTTTCCATAATAGTATATTCCATTTTTTGGCAATAATCAATTTGAAACTTATGACAAATATAGATTTTATTTGACATAGGAAATCTATGTCGCAAAATTTAGATGCCGAACAAAATTCAACAACAAGTTTGAAAAAAAATAGGGGATTTTTTAAATATAAATAGTTCCCTATCAGCTAAAAAGCAGAGCAATCACAAGCAAAAAAAAATCACTCACAATGCCCTCAACGCACAATCTCATTATCGCTCACAATGCTCCCCCCTTACCCTATCAAAGATTTAGAGAACAAAAACTAGCAAATTATAGTATACAATACTTATTATATAACCTCATCCCCTATCTGTCGAGCATTTTGTCAAATTTATTACAAACAATTTTAGAAAAATTGGTTAATTTGTAATAAATTAGATTATAGCTGTTTCGCTTTAAAAAATTCTTGAAATTTATATATGGATTATGTTACAATAAGTTGGAAACAATAGGCATGCTGCTATTACATACAAGGAGGAAAAGTAAAATGAGAAAAACAGCATTCATTTGTGATGAAAGTTATTTTTGGCATGACGCCGGAAGCGCCGCTCTAGTTCTTCCACCCGGAGGGTATATTCAGCCTGACGGTTCTGCTGAAAGCCCTGAGAGTAAACGCCGCTTTAAAGGACTTATGGAACGCAGCGGCCTCTACGACAAGCTCACCTTGATTAAACCAACTCCTGCTACAGAAGAACAACTTAAATATTTCCACACAAGCGCGCATATCGAAAATGTTAAAAAATTAAGTAAAAGCGGCGGCGGTGACTGCGGAGCCCTTGCAAACGTAGGTAATGGTTCTTACGAAATTGCAGTGTTGGCAGTTGGCGGCGCTATTACGGCAGTAGATGCTGTCGTAAACGGCAAATGTGATAATGCCTATGCGCTTACAAGGCCACCCGGACACCATGCCGTAGCTGATATGGGAATGGGCTATTGCATATTTAACAACGCTGCTATTGCAGCGCTTTACGCACGTAAAGAGTTAGGACTTCAAAGAGTTATGGTGCTTGACTGGGACGTGCATCACGGAAACGGTACAGAAGATGCTTTCTACAAAGACCCAAATGTACTTTTCATATCTATTCATCAAGAAAGTTACTTCCCTTCAGGACGCGGTGAAATTAACCAAATCGGAGAAGGAGAAGGCATAGGAACCACCGTTAACATCCCCCTGCCCGCTGCTTCGGGTGACGCTTGCTATATGTATGCTATGGAGCAAGTCGTAAAGCCGATAGTTGACAATTTCAAACCACAGCTTATCATTATCTCTGCCGGGCAGGACGCAAATATATTTGATCCATCAGCAAGAATGATGGTAACTACCGATGGCTATACCAAAATGACAAAGCTGATGAGAGAGCTTGCCGAAGAACATTGCGGAGGGAAATTAGTCGCTTTGCACGAAGGCGGCTACAGTACTGCATATGTTCCATTCTGCTCCCACGCAGTTGTTGAAGAAATGAGCGGCTTCAAAACAGATGTGGAAGACCCATTTTTACCTGTATACGGCTCAACTCCATACAATGTCTTAGCTAATCACCAAAAAGCACGCGTGGATGAAGTAAGAGCTGTTCACTTAAAATAAGCGACCTATAAATAACAGAAATAGGACTCAAAGCTAAACCCGGACGGAGTTTCAAGCCTGCCGGGTTTAGTTTTTAAGAAAATCTTAAAACTTTACCAACGCGAGTTTGAGAAAGAGTGCAAGTTAATGCCGGCTTAAGATTAATGTTCGCAAAAAGCGAAAATAAAGAATAAGCGGACTTTTATTAGCTCCAAACGTGTTCTGAATTGTATAGGGAAGGTACAATACTATAATAACATAAAATATACCCCAAAAAACATCATCTTTTTCTCAACTTTTGATTATTATCTTTTTGTGATATTTAGCCGCTCGGACTTTTAGCGATTCTCAATGCTTGCAAGCTGTAATGCGGTTGAAGTGTATAGGGAAGGTATCTTTACTGACATCAATTCAATATCTCTTGCCCTGCAAGCAACAAAGTGCTATAATAAAAACAGCAAGAGGGTGATTAACTTTGAGAAATGACCGAGAGGCAGAAAAACCAAAAAAAAGAGCAAACTGGCCGATTAGAATTGCAGCTGTGTTCTTAGCTGCAACTATTGCTTTTTATGTTTACACGGATATAGATGCCGGAGCTTTATTCGGCGCGGGTAATGACGCGGAGACGTTTTTCTCGCCTACCGATGTATTTATCCAGTATGAAAATGCGCGTGATGTGTTTTTCTTCGCGACTGAAAATGGAGATTTCTTTCACGCGACAGGAACTTCTGTAAGGTTTTTATCCCCTTCAGGTCAAGTTCGCTGGGAAACATCTGTAGACGTTTTAAACCCATTTGTGACAGGAAACGGAAGCTATATAGCAATTGGAGAAGTAAACGGAAGGATGCTTTACGTTTTCGGGCGAAATGGTCTGCTTTACAATCGTCATTTTGAAACTCAGAACATACTTAATTTTTCGGTCAACCGACAAGGCTATGCGTCTGCTGTTTTAAAAAGCGGGCAAAGTTATGAAACAGTCGTTTTAGATTCAAGCGGAACGGAAATTTGGCGTTGGATGTACCATATACCGGGCATTTATCCGATTACAACAGCAATTTCACATGATTCAAGAATACTTGCGAACAGCACTCTTGAAGTTAGTGAACGGCTCGAATCTCAAGTGTTTTACGCATTTTTGAACAGAACTGAAGCGGCGGCGCATACCGACACGATTTTTATGTCGACAATACGCCCCGGTCAAATTATCCCCGAAGTACACTTTTTGGATAACCGAACAGTAATTTTAATTTCTGACAGTGAAATTTCCGGCATGACATTCACAGGCGGTTCTGATATAAGAGGCGAATGGAGCGAAACGCTCGGCAACAGAATAGATTCTTTTACAGTTTTTGACAGAGGAATCGCGATTGCATTTGGAGAAGGGCTGATAAATCAAGATAACGAGCCGGCCGGAACTGTAAACTTTTATAACTCAGACGGCGAAATAACCGGCACATTTTTTGGTGGAGATAGAGTTACATATTTAAGCTCAAATGGGAATAACATTGTAATAGGAATTGGCAGGACTTTTTTTGGCGTTACAGACAGAGGACGAGTACTTTGGCAATTTAACGCAACTTCTGATTTAAGCGATGTATTCATATTAAATAACACAAATACGATTTTAGCAGTGTCACAAACGGAGGCTTCTGTTTTAAGAAGGGGAAGAAACTAATTTGGGATTTAATTTAATGGACGTTTTAGTCCTTGCGATTTTTCTGTTCAGCATTTTTGCATGCTTTCAAAGAGGATTTGTAAAATCTCTATTTGGAATGTTCCGCGTATTTATCGCGCTTTTTATCGCGATAAACTTAGCGTTGCCCGTCGCAGGGATTATAAGTGGATTTATAGACATGGGCCCAATTATAATTATTATAATCGCCGTTGTTTTGGTTTTTGCAGTTGCTGTTTTTGCGCTGAACGCGCTGATGGGCGTCTTGCATTTTATCGCAAGCCTGCCGATAATTAGCATTGTTAACAAGCTCGGCGGTGCGCTAATCGGGCTTTTGCAAGGTTATGCCATCGTCTTTATAATGATAGCGATTATAACGCTTTGGCCTCCAAATGAATTTATGGATAATCTATACCAAATGCTCGAAAATTCAAGAGTTGCCTCGTTTTTTCTCTAGAGCGCAATTCAACTATCGCTCTTTTAACCGATTATAAAGCTCAACATACTGCTCTGCGGATCTGCTCCATGAAAAATCAGCTTTCATAGCGTTTTTAACGATTACGTTCCATTCTTTAGAGCCTTTTGAATATGCGTAAAGCGCTTCGTTAACAGCCCACATCATACCATAGGCATCAAAATTTTTAAATACAAAACCGTTGCCTTGCTTCGTGTTTGCGTCATAATGGGTAACAGTATCTGCCAATCCGCCCGTTTGGCGAACTATTGGCACAGCTCCATAGCGCATTGCAAAAATTTGGCTTAAGCCACAAGGCTCAAACAGCGACGGCATCAAAAACATGTCCGAAGATGCGTAAATTTTCTGCGCAAGATCCTCATCAAAATAAATGTTTGCGCTCACTTTATCCGGCGAGACCCACGCCATATGCTTAAACATGCCTTCAAACCGACTGTCACCTGTTCCGAGTATTACTAATTGGACATCTTTACTAAGGATTTCGTTCATAGCAACGGAAACTAAGTCAAAGCCCTTTTGCTCAACAAGCCTGGAAATAATGCCAATCATAGGCACATCTGCCCTGACAGGAAGCCCAAGCTTCTCTTGCAACGCTTGTTTGTTTTTCTTTTTTCCCGATAGGGCTTTCGAGCTGAATTTAAAATCAAGATATTTGCTTGTCTGCGGGTCAACTTCGTCGTTGTCGATTCCGTTTATTATCCCACTGAGCTTATATGATTGCGCACGCAAAACGCCGTCAAGCCCATAGCCGTACTCCGGCGTCTGAATTTCATATGAATAGGTATTACTTACAGTATTTATCGCATCTGCATACACAAGCCCACCTTTTAAAAGGTTAACGGTGCTGTTAAATTCAAGCTTATCTGTTGTGAAATATCCGTCGTTGAGGCCAATGTTTGTGAGAATTGGACGGCTAAAAATGCCCTGATATTGAAGGTTATGTATCGTTATAAGTGATTTAATGTTTGAAAAAGCGGTAAACCCTGCGTAATTATCCCTAAGATATACAGGCCCAAGTCCTGTTTGCCAATCGTTAAAATGGATAATATCCGGGACGAAATTAATAACGTTAATCGCCTCTAAGCATGCTTTTGTAAAAAAAGCAAAGCGCTCAAAGTCGTCGCCATAACCATACATCCCTCCGCGTGAAAAGTAATAATCATTGCCTATTAAGTAAACAGGAGATCGGGTGTTTGATTTATATACGGACGCACCCTGATTGCGCCAACCAAGTGTGATATTAACAGAGTCTATGTATGAAAAGTCCTTAGAAAATTCTTCTTTAATTGCAGCATACTTAGGCATAATAACACGAGCGTCAACGCCTAGTTTCAAAAGTGCGCCCGGAAGCGAACCGACAACGTCACCAAGCCCTCCTGTTTTTGCAAAAGGCGCGCATTCTGATGCGACTATCAGTACTTTCAAATTCGTTTCAGATGACATACTCGGTTATCCTTTCCAACATCCGTCTTCATCTAAATAATACATTATTTTTTGACTTTGGTCAAGAGTACAATATAGCAGATTTGCTTTACACAAACCAATCTGGAGCTAGTCATTTGAAATCTAAATCCCTTTGGGCTTAAAATTCAAAACCGCATGACCAGCTCCTCGCCTTATTATATCGCTCTTTGGCGACCCATCTCATCAACCGTATAGTTTTCACGGATTATAAGTTCTGAAACCGAAACAAACTCATAACCTTTTGCTCTGAGCCCCTCAATTATCGCGGGCAGAGCCTCTAAAGTGTCTTTTGCTCCGTTATGAAATAAAATTATAGCCCCATTTTGCAGATTCTTATTGTTTAATACATGGTCAGTTTCAAATTGAACTCCTTTGTTCATCCAGTCAAAGCTGTCAACATTCCATTTGACAACATGATAGCCAAGCTCCTTTGCCATTTCCATCAAAACGCTGTTATATGCCCCATATGGCGGGCGAAACAGATCCATTTCCATTCCAATCAGATCATAAACTTTCTCATGCGTACCTAAAATTTCTTCTTGAACTTGCTCTTTAGAGATATCTGAACAATTTATATGAGTATTTCCGTGGTTTGCTATATCGTGCCCCGATCCATGAATTTTCTTGACTAAATCCGGGTAATTTTTTACCCAATAACCGCATAAGAAGAACGTCGCTTTGACATTTTTTTCAGACAAAATATTAAGCAAATATTCCGTGTTTTCCGCTCCCCATGCTGCGTCGAAGGTAATTGCTAAAACATTTTTGTCGGTTTCAACGCTATGAATCGGCTTAGATCCCCCATTTAACAACAAAAATATTGCAAAAAGCGATATCAAAATCACGATTTTATAATGTAATTTCAAAATTTATCCTCCTACGCCACCAATTCATCCAAGCTTTTGAACACATAACCCATTTCTTTATATTTGACAATAAGTTCATCAAGGATTAATGAATTTGTCTGTGATGTATTATGCAGAAGAATAATCGCGCCCGGATGAATCCTTGGTAATAGCTTTGAAAACGCCATTTCTTTTGAAGGTTGTGAATTATTATCCCAGTCTGCATAGGCCAGGCTCCAAAAAATGGTTTTATAACCAAGCTCCTGTGCCATCTTCATATTTGACTCGCTGTAGTCGCCGCTTGGCGGCCTGTAATATTTTGGCATATCCCGTCCGGTCACGGATTTATACTCGTCCTCCGCGGCCGAAAGCTCTTTGCGAAACGCTTCGATACTTGACATAGATGTCATATCAGGATGGTTCATAGTATGATTCGCAACGATATGCCCCTCTTTGATCATCCGATTTATTATTTTCGGATTATTTTTGATATAAGTTCCGACGAGAAAAAACGTCGCCGGTACATCGTGCTTTTTAAGAGTGTCAAGCATCCCTTCGGTAAATCCGTTTTCGTAGCCGGCATCGAATGTTAAGTATATAGCCTTTTCGTTGCTGTTTCCGACGTAATAAGCGTCAAACTGCAAGAGATAATCAGCACATTCATTACCTCTTGGAGGCGTGCCCGCATTAGCGTCAAATCCTGAAAAGCTAACGCCCCAACGCCCTTTTTTAGCCGTTACCGTCACAGCGGTCAAAACAACCACGAAAACTGTAATTATTACACATTTGAAAATATTTCCTAGAATTTTATTCATTTGTGACCTCCATAAGCTTTATACTAATCACGATTAAAATCATAGACTGCCTTCGCGCTAAAGCCTAACGGCTTTACGGAAAATCACCTGCCTCATCTGATTTTCCGCCGCGCTCGCCACTCCATGTATTAATCTGAGATTAGTATTAATTATTCTATTGTATTTTGTGCATTATTGCTGTAAAATAGTCAGATAAATAGATTGACTTTAATTTTATAAAGTTATAATAAGTAATATAGGTTTGGAGATATGAAAAATCAAATGAACTTTATATTCAAAAACTAAGAGGTATCATCAAGTCATTAACTAATTTAAAAAGCTTATTAAATCAGAAATATTATCAGAAGTTTACGCCGTTTTATTGGGGGCATAGAACAATGATTAATGACCAAATTAAAAATATCATTTTTTTGGCTCAAAAATACCCTGTAATTAAACGTGTAGGCGTGTTTGGGTCATATGCAAGAGGGGAACAAACTGATAAAAGTGATATTGACGTGCTTTTTGACTATGATAAACCGAACGAAGACTACCTGTATGAAATATTAGACTATGGAGATGAGTTAGCAACAGAGTTTGGGAAAATAAATTTAGGTTGTGATTATATATCGTATAAAGGTATTATCGAAGCAGATGCAAATAAGGCACAGGATAGAATTTTATCTGAGACAGTGTGGATATATGAACGATAGATGGAGGATGCTTTTTGGGCGTAATAGTCGCTAGTGATAGCAATTTGAAGCAGTGGACGGATCTAGCGGTTTTGTTATTTCCCAACAGCACTTTTGAAGGAGAGCTTGAATTACATAAAAAAATTCTTGCGTCTGAAAATGAAATCGGACTACTGTATAAAAAAGACAATATGTATGTTGCATTTATGCACCTGTGTTTAAGAAATGACTATGTAAACGGGACAGAAAGCTCGCCTGTTTTGTTTATTGAGGCGATTTATGTACTTCCCGCTTATAGAAAAACGGGAATCGGACGTGAATTTATTAGTTATGCGGAAAGCTTCGCGAGAAAGTGCGGCATTAAACAGCTCGCATCCGATTGTTATATCGACAATTATGAAAGTGAGCGATTCCACAAAAGCTGCGGGTTTATCGAAAAAGAGCGCGTTATTTGTTTTGCTAAAAATGTTTAAGTGTGAAAGCATCGGTGTAAGGAAGAAGGAGATGAAGGCACGCAAAAAAAGCCCATAAGAAAAAGCGCAGAAAAGAAAAGACTAAGCGGGAACCTGATGCTCCGACACCGAAAGCGGAGCA
>Ga0131853_10005382_pt1 | contig 23064 bp, 18 predicted proteins | sample TergutLab28metaG_FD_92764 | JGI IMG/M metagenome (GOLD analysis project Ga0131853, IMG submission 92764) | Labiotermes labralis P1 segment gut microbial communities from Petit-Saut dam, French Guiana - Lab288 P1 (version 2) (version 2) | ecosystem: Host-associated > Arthropoda: Insects >...
AAGCCCCGGGTACGGATGCGTTCAGGGTTGTCGCGGAAGGCGTCGGTTTGCCGCAGCTCATCTTCGACCATCCGCACGAGGTATCCAGCCTGCCCGCCGAGAGTGTTGGTGCGCGGCGGGCGCGGGTTGAAGGCCGGGAATTCGGCGGCGGCGCGCTCTGCCGAGGTGATGTAACCGTAGTGGTACATGCGGTTGATGGAGCGCGTCCATCGACGAAGCGCTTGGGCTTCGTTTACGTCTGGGTCCCAGTTGTTGGGCGAGGGCAGGATGCCGGCCAACAGCGCGGCCTGCGATGGGGTTAGATCGGCGGCGCTGACGGAGAAGTACATCTGGGCGGCGGCTTCAATGCCAAAGGTGTTCCGCCCCCAGTAGATGGTGTTCAGGTATGCCTCAAGGATTTCCTCCTTGGGCGTAGTCCGCGTCACTTTTATCGCCATGATGGCCTCGCGCGCCTTGTCTACCAGCCCCTCATTGGAATCCATCTTGGTGCGTTCGACGTATTGCATGGTGATGGTGGAGCCGCCCTGTAGCGGGTTACCGCGCAGGTTATTCCACACGGCTCGGGCCAGGCCGCGGAAATCGACGCCTGGGTTGGTCCAGAAGGAGGCATCCTCCGAGGTGACGACGGCGCCAGCCACGAAGGCGGGCAGCTCGTCAAGGGTTACCAGCACCCGCCGCTCTTGGAACAAGGTGGCCACAGGGGTAACGCCATCGGAGAAGTAGATGGTGGTGATCTGATGTTCGATGTTGGCCAGGTTGGGCGGAATCTCCGTGGAGGTCCAGGCGCCCCAGAACAGCCCGGCACAAAAGGAGATGAAGAACAGGCCAGAGCCGACGACTATCCGCCAGGAGGGCAGCCAGCGATGGAACCAGTTCTTGCCCTTGCGCGGGTAGTTCCAGAACTTTCGCTTCGGCAGCGGGCGCCTTTTTTGGGATGTCGCTGGGTGGCTCGGCTGCGGGTTTTGCCGTTCCGACAGCGCGCTCCTCCTAGTGACCACGAGAAGACCTTACAGCGGCGGCTATCTACTCAGCCATCGTTCTGGCTACAGTAGGCTGGCCTCGCCGCCGCGCGACATCGCCACGGCTCGGAGGTTGACGCGAGCGCACTCTGCCCCTAGTGTCTGTTCCGCAGATGTATCGACTCGATACGTCGCGCCGCAAGTATCGATCCGAGATAACGACCCGACACCGAGGTGGGCAGGAGGAAGCCGTGCGCAGCAGCCGCTCGACGGTGCTGGAAACAGCCATCCTCGGCCTACTGAACTCGGCCCCCCTGCACGGTTACGAGTTACGCAAGCAACTTTCCGAGCTGCTCGGCCCGTTCCGGGCGTTCTCATATGGCACCCTCTATCCGGCGCTGCGCTCGCTACAGGAACGCGGTCTGCTAGATTCACACGAGGCCACCGTGCCGGTCAAGACAACCAAATCCGTCCGCCTCACCACGTCGGGCGATACCGCGCGCAGCAGCGGCCGTCGCAGCCGCATCGTCTACGAACTTACCGACAGCGGCCGGGAGTATCTCCAGGCCGTTCTTGCCTCCTCCGGTCCAGCCGCGTGGGAGGACGAAAACTTCGACGTCCGCTTTGCACTGTTTTCGCAGACGGATGCCGAAACCCGCCTACGGATCCTGGAGGGTCGGCGCAGCCGACTCACCGAAAGACTGGAGGCGGCCCGCCAGTCCGCAGCTCGCACCAATCAGCAACTCGACGAATACACGTTCGAGTTGCAGCGTCACGGCCTTGAAAAAGTCGAACGCGAGGTGCGCTGGCTGGACGACCTCATCACCCAAGAAAGAGGCCGCACCGAGCGGCCCTCAACCACTCATAAGGAGCGAGGATGACCGCCATCCGCGTCGCCATCGTTGGTGTTGGCAACTGCGCTGCGTCCCTAGTCCAGGGCCAGCACTACTACAAGGACGCCGACCCGGCCAGCAAGGTACCGGGTCTGATGCACGTGCAGTTCGGCGACTACCACGTCCGCGACCTGCAATTCGTGGCGGCGTTCGACGTTGACGCCAAGAAGGTTGGCCTTGACCTGGCCGATGCCATCTTGGCCTCGGAGAACAACACGATCAAGATCGCCGATGTGCCCGCCACCGGAGTGCTGGTGCAGCGCGGCCCCACCCTAGACGGCCTGGGTGACTACTACTCGGCCACCATCTCCGAATCCGAGGCCGAGCCGGTGGATGTAGTGCAGGCTCTGAAGGACGCCAACGTTGACGTGCTGGTTTCGTACCTGCCCGTCGGCTCGGAGCAGGCCGACAAGTTCTACGCTCAGTGCGCCATCGATGCGAAGGTTGCGTTCGTCAACGCCCTGCCCGTATTCATCGCCTCTGACCCTGAGTGGGCCGCGAAGTTCGAGGCGGCTGGCGTGCCTATCGTCGGTGACGACATCAAGAGCCAGGTTGGCGCCACCATCACCCACCGCGTGCTGGCCCGCTTATTCGAGGATCGCGGCGTAATTCTCGACCGCACCTACCAGCTCAACGTCGGCGGCAACATGGACTTCAAGAACATGCTGCAACGCGACCGCCTAGAGTCGAAGAAAATTTCCAAGACGCAGGCCGTGACCTCCAACCTGGATGATGGCCCACTGGCTGGCAAGATCGAAGACCCGAATGTGCACATCGGCCCGAGTGACTACGTCGCCTGGCTGGACGACCGCAAGTGGGCGTACGTGCGTCTGGAGGGTCGCGCGTTTGGTGAGGTGCCGCTGAACCTGGAGTACAAGCTTGAAGTGTGGGACTCTCCGAACTCGGCCGGCATCATCATCGACGCCGTACGCGCCGCAAAGATCGCCCTCGACCGAGGCATCGGTGGCCCGATCCTCTCCGCCTCGACGTACTTCATGAAGAGTCCGCCCGTGCAGATGCGCGACAACGTGGGCCGCGAGCAGCTCGAAGGCTTCATCGCTGGCACCGTCGAGCGCTGAAACCACCTAGCTGATGGGGCCGGGCCAAGCATCCCGGCCCCCTCTACATTCCCCGTCTTTTCGTTGAGGTCGGTAGTTTGCGTTGAGGTCGGTCGCTCGAGTTACCGATCTCGACGCAAACTACCGACCTCAACGCCCCGCAACGGATTAGGAACCGACCGTGAGCGTCCTATCTGACCTTCGTACGCTGCTTCGCTTGCCTGGATTCCGGCGCCTGTTCACGGTGCGGCTCGTCTCGCAGGCTGGCGATGGCGCGTTCCAGGCGGGGCTGGCGGCGGTGCTTTTCTTTTCCCCGGAAAACGCGGGAACGGCGGCCGATGTGGCCGGCGGTTTCGCCATCATGTTCGCGCCCTTCGTGTTCGCGCCCTTCGTCGGAGTGATGCTGGATCGTTGGCGCCGCCGCCAGGTGCTGCTGTGGGCCAATATCGCCCGCGGCCTGGTGACTGCGTTTGCCGCGCTGGCGATGCTGCTGTGGGGCGGCACCTGGGTGGTGGCGGCCATCGGCCTGGTAGCGCTCAGCCTCAACCGCTTCATCCTCTCGGGCCTCTCTGCCGGGCAGCCGCTGATAATCGAGACAGACGCCAACGCACTCCGCGCGCAGCTAGCTTGTTCGGGCGGCGAGGAGAAGGCTGGCGCTGACGAGCAAAGCAAGCAGCATGAGCCACCACTAGATGGCCGAGAACTCCTGCTCACCGCGAACGCCATCGTTCCGACGATGGGTACGGGCGCGTACGGGGTTGGCCTCGGCGTCGGCGTATTTCTGGCTCTTTTCGTGACGGAGGGGCGGGGGCGAGATGCCGCTGTGCTGGCCCTGGGTGCCATACTCATGCTTGCCGCAGCGACCCTTGCGCTGCGGTTGCGCCCAACCCAGCTTGGCCCAGAACACCCGGCCACCACCCCCATTCGCGATGATATTGCCGTCGTCCTTTCCGATATGGGCCGCGGTGCCCGTTACCTCATGGACCGTCGAACTCCCGCGCAGGGGCTGGCGGCGATGGCCGCACACCGATTCCTGTTCGGCATCGTGTTTATTGCCGCAATCCTGATCTCGCGCAACCTGCTTAACCCCGGTGACCTGGATGCGGGCATCGCCACTTTCGGAGCGATTATGGGCATGATCGGCGTGGGGGGCGGCATCGCGGTGGTTATCACACCCACGCTCTCGCGCTATACCGGACCGCAGGTATGGGTGGCCTTGATGCTGTCGCTGGCGGCGGCATCGCAAGCATTGCTAGCGCTCAGCTATGCCCGCTGGGTGATTCTGGCGTGCGCCCTGCTGCTGGGCACGGCGGCGCAGGCCGCAAAGATCGCGGTGGACACCATCGTGGCGAAAGACACCCACGATGAATTCCGTGGCCGAGCCTTCGCTTTCTACGACCTACTGTTCAACGCGGCATTCACGGGTGCCGCCGTTTTTGCGGCCTTTACCGTGCCCGACACGGGCTGGAGTCACATCCTGTTCTGGGGCATGGCCGCCGCCTACTTAGGCGCTGCCGCCCTCGTCTACTTCCGCGCCACCCGCACCCCCGCCGAAATAGACCCCGCCGCCTACACCGCCCCCACCCCGTAACCTCGAGGTCGGTCATTTGCGTTGAGATCGGTCGCTCAAGTTACCGACCTCGACGCAAATGACCGACCTCGGTGATAGGGGTGAACTCCCGGTGTGCTTATGCCCGGCACAGGTGGGGAGCCATCAATCAACGAGACAGGGACCTCGGCAATGCAGTCGTCTCTCCCTAGCAACATCGGGGTCACCTGGCACATGGTGTCCGGGGTGGGCGCCAATGTGGTGTTACCGGACACCGGCAGCGATGACCACACCACCACCTACCACTACTCCTCCCCGGCAGATGTGTGGGGCATCCAGTTCGGCCTCGGACCTAAAACCTTCACCGCCATCCACCGCTTCCAGGCGGCGCTGCGCCTGACCCGCGCCGGAACCTCCGCAGCGGAGACCGCCGCCCAGGCACACCTGGCCCGCGATGCCAAGCGCTTCAGCGGCCTCACCTTCGGCGCCCTGCTCGCCCTAGAGAATGGCACCCAAGGCATGGCCGACGCCACCCTCCCCTAGCTTCCTACCCAACCGAAGCGAGCAGGGAGTGCCGAATCGGTCTTTTGAGATGCCGGGAGGCGAGCGTGCGGAAGAATGAGGGGGTGGATATGCATGAGGCTAAGTGGCAGCCGATGATGCGGGTTGCCCTTGCGCAAGCGCGGAAGGCGTTGGATACCGGCGATGTGCCGGTGGGAGCCGTTGTCGTGGGGCCGGATGGGGTGATACTCGGCGTCGGGCGCAACCGGCGCGAGGCCGACGGCGACCCCACCGCCCATGCCGAGGTGCTGGCGTTGCGGGCCGCGGCCAAGACGTTGGGGGGCTGGCGGCTCGAAGGTTGCACCCTCGTGGTCACGCTGGAGCCGTGCGTCATGTGTGCCGGAGCGTTGGTTGCGGCGCGAGTAGATCGCATCGTGTTCGGAGCCTGGGAACCGAAGACGGGCGCGGTTGGTTCTGTCTGGGACCTGGTGCGCGACCAGCGCGGCAACCATCCCGTTGAGGCCGTGGGGGGAATGCTGGCTGAAGAGTGTGGCGACCTGCTGCGGGAGTTCTTCGCAGCAAAGCGCACAAGTGATGATTAGGAGTGATCGTGGACGAGACGACCCACACACCCCCAATGGTTGAGCCTGTCGAAACCACAGAAGCTCCCACGTCATCCTGCGCGAAGGGAGCGCAGCGATTGGAGTCGCAAGACTCAGTCCCAAACACCCCCGAGCATTCTGGGTTCCGCGACTCGCTATCGCTCGCGCGGAATGACAGAGAGGCAACCAAGCTCCGCCGCGGACGTGACCGCACCGTTGTCGTGTTCGAGCCGCGCAACGTGTGGCGCACCGGCTTAACCGTACTCACACTGATTGCGCTGGCCACCGCCGTGATGGCCGTACTCAGTGCCGGCTCTGGCCTGCTGTTCACCATTTTTATGGCCTGGTTTGTCTCGCTGGCCATCGAACCTGCCGTAAAACGCCTCGCCACCCGCATGCCCCGTGGTGCCGCCACCGGCCTGGTAATGGCCGGGCTTATCCTGGCCATCGCGGCATTCGTTGGGCTATTCGGCAATCTAGTGATCTCACAGATCGCCACCTTCATCGAGAACATCCCAAACATCGTCGATACCGTGCTTTCTTGGCTGGAGAACCAATTTGGTTTCACTTACACGCTTGACGATCTATTCAGCGATCTACAGGCCCATGTTGGCGATGCCGCCAGCCTTGCCGCCACCATTGCCGGGGGCATCATCTCGGCGCTGACCACCCTGATGGGCGCGGTGGGCACGTTGCTGGTGTTCTGCTTCATGCTGTTCTACCTGTCGGCCGACGGGCCACGCCTGCGCCGCTGGATCGCCTCACTGTTCCCGCCGAAGGCACAGGCCACGACGCTGATTGTTTGGGACACGATGGCCGAAAAAACCGGCAACTATGTGGCCGCCCGCGCCATCCTCGCGGCGGTCAACGCCACGCTGTCGGGCATCGTGTTTGCCATCATCGGCCTGCCCTACTGGCTGGCGCTCGCGCTGTGGACGGGCATCATCGCCCAACTGATTCCAGTGATCGGCACGTACATCTCGATCGCGGTACCGGTATTGATCGGCCTGCTCAGCCCCAACCCGTGGCTGGGGCTGATCGTACTGATCTGGGGCATCTTGTATCAGCAGGTGGAAAACATAACGATGGAGCCGCGGATCAGTGCCCGGGCTGTCGAGGTGCATCCGGCGGTGGGCTTTGGCTCAGTGATTCTGGGGACGACAATGTTTGGGCTGCCGGGCGCGCTGATGGCGATTCCGGTGGTGGCGATGCTCATGTCGCTGCTCGACATCTACCGCGTCCGCTACACGCTGCTCGACGAAATCGCCGAACACCCCACGGACATCGCCGCCCGCGAACGCGCCAAGCGTCGGGCCATCCGCCGCGAGCGCCAAACAGCGTGACGGCACCCTTAATACCCCGAGCGGAAAACCAGGGGAGTCCCTAATAGCGGGCAGCTACCGCCCCTACATAGGGTGAGATACATGACATCCCTGACCCCCGCTCCAGAGCCACAGCCCTACGAAACCACATCGCAACCGCTGTACTACCAGGAAGCGCCCGAGCCGTCGCCGAGCAATTCCCGCAGCGGATTCGTGGTTGGCGGAACACTGCTGGCCATTGCTGTCGCGTTGGGCGGTCTGCTGATCGCCGAACGGACTATCGGCGGAACTGACATCTCGCATACCACCCATCGCTCCGGCTTCTCCACCATTGAACTGATTGCCGATGATGATGTGACCGTTCGTGTCGCGCCGGGGGACATCTCGATGGAGAGAATCGCTCATCGCGGATTCCGAAGCCCACACTTCTCGGTGGACGAACATGGCGACCGTCTGGTGGTGCGGCACGAATGTCCCGGCTTCAATATAAACTTCCTTGGGTTATTCCGCTGTTCGGGAGAACTGCATGTCACCGTGCCCGAGTACACCAATGTCATAATCCGCACCACCAACGGGCGCATCGAAGTTGCTGGTGTCGCCGGTGATGTCGAGGCTCGTACTTCGAATGGCCGCGTGTCTGTCACAGATATCTCTGGAACCGTGCGGGTAAATACGTCTAACGGACGGATCGACGCCGGGAATATCAGCGGTAATCTCACCGCACAGACCTCTAATGGGGTCATCAACTTGCAAGAAATTGATGGCAACGCGGAGGCCCGCACTTCCAACGGACGCATCGAGATCGAGCGGGTAACCGGCGACGTCTTCGCCCGAACCAGCAATGGCGCCGTCACGGTTTATGGCGACGGAGAGCCGGTGCGGCTGACAATTAGCACCAGCAACGGTCGGCAAACCGTTGAGGGCGCCACCGACCCGAACGCGCGACGTTCGGTAGAGATTCGCTCATCCAACGGCAGCGTGTCGTTCCTCAGCCCGCGCCACTGATCGGCTTAGCTAAAGATCAACCGGTTAAGTGGGTACTTGGCGCCTAAAACAACACTTCGGCTTCCCAGTCCTGGCTGGTCGGTTTGCGGGGCTGAGCAACACGTCTCGTCCTCGGTCCAGCCTCGGCGTCAGTTGAATCGGTTGAAACCGCAGGTTTCGCCACTAGGTGTTCGCCGATGCTGCCCCGGCCTTCGGCCCAGTCGCGGGCCGCAATGCCCGCTAACTCGTCGGCGCGTTCGTTGAACGGGTTGCCCACATGGCCGCGTACCCAACGAAATCGCACCGGCCCCTCACGTCTGGCGATGGCGTCATCGATGGCCTGCACGAGTTCAAGGTTGCTGATCGTCTTACCGGCAGCGTTGCGCCAGCCCTTCGCCTTCCAGCCGGGCAGCCAGGTGGAGGCGCAGTTAATCGCATACTGAGAGTCGGATTCGATGAGCAGCGGAGCCTTACCGGGATGCGCCTCAATAGCCCGCAACACGGCGGTGAGTTCGGCAATCTGATTGGTGCCCACGGCGGCCCCGCCGGAATCGAACCGCACACCATCGTGCGCGATCCAGGCCCAGCCGATGGCGCCGCCGGGGTTTTTGAGGCACGAGCCGTCGGTACTCACGATTATCACATCATCGATTGTGCCGCGCCCCCCTGACAACAACGAAATCCGCGCGCAATATTGGGCATTTGCTGGCTCTCAGCCTGCGTCTGTGTATCAGCGCTACGCGCTTGACTCCCTCCTGAGCCTCGGCCAAACGAACAAGTTCGTTGGCTCTCAGCCTGCGTCGGGAGTACGGTTATCCCATGAGGTCAGCGACGCCCGACTCGGGGAACACGCCGGTGTGCGTGGTAGTTCGACTTCCCGAGCTGGGGCGTTACGAGGCACATCAACCAGGCGATGACCGCGTAATGGGCTGGCTGAACTATCGCATTGAGGGTGCCGTGATGGTGATCTCTTCTACGACCACAGTGCCGGAGTTTCGCGGGCGCGGCGTCGCCAGCGAGTTGACTCGCACCGCTTTAGACGATGCGGTTGCCCAGGGTTTAAGCGTGGACGCGCTGTGCTGGTACGTCGCCGAGTTCATCGAACGCAACCCGCGCTACTACTCGTTGCAGGTGTAGACCCGTCACAATGGACCCCGTGTCTGCCGATAACCCGCTCAGCCCCGCCGACCTACCCCTGCGTATCGAACGGGCGGATGTGGTGGTGGTCGGTGGCGGCGGGGCCGGGCTGAGCGCCGCGCTGGCAGCTGCGGAGTCGTTCGTGACTCGGGGCCAGGCTGATGCCGTGATCGCTTTGATTTCCAAGGTGTACCCGATGCGGTCGCACACCGTGGCTGCTGAGGGTGGCGCAGCCGGGGTAATGCCCGGCGGCGGCGACTCCCTGGAACAGCATGTGGCCGACACGCTACGTGGCGGGGCCGGGCTTTCGCATGAGGATGCGGTGCGGTTCATCGTCGAGCAGGCTCCGATAGAACTGGCTCGGTTAGAGCGACTGGGAATGCCGTGGACCCGGGATGAGAGCGGGCAACCCGCCGTGCGGCCTTTCGGTGGCATGACCCACCCCCGCACCTGGTTCGCCGCCGACAAGACCGGCTTCCACCTGCTGCACACCCTGTACCAGACCACTCTCCGCACAAAGTCCATTCACCACTTCAACGAACACCTCGTTCTTGACCTACTCCTCGACGACACGACACGGCCCTCCCTGCACAGGGAGCAGACCGGGTTTGGCCGACGGTCGCACGGCGTCGTCGGCTACGACCAGCAGCGCGGTGAGGTAGTGGTGTGGCTGGCACCCGCCGTGATCCTCGCCACGGGCGGGTATGCCCGCGCCTGGGGTACTTCCACCAACGCGGGAATCGTCACCGGCGACGGCCTCACGATGGCCCTACGCGCCGGGCTGCCGCTACGCGATCTGGAGATGGTACAGGTTCATCCCACCTGCCTGCCCGGATCGGGCATTCTCATCACCGAGGCGGCGCGCGGCGAGGGCGGCGTGCTACTCGATGCGAACGGCGAGCGCTACCTGGCCGATTACGGCCTCGGCCCACCCACCCCGCGGGGAGAGCCGATGGCGCGGCGAATGGAACTCGGCCCGCGCGATGCGCTCTCCCAAGCCTTCTTTCACGCCGAACGCGATGGTCGTACCACCTCCACCGTCGAGGGCAGCGTCGTCTACCTCGACCTGCGACATCTTGGAGCCGAGAGAATCAAGGAGCGCTTGCCGCTGGTCTCGGAGCTGGCCCGACGATTTGCGGGCGTCGATCCCACACAGGAGCCGATTCCGGTGCGACCGGCGGCGCACTACACGATGGGGGGCATTGTCACCACGCCGATGGGTCAGGTGCTAACGGCGGAGGGCACGAAAGTAGCTGGCCTGTTCGCGGTCGGGGAATGCGCCTCCACCGGCCTGCACGGCGCAAACCGACTCGGCTCGAACTCCCTGGTGGAAACCTTGGTAGTGGGCCGCGCCGCCGGTGCTACCGCCGCCTCACTTGCTGAGGTTAACGACGATTCGGCAGTTTCTACTCGATTCGGCAGTTCAAACTGCCGAATCGACGTCAAACTGCCGAATCGTCCGCAAGACGCCGAACAGCGGTTGATCGCTCACGCTCGCGAACTTGCCGCCGGATGGTTGGCTATGCGGGGGCGAGGCATCGAATCTCCGGCGGAGATTCGTCGGGAACTGGGTCGCGTACTCGATGCCGAAGTGAGCATCTTCCGCGACGCAGCGGGGCTGGCCCGTGCCGCTACCGCCCTTGATGGTCTGGCCGCCCGCTACGAAAATGTGCGCGTCGCCGACACATCGGACGTACTCAATACCGATTGGGTACAGGTTCTCGAACTTGGGGCCATGCTGACCCTGGCGCGCGGTACCATCGCCGCCGCGCAAGCTCGCGAGGAGTCCCGCGGCGCCCACCAGCGCCTCGACTTCCCCGATCTTGACCCTGCAGCCCACCACTCCATCACCGCCATGAACACCGACAACTCCCTCCGCGTGCACTTGTCCCTAGCCGAGCGCGGCAAGGACGAAGGTTCACCCGGTGATGACGCTCACTCTTGCCCCGCTCGCCAGAATGATAGGGAGGAGGGGCGATGAGCGAACAGACCTTACGGGTAGCGGTTACTCGGCAGGAACCAGGCCAGGAGCCACGCGACGAAATGTTCGATGTGCCGTTCGATGAGCGCACCTCCGTACTCGATGCTCTTGATTGGATTAAAGACCATGCGGAGCCGGGGCTGACCTTCCGCTGGTCGTGCCGGTCGGGGGTGTGTGGTTCTTGCGGCGTAATGGTTAACGGTCGCCCCGTGCTGAGCTGTGAGACTACGGTGGCTGGATATCGCACCTCGGGCCTCACCGTTGGCCCGCTGGAAAACGCCCGCGTGCAGCGTGACCTTGCGGTAGACACCGAAGGCTTCGTGGCGAAACTGCGCGAGGTCAAGCCCTGGTTATTATCTGACCCGGATTCCAGCTCCATCGCGCCCTGCTCGCAAAATAATGATGAGGGGATAGCACGCTCACCGCAAGGCGGGGTAGCTGCAGAATGCTCGTTGCCGAATGACATTGAGGGCTGCTCGCTACCGATGCACACGCAAACTCCACAGCAGGCGGCGATGTTCGCAGATTACTCAGCCTGCATCAACTGCCTGCTCTGCTACTCCGCCTGCCCCGTGCTGACCGAGGTGCCAGATTTCCTTGGCCCAGCCGCAATCGCATTGGCTCGCCGCTGGGACCTCGATTCGCGCGACGAGGGCGCAGCCACCCGCGCCGAGATACTCATCGAAAACGAGTTCGGCATCTGGCCCTGCAACCAAAACGGCGCCTGTACCCGCGCCTGTCCCAAGGATGTAGACCCGGCCCGCGCCATCCGCGACACCCAACGCGAAGCCCTAAGCGGCTAACCGCCCCGCCGAACCGGACTTCCGTCGACTTTTCCTGCGCCGAACCGGATGTCTGCTGGCTCTAAACCGTTTCAGCCTCGACAAACATCCGGTTCGGCGTTTCGCAGAGCGACGGAGATCCGGTTCGGTTGGGGTCAGAGAGTGGACAGATTGGCCGGTTCGATGGCGTCAAGGATGGCTAGTTCGGCGAGGTCGGTGGCGATTAATTCGGCGATCTGGATGGCGTTGAGAGCGGCGCCTTTGCGGAGATTGTCGCCGGAGACGAACAACACCAAGCCGCGTCCGTCTGGTACCGACCGGTCTTGACGCACGCGGCCCACCAACACTTCATCGGTCCCGGCGGCGGTCAGCGGCGTAGGCACATCTACCAGGCGGATGCCGGGGGCGGCGGCCAGCAGTTCTAGCGCCCGCTCGGGTGTGATCTTCTCTGCGAACTCGGCGTGGATCGCCAGTGAGTGCCCCGTAAACACCGGCACCCGGACACAGGTACCCGCGACAGCCAGGTGTTCCAGGCCCAAGATTTTGCGCGACTCAAAACGGAGTTTCTGCTCCTCGTCGGTTTCACCCGAACCGTCATCCACCAACGAACCGGCCATCGGCAACGCGTTGAACGCGATAGGGGCGACATACTTGACCGGGGGCGGGAAAACGATGGCATCACCGCGCAAGGCGAGGGATTCCATGTGACCGCTGGGGGAGGCGCTCTCCGAGGCCCGAACTACGTCATTCTGCGCGGGGGGAGCAGAACTCCGCTCCGGATGACGGGGTTGGCCTTGCTCAACTGATGAGGGGGTGGCGGCGGCGCGAATGCCGTTTGCCAGCTCAGCTACCCCAGCGACGCCCGTGCCCGAGACGGCCTGGAACGTGGTGATCCGTAGGCGCAGCAGCCCGGCCTCGCGGTTTAGTGGCGCAAGCGCGGGCATGGCAATCATGGTGGTGCAGTTTGGGTTCGCGACGATGCCCAGAGCGGCATCTGCGATGGCATCGGGGTTCACCTCGGCCACCACCAGCGGCACGGCCGGATCGCGGCGCCAAGCCGACGAATTGTCCACCACCACGGCCCCCGCCTCGGCGAAGCGTGGCGCGTGTTCCCGTGAGGTTTCGCCCCCGGCGGAGAACAGCGCGATATCCACGTCCGCGAGCGCCTCGGTGGCGGTGGCGGCCACGTCCTCTACCACCACGTCGCGTCCGGCAAAGGGCAGCGTCATCCCGGCGGAGCGAGCGGAGGCGAAGAAACGAATCCCACGCACCGGGAAGTCGCGCTCGACCAGTAGGTCACGCATGACGGCGCCCACCTGCCCGGTGGCTCCGACGATGGCGACGGTTACGCCGTCATCGGCAATCCCTGTTTCTGGGTTCTGCGACTTCGCGCAGGATGACGCGGGGAAGGGTGCCGTACTCTGCGATGCAGGATCAGGGGGTGGGAGTGTTGATTCGAGCATGGGTCTACCTTCCCGTTCCGGCGTAGACGGTGGCTTCGGCATCGGCGTCTAGGCCGAAGGCGGTGTGGATGGCCCGCACAGCATCTTGCAGGGAGTCGGCGCGGGTGACCACGGAGATGCGAATCTCGGAGGTGGAAATCATCTCGATGTTGATACCTGCATCACGCAGCGCCCCGAAGAACCGGGCGGAGACACCGGGCGAGGTCTTCATGCCCGCGCCCACCAGTGAGAGCTTGCCAATCTGATCGTCATACTGCAAGAACGTGTAGTCGATCTCACCTTGCACCTGCGTCAGTGCGTGCAGCGCGACGGCACCATCGGCCTCGGGCAAGGTGAAGGAGATGTCGGTTAGTCCGGTCTGGGCGGCCGAGACGTTTTGCACGATCATGTCGAGGTTGGCGCCCGCATCGGCCACCACCTCAAAGATGCGGGCGGCCATACCGGGAATGTCGGGCACGCCGACGACGGTGATCTTGGCCTCGCTGTCGTCGTGCGCGACGCCGGAAATGATCGGTGCCTCCACGGGAGCCTCCCTTTCGGTGGGGTTAAGGATGGTCGGGTCGTCACTGCTGCCGGAAATCCAGGTGCCGAGTGCCGCGATGAACGAGGAGCGCACATGTACCGGCACGGCATACCGGCGAGCGTATTCGACGGCGCGTAGGGCCATCACCTTGGCCCCGGAGGCCGCAAGTTCCAGCATCTCCTCATAGGTGAGGTGGTCGATCTTCCGGGCAGCTGGGACTATGCGAGGATCGGCGGTAAATACGCCGTCCACGTCGGTGTAAATCTCGCAGACATCAGCATTCAGACCGGCAGCGATGGCCACCGCGGTGGTGTCGGAGCCGCCGCGACCTAGCGTGGTGACATCGTTGGTGTCGGCGTGGACACCCTGGAATCCGGCGATGATCGCCACCTCGCCGCGCTCCAGCGTCTCGGCGATGCGCGAGGGCACTACGTCAACAATCTTGGCGCGGCCATACACGGCGTCGGTGATAACCCCGGCCTGTTGCCCGGTGAAGCTCTTGGCGCGGACGCCCAGCTCGTGAATCGCCATCGCCAGCAGCGACATCGAGATGCGTTCGCCAGCGGTGAGCAGGATGTCGAGTTCCCGCTGCGGCGGCGTGGCGGTGATCTGGGCGGCGAGGTCGAGCAGCTCGTCGGTGGTGTCACCCATAGCGGAGACGATGACCACCACATCGTTACCCGCCCGCTGTGTCTCGACGATGCGGCGGGCCACCCGCTGCACGGATACCGCGTCGGACACCGACGACCCGCCGTATTTCTGCACTATCAGTGCCATGCGTATCTTGCCTTTCCCCGACCCCCGTCTCTCGCAACGGCCCGCCGGGTAACTGTTTTACGCCCCAAATGCTACGCGACTCAGGCCCATCCTCGTCCGCGATGGGTTCACTGCCGAACGACAACACCTGGCGCACCGGCGATAATAAAAGGTTTGCTGTTATTAGTGCGTAGCCGGGCAAGGTTGGTAGTAGGGAGACTTTTGTCATTGCCGTGCGTTGGCTCGGAGGGTCTGCACTCCCCCTAACCGTTCTAGTAGATGGGGCGGCCGTGGGCGTCGGGGATGCCGGAGTGGCGGTAGAAGTAGGTGTTGATGATGTCGCGCCAGTCGGTGGCGGAACGCACCTGTTCGGCGAAGCGCTCATCGATGCGGGCGGCCACATCCGCCGGAAACTCATCGCGCACGCCCTGCCAGGCGGCCACGGCCACCTTGACTCGCTCCAGCCCCTCGAAGTGCGTGTCGTAGACGTGCTGGATCATCGTCTTGCCTGATTTCAGCACATGCGTGTAGGGCACGTGGTGGAAGAACAGCAGCAGCTCGTCGGGGCAGGTTGCCAGGTTCTCGTACACGTCGCGCCACGGCTTAGGGTATTGGTCGGTGTAGCCGGTGCCGGTCGCTCGCGTACGATCCACGCCGATGCTTATCCGGTCGGCGAAGTGGTATGTGCCCCACGGGGTGTACTCGTAGCCGTCCGGGTTGGGGCCGTAGTGGTGGTGCGGGTACACCATGAAGCACACACCCAGCGGAGCGGTGTACATCTCGTAGGTTTCCCATGATTTGCCCAGGATGGCGTCTAGGGCGGCAGCGCCTTCGCTCGATACCTCCGGGAAGGTCGCCAAAGCCCAGTCGGACAAGATGATGTCGGGGTCTGCCTGCGGATCCCACGTCAAACGACCCCAGGCGTACAGGTTGGCCTGGGCAAACGGGTGGCCCGTCCAGAACACATCATCGCCGACGTTGGAGACGGCCACGAAGCCGCCAATTCTGGTGCCATCGCCCAACGGGTGACCACCCGCAACGATGTCGGCCATCGTTGGACTGCCCTCGCCCCAGTAGGGGAACTGCATCAGCTGGCTCCACATGCGCCCCAGGTATACGGCGTGTTTTTGGTGGCCGAGATATTCGGTGGTCACTTGGAACTCGGCGGCCACGCTGGTCTGTGGCAGGGCGGCGATGGTGGGCGAGGCCGGCTCGCGCACCTGGAAGTCGAGCGGGCCATGCTTAATCTGCACGATGACGTTCTCGGCGAAGGTGCCGTCGTAGGGGGCGAAGTGTTCGTAGGCGGCCTTGGCCCGGTCGGTCTTACGGTCGCGCCAATCCTGCGTGTGGTTGTACACGAAGGCGCGCCAGTGGATAAGCCCGCCATGCGGCTCGACAGCCTTGGCGAGCATGTTGGCACCGTCGGCGTGAGTGCGGCCATAGGCGAACGGGCCAGGCTGGCCCTCGGAGTCGGCCTTGATTACAAAGCCGCCGAAATCAGGAATCGCGGCCCACACGCGATTGGCGGCGGCCTGCCACCAGGCGAGTACATCGGGGTTGAACGGATCGGAGTCGGCCAGGCCACCTAGACGCACGGGCGAGGCCCAAGAAACGGACAGGTGGGTGGTCACGCCGTAGGGGCGAAACACGTCGGCGATGCGCGCCACCTCGGGCAGCAGATCGTCGAGCAGGCGCATCTCTAGGCGGCCAACGTTCACGTTGTTGATGGCCACGCGGTTGATACCCACCGAGGCAAGCAGACGGGCATACTGGGCAACACGAGTCAGGTCTTCGCGGACGACGCCATGATCGAAGAAGATCGAGCCGCCGGAGTAACCGCGCTCGACATGCCCCATCACCGGATGCACGTCCATGTTGTCCCAATGGTCCAACATACGCAGGGCCGTGTGCGGAGTGTGGCATTCATTCTCGACGTCAGGGCCGGTGAACGCATCCTTCCCAAGACGCGCCAGGTGGAACCAGCCGTATAGCAACCCGCGCGGGTTGCTGGCGACGATGCGCACCAGGCCGTCCGTGCGCGAGAAGCAGAACGCCTCCGGATTCTCTTCGCAGCAGTCAAGTTCGATGGCGAGCAAGACGTCCGCCTCCGCCTCGTCAACCAACGCGCCACCATGAGCAGCCGTCGCGGCCTCGACCTCGGCCATGATGGTCGGCGCCACCGGGGAGAAGGCCGGATCGGCTAAACCGTCAAACGAGAGGTCATCCTCCAACACGACGGCAATGCGGCGCGAACCGACAGCGGAGAAGGCCGCGGCGGGCAGCCAGGCGGCATGAACTAACGGGTCGATGGGCAGCGTGACGGTAGTCATATTGGCGTTCAGTTCTTCGCGTAGGAGAGGAGGGGAAGGTGGTAGGCGAGGTCGCGCGCGGTTTCGTGAGCCTCGTCAATGTCGAGGCGGTGTTCGGCCACGAGACGGGCCAGGAATCCGGCGTCGATGCGGCGGGCCAGGTCGTGGCGCGCCGGGATGGAACAGTAGGCGCGGGTGTCGTCTACGAATCCGGAGGTGTTGTAGAAACCGGCGGTCTCGGTGGCGGTTTCCCTAAAGCGGCGCATTCCCTCGGGAGAGTCGATGAACCACCACGGAGCGCCCAGGCGCATCGCCGGGTAGACGCCCGCCATCGGGGCCAACTCTCGGCTGTACACATCTTCGTCGATGGTAAAGACGATGGTTCGGAAGTTCGGATGATGGCCGAATGCCTCCAGCATGGGCCGCAGCGCGCGGTTGTACTCGACGGCAAACGGAATGTCATAGCCCTTGTCTGGGCCGTAGGTGGCGGTGATGGCGCGGTCATGCCCCCGCTCGACGCCGGGGTGAATCTGCATCACCAGGCCGTCCTCGGTGGCCATAAGCGCCATCTGGAACAGCATGTGCGCGTTGAAGGCGCGGGCCTCGGCAGCGGTAACCGGACGACCATTGAAGGCGGCGTCGAACAGGCGGGCGGCGTCGGAGTCTGCCATTGGCGTGGTGTCGGCCAGGTTGGGGCCGTGGTCGGTGGCGAGCGCTCCGGCGGCCTTAAAGCGCAGCCGTTGAGCACGCAGCGCGTCTAGGTAGGTCTTGTAATCGACGACGTCCACTCCGGCGGCCAGGCCGGTGGCAAGCACATCGTGGGTGAAGCTCGGGTTGTCCAAGGCGAGTACGGGGTCGGGGCGGAACGTCGGCAAGATGCGCTCGCCCCAGCCCTCCTCGGCGAGCTTCCGGTGATGTTCCAGCGACGCCCAGGCCGGGTCGGTGGTGCCAATCACCTCAATGTTGAACCGATCCATCAGCGTGCGTGGGCGGAAGGCCGGATCGGCGATGGCCGCGGCGATGCGGTCGTAGATTGCATCCGAGGTTTCGGCCGATGGACGCTGCGTCACGCCAAAAATCTCGACGAGTTCATGCTCCATCCAAAAGCGGGTGGGTGTGCCACGGAACAGATGCCAGTTCTCACAGAAGCGTCGCCAGATGGCGCGCGGGTCAGCCTCGGGGGCGCGATCACCATCCACGGAGGCCACGCCCAGATCGCTCAGGGTAGTGCGACCCTGCGAGATGAGCATCCGCATCAGGTAGTGGTCGGGGGTGACCAGCAGCGCGGCGGGGTCAGAGAAGGGGGTGTCATCAGCGAACCACTCCACCGGCACATGCCCGTGCATCGAGATGATTGGCAGCTCCCTAATGCCCTGATAAATCTCGCGGGCAAACCCGCGGGTGGTGGGGTCGGACGGCAGCGCGCGATCCGAGTGCAAGATCAAATTAGGCATGCCCCTGAGTCTAGGCGCCCCAATCATCCGCCCCGGTATTTCCCCAGCGAAACGATGCGATCCCCGCGCTAAACAGTCATCGAAGTCGGTCATTTGCGTTGAGATCGGTTGCTCGGATTACCGATCTCGACGCAAATGACCGACTTCAACGTTTTGGGAAGGGGGGAGGGGCGGGGAGGTGGGGGTTGGGGTGGTAGGTAGGGGTGGCGGGGAAGAGGGCGAGGATGCGGCGGATTATCTCGCCTGGGCGATCCCAGGCGGTTATGCGTAGCGGGGTGCGTCCGCACGCTTCCTGAATCGCGTCGGCGCGTCGTTTCTCCTGAAATCGCGCCTCATCGGCGTCGTACCGGTTCCCGAAGGCACCATCTCGATACTTCACCTTGCCGTCGAACTCCACCAAAACGCCGTACTCCGGCCAAGCTATATCGATGAATCGAGCGCCGAGCCGCGTGTCAACCCGAAACTGGGTTACCGGCCGGGGTAACCCGGCACGAATCACGAGGTAACGCAGCCAAGTTTCCCAGGGCGAATCTGCCCCGCCATCGGCCAAGGCCAAGGTCACTTGCGCTCGCCTCACCCCGCGCACCCGGCCTCGCTCGTTGAGGCATTCCCAAATATCGGCCAGGTGCAATCCGAGCCGCAGCGCCGCATCCGCGATCACGAGCGCCTCCAGCGGGTGCATTGCCAGCGCGCAGTCCACCACCGTTCGCGCTTGCGAGGTGACCGGTAGGCCGTCACACATTGCGACGTCGGCTTTTCCCAGCGGGACGCGGTGCCGCACAATATCGGCCGCCGCATGGCCCGATGCCCGGTACCGTTGGATTATGTGTACGTCTCCGCTCGGCAACCAGCGCGGATAGCCCCAGATCGTAGCGGCGGAGACGTTGCAGAACACATGAAATGCGTTGAGTTGTCGATGCACCAACTCGACTCGCTCCATCTCACAGGGAGCATCCGGCGGTGCCCCGGCCACGTAACCGCCCCGTCGCACCCGCTGCACCTCGCCTCGTCGGTGCGCCGTCCGCAACTCATCGCGATTACATTCCCTGGAAACAAGTAATTCAGTCATTTTCCGACTGTAACCCCATCCCGCCCACCCCCGCCTCAACTATCCACACCCCTGTGGATAACTCACGCGGTGTCGAGGTCGGTCATTTGCGTTGAGATCGGTTGCTCGAGTTACCGATCTCGACGCAAATGACCGACCTCAACGTTGGGAATGGGGGGTGGGGAGGGGTGGTGGGTTAGGGGTTGGCGGGTGGGTGGTGGGTGGCCCACCAGGTGTGGAGTTCTTGTTCGGCGCGGTCTTTGCCCAGGGGGCCGTGTTCCATGCGGAGGGCCAGGAGATGCTTGTAGGCCAGGCCGACCTCGCGACCGGGGGGGATGTTCAACAGCGCCATGATCTGGGTGCCGTCCAGGTCGGGGCGGATGGCGTCGATCTCCTCCTGCATCCGTAAGGCCACGATCCGGGCCTCTAGTTCAGAGTATGAATCGGCCAGGCGTTGCGCCTTGCGGCGGTTGCGGGTGGTGCAGTCCGCGCGCGTGAGCCGGTGCAGCCGCTCCAGCAGCGGCCCGGCATCCGTGACGTACCGTCGCACCGCCGAATCCGTCCAGGCGCCGTCACCGTACCCGTGGAATCTTAGGTGCAGCTCCACCAGTCGCGAGACGTCCTTGACGATCTGCTTTTCGTACCTCAGCGCCCGCAGCCGCTTGGCCACCAGCTTGGCGCCCACCACCTCATGATGGTGGAAACTGACCCCACCGCCGGCCTCGAACCGGCGGGTGGGTGGTTTGCCGATGTCATGCAGCAGCGCAGCGAGCCGCAACACCAGGTCCGGGTAGGGCACCGGGCCATCTGGGCCGGTTTCCATCTCCATCGCCTGGTCAAGCACGGTCAGCGAGTGTTCGTAGACGTCCTTATGCCGATGATGCTCGTCGATTTCTAGGCGCAGCGCAGGCAGCTCGGGCAGCACATGGTCGGCTAGGCCCGAATCTACGAACACCGTCAGCCCCTTGCGCGGCGCCTCCGCCAGCAACAGCTTGGTCAGCTCCGCCTGCACCCGTTCAGCCGAGACTATGGCGATCCGCTCCGCCATCGCTGTGATAGCCGCCGCCGTCCCCTCCTCGACCGTGAACCCTAGCTGCGCCGCGAACCGTGCCGCCCGCATCATCCGCAACGGGTCGTCATCAAAGGAACGCTCCGGCGCGATTGGTGTCCGCAACACCTTCGCGGCCAGGTCGCTCAGCCCATCGAACGGATCGACAAAGGTCAGGTCCGGTAGTCGTACCGCCATCGCATTAACCGTGAAATCGCGCCGGGAGAGGTCACCATCTAGGGTGTCACCGAAGGCGACCACCGGCTTGCGCGAGTCTGGGTCGTACTTGTCGCTGCGGTATGTGGTGACCTCCACCACCACGTCATCGCTACCGTCGCGGGCAAACCGCCGCGCGCCGATGGTGCCGAACTCCTTGCCGATGTCCCAGTGCGCGTCCCCCCACTTGGCCAATAGCGCCTGCGTCTGATCCGGGGTGGCCGATGTGGCGAAATCGAGGTCGCTGCTTGCCAGCCCCAAGAAGGCGTCGCGCACCGGGCCGCCCACCAAGGCCAGCTCGTGCCCGGCCGCCACGAACAGAGTGCCAAGCTCAAGGGCAGCCGGGGCGAGAGAGGTCAGTGTGTTCAGCGCGCGATGAAGCAGCTCAATGGAGGAGGCAGGCACCTACCAATTGTCGCCGACTTGCCGCCCACGACGCCACTTTCACGCACTACTTGTGTGCACTCCTCGCGGCACCTGCACGTTCTACTTTCAAGTTCTGACGGCTCCCTCGGTAGGGTTGGGGCATGACGGGGGACGAGAAAGGCCACGGCGAGGCGCGCCCTCGCCCGGTTCCGCTGCCCGGCCCGTATCGTCCCAACCCACCCCGCGCGCCGTTGGCATCACCTAAGCCCGTCGGTGACGAAGCCGGTTTTGGCCCTTCAGCAAGCGCAGATCAGAGCAAGCTCAACCACCGACAGCGGCCAACTCCACTGACGGTTCGTATCGGGCTGACGGCCAAATCTGCCAGCGTCAGCCCCCCGCAGCCCCCTCCGGGCCAGGTCCGGGCCGTTGCCCCGCAGGACGGTCCCCGCCCCACCCCATTGACCCCGCCATCGGCACACCTATCGCTTGTCGAGGAAACTTCCGCCGGGGGGGTCGCGGTTCGCCCGCCAGCCCACGGAGAGAAAGGCCCACAAGCCGCCGTGATCGTCCGCCGCAACCGCGCCGGGCGGATCGAATGGTGTCTGCCGAAGGGTCGCCTAGAGCCAGGAGAAACGCCGCAGGAGGCCGCAGCCCGCGAAGTGCGGGAGGAGACCGGCATCGATGGCGAGATTCGGGGCACGCTCGGCCTGATCGACTATTGGTTCACCGGCGGCGCCCGACGAGTTCACAAGGTGGTGCACCACTATCTGCTGACGATGATCGGCGGGTATCTGACGGTTGAGAACGATCCCGACCAGGAGGCCGAGGATGCGTTTTGGGTGCCCGTGGCCGAGCTGCCCGAGCGGCTCTCGTACCCCAACGAGCAGCGCATAGCCGTCGCCGCCCGGCAAACCCTGGCCCGCAACCCGGAGCTAATCATTCCCACCAGCGAGGCGGGCAGCCAGTGAGAGCGCTCGCGGCCGCCGCACTGACCGCCGCGCTCAGCCTCGGTGCGGCACCGGCCAACCTCACCTCCCCTGGCGCATCGGTCGCCAACAACCCCGCCGGAGACGGCCTAGACCTCCAACTTGAATCCATCGAACCGGCCATCGTCTGGCCCGGCGATGCCGTCACCGTCACCGTCACAGTCACCAACTCTTCGGCTGCGCCTATCGCCGAGCCGTTAATCGAGATGTGGGTGGACTGGCGGCTGCTCGCTGATCGCGCCGCGCTGATCGACTGGGTGGCGGCCGAAGCAATTGCCCCGGAGATAACCCACGCCTATTTAGCCCTCGACGACCCCCTCCCGGCAGGAGAATCACACACTGCCGAAGTTTCGCTAAACGTCGATGCCCTGGGCCTGAGCGCCGGGGCATTTGGACCGCGGAAACTCTCAATCACGCTGCGTGACCAGGCCAGGGAGACGCCCGCCGATGCTCTTGCGCAGATTCGCACCTTTCTGATCTGGGATCCGACCAATGAGGCGGAGGGGAATCGGCAACAGGTGCGCGTCTCGTTGCTCGACGCGGTCACCGGCCCACCGTTGCCCGGAACCCGGGCGAGTGGGGCGCTGCGTGATGCTACCGCCGAAGATGGCCGCCTGTCCGCCCTCTTGACCGTCGCGCAGGCCACCGCCACCCTCGCCGACGCGCCGGATTCCTTAGCGTTCGCAATCGATCCTGCCCTGTTGGCAACGGCTCTGGCCGCCACCGACCCGCAGGTGGTCGGCTGGGCGACCGCGTTGCTCGAATACGGCGCCACCACCGATGTCTTCGCCCTGCCCGCCTACGACCCGGACCTGGCCGCTCTCGCCCGAGCCGAGCTAACCGAATACTCTCTCGGCGATATCCTCTACACCCCCGTGCCACCTCCCTGGCAAACACCAGAAGCCTGGCTCGGCCCGCTGGCTTGGCCCGGCGGCGATCAAGAACCTGACCTGCGCACGCTAAGCGCCGCCCGCTCGGCGGGACTAACCACTGCGGTGATCCCTTTCGGCATGGCCACTACCTCGGGCACGGCTTCCGGCCTAGCTCAAATGCATGTTGGCGGCGGGGAGATTACCGCGCTGATTCCCGACGCCCCGCTGACAGAGCTGCTTTACCTAGGCACCGAC
>Ga0131853_10005384_pt1 | contig 23062 bp, 18 predicted proteins | sample TergutLab28metaG_FD_92764 | JGI IMG/M metagenome (GOLD analysis project Ga0131853, IMG submission 92764) | Labiotermes labralis P1 segment gut microbial communities from Petit-Saut dam, French Guiana - Lab288 P1 (version 2) (version 2) | ecosystem: Host-associated > Arthropoda: Insects >...
ACTTCCAGGGATGCTTCCAAGCATGGCAGAAACGCTGGGACCGCTGTATTCATGCAAAAGGGGAGTACTTTGAAGGTGATGGAGGAATTTAACATCCAAGGTAAGCAAACTTCTTTTTACAAGGACTGTCCTGGAACTTTTGGATACACCCTTGTATATACGTTGTAACACTTACAGATTACATAACAGGATGCCACAGTACAATGACCTGAAGTGCCAAGACATTTTATATACTTACCTTGCTCTTTTGTAGTCCAGGCATCACTAATGACACCCCAATCAGAGGTAGAACTACTTTCTGAGGCAGTAGAAAATGACGCCCTCCGAGTTAGGCCAGGCGTTGTGCAGGTGCCAGCACGTTCCAGTCGTAACCACAATGAGAGAGAGAAGCCTTGAAGCCACAATGACCAGCCCAAGTCTTGATTCAATGGAAGTGACAGAGCACACTGTGACCAGGAAGATTTTACACCTGCAAGTACCAAAATTACACACTGAAAAATGTGACCCCTGAAATTCCAATTAAACTCTAATTAGATACAATAATGTACAAACATGTGGTAATCCTCCTACATGTTTATGGCTTTTATGGCCATCATCAGGGAGGTTTTCACAAAAAAAATATAATAATGGCTATCTACGTCACAGATGTGCGATGTTTGCATTAAAATATAAATATTGAAATGTTTAATAAGATTAGAAAGCATACTATGAAGATTACCATATGCTTGTATATTACTGTATCTAACAAGACGGGTAATGTACATATAAACGTAACACTGAGGCATCAACTTGCAACCACTGTTGCCAAAGGCGAGCAATAAGTATTACACAGACTTATTCTGAGCGTGTTTGTAGCCCAGTTATCCAGCATGCAATGTGTATGTGGTATAATGTCATCAGTGACATACCCAGCTCTACAATATTTTTCACGTTATCTCATAAATGGCACAATCCTTTTTTTTTTTTTTTTTTTTTTTTGGGGGGGGGGGGGGGTGGTGAATTATTGCACATAATGTGTGTGTTTTGATTTTCTCTACAACTTTCACCTAAAACATTTCTCATTCTAAGAAGAACTCAGTGAGGTATGATCATAAATGTATATTGGCCTACATGTAATGAACCTGTTATTCTTGTCACATTTTAATGAAACTTGAATTTTCTTGACGGATTTTCAAAAAAACTATCAAACTTCATGGAAATCCATACAGAGGAATCTGAGTTGTTACATGTGGATGGATGGACAAACAGACACGACAAAGCTAACAGCTGCTTTTAGCAAATTTGTGAACGCGAATAATAATAGTGCAGTTACTGGAATATATATTGTGGTTTGTGTTACTGCATGGAACATGAATATTGTGTAGTCGGTATAGCAACTCGCTACAGGCTGGACGGTCCGGGGATCGAATCGCAGTGGGGGGGCAGGATTTCCCACACCTGACCATACTGGCTCTGATGCCCACCCAGCCTCCTAAACAATGGGTACCAGGTCTTTCCCGGGGTTAAAGCGGCCGAGGCGTGGCATTGACCACCCACCCCCATCTAGCACCGGGGTTAACGAAAGAGTAGAGCTATACATCTACTCCCCTTCTGGGCCTTCCTGGTCTGTTCTAGGGTGAACATGGAACATGAATAATTTTAAATATGACCCCTGATTCAGATCTTAGTAAAGTTTTGTTATGTGTAATTCACAAGCCTTCATCACCCTAGAAATATGCAGATAACGACTTCAGGCTTCTGCTGCAAAATAGATGAGAACTGTACTCTTCCGGGTTATTACACAGTGAGTAGTGGAAATTTCTCACCAACGCACTGGGACAATATATTGGTTCAGGGGTCAAGAATCCATTTTGGGGGGGGGGGGATTCTTGACACTTGAAGATGGAACTGATAGGTTGTCCTAAAACACTGGTAAGAAATTACAACTACTCGCTGTGTATTAACAGAAAAGTGCAAGTTGCAACTGACAGCAACCACAGTACACAGTCCGTATAAAAGTGTAAGTGCCGACAGAGAGTCACCACACTTTGCTGTCCAATTAATTTGTTTCATCCAAAAGCTACCACATTATGCAGTACACATTAACCTGTACATGTCAACTGACAGCTATCACACCATTCAGTCCATATTAAGACGCAAGGACCATCCAACAGCCACAAACCTGTTACTGGGAGCAGCAAACGCTATTTCACTGATGCTACCACCTTCGAAATCATTCAAACTGGCAAAGGCCAGGAGAATAAACGTGATATTTGTAAGGAAGATAATACGCAATAAAAATATCATGATTAGATACCCAGTTGTACCTTAACCTTTCACCATCATCCTCTGTGCACTGTACTATGTAAGTACATTTTAAGATCATTTAAATTTTGAACTCCTCCAACCCGGGCAGCAGTTGGAAATCAAACCCCAGCTTCATGCAAGAGTTCAGTAAATTAATAACTGCTTTCCAAGTGCTTAAATATAAATCTGAACATTACCTTGGTAAGGAAATGAGGTTCACATTAAATTAAAGACAAACAATTCAAAGACATACCTAAGAATTTTTTAAAGTTTTAGTGGAAATAAAGACACCATTACTTACAAACATTTAGAGCACAGATCAAACACAAAGCACCAGAAAGTTCTTTAACAAAACTATCAGTAACTCGGGACTATACAGCATCAAATAATGGCAAGACAGACAGCAATACATTGCAAAAAATATGGAAAGCAGTGGTTATACCTTAGTTTAAGATACTATCCCCACACTTTCCTGGAGAGATTGACAAAAACTGAGAGGAACCACCTGGCATTATGGTTGAGATTCAAACCAGACATCACCCAGATACAGACCAGAAGCAACTGTTTAAATTCTATACCTGCTCTAATATTCTGCTGATGAAACGTCCAAGCCAGGTTGCCAGCTACATTATCTGCTGTGGGACTATCAATAGTTGGACTGTTTGACCCTGATGGCCTGCGGCTGGGCGCAGGACTGTACATTTCTACTGTTGTTGGGAAGCACAGGATGTAGTTTGGTTGTGGATGGCTACTTGTTACAAGTGTAGTAAGCGCCATCAACAGTGGACCCTACAAACAAAAGGGAATGGTAAGACAAAATTGTAATTGTAAGCTACTGTTACTGATTTTCGTCTCTTATTTGTATACTAAATGTGCGTAGTAAAATATGATTGAGAGTTGAAAAAATGCTTTACTTCAGAATATACAGAATTTTCAATGCACTCTATCAAGCACCAGTACTATACAATTTTCGAAACTGACAGCATTTCTGATGGGCAAACACCCTGTCCATGTATAATTTTCAACTAGCAGCACAATAAATATGGTTATTAATACGTCACAGTTGATCCCAGTTGCCAAGCCATCTAAGGCATACACTCAGTTGCTGGAATCGTGGGTTCAAATCCCACTGAGGGCATGGATGTTCCTCTCTTGTGTTTGTTGTGTTTTGTATAGGTAGCAGTCTATGCAATGAACTGATCACTCGTTCAGAGGAGTCCTACCAGGTGTGTGTGTGTGTGTGTGTGTGATTACAAATCCCAACAATTAGTCAGCCTAGGCCCAAGTTGGACTGTTGGGCCACAAAAATATACTTCATGAATCTTTATCTTCTGCAGTAAGTTTGATTTTATCATGCCAAAAACTTCTTAAAAACATAATATTAAATAATGCAACACCATATACTCTCTCTTAAACTATGCTCTTAATTGGCTCTACACCATAACTGCTTTGATTCTAAACTAAATAATTTATCACAAGAGCCACAATTTTCTGTTGAAACAAGCAATGATGGCTACAAATAGCAAGAATAAAGATTTCAATAAAGAATTTAATAACTTAAGTTACAGTCTGTTGGTGGTGGTGGTGGTGGTGGTGGTGATGAAGATGATGATGACAACAACGACAACAACAAACACAACAACAACAATCACAATTAGGTATGTCCACAATTAATATCGTGCAGTGAATCTGTAAAAGCTACATCATTATCATACTTAGTAAATGCCAGTAACAATTTCACTCTACATTGTATTTTTATTACTTGTTATTTACTTATTTTCCTGCATTAAACAGCTTTTCAATTAACTGCTGTACCAACCAGTCAGTCCCACTTATGCTGGTTAAGTGGAAATCTACTGTGCTAATTTATAAATGATTTCTAACAGTTGATATTTAACAGAGGAGAACAGAACAAAGTTCTATTAAAACCCTCAGACCATGCATCTCAATGCATCAAATAATAATACTCACCAGTGGAGGATTTTCGAACTTAAAAATATTAAGGTATAGGGACAGTTCTTTGGCACTGATCTTGTAGTGTGCAAGTTGGGCAACCAGCTCCAGGATGATTCGTTGTAGCTCTGAGTAACATAAATGAAAGTGACAAACTTCATGCAAATATTTAACCATTACACAGTAAATCATTATGAAAATAATGCAGATTTCATTCACACAGCATATACAAATTCCACAATCATTCCTGGAAACATTGAAAGACAATGGAAATGAGAATTTTTTATATTGGACAGAAGACCCTTCGCTGAGTACCTCCAGACACAAAGCCTGCTTATGAACATCAACACCTTGAGACTTTCTCTAAGTCAAGGTAAGTTAGACTTCCTGGGTGGTAGAAAAAGAGTTCAATGAATACACTGCAGCATATCAGCACCACAGTGCTCTGACCAGTTACCAAATACACCGTCTATTCCTCATATCTTCTGAAGAGTTCTAAATTCTGTCAGGTTCTGACAATTATATATTAATCAATTCCATGCAGCACAGTCCTTCATGACAAGCTAATAGTTCCTCAGTCAGTCAACAAATTCCCCACATTTTATGCAAGCCAAGTGTTCATTACCGTGTTCACAAGAGCCAGCTACTTGTCCCTATCCTGAGCCAGACCAATTCAGTACATGCCCCCAAAACCCATTTCTAAAAGATCCATTCTAATAATATTCTCCCATGCCTAGGTCTTCCAAGTTGTCTCTTTTTGTCGGGTTTACACACCAAAATTCTGTATAGACAATTGTATGTTACACTTAGTATTACTGGGTTTCTGAACTCTGTTCATAACTTAGTACTCAGAACAGAATATAACATTTTGGAAACTGGATCTGCTTCTATGCTAATGTGAAGGTCACCAACTGAGATTAGTCTCACCATTTCTTCACATGAGGACAGGAACAGATCTAGTTTCCAAAATGTTGTGTGCTGGTCTGACTACCAAACAATGGATGAAGTCCCACATCCAAGTATCCTAAGTGTTATTATATAAGCTATGAAACACTGTGCTACAAGCCAAAAATCACACACAACATTTCAATCTGAACATAACCAATCACTGGAAAATGCTTGTGGTTATCTTTTACCCTTCCTAATTACTGTGGATATAAAATAATCACTGCAGACTCACCAGTAAATTTAGTCTCATTGACAGACAGAACAGGTGTAAATCCCTTAAGTAATTTTGTCATGAGATCACTGTTTGCCAACAGCAGACAATTCTGTGCATTATCTCGACACAAAGCAACAAGTCGCTGTAGACAGTGAACTAACCCCTGAAGATGCATTGATTCATTCGGTCGTTCAGGATATGAAGCTGCAACTTCAACCGGCATCTCATAATATCTGAAAGAAAATATTTCAGTCATGAAGTTAACGGATGCTGATACAACAACCTTCTGTTCATTGCAACAGTAATCTTATGGAGTTTGTACTTCGGCACAGAATGAGAACAAACACAAAGTTAATACAATCAGAAATACAAATTACAGTCACAATACAATACGATCGTCTTGGGCAGAAAGCTTTTTCAAGGTGTGAAAGTTCTCCAACATTTTAGGGACTGACTCTGTCCCCATCTTCTGGCTGCTACTGATAAAAAGATGGGGATGAAGTCAGTTCCTGAAACACTGGACAGCTTTCACACCTCAAAGTGGCTGTGTGCCCGAGAAGATATTACTGAATACTGTCACCAAGAAAGCTTCAAGACATACACAGTCCTCATAGTTGGCATAGTCTTTAAAACTCTTTATACACACTATCACTTGCAAATAATTTGGGCATAATACTGTACCTCCAGGCTCTTTCATTCAAGAATTTGATGATTCGGACAATTACCAAGTGACAATCCACATTCAGCACAAAGGCTAACAGATTAATGGCCAATGTCATGAAATATACCAAATGAAAGATACTGAATTTGGAAATGGAAAAGGGAACAACTGCCACTAATCCAAAATCCTTTTGTAACTGGCAACAATAACATATAAAATCAACTACATTTTGTATTGTAAAACTAGAGTCATGTCACTTTTATGGACAATACAATCTTGAGGTGGCTACTATATTTTTGGACAATTTGTACATCCCTGTACATACTTATTTACACCATGGCCTTCTTGTATGTCCTAGCTGCATTCTTGAAAAAATGGGCATAATTCAAACAGGCACAAATAAAAAATAATATTCCCGTAAGAAAATAAGACTTAAATAAATGTGAATAAACCATCCAGGGCGTTAAACCAAAAATGAAAGAGCACACAATAAGAAGTGGTGTAAAATGGCCAAGAGGCATTAAAGAAATAAGGTGTAAAACAAATGGGCATAAAACAAGGCCTTGGAGTATTTATTCATTTATTTGTGCTTTATTTAATGATGCTGCAGCAACTGTGAATACCTAGACTCTTGCTGTGGCTGTACTGATAATGTGGAGGAGATTATGTCTCAGACTTCAAGGCAAACAAACTGTACACCATCACCGGCCTTTTACAGAAATGATAAGTAACTGCTGAGTTAAACATATCACAGCATGCTTAATATACCTCAACCAGAAACTTACCTTTTTGTCTCCTACATTTTAAAAAAATGTAGAAGACAAAAATATAAAGATGTGAAGTGCTTATGTACGTATCTCTCAAATTTTCATGGATTTGGTATGGGCAATTTATCAGTGTAAATGAAATGCTTGAAATTTCACAATCAGTGTCACTTCAAAGGCAGAAAATATGCCACAAAAGCAAATTTGATGGCAAGTAAGTATACAAAATATTTTATTTCCAACCGAAAACAATCCTTCACTGTGAAAATCGCATCTCTCCAAAATACTACAACTCATTGGAACTCTTGGATAAAAAATCCCAGTAATTCAGCAGCCTTCATGCCAGATTATCTGGATCATCATTTCGTGTAATACTTTAGCTTTTCTCCTGACATTTCTTCTCATCTATGGAACTGACCTTCTGTTGAGGTGAATGAGAAGTTCCACAGCCAGAAGACAGAGTGAAGGGTGTGCAATGCGACGAGGGAATCGTGCCGAATTCAGTCCTCCACGTGCTGCAGGGACAGGTGCTGCCAAAGCTGCTGTAGTGGCAACAGAAGTACTTGAATCTTCACCTACATCACCAACACCTACAGTAGTTGTCACACCTGTACCAGCCACTTCCAAAACTTCTACATCTGCCTCATAGCCTTCATCTGCTGTCACGTATGCTTCACTTCCCCCTTCACTTCCATCCCCAGCCTCAGCTTCATCCTCGTCTTCACCTTCATCCCACGTGGCTCCACCACCGACACCAGTCAACAGTGAAGGCAACTGTTAACAGTGATGCGTAATTTAAGTTAACAATTATATAATTATTCATTTGAATGTTTTTTATTATGCCTAACTGGTTATGAACTTAAAAATAATCAAGTGAAATTGAAGGCTTAAGCAGGGTGCTCGGTAGGTACTGGTAATGTGTGAGTTGCAAGGTGAATGTTGTTTATGATTATCTCAACATGACTCATCTTGGTGTGCCAACTGTTTAAAGAACCAGCAAGTGTTGGATGCACACAACATATACTTTTACTCTCAAAATTTATATTTTAAGTAAATTTTAAGGGGTGAGGTACTTGGAATGGAAATTTTAGCCGATATGTTGTGTCTGATGGGTAATTACTGGTTTGGTACTTATGACTTTGGGTCACAGACAAAGAAGTTTGAGAACCACTGATTTAAATCTTCACTGTTGTGAGAACCTAAAATATCAACACATGTGTACATGGTAGAAAATACACGCTGCAATAACAACTTCCATAGGTGGACTTCTTTGAAGAGGAACACATACCTTTGGCTTCCTGTTTGGCGGTAACACTTGTTCACGGTAGCTTTGAGCAACAGCACATCTGAGCAACACATCACATAGCTGTCGCATGTTCACACTCCGGTCTGCATCCACACTGAGCAAAGCTCTCTGCAGACACTCCACCACAGACTCGCTGTTCACTGGTACACCTTTCAGACATAAAAAAGTCCAGTATTTGTTACCCACACATGAAAAAAATAAATACACACTATTCATATATACACACATACACACACACACACATGTATATATAAGAATGCACATACATATGGTAAGCTACTTTCATGTGTTTGTATACCAGAAGAAATCTGCCATACTCTAGAAGTTCCTTACATTAATTTACACTGATGTGGTCTTGCAGTTCCACATACTGTGCCTGTTTGAAATTATGTGTAATCTGTGCATGGTGCAGGTCCATCCTGTTGCTGATAGCCAAGCTAAGCCACATGCAGGCCTGTTTATGCAAATACATACATACCTATATATTACATGTCATCAATTCTAAAAGCCTCAGTGGCATTGGATTTGAAACATGTCATTAAAAATTTTTTGATGATAATGATTATCAGTCGTTGTACACACTCAAAACAAATATTATTTAATGTAAAAAATAATGAACAATATAAACAATTGCTATCTTCCTAAAAATATGTAACGTGAAGATACAATAATTTAATATATTTAAATAAAAAACAAATCATATCACATCAGGCCTCACATCATGAGTCTATATTAGGAGTTCAAGTATTCGTCTAATGAATGAAAAAGGTTTAACAATTAAATATTTTTTCAATTGTACTAAAAACATTTCTTGTTTAAGACTAATTCTGCAATAAGCTCCGGAATTTTGTTATATATTTTTATACTGCTTAATAAATACCTTTTTAAAACACTGTAAGCTTGGTTGATGGTTTATGTAGCTTCAATTTATGTCTCATGTTTATACCATGAACTGAAAAATTTGTCAACATCCAGATTTGTGGATAGGAGCCACATCAAGGATAGTACTGAAATGATAAGGTTATTATTCCCAATTTTTGAAACAACAGTTTGCATGATGTCCTAGAATTTGATCTGGTCATAATTCTAGTTATTCTTGCTTTGCTGTTGAAAGACTCTGTGACTTTCTACCAAGTTCCCCCAAAATATGACAACATACTCCATTAGAGCATGAAAATAGACAAAATAAATCATTTTGAGAGTGGTTTTGTTACTGTGTGGATAGATCACTCTAACAAGGTACCAAACACTACTTATTTTAGGCAAAATGTTGTAAACATGATTCTAATAATTTATATTTATGTCAAGTTCTAATCCTAAGAATTTCACATTATTAGTCCCAGGTGTTACCTTATTTTGGTACATAATTTGGAAAGATTCATTTTGACAATAACTGGGGGTAAATTTAGCTATATTTGTCTTTCTATATTTAAAACTAAACCTATCCGTGAGAACCAATCTATTACATAATCCAAAGTAGAATTAATAAAGGTTTGTAAATCTCTGAGTGCTCCTAGCAGTTAATAGTATTCTTGTCATCAGCATAGATTACTGGTTTTGTTTCACGATGTACTACATGTGGTAGATCATTTATATAAATTAACAACAGCAGAGGTCCCAGGATTGAGCCCTGGGGGACTCCATACTTACAGTTTCCCAACTTGAAGAATTTTCTTCTTTTAGAATTCGTGATGACATATTGACCCTTTGTTTACTGTTTGTAAGGTAGGACTTGAATCAATAGTGGCATATTCCTCTAATTACATAATAATGTAGTTTATTCAAAATGGTATCATGGTTGACACAGTCAAACACTTTAGTCAGGTTAAAGAAGACACCCCTTGTCTGATGTCGTTGATTTAGTGAGGTAAGCATATTATCAGTTAGGATGAAAATTGCACTTTCAGTACTTACTACTTTCCTGAAACCAAATTGCTCAGCGGCCAGACTATTATTTGACTCTAAATGCTGATCTAATCTTTTGAACAGTATTATTTTTAGAATTTTGGACAAGGCTATTAATAATGATATTGGCTTATAATGACTTATTGCAGTTTTTTCTCCCTTTTTATAAATGGGCCATGCAACTGCAAATTTATACCTTTCCAGAAAAATTCCAGTAGTTAGCGAAAAGTTACATATGTAGGTTAAAGGTTTATTTATACAGTTCTTAAAACGTTTTAAAATTTTGTTGGATATTCCATCATACCCTGCTGAGTTCTTGAACTCGAGAGATATTACTGTATGTTTAATCTCTACTTCTGAAACAGGAATTACCTTCATTTCTGTTATATTATCAAATTTAATCTTTCTTAAGAGCAATGAAGCTATATAGGTACTGGTAAGTTCATTATTTAGGTTTTTAGCTACCTGTATGTAAAATTTATTAAATACATTTGTGATTTCCTTGTTGTCTGATCATATTCCCTCTTCAGAGTTTATTTTAGTAACTGTAGCATATGACTGAGAATTCCCAGAATTACTTTTTTATAATTTTCCAAGCAATTTTAACATTACTGGAAGAAGTTATTACTTCATTGTTGAAGTATAGTTTTTTTAGATTCAATTATTACCCATTTTAGTACTGTACAGTATATTTTTGTTATGATCTTTTATTAGGATATTATCTTTATTATTTCTACACATCGAACAGAGCTCTCGTTTCTTACTACAGATATTCTAATACCTTTTGTAATCCAGTTATTACCAATCAGGCTATGATCTCTATAAGAAACAGGAAAGCTAGTTTCAAAGTATCACAGAAGAGCACACTGAAAATTATTAAAACTTTCATTAACATTACTTGCATTGTATATTGAATCCCACAATTCATCCTATAACAACATCTGAAAGTTTTTTATACATCATTAATCAATCTAATTCTCCTTTTAAAATCGTTTTTCTGAAGTGTAATGTTAATGTTTTCCAAACTGACAATTTTATTGTTACGGACAGATAGAACATTAAGGTAATTGGAAACCAAGGACAATTTGTTGGAAGTAGTACAAGTTTTTTCTAGCTTAATTAATGTCTTTCTGTCAATCAAATGTTAATCAGATGTCAAGTACAGGCATAAAAATTACAGAAAATACAAATTCATCCTCCCTGTCATTTGTGTTTGGTAATCAATAAATGTATAACAGTTATAATTCTTTAAAACTTACCTCATCATTATCTCCATAACTACTCAACTTTATATACAGGTATTTTTGGTTATATTAATGTAACTTAACTTAAGGGATGTTCTTCTGCAGTATGGAAGATTCCTCCTAAACCATCCTGTACACACACGCACATGCACACACGCATGCACATGCACAAAACCATATATAAAACTTGCAACTGAACACATGATAATAGTCTCCCAATCATTTCTTAGTGTATAAATTCAACAAAGACTTGGTAGCAATGATTGTACATACATCAATCAGAGTAATTTACTCTGGGAATCACAGTTAACAACAAATGCTACAAGTAATAATGACACATAAAAAAGTGAAATATTACCAAGACATCTTCTGCTCATTCCCTTATCTGTCCAGCAATACAAGTCAATATCAAACAGTCATTGAAGCACGTACACAATGTCTGTAATGGTTTGCGCACAACTGATCTCCTGTCACACAAAACAGATTTAGTGGTAATGTAATGCCAAATGACAGACCTTACAGATGAACCAATTTTACTAATCCCCATTTCACCACCTGTCCCAATATATGAAGTACTGTCACATCCACAAAAACTAATACTATACATATACATATTCAATACTACACTTGAAAGTAAACAATTAAAACAAAGAGACATCACTGACTTCTGGTGTGTGATGCCAGGTAGCTTGTCCTATGTTAACATTTTTTAGAAAACAGCCCTCTCCATATTTAGAGTACAGAAGGCATCATGTACCCTGAAGATGTGGTAGGCAAGGTTCCTCTAATTCTAAATGAGAGTATGACAGTAATTCTACCTGGGGGCTCAGCAGAATAGGAATTTCTTTATATGCTTGTCATTTGACGATTGGAAACAGAATCTATTTCTGCAACATGGCAAGTTTTACATTATAACAAGCTAGGCAATGCATGGATAATGTAACACTGTGGTGTGTTCAAGTAATGTTTATACCTCCTTGGTTATCGTAACAGCCTAATAATATTTCACTCAGAGTGCTTTAATGGCTGGGATGATCACGTAAGTGCTCAACATTTTCGGCCGATTTCAACTAAACTGGGATTTTCTCAACAGACTTTGAGAGAAGTCTTTAATAATTTCACTGAAATCATCCAGTGGGAGCTGCTCTGATACATGCAGACAGATGTACAGATGGGTGGAGCAGGGCATGTGACAAAGCTAATATGCACTTCTCACAACTTTGTGAACAGGCCTAGAAATTATGATGACAAGTTCAGCTAGACAGTGTTTAACATTGTGTTGTTACTTCCACAGTATATGTGACAACACAGAAATTACATTGTACCACATTTTAAATAGTGTGATTACAATCAGTGAGTTTGGGGCATAGTGCAAGTGGTTGTGGTGTAGTTTATGGTACTGTCACAGCACATGCCCAGAATACCATAAAACATGTATGATTAGCCTGTTTTCTGGCAACAATTTAACCTGGTAAAATGAAAGGTAAACTTGTTCCTCTGTATGCCTTTAAGGCACATGGGGTAGTGAATGTACAGCTCCACTCATCCTTAACCTTGGTTCTTAACGTACGTAAGTTATCAGCTTTATACCCTGGCCACTCTACCTTCAAGTTATAGGTCCCTTGCACCCACTGAATAGGAAGTTATATGGGCCCCAGAGCTAGTCTGGATGCTTTGGAAGAAGGAAAAATCTCATTGCTAATGAAGGGAATCAAACCATAATTCCTCTCGTTCAGCCCGTCATGACTATGCTATCTAAACGACGACTTAAACATGCACAGAGAAAAGAATGTCTCCTCCACCACTGACCTAATCTTCTCAATAATTGACTGCCCCATTTTTACTCACCCAGTGTGTATATTTCAAGTCACAGGGATTTGTCTTTATATTACAGTCAAGCAAGCAGTCGTCACTAACGGACTACAAAACTTATGAGTAACACAGAAACATGTCAGGGTATTTGTTATAGTTATATACAGTATAGACACAAGGCTAAGCAAAGAGAAATGAAACTATTCAAATATAATGGCATGCCACTTTTGGTATGAGTTTGCTGTCTAAATTATTAACCAAAAATTCAAAATTTTACTATATTCAAAATATAATTTCCCATCATTTACACCAAGACTTTTGCCTTAATTAAAAATTTACAAATGGATTGAGTGATTTTGTGGTAAATACATGTAATGCACTGTGAGAATTAACAAAGTTGTCCTTCTCCAGTGTCAACAATTCAAGTCTTATGGGATGTTACACAGTGCCAGTGAGTAAACAGTTTATCACATTTCGAATAATCATAATGCCCTCATCTTCAGAGTCAAGCAGTCCTAACGTACTGTGTCCTACTGTGGCAGAATAAATTACTCAGTTCTTCAGGACTCTTCATTTACATATATACATATATAAACTTCCAAGTGCTGAAACGCCTGTAGTTCTCAGGAGAAATGGAACATTTCAGTCACGAATGTAGCACAGCTGATTCACATGAAGATCCCAGGTTCAAATCTTGGCCTAGGCTGGCTATTTTTACTCAGGTTTATCATGGCTGTACTCGGTGCATTCAGGCAAATAATGGGGTAATATCTCAAACAGGTTACAACCAATTTCTTCCACATTCCTTCCAATTCATTTGACAACATTTAACTTGAGCTTAATAAAAAAAATCAATAAATAGGTACATAAATTAGTATGTAAATGAATTAGTAGCTTACTTACTTACTTACTTACTTACTCCATGAAGCAGAGTCCTTCTTGAGAAGCTAACCAGTTTTTGGCTAGTCAAGAAATTCCCCACATTTTATGGAACCCGAAGGTTCATTACTGCATTCACAAGTGCCCACCACCTGTCCCTACCCTGAGCCAGCTCAATCCAGTTCATACTCCCACATCCCACTTCCTCAAGATCCTCTTAATATTATCCCCCCATCTCTGCCTGGGTCTCCCAAGCAGTCTCTTTCCCTCAGGCTTCCCCACCAAAACCCTGTATATGCCTCTCCTCTCCCCCATTCATGGTACATTCCCTGAATTATTAACTAGAGAAGTAAATATTTCAAATAAATAATTAAAATAAGAATGTAGACAAATACATAAATAAATAACAAAATAAGAAAACAAATAAAGAAGTCAATCAATAAGCAAATAAATAAATGAATAAGAACACCAGACAAGCCCTTCTCAATTGTCAGGATACAGAAGCATTAAAAAGCAAACACCTGTGAAGTGGAAAAAGTTTTGCTCATTCACCTTACAAGTTTTAACATACAGTCATTGAATTGTACAAATCACGAGAAACAAGTTAGACAAACTGTAAAAGTTACACTTCTTGTACCTGCATACTCAAGAATTGGTGGTGCGGTCAGGATGACAATCAGCGTAGATTCAATCACTTTCATGCACATGTAACTTTCTGAATGACTTGCAATTGGGCAGTTTGATTTTGTACCTAATATATAAAACAAACAAGTTCATTAAAATCATAAAACTCACAAAACTATCACATAAGAATGTTCATGCACAAAAATACTGTACACTTGAATATATTACTGATTTTATCAACCTTTATCAAGAGAGAAAAAATTCTTTTACTGCATTTAGCAGTTGTGATTATAAAACAAATAAAAACAGTTTTTGTGTCAAAAGTACTAAAACTGCTGTTTTCATCTGATTTATTTTTCAGTGTATTATTAACTGCAGTAAATGACAGCAAAACTTAAAAGAAAACACAGCTTCTCACTCATTCCTTTTACACAAAAGTCTTAAAAGTCACTGCTCAGCTGTAACACAGTCATTTTCACACCTACAAATTACACCAAAGAACAGAGATTTTCATGGTGGTGAAAATTTAGATAGTGGCCATCAGGTTATAACATCATGTAGTGTTGTACATGGTTTCCAACATTTCAGAGTTACCTGCTGACAACTGAAGATTCCTCCAAAATGTCGGTAAACAGCTACAGTGTCATAACTCACAAAATTAGGATTGAAATAGGCAGGAGAAGTAACAGACACAGAATTCCCTTTCATATCACTGCATAATTGGAAGCAATACTTCATTCAAGCAGGAAACACATGCTACACAGTAATATACCTTCATACATGGTAGGTTCCAAAAGTTTCTGGCCTGACCAACTTTTTAAGGTGATGGAAATAAAACAACTTTGCCATTTTCCAATATGGTCTCCCCTTATTTCAACACACTTTTCACATCTTTGAACTAGTATATCTATGCCCTTCAAAAAGTACTCTGGTTCTTCATCAGCAAAATGTTCCATCACAGCAGTTTTGACCTTCTCATCATCATCAAATTTCTTACTCTGAAGATCTTTCTTTAGTTTGGAGAAGAGGTAATAATCACTGGGTACCAGATCTGGGCTGAAACTGATAAATGAACCTCACCAAAGATGGCGCCATTTATCCCTCGCAGCATTTTCCATTTGGCGCAGATTTTGTATGTCAGGCCGGAAACTTTTGGACCCTACTACGTATATTTCACGTGATCATTTTCAAATTAAGAATGAAGAATGTCAAAAGACATCAATGCTTGCAGGAGGCTTCTCTTTCTACTCAACTTTCAACTGCATAAGTGGAAGAGGGAAATAAACAGTGAAATATTTTATACAAAAATGAAGATGTCAAAATGGAACAATTAGTAACTTAAAAAAAAAGTATGAAAATACATGGCTCACATAATAATTAGGACACATTTAGCCCTTTGTTTCACTGTCCAAAAAAAAATAAATGTGTACATTCAAAGAGAGTAATGATTTCAACAGTATGTTCATTATATTTTAATCATATATATACATACATACACACACACAACACACACACATATATTTAAAGCAAGGAGCTGCTTTATCACCATTCCTTTGCAACTTGGCTCTAGAATATGCCATTTGGACGGTTCAGGCAAACCAGGAGAGATTGAAATTACCATAAATGGCACACATCAGATTCCGGTTTATGCTGATATTAATATACTGGGTGAAAGAATACACACTATGAACAGAAATGCAGAAACTTTGTAAGTCCGTAGTAAGGAGATATGTCCTGAAGTGAAGGCTGAGAAAACTAAGTATATGATCATGTCTTATGAACAGAATGCAGGACAAACTCACAATATAAAGATTGACAATAGCTCCTTTAAAAGGGTGGAAGATTTTAAATATTTGGGAGCAACCTAACAAATCAAAATTCTATTCAGGAGAAGTCAGGGAATGCTTGCTGTCATTTGGTGCAGAATCTTCTGTCTTCCAGGTTTCTATCCTAAAATATAACGATTAAAGTATACAGAACCATAATTTTGCCTGTTGTTTCCTATGGGCATGAAACTTGGCCTCTCACACTGAGGGAGGAACATAAGCTGAGGGTGTTTCAGAATAGGGTGCTGAGAAACACATTTGGGCTTAAGAGGGATGAGGCAAAGGGGGTAGAGAAGACTACATAATTGGGAGCTTTATGATCTGTACTCCTAACCAAATATTATTCAGGTGATTAAATCAAGAAGAATGAGATATGCATGGCAGGTAAAATATATGGGGAGAGGGGCATACAGGGCTTTGGTGGGAAAACCTAAGGGAAAGAGACCACACTGGAGACCTAGGCATAGATAGGAGAATAATACTAAAATGGATCTTCAAGATGTGGGAGGGGGGCATGGACTAGATTGTTTGGGCTCAGGACAGAGACAGGTGGCAGGCTCTTGCAAACATGGTAATGTACTTTTGAGTTCCATAAAATGCGGGTAATTTCTTGACTAGCGGAAGACCCGCTAGCTTCCCAAGGACTCTGCTGCATATATATATATACGATTGGTGCAACAATACTGACAGGCAAAAGCTATAATTCTTTAAGAAAAATCTGTCCTAGTGCCACCTTGTCCAACAAAAATTCCACACGGAATGGCATGGGATTAAACTGTTATGAAAGGCTAGCACCTTGCCCTAGTCACTGCAAGGCCAAACTCAGGTGGGAACAGGCTTCATTTGACAGCCTCTGTAATTTGTGTATGTTTGGAAGAACAGTGGTTACTGATGCATATACAGAATAAGTAACACATCCCTGTGCAAGAAGGGTGCTGCACTGTGCTTGAAGTAGGGAAATCTCATACACAAAACACTTCAGGCACACGCGGCCTCTGCCAAGAAGTCCCAACACCCTACAACTCTTTGCTCTCAGCCTATTGTGCTCTATAACCATTCACTGTGACTTCTACTCTGATCTATATCATATATCTGAGAGGTGCACAGGGACTTTTCGCTCACCTGTACAAGTTCCGAATTTCTTCAGCGTTACCGACATTTGGTTAATTATTTAAAAAACAGTAAGGTTTATAGAAAATGTGTACTGGACATTAAATGTGGGCGTCATTCTTCTCTACAATACTTGTTCAAAACATTTTGTTACTCCAACACTCAGTGAGTTACGTAAGAAATACATGCATATCTTAATGTAGTGTCAATTATTTCTGTCCTATTTTAACCACAACTGGACTGTATCAACAAATCTTTATGTAATTCCACTAAAATCAAATTTACTAAAAATGTGATTGCACATTACAGAGTTGTTATATGCAGAAATACAGACAAATGGACAGACAAGCTAATTGGTATATTTTTGCATCTTTTTACAGTACCTATGCCAAAGCAAACAAACAGGTCTGTAAATGCAAAACTAAACTATTACAATACAAACTAAAAATTAAAAAAAAAAACTTAAGATATACCTCTCAGGAATACCGAAGGAAATCTCTGTTACAGTTTTATATGTTCCATGCGTTAATCACACACACACACACACACACACACACACATACATACATACATATATATACATACACTTTTTTTTTTAAGACATGCCTCTGTTACAGTTGTATGCAAGATGTAAAATCACAAGAAATTCTCTGAAGTGTGACATAAAAAGTGCTATACTTCTGTGACAGTGGCAATGTGTGACAAACTAGACATTGACATTCATACAAAATAAAGGTTACCTGATTGTTGTTTGGATGTCACTCTATCAAGAAGGACCAGGAGAAGTGTTAATCCATCATGGGCAAGTGGGTTTTGAGATAAATGCTTTCTGTACTGTGGACTGTATAATACGAGATTCGCGCATGTCCGCCAGAATACACAAAGAGTTGCCAGTAACTGCATGTAACTCTCTTCATTCAGTCTATCAATAGCATTACACATATTACATTCATCTTCAATTTCCTGAGTCAGATCATCATGTAATATCTTGTTATCTTCTCCATTTATTGTCAATGTTGCACTTAGTTCACCAGTCACTGCACCATCCACAGCATTTTCTACTGCTTCATGGCAACTAGGTTCGGTTTTAGCTCCTTCCGGAAATTTTACTGGAGTATTAATGCCAAGATATGACAAAACACGAGTAGTTGCAGACTTGACAGCTTCTTGAAGCATATGTAATGATGGCAGCTTCCCCAGATCACCCTCAGTGTCCCCACTTTCATACATATACTTCCAAATCTCCACAACAGACGTGACCTCTAGCACAGAACAGCAGAGCTTGGAAAATGTAGGCAGAGATATTAGTTCCAGAATGTGATCCAGACCCCTGTACTTCACAACAAACTCTTCAACAAATGAAACATTGGTAGACAGTATAGACGAGAATGCAGAAAGACATGAAAGTATGTTAAATTTGCCATTTAGGATGTTATCGCAAGAACTGGATGACTCAAACCAACAGGTTTTGGCAGCAATAAAAGTAGGGTAGAAGACTTTAAACAGTAAAAGATGTTTAACAGAAGGAGTGCAACGCGGAGCAACCTTCAGTAGATGAGATGTGATGGTGTGACTTAATTTGTTATCAGGAGACTGCACAAGTTCACGGTACAGTTCTAAACATTCCCAGGAGCTTTTTGATACTGTATCAGTTCCAATGTCAACTTTTTCTAAGCTTGTAACTTCAGAACTTTTGCTGTTTGGTGAACCATTATCACTTTTTTGACAAGAAACAGTTTCATACAGCAACTCCTCTGCTGAACATTCAGGCATAGCAGACACGACCGATTTTGAAGTAATATGTCCATTGCAAAAAACACACGAAACAGCAGACTCCTGATTGGATATGGCACCCAATTCCAAATAGATGGTTCGTTCTAACAAAGCACAACCTAGTGCTCTAACTTTACCATTAGCACCATTTTTAAATAGATCTGTCAATGGACTTATAATGCTTCGAGCTGGAAAACAGCAGCATGTTCCACACAAGGTCATCACTCGCAGTACATGTGGACGGATGCTTAACGTTGAATTAGACGCTGTCAAGATACGAACTAGAACCATGAAGAGTGATGCAACAGAACATGTGGGTTGTCGAGGGCCCACCAAAGTAGGGCTGAACGGTCCACCAAGCAAGTCATAATGATGGTGCAGTCCACCCGATGCTTGATTAGCACATCGTCTGTGTCGTGCTCGCCGGCAGTCATGAGAATGAACAATCTCAGCACGCACCTTCTTCAGGGCATTCACAAGTTGACCAACTAGGTCAATCACCTGGCAAAAAGAAATGTCAGAAATAATGACAATAGTGCTCAAAAACTACATACAGAATGTGACAATATATAAAATTATTCTGCATATTACTAGCAAGCTAAGTTATTTCACCTTTTACAACTGGATGCCTACAAAAGAACAGAACATGTTATTTTCCTTGAAAAGAATTTCATACTATAAAACTTTAGCAAACATCATGAAAGAATATGTATTACAATGAATAACCTGAAATTGATTTACACTGTTGTGAAAATTATAATAACAAAGAGGCACCATCAACCATAACTGACTATGTTTATTACATATTATTAATATTGTTACATTATAAGGAAATTTCCCATATTTACAATAATCACTAGTTGTGATTAATGTTAAATTTTTTTTTGCCATTAAAACAACTCTTATGAAAGAGAGAAATACTGTTACAAATTTGTGTAACACTGCATAAAACCAAAATGACAATTACAAAAACCAAAAACCCTCACAGAGTGCAGTTCAATTTAAACACAACATGGCTTAGGCAGTTTGTCACTGTCTTCCCACCATGCAGGGCCAGGTTCGACCCCCAGGCCAGTGCATGTGGCATTGTGGAGGGAAAAGTGGCAATTCAGTTTTCCTCTGTCAGTATCATTCCACCAACATTCCATACTTGAATTTCATTCACCTACCACTGCCACTCTGTAATATTTGCAACTGACAGCATCATTAAATAAAATTTCAAAATTTCACCTGATATTAACTTAACTACAAACTGGTTCCTTCCCCCTTTCATAGTCTTCCAACACCACAGAGCTAAGTACCTCATTTTAGTTACAGTCCTTGCTGCTATGTTCCAAGATGTTTCAATTAACATAATTTACCTCACAACTTTTTTCATATGCTGCATAATTTCTTAACAAGAACAAGGTTGTGCAATACAAGAACTGAATGCAACATGTAAGCGAACATTATGTCAGAAACTTTTATTTTACTGCACAAACTCAAAATGTTAAGTTTGTTGAAACTCTCACAACTGTATGCAAGTGGAACCAAGCCAATGTATGAAGTGGATATCTACACACAAAATTACTTACCATTTATTTACACTTAATGTGCAAAGGAAAAAAGCAATCCTTCATACAAATTTAAATTATGTTAATCAGTTGTTTTATTAATATATCATTGTGTAAGTTTGTTACTGTTTTCCAAAAAATGGGTGATAAAGGTATTACCAATGAAAAGGGAGAAAGAGCATCAAACTTCATGATTCCATACAAATCAATTCAAAATGCATGTTTCACGTGAAAATTTTCAAATACTATAACTTTGTGGGGGGGGAGGAGGGCAATCACAGAACAATACTGGGGAAAATCATCATGATATGTGTCTGGAGCATTTATAACGAAAGTTTCAAACAGTCTGCCTGTTATTTTTAATATGTCTGTTTGTCTGCACACATCACCTCAAAAACTGCTAAATACATTTTAACTAAATCTGATAATGGGGAATTGTACTAAATTCTAAATACTTAGTGCGAAAGGTGTCTTGAGCACAGTTACAGATGAAAATGAAATACACATGTCAAGCATATTTTTTCTGTAAGTCTTAAAAGTTTTTGAGATTAAATAAACAGAACAGTTGTATATGATATGTCATCTTTTAAGTCAAGCACTGCGAGCACGACTTCCAGCAAACTTCATATCACAGATCACTGCTCATCAGTAAAACCTCATTCACTCTATTTATACAAGCGCAGCAAAAGTCAACATTTGTAAATTGAAAATGTCAAGAAAATAATATAGTTCATGTCCCAGATCTATTATTTTTTTTGCATACATTTCCTAACTTTTTAAGTACATCATATGACGATTTCCATATCCATGTGGATTACGTAATCCTGTAAGGATTTACGGAAGGAAAATAAATGATATGATATGACATATGACATCACCTTCTTTGCTCTGAAAGTAGATAACTTTGCTTCCACATGGGGCAGAGAGAGTAAGATAGTCACAGTCTTTTCAATAAGTCTGCCTCCATGACTCTCCGAAAATAACTGGAACAGCTGCAGGAAATCCTGAAACTTGTCAACAGTTGAGCGGTGGAGCAGAAGACAATACAGAAACATAAGGATACCATATGCTGTCCCAAACAGAAACTCTTGCAGTAATTTGTTGATAGTCTGTAGATTTTCCAAAGATGTTTCCTCTGAATCCACTATCGCAACATCCATTTTTCTGACAGCATCTTCAAGTATCTTTAACATTACAGGCAACATACCATTGCGTATTGCAGAAAAAGTTGCATGAGGGTGTATGAATATCTGAAACATTTTATTAAACCACTAGCGTTAGTTTGTTTCTATTCTCTTTAAAGGTACATAAAAAATTAATCTGTTTGCACTTTCCTTCAGTTATTTACTGCAGTGAAAGTTAACATTTTGCAACAAAGATGTACAATATCATTTGCAAATGCCCAACACACAAAAGTTACACAAAATCATAAGAACGCAAAGAAAAAGATACTACGGGAAAGTGCAGCTATTTGGTTCAATGACAATGATACATTTTAGCATCAAATGCTTTGTGTTAACAGTCACCCTGAGGATGGCTATTAATAACAGCTGTAACATTTCAGGGAGGTAATAATATACACGTTTATCAAAAGGAATGCAGTTACTTGGAAATAAGTATATTTTCACATTCTGTGTTTCACCTTTCACTAAAGAACTGCCTGACCATGTTTGTTATGTCTTTCCCTAGCCATCCACTTTGATTCTACAACCATAAAAAGTTACTCAATGTGGACTTGGTTACGACAAGCAACAATACATAGCACTGGAAGACATCTCCCTCATTTATTTTTAACACTGTAAACCAAAAACCAGTGCTGCAGTTAATTATTGCTTTACTATGCAATTTTAACTGGTGTTCTTGTTTTTGACAAGGCAGTGACACAAATGCAGGGTCCAGCAGAAAAACCTGACAATTTTTAAGTTACAATAAAATGAAAAGTATACTATCTTTTTACATGAATTTATTCCTAAAATTATCTTTATCTCAAAGCATTTTAATTACAATATTCACTTCCTGAATATAGTGTCTGTGAGGTGGCATCCCTTGTTGTCAGCACATTCCCGCAAGCAGAGGACTTCTGACAAAAGCCTGACGCAATCGTTCGATGTTCTCAGGAGTTCTAAGTGAAGGCTCTCTTCCTGGACATTTTCTTTTTGCGGCAGACGCTGTTTCTCTGAAGTTTCTCACCCACAACAGTACAG
>Ga0131853_10005385_pt1 | contig 23061 bp, 27 predicted proteins | sample TergutLab28metaG_FD_92764 | JGI IMG/M metagenome (GOLD analysis project Ga0131853, IMG submission 92764) | Labiotermes labralis P1 segment gut microbial communities from Petit-Saut dam, French Guiana - Lab288 P1 (version 2) (version 2) | ecosystem: Host-associated > Arthropoda: Insects >...
CAAATATACCGCTCCCGCACGGGCGTAGAAGTTTGAAATGGTAGCCGGTAAGTCCATGGGAAAAGCATCTGGACCGGGTAATTCTTCCAGACGGTTGCTCATTTCGCGCAAAGCCTGCGCCCAGCGCGAAGTGGAGTCGGCCAAAAGCAATATGCGCAATCCCATATTCCGGTAATATTCCGCAATGGTCATGGCGGTATACACAGACGCTTCGCGGGCGGCTACCGGCATGTTGGAGGTATTACAGATAATAACCGTCCGTTCCATTAATTTGCGTCCGGAGCGCGGGTCGTCCAATTCGGGAAATTCGGCAAAGATTTCTACCACCTCATTGGCGCGCTCGCCGCAGGCCGCCACAATGATGATATCGGCTTCGGCATGTTTGGCAATGGCGTGCTGCAACACTGTTTTTCCACAGCCAAAAGGACCGGGTATGAATCCCGTGCCGCCCTCGGCAATAGGGTTAAAGGTGTCGATGATTCGTATGCCGGTTTCCATGATTTTAAACGGACGCGGTTTCTCTTTGTAGTTGGTAATCGCAACTTTAACCGGCCACCTTTGCATCATCGTTACTTCGTGTTCCACTCCGTTTACATCTGTCAATACGGCTATGGCATCGGCTACCGTATAGTTTCCTTCGGCCGCAATGGACTTTATGACGTAAGTACCCTCCATGGCAAAAGGCACCATGATTTTATGGGGCAACCATCCTTCCGTTACCTCGCCCAACCAATCGGCGGAGCGAACATGGTCGCCGGCGTTTGCCAAGGGTTTAAAATTCCATTGGGTTTTCAAGTCGAGCGGAATGGTGTATTCGCCTCGTTTGAGGAAAACGCCGTCCATGGTTTCGAGGTTGTGTTGCAAGCCGTCGTAGTTCCGCGACAAAATGCCGGGGCCTAAAATAACCTCCAACATGTGTCCTTCAAAAGTAACTTCGCAACCGACCGTCAATCCGCGCGTACTTTCAAAAACCTGTACATATACCTTATCGCCAATTATTTTGATAACTTCGGCCATAAGACGTACCCCGCCCAATTCTATATAACAAATCTCGTTTTGAGCTACGGGAGCGTCTACTTGCACGGTAACAAGGTTGGCTATAATACTTACTACTTTTCCTTTGGTTTTCATATATACTTTTCTGTATTTTTATTTAATCTATTTTTCGGGCATTTTGGTATATTCGGACGCTCCTCTACATTCTTTGAGCAACTGTCTGAACATAGTGTCTCCCTTTTCTTTGTCGAGTTGCATCCACCGGTTTACCAAAAATGCTTTCATGACAAAAGCCAATACGGCATCCATATTAAAATATTGGAAAAAAGCGATTTCATTTACTTTTTCCCAGCGAAACAAATCTAATTTTTGTTCCCTATCCCAAATGTCCGATACGCCAAAGATGGAAACGATTCTCTGCAAATCTTCTGATTCAAGGTCAAAATCGCCGGCCTTGCTTGTGCGGATGGCCTCTGTGGTCATGTCGTCTCCCACCAAATAGGCGTCCGGAGTTTGTCCCGTTTTACGGGCGGCAATGCCCGCCTGTATATTGCGCAGACTTGCATCCAACAGGAAGTATTGGCGAATGAAGCTGTTTTTACTCTTTGCCGCCTTGAGGTAAAAATAGGGAGCGGGATTTCCCAAGCCCGACAATAAGAACCGTAAATATTTCATGTCTCCCTTGTCTATGTTCTCGAAGACATGCTCTATGATATGCTCATAGTCGAAATTTTTTACTCCCCCGACGTGTTCGGATGAATGAAATTCCAACGACAACTCCGGCAGGCCTGCCATTAGGTATGTGTACATTTTTTCCATTGACTACCCACCAAACAGGAGCGCCCGTGTATGCGGACGAAGGTATTCTCCAAAAAGAGCTGAAAAATCTTTATCTGTAAGGCTGATATAAAATCCGTCCGATTTTGCCCCGATTTTAAATCCGGCCTTAAATGTTTTATCAAATTGAATGTCCACGCCCCCGAACAAATGTTGTTGGACTTGCTTTTCGGCAAAGCTGCGCAGGGATTTTTGCATGGCTTCCGGCAAAATTACAGACAGTCGGGCGTTGCTGTTTTGCGGGTCAAACCGTTCGATGGCTGTTTTTACGAGCGATTTGATAAAATCAGTTTCGCTCAAAGCCTCTTTGGTCGGCTCTGCGATAATTTTGGTCATAATCAAACTCTCGATGGCTTGTTTTACCGTGGCCATAGTTTGTCGGCTGGCCGATTTTACTTCGCCTTCCATATTTATTTTGGCTTCCTCCGCCGATTTTTGGGCTTGAGCCAAAATGGCGGCGGCTTCTTCTTTGGCGCGCTCTACAATTTGCGCGGCCTCGTCTTTGGCCTTTGTCAATAGTTGGTCGGCCTTACGCTGTCCTTTGGAAAGGCCCTCGCGATATAACTTATCGGTTAATTCTTGTAATTTGTTTTGCATATTATTATATATAGGTATACATTTTACACGTAAGGAGGGGACAAATATAGATACTATTTTTTATTCTCCAAAACTATCCTATGGTTACTAAAGGAACCCCCTCTAACACAGAATCGCCTTTGGCGACCTTGACCTCGATTACCGTGCCGCAGCGGTCGGCCTCAATGGTGTTTTCCATTTTCATGGCCTCTAACGAGAGTATGCGCTGCCCGATGCTTACGGAGTCGCCCGGCTTTACAAGAATATCGAGGATGGTGCCGGGGAGCGGCGCCCTGATGATTCCGGTTTTTGCGTCTGTTTTTATGGCGGCGCCTTGGTCGGTAGAAGGAATCGCTATCGGACGCAGCAACAGGGGGGTTTTGGTTTGCTTCACCTCTTTGTCGAGCAGGACGGTATAAAGCGCTCCATTTACTTCTACCTCCATGGTTCTATCTTCCACATTGTTGATTTGCACGGAATAATCAACTTCGTTGATGGTAAATTTATATTTTTTCATCTGTTTATCGTTTACTAAAATAGGTATTTAAGCCGTGAATCTTGGAACTCCAAGGGGAATATGTTCGGGATACTTTGTTGATGGTCAGCACGGCATTTTCTACGTCGTGGAGTTCTTCTCCGTAAAGGTGTATGGCCGCCGCAATGGCCGCATACAGGCCGTCCTTGCCGGCCAAAGCGACTTCCGGTTTGTGTTTGGCTTTCCTCCTTTTTATTTTGCGTCCCCGCTTGAATTTGCGCTCATGAGCCGGATTGAGCAAATAATAGAACAGCATCAACGCAAGGCCTAATGTAATCGCGGCAAGTATGGCACTACTCATAACGGAATGTTGTTGTGCTTTTTAGGCGGGTTGGTATCCTTTTTGGTAGCTAAAGCCTGCAAGGCCCTGATGATGCGGAAACGGGTGTTGCGGGGTTCAATCACATCGTCAATAAAGCCAAATCTGGCGGCCGCATAGGGATTGGCAAACTTATTGATATACTCTTGTTCCTTCTCGGCAATAAATCGGGCCTGTTCTTCCGGATTGCTTTCCAATTCTTTGATTTGCCGTCCGTACAGTACGGACGTGGCGCCGGTAGCGCCCATTACGGCAATCTCGGCGGTGGGCCAAGCATAATTAATGTCGCCTCTAAGTTGTTTGCAACTCATTACGTCATGCGCCCCGCCGTAAGACTTGCGCAGGGTAACGGTTACTTTGGGCACCGTGGCTTCTCCGTAAGCAAACAGGAACTTGGCTCCGTGTATGATGATGCCGCCGTATTCTTGGGCCGTCCCCGGGAGGAAGCCCGGCACGTCTACCAGCGTTACGATGGGAATATTGAAACAGTCGCAAAAGCGCACAAAGCGGGCGCCCTTGCGGGAGGCGTTGATGTCGAGTACGCCGGCAAGGTATTTGGGTTGATTGGCCACGATGCCCACAGAAGTGCCGTTGAACCGTGCAAACCCAACCACTAAATTGGGCGCGTAATGCCGGTGTACTTCCATAAACTCGGATTCGTCCACAATGGCGTGGATGACGTCTTTTACGTCGTAGGGTTTATTGGGATTGTCGGGAACGATTGCGTTCAGCGAATCTTCGAGGCGGTCAATGGGGTCTATACAGGCTGCCAAAGGCGGGTCTTCGAGGTTGTTTTGGGGAAGATAACTCAGCAATTTGCGTATCAGCATCAAGCCTTCTTCCTCGGTGTCGGCTACAAAATGGGTTACGCCCGACTTGGAGGCATGTACCATGGCGCCCCCCAGCTCTGCATCTGTAATCACCTCGTTGGTAACGGTTTTTACCACTTTGGGGCCGGTTACAAACATATAGCTGTTCTCTTTGGACATCATAATAAAGTCGGTCAGCGCGGGCGAATACACTGCTCCGCCGGCGCAAGGCCCAAAGATGGCCGATATTTGGGGAATCACGCCCGAAGCCATAATGTTGCGCTGGAAAATATCGGCATAACCCGCCAAACTCTGTACGCCCTCTTGAATACGCGCGCCGCCCGAATCGTTGAGTCCGATGACCGGCGCCCCCACTTTCATGGCTTGGTCCATCACTTTACAGATTTTCTTGGCAAAAGTTTCGCTCAACGAGCCGCCAAAAACGGTGAAATCTTGAGAAAAGACATACACCAAACGTCCGTCAATGCTTCCGTATCCGGTTATTACGCCATCTCCCAAATAACTTTCTTTTTCTATCCCAAAGTCGTTGCAACGATGGGTAACAAACATGTCAAATTCCTCAAAGCTGCCCTCGTCCAACAGCAATTCGATGCGCTCGCGGGCGGTAAGTTTTCCCTTATTATGCTGTGCATCAATACGCTTTTGTCCTCCGCCCTGTCTGGCTTTGACCCTCAATTCTATCAGTTCTTTAACTTTAGCTTGCGACATAATATCTGTTTGATTTCGTTTTTTTATCTATTTGCAGCACAGCTCAGTAAGTACGCCATGCGTGGACTTGGGGTGAAGAAAGGCAATGTTAAGCCCTTCTGCTCCTTTGCGGGGAGCTTTGTCTATGAGTTGGATGCCTTGTTCTGCCGCTTGGTCTAAGGCAAGCTGTAGCCCTCCTTCGACTGCAAAGGCAATGTGGTGGACGCCTTCTCCCTTCTTTTCTAAGAATTTCCCGATAGGCCCGTCGGGGTCTGTGCTTTCAAGCAGCTCAATTTTGGTTTGGCCCAACTGAAAAAAAGCGGTTCTCACTTTTTGCTCGGCCACTTCTTCTATGGCGTAGCAACTCAGGCCCAACAAAGATTCGTAGTAGGGAATGGCTTGATTCAAAGCATGTACGGCAATGCCAATGTGTTCAATATGAGTAATGTTCATGATAATGTATGGTTATGAGGGCTACAAAGGTATAAATATAAAATGAAAGCATAAAAAAAAATGATGATTTGATTTTTTGTACTTTTGCGGCATGAAATTATTCGAGGAGATGCCGGTTGGGCTATCTAATTATTTTTTAATCATTAGAAGATTATTGCTTCTGCTTTTGCTGTATGCCCTTTCTCGCTATGTGTTTTTGAAGTTTAATCAAGATTTGTTTGGAAGCATATCCTTGGAAGAACTGCGGCTCATTTTTAAAGGTGGATTTAGGTTTGACCTTTCGGCGGTACTCTACGTAAATGCCCTCTATCTTTTTTTGGCCCTGTTTCCCCTGCCGGCCCTTTATCGCCCCAAAGGTCAAAAGTGGCTCAAAGCGCTTTTTGTGGCTGCCAATTCCATAGCCTTTGCCGTAAATACCGCAGATTTTTATTACTTTAGGTTTACCCTCCGCCGTACCGACATGTCTTTTTTCAGAGAGTTTCAAGGAGGGGCGGATATGGGCAAGATTGTTTTGGAGTCCATGGTTCAGCAGTGGCCCTTAGTCCTTTTTTGGATAGGGCTTACGGCGGCATTGGTATTTGGCTACGGCAGGATTAAAAAGAAACTGATGCTGATTCAGCCTTGGTATTTTTATATTACCCGCAGCTTGGGCCTCCTGCTTATGGTTCCCCTTATGATAATAGGTATGCGGGGCGGGGTAGACCGGACTACCCGTCCCATTGCCATGAGTAATGCAGGGGCTTATATCCGGCAGCCCATAGAGGCGGGCATAGTGCTGAACACCCCTTTCTGCTTGATTCGTTCTACCGGACAAAAAGGATTGCCCCGACTGTCGTTTTTTGAATCTGAGGAGGAGCTACATGCCGTATACAGCCCCCTGCATACCGGAAATTCGTCTACGCCCCAACCCTATAATGTGGTGATTTTTATACTCGAAAGCTTTGCCAAACATCATATTGGGTCGCTAAATCGAGACATAGAAGGATATACGGGCTATACGCCTTTTTTGGACTCGCTCATGCTGCAAGGCCACGCCTGCGCCAACGCCTATGCCAATGGCCGCAAGTCCATAGACGCCCTGCCCTCGGTCTTGGGCAGCATCCCTTCTTTGACGGAGCCGTTTATTCTTTTGCCCTATTCGCTCAACCATATGGAGGGACTGGGCGCGCTGTTGGGCAGGAATGGCTACCACAGTTCCTTTTTTCACGGAGCGCCCAACGGCTCCATGGGCTTTGACGCCATTGTTAAGATGCTGGGCTTTGAACACTATTACGGAAAAAACGAATACAACCGAGACGCCGACTACGACGGTTTTTGGGGCATTTGGGACGAACCTTTTCTTCAGTTTTTTGCGCAAACGCTGGGCGCTTTTCCCCAACCTTTTGTAAGCGCTGTCTTTACGGTGTCTTCACACCATCCCTTTAAGGTGCCCGCCTCCTACAGAGGCGTATTTCCCAAAGGGCCGGAGCCGGTGCAGGAGTGCATTGGCTATACCGATATGGCTTTGCGCCGCTTTTTTGAACGCGCCGCCGGCGAGCCGTGGTTTTCCAATACCCTTTTTGTGTTCACCGCCGACCACAGCCTTTGGTCCGAAAGTATGCCCCAATACCAAAACAGTTTGGGTTCTATGGCGATTCCGATTTTGTATTATTTCCCCAAAGTTATTGCGCCTCACATGGACAGCCGGCCCACCCAGCAAATTGACATTATGCCCACTATTTTGTCTTATTTGGGCTATGACCAGCCGTTTTTTGGCTACGGCAGGAATATTTTTGACACTACTACCCAGCCGTTTGCCGCGCATTATTCGGGAAATTACCAGTTGCTGCGTAACGGCCGGCTGTTGCTGTTTGACGGAGACCGGACGCTTGGGTTTTATGATGTAGAACGGGATTCCTCCCTGCAGCACAACTTGATTGACGAAAAAACTCCGGAAGAGGTGGCTCCGGAGCTTGATTTCTTAAAGGCCTTTATCCAGCAGTACAATAATCGTTTGTTAGACAACAAAATGACTATTTCACATTAGTGTAGACGTTTTGAACGTCTTCGTCCTCTTCAAATTTCTCGCTTAATTTTTCGATGTCGGCCTTGTGTTCTGGCGACAGTTCCTTGAGCGCTCCGGTGGGAATCCGCTCAAAGCCTCCGCTGAGGAGTTCCAAATGCCGTTCTTCTATAAATTTTTGGATGCTTCCGTAGGATTCAAAAGCCCCGTAAATCATTACCTCGCCTTCCTCTGCAAAGACTTCTTCTCCGCCCGCGTCAATCAGTTCCAATGCTAATTCCTCCAAATCCAATCCGGCAACCTCTTTGATTTTAAACACGCACTTATGCTCGAACATAAACTCCACGCATCCCAAGGTGCCCAACGAGCCGCCGTATTTGCTAAAATAACTGCGGACATTGGCCACGGTGCGGGTAGGATTGTCGGTGGCGGTTTCGATGATAAAAGCCACGCCGTGGGGGCCGTAGCCCTCGTATACCACTTCTTTATAGTCGCTGTGGTCTTTTTCCACCGCCCGTTTAATCGCCCTCTCTATATTGTCTTTGGGCATGTTCTCGGAGCGGGCGGTCTGTATAACGGCGCGGAGGCGGGGGTTGTTTTCGGGGTCGGGACCTCCGGATTTTGCGGCTATGGCCAATTCTTTACCCAAACGGGTAAACACGCGGGACATATTGCCCCAGCGCTTGAATTTGCGTTCCTTACGAAATTCAAAAGCTCTTCCCATAACGGCAATTATTGGGCGATTTGGAGCCGGGCAATGTATTTATCGGCTTCGTAGGCCTCTAAGGTTTGGGGGTATTTTTCCTTAATCTCCTCGTACAGCTTAATGGCCTGTTGGGGCGCTCCGGTTTCTTCGTGGATGATGGCGGCCTTTTTGAGGTAAACGGCTGCCATCAAGTTGTCGTGGTGGCGGGCGGCCTTCATGTAGTATTCAAGGGCCTTCTTTAGGTTATGGACTCCCACGTAGGCGTCTCCTATACAGCAATAGGCTCTGGCCTGTGTGATAAAATCCTTGCTTTTGTATTTGGAAAGAGCCTTGATGGCCTCCTCAAATTCGCCCAATTGCAGGTGGCAAATACCTTTGTAAAGGTGGATGGCTTTGCCGGCGTGCCTGCCGTATTCGCTCAGCACTTGGGCAAAACCCAATATATTTCCATCGCCGTTCAAGGCCAATGCAAAGGCGTCGTCTCTAAAAGCCTGTTCGGCCAAAAACATTTGCCCCATAGCCTCCTCTTTTTTAGGCTCGGTATACAATTTTTTATACGCGAAAGCGATGCCAAAGAACAGGACGATGCCTCCCAAGGCGTAGAAAATTTGGTTTTTGTATGTGGACAAGAATTGTTCCGATTTGCTGAGCGCCTCCTGTACAGTGGGTTCTACGTGTTGTTTAGTAGCTTGTTTTGCCATAATTTTTTATTTTTCGAGGCAACAAATGTACGATTTTTTGCAGAATCTCAAAAATTCAAAGCTAAAAATGCTAACTTTGTGGGTTAAATCCTGATTTATGCACCTGCAACGCCTGATATTGTCCGACTTTAAAAATATTCGGGAGGCCGATTTGTTATTTTCGTCCAAAATGAACTGTTTTTTGGGAAATAACGGAGCCGGAAAAACCAACTTGTTGGATGCGATTTATTATCTTTCCATGACCAAAAGCTATTTTGGGCACAGCGATACCCAATCTATCCGTTTTGGAGCCTCTCTTTTTTCCCTTTCGGGTCATTATGTTTTTGAAGACGCTTTACAGGAGCATATTGTGTGTACAACAGAGGCGGGCGGGCTTAAATGCGTCCGGCGTAACGGGAAAAACTACAGCCGGTTTTCCGAACATTTGGGTCTGTTGCCCTTGGTGGTGGTTTCTCCTTCCGACACCCTGTTGATTCATGCTCCGGCCGAAGAAAGACGGCGTTTTATGAACGTGCTGCTCTCTCAGATGAATAGTGTGTATATGGCTTATTTGCAGCAATATAATCAGGTTTTAGCCCAGCGGAATCATTGCTTGAGGCAGGAGGATTACAGGGCCGATATCATAGAAGCGCTTGATGCCCAGCTGGCAGCCAAGGCGGAGCTTATTTACGGGCGGCGGGCTGACTTATGCGCCCTGCTGGGGCCTCAAGTCAGCCGGTATTACGGCCTACTTTCCGGCCATCAAGAAGAAACCGGCTTGGCATACAAGTCGGATTTGGCCCATAACTCCCTGTTGGCTTTGTTTGACGAATCCCGCCAAAAAGACCGTCTGCTGCGTTATACCACCTGCGGCATACATCGCGATGATGTGGTTTTTAGATTGAACGAGCATCCAATCAGGCGTTTTGGCTCTCAAGGCCAGCAAAAGACTTTTTTGGTAGCCCTAAAGTTGGCTCAATTTGAAATCATGAAGCAACACAGGGGCATAGCCCCCCTCCTGTTGTTGGACGACGTGTTTGACAAGTTGGATGTGGAGCGGGTAGCCCATTTGCTGGAATTGGTGGTGCAAACGCATTTTGGTCAGATTTTTATTACCGACAGCAATACATCGAGGATAGAGGGGGTAGTGCATGAAATTACCAACGAGCGCGCTTTTTTTGACGTGGCCAAAGGCGTGGTTAATCGTTTGGCTTCCACATAATAATTACAGTATGCAAAGAGAACAAACCAAACCGCTAAAAGAACTTATAGATTTATTTATCAAGGAATCCGGATTACAGGACGGATTGAATGAGGCCCGTATTCTGACTTTATGGGACGAACTCTTAGGGGCTTCGGTGGTGCGGGCCACCCTCCAAAAACGATTTTGGGAAGGCAAGCTCTATATACGGCTAAGTTCCTCCGTTGTTAGGAGCTATTTGTTTACAGAACGGAGCCGGATTGTAGAAAGGATGAATCAAGCTTTGGGCAAAACAATCATTACGGATTTAATTCTTCAATAGTATGGCAAGAAAAAAAATAGTGGTAGACGCAGACATTCCTTACATTCAAGGGGTGCTGGAACCATATGCAGAGGTATGCTATGTGCAGGGCGGCAGCATTGACCGAAGGTGTTTAGATGGAGTCCACGGATTGGTGGTCAGAACCAGAACCAAATGCGGCCCGGCCCTTTTGGACGGAACCGACATTGCCTTCATTGGAACGGCTACGGTAGGCGTTGACCATGTAGATATGGATTATTGCCGGCGCATGGGTATTCAGGTGGCTTCTGCTGCCGGCTGCAACGCGCCCGCGGTAGTTCAATACGTGCTTACGGCTGTGTTTTCTTTGGTTGCCAAGCAGCGTAAAAATTTAGATAGCATGACTTTGGGTATTATCGGCGCGGGCAATGTAGGAGGGCGGCTTGCCCAAGCCGCCCAAGCCTTGGGCATGAAGGTGCTGATTAACGACCCGCCTCGGGCGCTTAGGGAAGGGAACACCGGTTTTGTTTCTTTAGAGCGCCTGCTCAATCAGTCCGACATCGTGAGCCTACACGTACCCCTCCAAAGCGATACCCTGCATTTAGCCGACTCTTTGTTCTTTGAGCGTTTGGGCCGCACGCCCATATTTATCAATACCTCCCGCGGTCAGGTGGTAGACGAGGCAGCCTTGTTGCGTTTTTCGCCCAAAATGAACGGCATTGTGCTGGATGTTTGGGAGCGCGAGCCGGAGATTTCCCATACTACTTTAGATGCAGCCACCATTGCCACCCCCCACATAGCGGGCTACTCCATAGAGGGTAAAAGAAAGGCCAGTATGATGATGATTAGGGAACTCGCCGGTTTTTTCGGATGGAAGGAATTGAAAAATTTCTCCTTACCCAATCGTCCTACCCAAAGGATTGTTTTTCCGGACAAGCAAAAAGTCAGGGAAGAGGCGTTTTCCCTCATGTTTAATAAAATTTTTCCCATCTTTGATGAAGATTTCAATCTGAGGTTAGCTCCGGAGCGCTTTGAAAGCCTCCGTACCCATTATACCTATCGCCGCGAAAATTCCGGATATACGGTCAAAGGGGCGGATGCGGAGCTAAAGACTTTGTTGCAGGCCCTTGGTTTTATACGCATGGAATAATGGGCAATCACGCTTTTAGTCATAGAGATTCAGCTCAAATTGAAGCTAATGGAATGACCTGTGAACAGGTGGAGCGGCAGCTTGAGTACTTTAATGCCGGATTCCCTTTTCCCCAAGTAGAGGCTCCGGCTCAGGTGGGAGCAGGCATCCATCGGTTTAGTCCGGAGCAACAGGAGGCTCTGCTCAAGCGTTACCAATCTTGGAGGGGCAGCGTGGTCAAATTTGTGCCTGCTTCGGGGGCGGCCAGCAGGATGTTTAAAGAGTTGCACCGGGCCAAGGACCTTTTGGACAGGGACGACCAAGCCGCTTTGTCGGGGGATGCGGCTGTTTTCTTTGACCGGCTTAGGGAATTTGCCTTTTATCCCCTGTTAAAAAATACCGGCTGCGATTTGTCGGACCGCAGGGCCATACTCAAGGCCTTGCTGGGACCTGCCGGATTAGACTACAACGCCAAACCCAAAGGCCTGCTCGCTTTTCATGCCTATCCCCAAGGCCATAGAACGGCTTTTGAAGAGCATTTGGTAGAAGCCGCCCGCTATGCCGAAGGAGGCGATGGCTCTGTGTCCCTCCACTTTACGGTTTCTCCCGAACACCTGTCTGATTTTGAAAACTTAGTCCGTACCGTAGCTCCTCAATACGGGCAAAGGTTCGGGGTTTCTTACCGCATAGATTTTTCCCAACAAAATCCGGCTACCGATACCATAGCGGTAGATATGGACAACCGACCCCTTAGGCGGGAGGACGGGTCTTTGCTGTTTCGTCCGGGAGGCCACGGAGCCTTGTTGGAAAACCTGTCGGACCTGCATCAAGACATTATATTTATCAAGAATATAGATAACGTGCAGTTAGAAGAACAATTGGCCGATACGATTCGTTGGAAAAAAATACTTGCGGGCAAGTTGCTCGAAGTCCGGGCGTATATTCATCAATCGCTCAAAGATTTGGCAATCTGTGATTCTCCCTTGAAAATCAAGGAAATTGCCGATTTTCTCCGGCAGCAGTTTGCCATTGACCTGCCCCAAGTCCGGGAGGAGGAGTACGCCGCCAAGGTGAGGAGCTTGCTGGATAGACCTCTAAGGGTCTGCGGCGTGGTGAAAAATACGGGAGAACCCGGGGGAGGCCCCTTTGTGGTAAAGGAAGCCGATGGTTCCACATCCCTGCAAATATTGGAAACCGCCCAGTTAGACTTGAATGATGTCCGGACCGCCGCACATTGGGCGGCCTCCACCCACTTTAATCCGGTGGATGTGGTATGTTCCTTTAAAGATTATACAGGCGCCCCTTATGCCCTCAAGCTGTTTAGCAATCCCGACTCCGGTTTTATTTCGGAAAAAAGCATGGATGGTAAAACTATTAAAATGCAGGAACTTCCCGGATTATGGAATGGGGCCATGTGGGGGTGGAATACGCTTTTTGCAGAGGTTCCGGCCGGTACCTTTAATCCGGTAAAGACCCTAAACGATTTGCTGCGCCCCGCCCATTGCCGGATTTTGAACTAATTTGAAATATTTTTTGTGGGATTGTGAAATATTTTTCTACCTTTGTACCGTTATTGTAAACCATGACTTATATAAAACTTGCTTTTACCTAAATCAAAAATAAATTATCAACCATTAAAACTTTAATTTTATGTGGACAACATTACTGCAGGTGTTATTAAATTCGGTCCCTTTCATGGCCGCCATCGGAGGCATTATTGGATTGGTGCTCTATCTGTTAAGTGCACTTAACATCTTGACATTACCCGCACAAGAACAGGGCGGCTACTAATTGCGACGGGAGTTTTGCCCGAAAATCCCAAAAGAGTAGGGGGAGAAAGCCGAAAATCCTCACGAGTAGGCGATTAATTATTTAACATTGAATATTATGTCATTTTGGAATGTGATTACGACTATGTTTGCAGCCCTTTTCGCAAATCCGTCTGCCATGTTTGCTATCTTAGCAGCGATTGGCGTATTGGCTGGATTCGGCATTTGGAAGTTAATCGACTTTCTTGGTTGGATTTAGCCTCAAAATATAAAAAATGAGGCTGCTCCAAGAGGGTGGCCTTATTTTTTTGCAGCCTTTAAAGTATTTTTCAACAGTGACACTCGGGTCATGGGGCCAACCCCGCCCGGGACGGGGGTGATATGGCTACATTTGACGGCCACCCCTCCAAAATCCACATCTCCCGCCAAGCTAAACCCGCTTTGGGTTTGGGCCGGAATGCGTGTGATGCCCACGTCTATAACCACAGCCCCCTGTTTGACCATGTCGGCCTGTACAAAGCCGGGAACGCCCAAGGCGGCAATCAGAATGTCGGCTTGGAGGCATATTTCTTTAATATTGGGGGTACGGCTGTGGCAGACCGTCAAGGTGCAATCTCCCGGATAGCCTTTTTGCAGGAGGAGGTTGGCTACCGGCCGGCCTACGATGTTGCTCCTGCCCAGCACCACGCAGTGTTTGCCTGCGGTCTCTATCTGGTAGTGCTTGAGCAGTTCCAAAATGCCGTCCGGAGTGGCCGATATAAAGGCGGGAAGGCCTAATATCATCTTACCTACATTCATAGGATGGAATCCGTCCACATCTTTGGCAGGGTCTATGGCCTCAATAACTTTTTGTTCGTTTATATGCTTGGGCAGGGGGAGTTGTACAATCAGTCCGTCTATATCGGCGTTCCGGTTAATCTCCTCAATAGCCAGCAACAATTCGGCTTCCGACACAGTGTCGGCAAACCGGATTACGGTAGATAGAATCCCTACCTCTTGGCAATCTTTTTCTTTGTGTCCTACATAGGTTTGGCTGGCTCCGTCCGCGCCTGCCAAAACGGCGGCCAGATGGGGGCGTTTTTTCCCTTGGGCCACCCATGCTTCCACTTCCGCCGCTATTTGGCGTTTTAGGATTTGGGCTGTGTTTTTTCCGTCAAGAATCTCCATCATCTATTTCCGCTTTATACCCATGCCCATCTTGCCCATCATGCTCATGTTTTTCATCATTTTTCTCGAATCTTCAAATTGTTTGATGAGTCGGTTTACTTCGGCTATGGTAGCGCCGCTGCCCGAGGCAATGCGTTTGCGTCTGGAGCCGTTGAGTAGAGAGGGTTGTTCCCGCTCTTGAGGGGTCATAGACATAATCATGGCTTCTACGCCCTTAAAGGCAGAATCGTCTATGTCTACGTCTTTAAGCGCCTTGCCCATGCCCGGAATCATGGAGGCCAAGTCTTTGATATTCCCCATTTTTTTGATTTGCTGAATCTGGTTGTAGAAATCGTTAAAGGAGAATTGGTCTTTGGCCAATTTTTTGTGGAGTTTTCGGGCTTCTTCTTCGTCAAACTGTTCCTGCGCTTTTTCTACCAAAGAAACAATGTCGCCCATGCCCAAAATACGGTCGGCAATCCGTTTGGGGTAAAAAGGCTCCAAGGCTTCCATTTTTTCTCCCGAACTGACAAACTTAATGGGCTTGTGTACCACGGCCCGAATAGACAGGGCGGCTCCTCCGCGGGTATCGCCGTCTAATTTGGTAAGCACCACTCCGTCAAAGTTGATGCGCTCGTTAAAGGCTCTGGCGGTTTCCACTGCGTCCTGACCGGTCATGGAATCTACCACAAAAAGGGTTTCGCTGGGCTTGATGGCGTCTTTAATCGCTTTGATTTCCCGCATCATGTCCTCGTCAATGGCCAAGCGGCCCGCGGTGTCTACAATCAAGGCGTCGTGGCCCATGGTACGGGCGTGCTTGAGGGCGTTTTGGGCAATGCTGACCGGCTGGCGGTTGCCTTCTTCGGTATAAATATCCGCACCCACTTGGGCGGCTAATATTTTCAACTGCTCAATAGCCGCCGGACGATAAACGTCTCCGGCCACCAACAAGGGGCGCATGCTTTTCTTGGATTTGAGCATCAGCGCCAATTTTCCCGAGAAGGTAGTTTTACCCGAACCCTGCAATCCGGCCACCAAAATGATGGAGGGTTTGGCGCCTTTGAGGTTGATTTCCGCAGCCTCGCTGCCCATGAGGGCGGTAAGTTCGTCGTGAACGATTTTGGTCATCATCTGGCCGGGCCGTACGGCTTTAAGCACGTTTTGTCCCATCGCCTTTTGCTTTACCTCGTCGCAAAAGTTTTTGGCCACCTTGTAGCTTACGTCTGCGTCTAACAAGGCCTTCCTAATGTCTTTGAGGGTCTCGGCTACGTTGATTTCCGTAATTCGCCCTTCGCCTTTGAGTATTTTAAACGACCTTTCTAACCGGTCTGTCAAGTGTTCAAACATATGCGTCTTTATTTGGGGTACAAAGGTAGGATTTTTTATCAACAGGCTAAAATGCCCAATCCCTGTCTGATGATTATGGGTTCTCCGGATGTGCAGTCTACCACCGTAGAAGGCTCAATGCCGCCCTCTCCTCCGTCTACCACCAAATCAATCAGATTGCCGTAGCGTTCGTGTATCCATTGGGGGTCTCGAATGTATTCGGGGTCTTCTTCGTCCGGAGGTAAAGACGTACTGAGTATGGGGCGTCCCAATTCTCTTACGATTTCTCTGATGATAAGGTTGTCGGGCACCCGCAGTCCCACGGTCTTCTTTTTACTTTTGAATAATTTGGGTATCTGATTATTGGCTTCGAGAATAAAGGTGAAAGGGCCGGGAAGGCAGCGCTTCATCAGCTTAAAAATAGGGGTGGGGATGGGCTTGCAGTAAAGCGATAACTGACTGAGGTCGGCATAGATAAAAGAAAAAAAATCTTTGCCCCCCTCATCTTCTCCCTTTATCCTTGCCACCGACTCCGCCGCCTGCCATTGGTCCATGGCGCAACCCAAACCGTAGAGGGTATCGGTGGGATAAACCACGATTCCCCCCCTCTCAAGGGTATGTACCACCTGCTGAATGGCCCGGGGCTGGGGGTTTTGGGGATAAATCTTGACGAGCATGAAGCGTTAAGGAAGCAACCGGTCGGAATAATAGGATTCGGCCAAATCGCGCTGGTTATATCGCATACTCATGACTTGTCCGTAAGCTCCTGTAGAGCAGAGCGCTATAAAATCACCTCTGGAGACTTGCGGCAACAGGACCGACTTGGCAAAGCGGTCGCTGGATTCGCAAACAGGGCCTACCACGTCGTAGCGCATCATGCGTCCGGCAGAAGAAAGATTGAGTATATGGTGTTGGGCCCCATAGAGAGACGGACGAATCAAGTCGTTCATGCCCGCATCCAAAATGGCGAACTTAATGCCTTTGCCTTTTTTAACGTAGAGGACCCGGCCGATTAAAAATCCGGATTGGGCAACCAAGGCCCGTCCGGGCTCAAGATGTATTTCCTGTCCGGGGAGCAACGGGAGGTTTTTATGGATGATGTCAAAATAGGAAGCAAAGTCAACGATAGGATGTTCTAAGGGAGACTGATAGTCCACGCCTAAGCCTCCGCCCAAATTAACCACCGACAAGACGGCGCCTTTGTCTAAAAACCACTGCTGCAAGACCCGTACCCGCTCGCAGAGGGTCTTAAATACGGACATATTGGTAATCTGGGAGCCAACATGAAAGTGCAGACCTATCAGCGCAAGGTGCTTGCTCCGTTCCAGCACCTCCCAAACTTCTCCAAACATCCAAGGGCTGATGCCGAATTTGTTTTGGGCCAAGCCCGTGGTAATGTATTTGTGGGTATGGGCGTCAATATCCGGGTTGAGGCGTAAGGAAATATTGGCGACTTTGCCCATGCCGGCAGCCAGTTCGTTGATGCGCTCCATTTCGGGAATGGACTCTACGTTAAAGCTGAAAATGTTCCCCTCAAGGGCCGTTTTGATTTCTTTGTCGGATTTTCCTACCCCCGCAAACACAATTTTGTCCGGACTGAATCCGCTTTGTAAGGCCAAGGCCACCTCGTTGCCGCTTACGCAGTCTGCGCCCAAACCCGCTGTGCGCATGGCGTCGAGGATTCGGTCATTGGCATTGGCTTTTAGGGCGTAATGGGCGTGGTAGCCATATTTTTTAAGGCAGAAAGTATAGAGGTCGAGGGTCTTGTGCAGCAACGACATGTCGTAGTAATAAAAGGGAGTCTCCAAAGACTCAAAGGCAGATAGCAGGGCGGGTTGAAACATAGGTTTAATATTTAAAAACGGGAGCAAAAGTAACACATTTTAGACAAAATGCCTATCTTTGTCTGTTCTTTTTCAAATAAAAGAGAAAACATTTAAACCATATAGCTATGAAACCGACCAAAAAAGAATTACTCAAGGATGTTGTGCAACATATTGATATTTGCAAGATTGATGCCGTTCCCCTGATTGACGCCATGCGCGAGATGTCTTTTTCTTCCCGAGATACCGCCTCGGCCGCCGACATCCTGCAATTGATGATTAAAGATACGGACTGTACTAACTGGCTGACCCTTGCAGGGAGTACCAGCGCCGGCGGCTGTATGCAGGTGTATGTAGATATGGTGCGCTTTAACATGATTGATTGCGTGGTGGCTACCGGCGCCTCGATTATTGATATGGACTTTTTTGAAGCCTTGGGTTACAAGCACTATAAAGGTACTCCTTTTATTGACGACAGCCTGCTTCGTAAAAACTACATTGACCGGATTTACGATACCTATATAGATGAAGAGGAATTGCAGGATTGCGACCGCACCATCAAAGAAGTGGCCGACTCCTTGGAAGCCCGTCCCTATTCTTCCCGGGAGTTTATTTGGGAATTGGGTAAATGGCTGACGTTACATTCCAAAAAGAAAAATTCCTTGGTTCAGACCTGTTACGAACATCAGGTGCCGATTTTTGTGCCTGCTTTTTCGGATTGCAGCGCCGGTTTTGGTTTGGTGATGCATCAGGTGGAACGCATGAAAGAGGGCAAGCCTTATTTGACGATTGACTCGGTGGCTGACTTTAGGGAATTGACCGAGATTAAGCTCAAAGCCAAAACCAGCGGCCTGTTTATGATAGGCGGGGGCGTGCCCAAGAACTTTGCGCAGGATACGGTGGTCTGCGCCGAATGTATGGGCATTGACGTGCCCATGCACCAGTATGCCGTACAGATTACCGTGGCCGATGTTCGAGATGGGGCCTGCTCCAGCTCTACCCTTAAAGAGGCTTCTTCATGGGGCAAGGTAAATACGGTGTACGAGCAAATGGTCTATGCCGAAGCCACTACCGTGGTGCCGCTGATGGTTGGCTACGCCTACCACAAAGGCGACTGGAAAAACCGTAAAAAATTCGAGTGGGCCAAGCTGTATGTTTAATCCTTGAGCATTGCGGTGTGCGACATATCACGAATAATGATGCCGCTGTCTAAAATTTCGTAGGCGAATACCCAACTTTTCTCGAACACCACGCACCGATAACCGAGTTCCCGCCATTTCCTAAAACGGCACAGCGAGTAATCGGCAGGTGCGCTTAGTGATTTTAGGAAGAATCTCATTTTATCACTGCGTTTACGAGCAGCCTCCTTAGAGAATTTTAGCTCTTCCTTCAGAAAAAGTTCCAATGTAGATATTTTATCCCAAACTTGCCCGGATATACGTACCTCACGCATGGTTAGGCCATTTTTCGATTCGAGCATTAAGTTCGTCAAAAAAAGAGTCAACCGAAACCGCATTACATTCTTTTGCAGCTTCTTCAAAGCTTTTCTTCTTTTCCTCTACGACTGTTACAAAGTGTAACGTCCGGACAAATTCAATGAGTCTCTTTGCTTGAGCGCTATTGTCTTTGATAATCATTGTGGTCATATCTCCGATATTTTGTACAAAGGTAATAAATAAAATTAGAAATATTCAATGGCGTGGTGTTGCAGAGCAGAGAGGAGGTTGTTGGCCAAGCGGCTGGCGCCGATGCGAAAGAGGGAAGGGTTGAGCCATTCGGGGCCGAGGATTTCTGCTACAATGGCGTAGTAGCCCATGGCGTCTTCGGGGCTTAAAATCCCGCCCGCAGGTTTGAATCCCGTCTTTTTCCCTGTTTTTTGATAGTAGCTGAGGATTTCTCCACACATGACGGTGGCGGCTTGGAGGGTGGCGGCGGGTTCGCTTTTTCCGGTAGAGGTTTTGATAAAATCGGCTCCGGCTTCCATGGCTATGCGGCTGGCTTGGGCAATGGCTTGGGGCTTGGCCAAGGTTCCGCTTTCGATGATTACTTTAAGGTGGGCAGGGCCTATGGCCTCTTTGATTCGAAAAATTTCTTCTCCGGCCCGAGCATAATCCCCCGATAAGAAATAATTTAACGACAATACTATGTCTACTTCGTCCGCCCCCTGCTCCACGGCCATACGGCATTCTTGGATTTTGACGGGCAGAAAGGTTTGGGAGGCGGGGAATCCGGCTCCCGTTACGGCAATACGCACCCCTTTTGCGGTCAGTGATTTATGCAAAATTCCGGTAAAGGAAGGGTATACGCAGATGGCCGCCGGCAGGGGCATATCGGGAAAATGCTGGGGAAATGCGTTCACTTTTTGAACCATAGCTAATATTCGGGCGTCCGTATCGGTGGCCTGTAAGGAGGTGAGGTCTATGCAGCTTAGGCAGGTTTTGAGGTGTTCGGGAGGGTAGAACATAGGGGTATTATTCTTTGTTTTTACTGTCTATATAAATGGTTACAGGGCCGTCATTGGTGAGGCATACTTGCATTTCGGCTCCGAACCTGCCGGTTTCGACCTTTCCCGAAAACGAGTGGCGGAGCTGTTGTACAAAGGATTCGTAAAGGGGGATGGCTATGGGGGGAGGAGCGGCGCGGATGTAAGAGGGACGGTTTCCTTTTTTGGTAGAGGCGTGCAGGGTAAACTGACTGACGACCAATATGCTCGGTTTCTCATTTTCTGTTTGGACCAGCAAATCTTCCAGCGACAGGTTCATGACTCCCTTGGCGTCGTCAAAAATACGAAGCTGGAGGGTTTTCCTCACTGTCCATACTATATCTTCTTCAGTGTCTGCGGCCTCAAAGCCCACAAGCAGCAGCAGGCCTTTTCCGATTTGTCCTGTACACCCCCCGTCTATCGAGACGGAGGCCTGTGTAACACGTTGTATAACTATTCTCATGGCGATGTCTATCCGGCTATGTCTACGGCGATGCCCAAGGCCGCCACCTCGTCCGCAATGGCTTTAAGTTCGGGAAGCGGCACTTTGATGAGGTGGGGGGCAGGGGTGGGTCTGTCTATGGTATATATCATTACTTCTTTGGGATGCAGTTTTTTCACCAAGGCAATCCACGCTTCTCTTTCTGCGGCAGTGGCGTTGTTGACGGTCATTCCTTGGTAAATTCCACGTAAAAATATGGTTTGCAGGCTAAAGTCCCCCTTAAACCCTTGTATGGCTTTGATGGTTTCGGCCAAGTCGTAGCCGGCGGCGGGCTGGTCTATGAGGGATACGGATTCGGGAAAAGCCGAATCTATCTTTAAAATGCGTTTGTCTGCCGCCAGTAGGGCTTCAAATACTTCGGGGCGATGGACTTGGGTGGCGTTGGAGAGGACGCAGACTTTGGCTTTGGGGGCATAGCGGTTGCGCAGAGCTACGGTGTTTTCAATAATACGCTTGAAATCGGGATGCAGGCTGGGTTCGCCGTTCCCGGAAAAGGTGATTACATCGGGCAGCTTGTTTTGGATGGCCAATTCCGACAGTTTTTGTTCCAGCGCCCGATTTACTTCCTGCGTTGTAGGGAGTTGCTTGTCTAAAGCTCCGTCTTTGTTCCAACCGCATTCGCAATAGATGCAGTCAAAGTTACACCATTTTCCGTTGGCAGGCGAAAGATTAACGCCCAAAGAGAGACCAAGTCTCCTGCTGTATATAGGGCCGTATATAATTTGATGAAAAAGCATAATTTACAAGGGATTTTGCAGGGTATCCGGCGCCGGAGGTTCGTACAAACGAAAGGCAGGGAGGCTGTCCGCAGTCCAAGGACGCAAGAAAGGAACAAGAGAAGGGGCAATCCAATTAGAGTCAAGAGGATATGCAAAGAAAAAATCAAGCCTTTGCAGGCAGGAATCCGGCACAATCCGGAGGAAATCGCTCCAGAAGAATACCGGGTCAGCATCGGATTCCTGCTCCGTGATTTCTAATTCTAAGAACTGCTCTAAAGCTTTTTTTTGGACAGCAAGCAGGTCGCGCTGTTGTTGGAGTTCTCTTTTAAATTTGTCGGGCTTGCGGGCGTGGTGGGCAACCGACCGAAGAAAGTCTTGGGAGTTGTATCCGTATTTTTGGAGTATGGCGGCGTACAGTTGGGTGGTATCGGCGGTGGGGCCCAAAGTCGGTTCTTCCATAATCCGCTGTTCTGTGATAATTATTTCTGTGATGATTTTGGCCAATGTCCCCTTGGGAATGGGCGGCCTTTGACAGGAAAGGGTCAAACTAAGGCAGGCCGTTAGGATGATTGTGTAGCGCTTTATATGCCGACTCGTTTTAATCATGATGACAAAAGTACGTTTTTTCTTTCTACTTTTGCAATTTGGTATAGATATAGAATATGTATTTTAAAGCCCCTCCCATACTCAGGCGGATATTCCCCTCCTTGATTTGGCAGTTTCCCGAAGAGCAAAACGGCCTTTTTCTGACCTTTGACGACGGGCCTTCTCCGGAAATGACTCCTTGGGTGTTAGATATGTTGGATAAATACAACGCCAAAGCCACTTTTTTCTGTTTGGGTAAAAATGTGGAAATGCACCCCGATGTGTATGCCGATATTATTCGCCGCGGTCATGCCACGGGCAATCATTCCTACAGCCACCTCAAGGGCTGGGGCATGGAAACGGACGACTATATCAGGGACGTGGATACGGCGGCGGCATTTATAGAAAGTAATTTGTTCAGGCCGCCTTACGGGAGGATTGGGCCTAATCAAGCCAAAATGTTGAGCGAGCGGTATAAGATTATTATGTGGAATGTGTTGAGCCAAGATTACAGCCGCTCCCTTTCGGGAAAGCGTTGCGCTAAAAATGTGATTCGGGATATGGGGCCGGGCTCCATAGTGGTATTTCACGATTCGGTAAAGAGCGCGCAAAACCTTTGGTATGCCTTACCTTTGGTATTGAGGGCTGTGAGGGAGAAGGGCTGGATATGTAAACCTATAGAACTATAAATATGAATGTACTTGTGTTGGGTTCGGGAGGCAGGGAGCATGCCTTGGCTTGGAAAATCAGCCAAAGCCCTTTGCTCCACCGGCTGTATTGCGGGCCGGGAAATCCGGGAACCGCCGCTTTTTCCGAGAACCTGCCGGTTGACCCCTGTTGCTTTGAATCGGTGAAGCGGGCGGTGTTGGAGCGGGATATTTCCATGGTGGTGGTAGGGCCCGAGGAGCCTTTGGTCAGAGGAATTGCAGACTTTTTTGCTTCGGAAGCATCCTTGAGGTCCTGTTTTTTGGTGGGGCCGGGGGCTGTAGGCGCCCAATTGGAGGGGAGCAAAGATTTTGCCAAGGCGTTTATGCAGCGCCACGCTATTCCCACGGCCGGTTATGCTTCTTTTATTACAGAGCAAACAGAAGAAGCGGTGGCATATTTATCTAAGGTCAAGGCGCCCTACGTACTCAAGGCCGATGGCTTGGCCGCCGGCAAGGGGGTGGTGATTGTGTCCGATATTCGGGAGGCGGAGCAGGAAGTACGGGCTATTTTGGGAGGAAAATTCGGCAAGGCCGGACATCGAATCGTGATAGAGGAATTTTTGGAGGGCATAGAGCTGTCGGTGTTTTTTATCACAGACGGTAAAAGCTATAAAATCCTTCCCCATGCCAAAGACTACAAGCGCGTGGGCAACGGAGATACCGGGCCTAACACAGGAGGGATGGGGGCGGTGTCTCCCGTACCCTTTGCCGACGAGGTTTTTATGAAAAAGGTAGAAGACCGGATTATTGCGGCCACCGTGCGGGGGCTTG